>Ga0210408_10000071_pt1 | contig 161640 bp, 154 predicted proteins | sample IncBWH4MmetaG_FD_155471 | JGI IMG/M metagenome (GOLD analysis project Ga0210408, IMG submission 155471) | Forest soil microbial communities from Barre Woods Harvard Forest LTER site, Petersham, Massachusetts, United States - Inc-BW-H-4-M | ecosystem: Environmental > Terrestrial > Soil >... | reverse complement strand
CTATCGCCTTCTATGAGAAGGTCATAAAAGTCAAGGCCGACGTGGCGGCCTTCCTTATTAATTGCTTTCCATCTGCATAACCCTCCGGTGGTGACGTGGGAAGCTGTCAAGGGCGCTCCCGAACAGGGGGCGTTCATCTTGACCCTGGACAGCTCCCCACGTCACTTCATCCTCGAGCTGGGAACGAAGCGCAACGCAGTTCAGTTGAGCTTCCGTTGCTTAGTGGATTCGGTTTTCAGTTCGTATTGGCACGCCTTCGGCAATGCTTCCGAACTGTCTGCCTCTATCATTCCCGTTCGTTCACAGAAGTACATGGATCGGCGCTTCGTACCCTTGCGTTTCTCAAAGTCTTGCTTGCGACCACCACTCTTACCCGGCTTCTATCCGCACTCTCAAGGGGCCTCATGGGGCCCGGTGCACGTTGGGGTTCGATCTCAAACCAGGCCCCATCACAACCGTGACGGGGCCTGGCTGGTTGGGTGCTGCCATCTGATTAGCGATCTCCAGGGATCTGGCGATAGCCCGCAGTCACCCGAACAAGGCGAGTGGATGTCGTTGCTGCAAACCTTCCGATAACGAATCGGCCTCCGCGTCATCAAAGGATCTTCTGTTCACTGGATTCCTGTCTTTTCGCGATTGCGTCGGTTAACTATTGTGGAACATTGTTGGGTCCGGCTTATGCAGCCGCTGGTGCCGTCCTGGTTTCTGCCCCAGTGTGATGTAGCGGTTCATAGACATCCCCGGTCACCCACAGATGATGGAGCAAGACGGCCAGTTTTCGTGCCACCGCCACCACGGCTCGCTTCTTCGCATTCTTTCCTCCGCGTTCACACAATCGCAGCCCGTATCGTCGTAAGTCGCTGTCCGGCCCGAAGGCTCCCAACATGTATTGCGAACTCCCCACCAGCAACCGTCGTAACATCCGGTCTCCGGCCTTGCTGATTCCTAACTGGGGTTGACAGTCCCCCGAGTCCTCCTGCTTCGGCACCAGCCCCAGATAGGGCCCGACCTCGCGACTGCTGCTGAATCGTTGCGGATCCTCCAGGGTTAACACGTAGGCCAGAGAGGTAATCGGGCCCACTCCCTTCACTTGTCGCAGCAATGTCGTGTATCCATACTTCTTCTGGCCCAGCTCTTCAATCCTCTGGTCATACCTCGCAATGCAATCATTCACCGTCTCTGTCAACTGCACCAAGGGCAGTAGCGCTTCCCGTACCTCAACCGGAATCGCATCCTTTACCTTTTCGGCGAAACTCGGACTCGAACAGCCCGGCAGTCGTGTGCCCATACTTTTCACCAGTCCTCGCGTGGTGTTGATTAACTCCGTCCGCACCGATACCAACGCGTCCCGGGCTCGCAACACCACCAGATCCTGGCGCACTTCCCGACTGCGATGCCGAATCGGGTACAACGACTGCGGATCCACCCGCCCCAATCGTGCCAACTTGTTGGCATCGATGCGATCGCTCTTCCGCTTGCGACGCTTCGACCCTTCCATCAACCGCGGGTTGGCCACCAGCACCTCGTGTCCCCACTCGGTGATCACGTCCTGCACCCAAGCCGAGTGAGTTCCTACTTCGATCACTACCCGCGCCACGGTCAATGCCTGGAAGAACTCCCTTACTTCTTCTTGCGTTGTCCGCAACTGTCCTTCGGCCAGCGTTTCTCCCTCCAGACCCAAAATGCAGTACTGACTCCAGCGGTCCCCCAGATCTACTCCCACCGTCAGACGATCGAGATTGGGCCTAACCGTGCTTCCCCTGCGATTTTCTTGTGCGCTCGTGGACACCGTCGGCGCATCCAGTTTTCCGGTCAGCTTTTCCAGCACCTCCGCCATTACTTCCTTCGCATCGCGCTGCTCTGGACCTCGTGACTTCCCGCGCTTCGATGTCGGTTCACTCTTCTTGGCAGAATTGTTATCCTTCTTCAAGGTCGATCTCCTTTTTCTCTGATTGCACCTTTGAGTGCGTTGATCAACGGTAGCTTATGGCCATCCGTGATCGGGGATCGACCTTCTCATTCCATCTGATAACAACAGTCAGGCGGAAACACGGGTCGCGTACCGGAGCGAAAAAGGCGCCCTCAGCAGTCGAGTGGCTCCAAACCGACGCAAGGCAAAAAGCTTGAGAGCATACTTCAGGTCGACGCCATGTACTGGCTAAACTCGTCTCGCCTTTGAGATGCTATCGCGAATGTGCTGCTCACGGTATGCCAGGCCTTTTACGCAGTGCGGGGGTAGAAGACATGTTTCAGGGGGCTTCAAAGTCGAGAGCGTAAACTTCCTGAGTCCCGATGTCGCGCATGAGCAATGGCGCGCCATCAGGAGTAATGCCGCTCCACGAGATCCAAGGCGTGACGACGCGGCGGAACTCCTTCAGACTGGCCACCCGTTCCAGTTTGCGCTCCGCAACCCGGACCCGAAAGACAGCAGGATCGGCGCTCGAACCGGTATCGAAGTACACGTACTTGCCGTCGCCCAACCACTGCGTGAAGCCGATGTTGCCTTTTACCAGTTCCGACCACTCTTGGCTGGCAAAGCTGTAAAGCATTAGCTGCTGACCGTCCTCTGAAGTGGCGACCAGGAAGCGCCCGTCGGGAGAGGGTGCGGACCACAACTTCCCCCCTAAATCGAGGATGGGTGAGACCTTCCCACTCTTCAGGTCGGCGGAGAAAACCGAGCGTGCGCCGTTAACGAGATCGTCAAAGAGAAGGCTCTTGCCGTCGGCAGTCCAATCCACTCGCGTGAGAAGGAAATTTGCCTGGGCCAACTCCCTCGCCTCTCCACCCGCCGCCGATATCAAATCGATGCGCAGGCTCTTGTTGCCGTTTTCAAGATCCAAAAAGGCGATCTGCTGCCCGTCGGGCGACCAACGCGGCCGGGTAGCCAACATCGGAGCGGTGGTTAGCTGCAACTTTTCAGTCCCGTCCACGCGGCTTCGCCACAAGTTTCCGTCGGGGAAGGTGACGTATGCGACCCACCGTCCATCACGCGAGAAGCTGACGTCGCCAGCGGAGATGCCACCCAGGAACGGTACAAACTGGCCGGATCTGGCGTCGTAGCGAATCAGTTCAGCGCGGGGCTGCTCTCCCACCACAAAAATCTGCTTGCCGTCGGCGCTGGGCTGGGGCGAATGGAACGAGATCGGGCCTGCGGTCAGAGGGACGGGTTCGTGGCTCACCTTATGAAGGAGACTTCCCTTTTCGCGGATCGCCCAAATATCGCTTCGGTTGTTGCGGAAGGCCTCAAAGAGAAAATAGCTCCCGTCCGGAGTCCATGTGCCGTTCGATGCGCCAGTGGCCGCTTTCCATCCGGGCAATAATTCGTGGAGTCCTGTGCCCTCGGTCGACATTTCCCAGAGCGTGAGGGAGTTTGGGTCGTTCACGGTAAGACGTACAGTGCGCCCATCGGGAGACAAGCGCAGCCAGTAAGGGGCGCCATGCGTTCCGACTAGCCTGCGTGTGCCTGTCTTTCCGACGAGAAAGATGTCGTTGCGATGGGGAATGAGCAAATCCCCACCCGGCATCCAAAGGGAGTCCTCTCCTGTCAGGTCGCTAAGCCGCCGTGGAGATCCACCCAGCACGGGCAAGGCCCACAGAGGCTGGTCGAGTTCGTAGCCAGTGAAGCTACCAATCAGCAGCTCCGACTTGTCGGGCGACATGTTGTTCAGGGTGATGTTGGGGAAAGAGGTGACGATCGGGACCGTTTCCCCGCCAGCGGCTGAAACCTGACCGATCACATAGCGGCCGTTGACATTTTCTTCGAAATACAAGCGCGGGCCATCGGTCTGGACGATGGTTGCGACTTGGCCGAAGAAGTTCTTCTGCTGGCCGTCGTGTGTAATCTGGTTGTAACCGATGACTTTGGGCGGGGACAACGTGGGGCGCAGAACATAGGCCGCAGCCGCGATCATTATGAGCACGGCGCCGGCGACAACGGCAAGCTTGCTGCCGGAATGGGCAGGTGCGGCGGCAGGAAATGCGTGCACCGAGGATGCCGGGAGGGTCCCAGCGCGCCCGGATTCAATCTCCCGCCGCAGGCGCTTCAGATCAACGCCCGTGTCGAATGCATTCTGATAGCGTAGCTTGGGGTCTTTTTCGAGCGCCTTGTTGATGATGTCTTCCAGCTTCGGCGGCAAGGCAGGATTCAGCCGGAGCGGTGGAACGGGAGCCCGGTTGAGAATGGCATCGAAGACCTTTGCTGTTGTGTTCCCGGAGAAAGCTGGTACACCAGTGGCCATCTCGTAGAGGACCGCGCCAAAAGAAAAAAGGTCCGTGCGAGCGTCGAGTTCTTCGCCGGAGGCTTGCTCGGGCGACATGTAGGCAATGGTGCCGACGGTCGTTCCGGGACTTGTCAGTTGGGCCTCGCTCATCAGCGTGGGTGCAGCACCCAGCGATGCCACCGAACTGTGCTGCTCCGCGGCCACTTTCGCCAAGCCGAAGTCGAGAATTTTGGCGTGCCCGCGCTGGGTCACAAAAATATTTCCCGGCTTGATGTCGCGATGGGTAATTCCCTTGGCGTGCGCTGCTTCGAGTCCTTCCGCTATCTCGACGGCTAGGCCGAGGAGTTGCTCAATAGGCAGTGGCTTGGAGAAGATACAATCACGCAGACTCTTGCCTTCTAGCAACTCCATCGCGATGAAGAATCTGCCGTTATGCTTGCCGATGTCATAAATGGTACAGATGTTGGGATGATTCAAAGCGGAGGCGGAGCGCGCTTCACGGCGAAGACGCTCCAGCGCTTGTGAGTCTCGCGCCAACTCTTCGGGCAGGAATTTCAGAGCTACGAAGCGGCCAAGTTCCGAATCCTCGGCTTTGTAGACCACCCCCATACCCCCACCTCCGATCTTCTCAACGATGCGGTAGCGCGAGATGGTCTGGCCGATCATTGGGCTGAAATCTTAGGGCTGCTGCTAGGGCAAGTCAATGAAGGCGCGATGGTTGGTGGAGATTGTGCAGGGTAGTTGACGAAAAGTCGCGATTACACCAACAATCCGGTCGTGAGTGTAAGCGCTATTCTCGTCCGCAATGCCGCCGACCGAAAAAATAAGGGCGACCTCTCGGCCGCCCTGGGAGTTGCCAACTTCTAAGTCGTTAGTAGCGGATCAGAAGTCCGGTGGAGATCCGCATGTTGTTGTTATCGCTGTTTCCATTGGCATGCAGCGAGAGCCAGTCAAACTGGAGAGCGCGAATGCCGATATGGCGGGTGGCGGTCACGTCCACACCGCCTCCGAACATCATGGCAAATCCGTTGCCAGATCCCGAAGCGCCAGCAAATGACGCAGAGCTGTGGAAGCCGCCCGCCAGGAAGTGTGCGAACGGGGTAAAGGTCCGATTTTGACGCAGGGAGACCACTGGCCCGAAGGTGTAAGTGTAGTTATTGAAACTTACGCCATTTTGGGTCTTATAGGCGCCGCTGAAATCGCCGGTCACGCCGAACCAACGGTTAAGGTTTCCGGTGAGGGCTGTGTCCCAGCCGTTTGCGTTCAGGCCACCATCGAAGCGGGTGTACTGATAGCCACCGAAGAATTCCGCTTTTGGCGCATTCTCCTGCGCGAATGCGGTCAACGAAAACATTCCGAACAACAAAGCGAACCCGATAAGCTTGCGCATTATTGCGCTCCTCCAAGTTGAATTCGCACTCTTCTCCGGTCATGCTACCCGCTGGCGCACGCCAACTGACGTCAGCCTGCGCTGAAGGCCAAGTGCTACGTATAGTGAAATCCAAAATGGGAAAGTCGACAAATAACTGAAGACAAAGAGCCTTGGTCCTTTAGTAACAATGGGCGTAGTAACTATGTGTGGCTCAGCCTGCAGGTTAAGGTTTCCAAGTTTGCCTTCTTCTAATGGGCGCTACATCGAACGGACTCTCATGGGGACGAGACCTTGCTGCTTACCGCGATGGCGGAACAGCGTCTCGGAGGGCTGAACTCTTCAGTGGCTGACTAGCGACGAATCGCGCGACCTGTTCTGATTGCGGCTCTTCCGGCGGATGCCTGCGGAGCACAGGACCGTTGGTCACGCCGTCTCCGGAGCGATGCCGGCGCAGGATCGGTCGATCCGCCCAAGCGAGTCTGGCTTTCACGATCTGGAACTCGCTGGTATCGACAACATAGTCACCCCGGCTGGGCAGAAAAGTGGAAATCTCAGTCTGCGCTTTCTGGATGCGCTCTTCAATCGGCGGATAATAGGAGAATGCGTGAGCGACTTGGTTATGCAACGGCACCCTAGCGAGAAAACTGACAGCGGGCAGAGCTTTGGCGAGGCGCGCGTGCGCCTGGGCTTCTTTGCTGTGCAATTTTTCTAAAGCTTCGAGAAATGCCTGCGGATCGTATCCCGCGGCATACATATATTCGAGTCCGAGTAGATCGGCTTCAATCTCGGCGTCGCGGCTGAATTTCTTTAAGCTCAATGGAGCTATCTGTTCGATTCCGAACCCGGCAGGGCCCAGGTGACCAAGCGGAATCGAAATCATATTCCAAGCGTGCTTGCGGGTGGCGGACCGGGTCACGTGCCGTGCGGCGACGTGTGCGATCTCATGCGCCATCAGACCGGCAAGCTCCGCTTCGCTCTCGACCTCCATGATCAGTCCTTTGTCGACATACAGGAAGCCACCTGGCAGGCTGAAGACTTTGAGTTCCGGGGAATCGATCACCTTGATGGTGAAAGGCACCTCAGCGTCAGAGTTTCTGGCGAGTTTTTGGCCTAGAAGGTTTACGTAGTCATTGAGATCGGGATCGGCAACTAATTTCGCCTGGCGATCAATCGCCGCTGCCATCGCCTCTCCCAGAGCGCGCTCTTTCTGCAACGAGTAGAGATTCACGCCATCGCCAATGCCCCGGTTCCCAATGCGATCGATATCGTACTTATCAGACTTCTTTGTCTTTCCTTCAGCACTGGGTTGGGTCTGAGAAGTAGAGGTGGCTGAATTTGAGGCTTGCACCTCGATTTTGGGCTCGGCAGGTGCGGAAGCATCCGAAGCGGCTAGAGGTAGCACGCAGAGTAGGACAGCGGCGGTACAGATCGCGAGTCGTCTGGCTATGAAAATCTTTTCACATAGGGGCAAAAGATTTGACGTGTACGGCAGGGCGGCGAGGCTTAAGTCAGCGCGGCAAGAATACTTACAGGGAGCTACGGCAGCTTCAGCTTCTTGGAAAGACTGGCGACCGCGCGCGGCAAGAGCCACTGAATCACCTCAACGCGAGACTCCGTTGCACATAGAGGCCGATGCGTTGTAGTTCTGCTCTTACTACAGTGCACGAATGAGTCCAAAGTGCAGGGTGCAAAGAATCGCGCTGGAGGTGGCGGCTTCTACCTTCGCGGACCTTTGGCTGTCTTCACGACCAGCGGCCTCACCATTACTGGGCGCTTATAGACTAGTTCCAGAAGATGGCGGGCTCCGGCAATGCGCTCGGCGACGCGGTCGCGAGGAGAATAGCCTTGGGCAGCGACTGCCAGAAAACCGTTCTGTGGCGCGACGTGCAGGCGCTGAATTCGGCCCTCGCGATTGGAATCGAAGGCGTCCGCCAAACGTAATATTCCAGCAAGCCGCAGCACAGTCTGACGTTGTTCAGAGGTAAGTCCACGCAAAGACGCCTGGCCAGCATGCGGCAACGCGCCCTGATGGTAACGGGAGACAACTGCTGCCATGTGCAAGCTTTCGGCGCTCCAACCTGCCGGAGGCTTAAGCCGGTTGATCAATTGATAAGTAGCTTTGTGGGATTTCTTTTCTCGCTTCGATCGCCCGACGTCATGCAGCAAGGCTGCGACCTGCAGAATGGCGCGTTGATCAATATGACTCTGAACTGGATGACTCGAATCGGGATGAGTCGAATCGCCATGGTTCGAGTTCCGACGGTTTGCTTCGGTAGGACTCCGTTTGATCGGCAAGCCGTCGTAGAGCTGCAGCGCCAGCCTAGTCACGCGATCGGAATGCTTGAAGTCGGGATCGAGGACCGACGCCCACAGGCAGAGCCGGTGCAGCGCGGCGGCCTGGATTTGCTTGCCCTGCGGCAGTTCTGCCCGCCAGACCTGCCATAGAGAATCCTTGCCCGTCACCTTGTCCTTATATTTGTCGATTCGCGATGTGCGTTCTTGAATAATGCGGGCGTGCCATCGTGAGTGGGCTGCTGCGTCGGGAAACGCGTTCACCTGCAGAGCGGTGGACCAAACAACATCGAGGTCATGGACTTCTCCGAGGAGGTCCTGCAGTTCCTTGAGATCATCGCTCCAGGCGCCGTGCTGCTGCGGCAGAAAATTCTCTACAATGTAGCGGAAGCGCTTGATCCCGATGCGCAGGCTGTGGAACGCAACCTGAGAGCGATTCCGCAGAGCCCGACGATGCAAGTCGTGGGCCTCAATCCAACGCTCAAGAGCGAGGTGCTTGAAGATGTCGCTGCCAAGCCGCAGCCGGGACGCTCTGCGGGGGAGCGTCTTGCTCCAGCGTCTCCACTGTTTGCGGTCGAAGTCCTCGAGGGCCTGAGCGGATTCCTGCTTGAACTGGGCCTCGCGAATGGCGAGGAATTGCAGCAATTTACTAGTCACCGGGTCACCGGGGCTGTCCAGGCGATGCATCCATTCTTCCATCACTTGCGTGTCCCGCAGATCTCCCAAACGGCTGAAGAGAGCCTTACCGGATTTCTTCATTTGCTTCCAAGTTGGATCGGGATCAATGGCCATGATGCCGTCGGCCATCGAGCGGCAACGGCGTAAGGCAACCCGCAAGTCGTGTACCGGATCAGGGGCGAAATCCACGCTGGCGCGTTCACACTCTTCGAGCACGCGGTCCATCCAGAAGGCCAAGCCGATCTTATTTACAGACTTCGCCTTTTCGGACTTCTGGGTCGTGGGCTTCGCCGGGGACGGGACGGAGGCAGAGGGAGAAAGAGATTTTGCTGGCGAGGACATGTTGATGAGCTATTCTCGCCGCCCCGGGGAATTAATTCCAGTGCTACTGGTCCAAGTAGGCCGTGGGGAGCCGTATTTTGAACGATGGGGTGATCGGAAACTGCACTGACTATTACAGCGAAGTCGCGAAGCAAATGGGGTCCCAATACTTTGATTTGGGGGAGCCTGGAATTCGATGACTGGGGCGGAGCGGTGGGCAGCGAATCAGTCCTTCCTCGACAACATAATCTCACAAGGAGGCACGTTCGGGCTGGTCACTCTACTGGGGAAAGTCAGAGAAGAGAGTTATTTGCAGAAGGAGATTCAGCACTTGACCGCACACGGGTATAAGGTCGGCTGTAACGGCACGCAGTTGCTTCCAGCAGGATAATCCAGAATGGCGATTGATTGGCCCCTTGAAGTTGTGGCTTTCGAGGACTTCCTAAAGAGCAAAGGCCTGACTTGTCAGCGCCGCGAGAAGCTCTCTTCGTTTGGGGACAAATTGGTGCAGTTCTCCGACGAGAAACTGGCCGTGAGGGTTTTTTCCGAGCGTGCTGTCTGGTTTGTGGATGTAGCGGATGCAGCTGCCCACCCGAAGGAGTGGTACGACGCCGGCATATTGCGGGACTTTATGCTTGGACCGGCTACAGGCGCCATTTCCCTCGCTGACCAAATAAAGCTCGTCAAGGAAAATTGGCCAGTTATCGTACACTGCTTTTCGGCACCGCAGCTGGAAGTAACACGCAAACGGCTTGCCGGCTTGGAGCAAGAGCGCGCTAAGAGGCTCTTCCCAGGTCTAACCTCGTAACCCACCGAGTCCGACACCGGTCGATGCGTCAGCCCAACCCGCTGTTACCTCCGTAATGTGTATCTACTTACGATTTCGCATTAACCTAACGCGGTAGCTCTTAGAAGATCCAGGAGCCGCGTATTCTCACGGCAGACACAAATAGAGATAGCCGGGTCGCGTCGGCTCGGGCCTTCGTCCATAGCCTCAACATCCTGGTGAAATACGTGCGTCTGTATGGTTTTGATCACAAACGCACGGAGGGACAATTCGAGGTTGCCTGGAATGAGTTGCTGCAAGGCTTGCCCAAGGGGACCGACGGCGGATTCCTGCTCGGCGTTTCCGAAAACAGACTGGTGATCGACGGGATTGCGCTGGAGACCGGGCAAGCGGAGCGGAGCTTCGCCAAGCTGCTGACCACAGCCGGCCTGGCCAGCATTCACTTTTCCAACAAGGTTACAGTTGATGATTTTGCCCGTCTGGTGCGTGCTTTCGCCATGGGCGGCACCAAGGCCCAGGATGTCGTCAAGCAAATTAAGGACACGTTTGGAGACAACAAGCAGGCGTCGATCAGGATCAATGAAGTTAAGTTTGTCGCCGCTGATCCCTCGACCGGCGACGTAACCATGGCTGCCCAGATCGCGGCGCAGAGTCTCGGTCCTGAATTCAAGCAGTGGTTGAACGATCCGCAGAAGTTATTGCAACTGATCGCGGCTGCTGAGGGAGCGCAAAGCGGCGGTGGTGGGGGTGGAACTGGCGGTGGAGGTGGCGGCCACGCGGGTGGCGTGCCCATTGGAATGGTTCCGAACGTCTCGGTCCCTGCCGGCGGGGGTAAACCGGTTAACGGCGAAGGCGGCGGCGTATGGGCTGGGGGCGTCGTGCCCTTGCAAGAAGAAGAAGTCATCCAGGCCATTCGCCTTCTAACCAAGTTTGGACAGGTCAGCGCCGACCCCACCGCGCAGCCTGAACTTCTGCAAAAAGAGATCAGTAACACTGATCCGAACACTAAAATCAACCTGCAGCAATTACTGGAAAGCCTGGCGTCGACGATACCCGACCAGAGCAACGACACCCCTTTGTTGATGAAAGCGGCTGAGCATATGGCTATCCGCTTCGCGCTGGACCGTTTCCAGAAGGGCGAAGTGAAGGTCAATGCGGTGCACCAGATGATGGAGCACATGAGCCGGCAGATGGATACCTTGCGCCAGATTCTGCGCATCCAGGAAGACAAAATGGGCAAGGCTGGAATCCTGGTGGAGTCCCATGCTGACATCCTGGACCGCATGTTCTGGGCGGAAGTGCCGGAAGCGGGCAAGAAGAGCGTGTTGCTGTCGCATGAGGCGCCCTGCGTGCCTCCGCGCAATGTGCGCCAATTCGTTGAACTCTTGCTGGATCGCGCCGACAAAGAAGCTGCCGGCGCCATTCTGGCTAACTACATCAATTGCCTGGATGCGAAGGAGAACGAGTCTCGTCGCAAAACCGCAACCGGATTGAGTCAGTTGGCTGATCTGTTTGCGGCTGCGGGCGGGGACGTGATGAGCGCTACATTGCGAAAGATGGGCGAAGCGCTGGGCAAAGAAGCGGACCCGGAAATGCAGAGCCTGCTGGGCGCCGCTTTTGTGCGCCTAAGCGCCGAAGCCAGCTCCCATAAACAATTCGGCGCGTTGAGTGAACTCTGCAAGGCAATGGATGGGATCGCCAAGCAACGGCCGGTGCTGGCGACCGAACTGCGTCCGCGCATCGGTGTAGAAAACCGCATTCCTGAGTTCATTGAAGAAGCGTTGCACCTGCCTCAATTCCCGCCGGACTTGCTGGAAGTCCTGCGCCATACCTCGCAAGCGTCGGTGGAACATCTGGCAGACCGGTTTTTCCGCTGTATGCGGCGCGAAGAATGCGACCGCATGGTGGACCTGGCCCACGAACTCGGTGCTCCGGCCCAGCAGCAGCTTAGGGAAATGTTAAGGACCGGGCAGCCGCGTCATGCCGCTTCGGTCGTCGGCCTAATGAGCCGCCTCGACGTACCCACGATGCTGGAGTTGCTGCCTGTACGACTGCCCGAGTGGAATCGCTTTTACCACGACGTGATTGTGCGTCAGGTCGCATACGGCGCTGCTCATGACCGTGGCCGTTCCCTGCTCGAGCTTCTGGAGATTCTCGATCCGCTGGTTCTACCGCAAGCGGTGGATGAAATTGGCATGAGCGGCGATCGCACCGCAGTCCCGCCTCTGATTGTGATGGCGGAAGCGGGCGAGGCCCAAGGCCGGTCGCCTCTGTTGCAAGTCAAAGCGGTGGAGTCTCTGGGCCGGCTACGCGAAGCCGAGGCGATTCCAGTGCTCCGCAATCTTTTGGAAGCCAAGAGAATGTGGAAGTGGGCGAATCATCGCGAGCTGCGCATTGCGGCCGCGCAAGCCCTGGTCAAGATCGATCCCCGTTACGGGAGTCAGGTGATGTCCGACAGCGGGCTGGAAACCGCGGAATTAGCAGTCGCGGCTCTGGACGCCGCGCCGGCTTGCCCGTGGGTTCGTCAGCGGCGCTATGAACGAATTGTTTTGCGGAAGACGCTGTCGGCTTTGATCAGCAGTTCGTGGGGAAAATCGAGCATTCTGATTCGCGAGTTGAGCCTGGGCGGAGGCATGGGTACGAAAGAAGATAACCTCCGCGTCGGCTCGGAGGCCAATATCGATATTGCGGTGGGCGTGCGCCACATTCGTGGGCAAGTGCTACTGCGCCGCGCCCGAGTCAACGAAATAGGTTTTGAACTGGTAAATACCGATTTGGAAAGCCGCTACAGGTTGCGCCGGGTGCTGGTGGCGTCTTTGGAGCACGCGCCTGAGACCAAAGGCGGAGATTGGGACGGACAGAGAAAGCTCTAAGGTTCTAGTTTTCTGCTGACAATGCAACGGAAAAGAAAAGCCTCTGCGAGTGCAGAGGCTTTTTGTTATTTACAGGATGCTTCCTACTTGACCTTGGCAAAAATAATAACCAGCGTGTACAGCGCCAGGGACTCGATCAGCGCCAGACCTAGAATCAGCGCCAACTGAATGCCAGCACGGGCAGCGGGATTGCGCGCCAGGCCCTCGGCCGCGGCCGCCGTGGCTTTGGCCTGGGCCAGACCGCATACGGCGGAAGCAATCGCCATGGAGAATCCCGCCGTGATGGCAACCCAGTTGACCGCGCTTGCGGCTTCCCCGCCCTGCGCGAAGACTGGCACTGCCAGGAACATACAGGCCAGCGCCATGAACAGATAACTCAGTTTACGCATTGTGTTTCTCCTTGTGAGTATGAATTACCGCCAGTGGGTGGTTGACGTCATCCTCGTGCAGACGCCCTCACGCTTGCGGCTTGCAACAGTAAAATCTAATGCTCTTCCGCCACCGCTCCCGCCAGGTACACGGTCGTCAGCAGAATGAAGATGTAGGCCTGCAGGAAGGAAACGAAAATATGCAGACCGAGAAACAAAATTGGAACCCCGATCGGCACCAGCGAAATAAATACCAGGGTGACCAGATCACCAGCAAACATGTTGGCAAAAAGGCGGATCGTGAGCGAAAGCACACGGGCCAGATGACTAATGAGTTCGATGGGGATCATTAGCGGCGCCAGAATCGGCATAGGACCGGCAAAGTGCTTTAAATATCCAATGCCCGCATGCTTGAATCCCTGGACCTGATAGTAGACAAAGGCGCAGATGGCGCACCCCAGCGGAACTACAGGAACCGCGGTAGGAGATTCGAATCCTGGAATTAAGCCGAGTAAATTACAGAACAGAATGAAGAAGCCCAGCGCCATCAGGAAGGGTGTGAAGCCTTCGCTGTGGTGGCCGACGATTTCAGCGCTTTGTCCTTCGATAAAGCCATGGGCTCCCTCGAAAATGTGCTGCAGGGGCCCAGGGCTTTCCACCGAGAGTCTCGACCGCACTAACCCAAAAAGCACCACCAGAAACAGAAATACCGACAGCTCCATAGCAAACGAATTCGGAATCGGCGCCTGGGGGTGCCTGACTTCAATGTGGAAAGCCTGCAAAAGGGCCGTGACCGGCCCGGCGAAGAGGTGGTTCAGAAGCGCGGTAAACCAGAGTTGTTCCTGCATGAATCAGCTTTTAGTGCTTAGCTCTTTCAATTGAAGCTGGGATACTTAAAGTCCACGCGCGAGCGCTACATACAACTCGTAGACGGCCTCGCACGCGATGCCTGCTACGGGCAGGAACAGCCCAGCAAAGAGCCCATAGAGGCTCGCGCGGGAAACAGTGAATATAGCATAGGCCGCAAGAGCCATCAAAAAGTAGCGCAGCAGGAAATGCAGCACGATGCCCTTGCTCGATTGCGGATGTCCGGCGGCGGTGATGCGATCGGCAAGAGCGGTTACGACGCGCTTGAGCCAGTGAAAATTCAAGTAGGCGATGACGCATCCGCAGGCGAATCCCAACGCGATACGCCAACCATAAACTCCCCACGCAGCTACGCTGAATACCACTGCGAGGACGACCATGGAATTCGAGATACGACTGAGGGCACCGGATTGGAAGGAGTCGCCGTCTGCGTCCATGGTCAAGAGTTGGGGCACGAAAATTAATCCGAAGAAGAAGTCACAGTGCGAATGAGTTCGACGAATCCGGCAACGATACCGAGGATCAAACCGGCCAGATACAACCATGTGGTGTGCAGCCAGCGATCCAAGCCAGCGCCGATCAGCCAGCCAGCGCAGGTTGCCGCCGGCAAGACGAATGCCAGTTGGCTATAGGCGGCCAGTTGGACCCAAGGACTCTTCTTGTCAGGAGAATCGTGGCCGGACGAATCGTTGCTGCGAGGCGGCATAAAACCCGGACTCAGCGTATCAGACGGGCGATGGTTGGCGTATTGGCGATGCCTAACGACCAGTTCACCAACTGAATGAATCGGTCAGGAAAGACTCCGATGAAAACTGTGGCAAAAGCCGTTACTCCCAGCGCAAGACGCATGCCGGCGCTGACCGGAAGCCGAGTCTCATCGAGTGCCTCGCGCATAAACATCTGGTTGGCGATTCGCATGTAGTAGTACAAGCCGAAGACCGAGTAGAGCACACCGAGAGAGGCCAGAATGTAATGCTGACTCTCGATCAGACTTAAGAAAATAAAATACTTTCCGTAGAACCCCGCCAGCGGCGGGATGCCAGCCAAGGACAACAGAAACACTAGCATCAGGACGGCTTCGGTGGGAGAACGAAAAAAGAGGCCGGCGATATCGTCAATCTCGTCACCGATTACATTCCGCTGCCGCAGCGATGCAATTACGGCGAACGCACCCAGGTTCATGAAGGTGTAGACCAGCAGGTAGATCAGGATGCCCTTTATGCCATCGGCGGTCGGATAGCGAGAATCGCCCGCGACCAGGCCAAGCAGCATGTAGCCGACGTGGGCAATCGAAGAATAAGCCAGCAGACGCTTGAGGTTATTTTGCGTGAGCGCGGCCAGGTTGGCCCCTGTCATGGTGGCAATCGAGACGAATACCACCAGTGGAACGTACACGGAACGCAGAGGAGAGAGTCCGTACAGAAATATGCGCAGCAACAACGCCCAAGCCGCGGCCTTCACCGCAACCGACATAAATCCGGCAATGCTGGTGGGAGCGCCCTCGTAGGCATCCGGCGCCCACTGATGAAATGGGATGGCGGCGATTTTGAAGAACAGACCCGTCGCGGTAGTCAGCAGTGCCACGATCAAGACCGGATCGATATGGCCAGGGTTGCTTTGCACCCGTTGCCCCAGGGCGCGGGCAATTTGTTGCAGGTTGGTGCTGCCGGTAATCCCGTAAAACAGCGACAATCCGTAGGCGAAGATGCCGGAAGAAAATGCTCCCAGCAGCAAATACTTCAGCGCCGCTTCGTTGGAGCGGCGGTCGCGCCGCAAAAAGCCTACCAGGATGTAGGTAGAAATCGCCATCAATTCCAGGCCGATGAAGATCAGGACGATATCGATCCCCGCCGCCATGCACATCATGCCAACGACTGAGAACAAAATCAGGGCGTAGTACTCGCCGTGGTTCTCGTGCTCAATCTCCATGTAGCGCACCGAGGCCACGATGGCGATGGCAGCGCCCCCCAGAAACAAGCCCCAGAAATAGATGGCAAAACGATCGACCAGCATGGAATTGGCCAACGCCGGCTGGCCGAGTAGCTTGAAAGTTGTCAGGTAATTGAGGATTTTCCAAATTGCAACTGCCGCAAATCCCAAGCCCACCAGCGCGGTCACGGCATTTACCCACTTCTGCTCGGCAGGAAGCATCAAGTCAATCAGCAGAATGCCTAGCGCGAACAGAGTTAACAAGGTAATGGGCAGCGCCATCAGGTAGTCGGTGGGGCTGAACATTTGGGTGATCCCGCCGGGCACTTATTTGCTCCCTTTTGCGCTATCCGAAGCGAGCTGCGCGGCATTCATGTTTGCGTCAGCGGATGGAAGCTGATCCCCGGGCTTGACGGACGCGTTGACCGCGCCACTGGTCCCCGGATAGCCGGGACGAACCGTTTGCACAATCTGATTCACCGGCTGCTCGAGTATCTGGAAAAATGGCTTGGGATACAGGCCAATCCAGAACGCAATAATGAGCAAGGGCGCGAAGGTCAGCATTTCGCGCGGCGTTAGGTCGTGCAATTTTTCATTCTTGGGATTGGTTACTGTCCCGAAGAACACGCGCTGGTACAGCCACAACAAGTAGGCAGCTGCCAAAATCACGCCGGGCACGGCCCAGGCTGCCCACTTCCAGTTCTCCATGAACGTGCCCTGGAGGATAGTGAACTCGCCGACGAAGCCGTTCAGTAGCGGAAGCCCCATCGACGACAGGAACATGATCATCGTGATCGTGGCGTACACGGGCATGACATTCGAGATGCCGCCGTATTCCGAAATTTCGCGGGTATGCCGCCGCTCATAGAGAATGCCAACAATCAAGAACAGCGCGCCGGTTGAGATACCGTGGTTGATCTGCTGCAACACCGAACCGCTCAGCCCCAATGGGGTCAGGGCAAAGATTCCCAAGGTGCAGAAGCCGAGATGGCTGACCGATGAGTACGCGACCAGCCTCTTCATGTCCTTCTGCATCAGTGAGACCAAGGCGCCGTAGATGATGCCGACGATGGAGAGGCCTATCATCCAGCCGCGGACGGTCACATTTAAGAAGGTGGCTGAGTTGGTTATTACCTGGGGGAAGAATGGCAACGAGAAACGCACAAAGCCGTAAGTCCCCATTTTCAGCAGAACACCGGCCAGGATGACTGAGCCCGCGGTAGGAGCTTCGACGTGAGCGTCCGGCAGCCAGGTGTGGAAGGGGAACATCGGCACCTTAATGGCAAAGCCGAGGAAGAATGCCACGAACAGCCAGATGGCATAGTGGAAAGGAATCTGCGGCGCCGTTTTGTAAAGTTCAGGGATGGAAAAGGTATATGTTCCGGTAGCGGCATGGTGGTGGAAATAGAGGAACAGAATTCCCAGCAGCATCAGCACCGAGCCAAACAGCGTGTAAAGAAAGAATTTAATGGCGGCATAAAGCTTGCGCGGGCCGCCCCAGATGCCGATTAGCAGATACATGGGCACCAGCATGGCTTCCCAGAAAACAAAGAACAGAAAGAAATCGAGCGACATGAAGACGCCCAGCATGCCGGTCTGCAGCACCAGAAACCAGATGTAGTATTCCTTCACCCGAGTTTCGATGGCGGTCCAGGAGGACAGAATTGAGATCCAGCCGAGCAGCGTGGTCAGCATGATCAACAGAAACGAGATGCCATCAATGCCCAGGTTGTAGCCGGCACCGATCGAAGGAATCCAGTTGTTGGGCGTGCCCTCCATGAACTTAAAGCCGGGTTCGAAGCGCTGCGCCCAGAACATGGGCACGAGCGGTATGGAGACCAGTAATCCGGCGAGAGCAAAAATGTTCGCGATCCAACGAATGGCGTCTTTGTTCTCCTTGGGTACAAAAAGGAGAACGATAGCGCCGAGCAGCGGCGTGAACAGAATAATCGAGAGAATATGACTTTGCATTTTTCAGTCCGTTACGCGGGCGAGGCTTGCACTGAGCCAAGCCGAAGTGGCGCCCGTGCCACACAAACCTCAACGCCAAGCGAAATAAGCGACAAATCCCACCAGCCCGGCCACCATTACCAGCGCATACCACTGCACCAATCCCCACTGCAGCAGGCGCGCTGGATAAGAAAGCATCCGCGACAAAATTGCCGGGCCGTTAACTAACACCCCATCAATCGCCCACTTATCCCACCAGTTCGAAATCGTGCCGGAGAGGCGAGTCATCCACCCTGCTGCGTTGACCGTGCCGTCGATCACGTGCGTGTCAAACCATGAGGAAGCCTCGCCTAAACCCATGACGCCGAGGCGGACATCCCCCACTTTGCGCCGTCCCGTGAAGGCGTAGTCATAGGCTTCATCCACGTAATATTTGTTGAGCAGCGTCGTATATAGCGGCGGCACGGCCTCGGAAATGGGTTCAAGGTATCCCTTGTCGGCATTGCGATAAGAACGCCAGGCCAAACCCCAGCCAACTATCGCCGCGCCCACCGAGAGGAACATCAGCCCATATTCGATCGGGGTCGTGTGTTCTTCTTCTTTCCTCCCAGCGGCAAGCTGACCTGCCTTTCCTTCCTCTTGAAAAACTGCCGCCTCTCGCGCAAATACTGGGTCTAAAAACTTGGCAAAGTGATCGGAGCCACCCAGGCTGTGCGGCCATCCCAGCCATCCCGCGCCGACCGCGCAGACTGCAAGAACCACCAGCGGCCCCGTCATCGATTTCGGCGATTCGTGGATGTGATGCTCGATCTCGTGGCTCATCCGGGGCTTGCCATGGAAGGTCAGGAACATCAGCCGGAACATATAGAACGCGGTCATCAGCGCCGTGATGAACCCAATGAACCAGAGCAACCGGTAGGCGCCGCCCTCCGACGACCAGGCCTGCCATAGGATTTCGTCTTTCGAGAAAAATCCGGCGAAGGGCGGGATGCCAGCTATGGCAAAGGTCGCGATGAACATTGTCCAGTGGGTAATGGGGATGCGCCGGTGCAGGTCGCCCATGTTGCGCATGTCCTGCTCGCCGCTCAAGGCGTGAATCACAGATCCTGAACCCAGGAACAGCAGTGCCTTGAAGAAAGCATGAGTGAATACATGGAATACGCCGGCGGAAAATGCGCCCACGCCCAAAGCAAGGAACATGTATCCCAGCTGGGAAACGGTCGAATAAGCGAGCACGCGCTTGATATCGTTTTGAACCAGTCCGATCGAAGCAGCAAACAATGCGGTGAGCGCCCCGATAATCGCTACCGTCTTCATCGAAGTTGGCGCCAGCACGAACAACGCGTTCGATCGCGCCACCATGTACACCCCCGCCGTGACCATGGTGGCGGCGTGGATGAGAGCGGAAACCGGCGTGGGTCCTTCCATGGCGTCGGGCAGCCAGACGTAGAGAGGAATCTGGGCTGACTTGCCGCACGCCCCCACGAACAGGAGCAGAGTCGCCGCAGTGATGATGGGATCACCGATGGCGAAGTGTCCGCTGCGCGCCAGGTGCGTCACTTCGGTAAAGCGCAGCGAACCAAAATACCAGGCGATGGTAAACATGCCGAGCAGGAAGCCGGCGTCTCCGATGCGATTCACAATGAATGCTTTGTTCGCGGCAGTGCTCGCCGAGTGCCGTTGAAAGTAGAATCCGATCAGCAGATAAGAGCAGAGGCCGACGCCTTCCCATCCTACAAACATCAGCGCGTAGTTGTTCCCCAAAATCAGCATCAGCATGGAGAACATGAACAAGTTCAGGTATCCGAAGAATCGGTAGTACCCGCTGTCGTGGGCCATGTAGCCGATCGAATAAATATGGATCAGCATGCCGACGCCGGTAACAAAGAGCAGCCAGATGCTGGAAAGAGGATCGAGCAGGAAACCGGCGTCCGCCTGGAACGGAGTCGGACTACCGTCACGCGTGGCGTAATCCAGGTGCCCGGTGTCAGTACCCAGCCAGGTGTAGAGGATGGTTTGGTAGGGCTTGCCGGGATTATCGTGGGCGTACTCCGTGTATTGCCAAACCGTGCCACAGGCAAAGAGAAATGCCAACGCGACCGCGCCGACGCAGACCGCGCTTACCGTGGCCTTCTGCAGCTTGCGGCCGAAGAAAAACATAATCGCTGCGCCGACGGCCGGCAGCAGCGGGATCAGATAAATGTGCGAGAGAAAGAACATTGTTTAGCTGCTAGCTTCTAGCTCTTAGCTCCTAGCCAGAAGCTAGAAGCCAGAAGCTGCCTACCACTTCAGCAAGTCCACCTCATCTACGTTGACCGTCTCTTTGTTCCGGAAGAAGGCGATCAGGATTCCGAGACCTACCGCGGCTTCGGCGGCGGCATCGGTGATCACAAAAATCGCGAATATCTGTCCGTGCAATCCCCAGATCCTGGAAAAAGCCACGAGGTTCAAGTTCACGGCGTTCAAGATCAGCTCAATCGACATCAGAACGATAACCACGTTACGGCGAGTCAGCACGCCGATCACGCCCAGAACAAACAGGGCAGCCGCGACGACCAGATAGTGCAGGGTTCCAATTGGCGCCATAAAGCCAGTTCTTAGTGCTCGGTTGTCAGTTCTCAGCTAAATTCTTTTCTTTGCCATCACGACTGCCCCGATGATCGCTACCAAGAGCAATAGCGACGCGATCTCGAAGGCAAACATGTAATTTCCGTAGAGCAGGACTGCAACCTGCTGGGTGTTGGATCCCTCCGGCATGGGAATCGCCCTATCGGGAAACAGTGACTTGCTTTTCGCAAACACCAATACAAACAGAGCGCCGAGCGTGATAGCGGCTGCGATTCCCTCAATCCATTGTTTATTGAACTGCTCTTCTCTCTGCGAACGCTCGATATTGACCAGCATGATTACGAACAGAAAGAGCACCATGATGCCGCCCGCATAAAGAATGATCTGCACGCCGGCGACAAACGGAGCATAGAGCATGAGGTACAGTGCGGCCTGCCCAAGCAGCGCGACGATCAACGCGAGGGCGGAGTGCACCGGGTTCTTGCGCGTGATTACCAGGACGCCGCTCAGGACAGTGAGTCCAGCGAGAAAGTAAAAGAAAAAAGTTGTAGCTACGGGCTGCATACTAGAGCCATACTCCCGCCATCGCCGTCAGGATAAGCACCCCAATGCCCAGCGGTAGCAGTACCTTCCATCCAACTCTCATCAACTGGTCGAAGCGATAACGCGGAAACGTGCCGCGATACCAGATGTACATGTACATGGAGAGCGCAACTTTCGCGCTGAACCAGAAAATATCCTGGATACGGTCACGCACCGGAGGCAGTAGCAAAATCAGCCCGATCAATCCCAACACTGCGCCAAAACCGGCGAGGCCGATGGTCTGCACCCGGAAGTATGGGTGCTTGGGCATGCGAATCACGCCCAGAAATGCGATCGCCGCCAGCAGTAGGAAGGTTAGCCCTGGAATCAGCGAGAACACCAGGTCCCAGGTTTCGCCGCTGAGCCATGTCGGGAATGGACGCATCCATCCGCCCAGCCAGAGGGTCACAGCAATCGACGAAACGGCGATCATGGCCGAATATTCGGCTAGAAAGAAGAGGGACCAGCGGAAGCCGCTGTATTCCGTGTGAAAACCGGCGGTGAGCTCAGACTCCGCTTCGGGCAAATCAAACGGAGCGCGATTGGTTTCGGCCACCATAGCGATAGCGAAGATGCCGAATGCAATCAGACCCAGCGGGAAAAATTTGAATACGAACCATATGTGTTGCGCCTGCTGTGCCTGCACGATGCCGATCATGCTCAGCGTTCCTGTGCCGGTTTGATTCAGGCTGGTCATCAGGACGGCGGACACAACGGCCAGTCCCATAGCGATTTCGTACGAAACCATTTGCGCGCTGGAGCGCAGCGCCCCCATCAGCGGATAGTGCGAGTTCGATGCCCAACCTGCCATCACAATCCCCAGCACGCTCAGCGAAGATACGCCCAACATGAACAGTACACCGATGTTCATGTCGGTGACGGCATGAGTCGGTCCGAAGGGAACCACGATGAAAACCGTGAATGCTGTAATCACGACCAGGATGGGCGCCATCCAGAAGACCCACGGGTCGGCCGCGGCCGGCATGATGTCTTCTTTGATTAAGAGCTTGAGGGCGTCAGCAATGGGCTGCAACAAACCGTGCGGGCCTACGCGCATCGGTCCCAGGCGGACTTGCATGTGGGCAAGAATCTTGCGCTCCAGCCAATTCATGGCAATTACTGCGACGGAGAGACCGAGAAAAATGAGGAGGATGTAGATCAGCGCCCAAAGCAGATTCCCTGCCTGTCCCGGCGTGGTGTCACTTTTTAGATAGGAGGTGATGTAATCGAGCATCAGCGATCGACCTCGCCCAACACGATATCGAGCGTGCCGATCACCGCGATGACGTCTGCCACCAAAGCTCCCCGGACCATCATGTCGAGCGCCTGCAGGTTTACGAATGACGGGGGGCGCACGCGCACGCGGTAGGGTTGGGTCGAACCATCGCTCACGATGAAGTATCCCAGTTCGCCTTTGGGGGCTTCGATCGAATGATAGATTTCGCCCACCGCGGGTTTCATTACCTTCGGCACCTTGGCAATGATCGGACCCTCGGGAATTTTCCCAACTGCCTGATCAATGATGCGCAGCGATTGCCGCATCTCCTGCATGCGAACCAGATAGCGATCATAGGTGTCGCCATTCTGTCCGGTGGGAATCTCAAAATCAAAGTCAGCGTAGGCGGCGTAAGGCTGAGCTTTGCGCAGGTCCCACTTCACTCCGCTGGCGCGTAACACCGGTCCGGTGACACCGAGCGCGACACACTCCTTCGCCGAAATCTTGCCGACGCCCTTCGTCCGCTCTACCCAAATGCGGTTGGTGGTGAGCAATTCTTCGTACTCATTAATCTTCGGGGTAACGAAATCGAGGAACTTCTTTACTTCGCGCTCGAAGCCCTCGTAAGTCTCATACAGACATCCGCCAATGCGGAAGGCGTGCGTGGTCAGACGAGCGCCGCAATACTTCTCAAAAATCTTGAGGACCTCTTCTCGATCGCGGAAGGTATAGAACAGCGGCGTGATCGCGCCGATATCCAGTGCATGCGTTCCCAGCCACAGCATGTGGCTGGCGAGCCGGTTCAGTTCGGTGAGAATTACGCGGATATACCGCGCCCGCGGTGGCGCTTCCACGTTCAGGAGCTTTTCCACCGCTTCGCAATAGCCCAATCCGTTCGAGACTGCGGCTACGTAGTCCATGCGGTCCACGTAGGGATTGAACATGCTATAGGTGCGATGCTCGGCAATTTTCTCAACGCCACGATGGAGATAGCCGATCACGCACTCCGTGCCCAGGACCTTTTCGCCGTCCAGCTTGAGGATCACGCGCAGCACTCCATGGGTGGCCGGATGCTGAGGGCCCATGTTGATGATGAGTTCGTTGGAGTCGAGGAAAGTCTTGTCGTGCTGTTCCAGTTCCAGGTGAGAGGTCCGGTCGGTCATTGCCTGGTCGGTCGTTGTCCGGTCAGTCACTGTCCGGTCAATCATCGTCCGGTCAATCATTGGCCGCTCTCAATCCCCAGGTTGATCTGCACCCATTCCTGGTCCTGCTGAATGATTCCGTAATCCTTGCGCAGGGGATGGCCCTTCCAGCCATCCGGCAGCAAAATACGCTTGAGGTCGGGATGTCCGTCGAACTGGATGCCGAACATGTCATACACTTCGCGCTCCAGCCAGTTGGCTGCAGGCCAGATGGCAACTACGCTGGGCGCGCTGGCGCCGTCAGCGATCATCGTCTTCACTCGTATGCGCTCATTGCGCTCGAAGGAGTAAAGAATCCAGACCAGATCGAATTGCTTCTCGCGCTGAGGATAGTGCACGGCGGTAACGTCGACGAGGTAATCGAACTGCTCCTGATCGCGGAGAACCTGGAGCAACTCCGGAATCAGCGAAGCATCAACCGCCATGAAATTCTGGCCCAAATAGCTGTTGGCTTCGATACCGGATCCGTAGTGCCCTTTGAGCCGCGTCACCATGGGCGAATCCCAAGGAGTGGGAACCGGACCTGAGGGCTTGGCGGGTGCGGCGGGAGCGTGGGCCGCAGGTGGAGTGGAGGACTTCGGGGGCACGCCAGCCTTTTCCGAGGGCGAGGAGTGCAGTGTGCCGGGAATCGGTTCACCCGCCGCCGGTTTCGGCTCACCGGTCGGCGGTGGTGTAGGGGATTTGGTTTCCTCGGACATTGCGAACGCACAAACCTCTAACGCGGCTGCGACACACAGGAGAACGTTAACTTCTAACAGCTTGCAAACAGGCTGTCAATCGTGGGGAAGGAGGGTGGTGGGTCACTTTGATTTCCACACGATCAACGCAACCGAGTTAGTCTTTGTGCGCCCTAGACCATCGAAAGAGAACAAGATATGTGACCCCAAGGTAGCAGAAAAAATTGATGACACCTGCGACGACTAAGATCGTCACAAGATTTACAAAGTGAGCATTTCCTTTCGTTCCAATGGCTATGATTTCGGCTACGAACACCCCCACGATAAACCCCGGCATGATCACCCAGCCGGCTGAGGGATCCGGGTCTAGAATCCTTTCCAGTGTCAGGGAATAAATAAGCAGGACTCCTGCAATAAATACTGCCCATTTGAAAATTTGCCGCGAATTCATCGGCTTCCCCAGCAGATGCCAGAATTACTGCTTTTTCCCACTGCCTTTAGCGTAAGGCCCTAGTCAATCCGCTTGGGCAGCACAAGCCAGGACACTATTTCTTCTGATTCGCCTGGTAGGCTTCGATCAGATCGCGGATCCGCTGCGCCTCGGCTTTGGTATGGCCATGACTGGCGATGGGGTCGGACCCGCCTGAAGAATCAATCCGAATCTCCGACCAAATCACCCCAGTTGTAATGTGCACGGATGCGACTTTGCCGATGGCGATGCTCTCCTCGTTGCTGCCAAAGAGGCGAGGCTTGATGCGGCTGACGTGTTGTGGCGTGACCGTGATTCGTGTGGGGAAAAGCAGATTTCCTCGGGTCAGGCGGCTGGCGACGAATGTCTCGGACTGTGGAGCTGGATCAGTCATGCGCAAACCAATCTAGATCCATTCCAAGGCGCCCTTTTTCCAGATCCAGATGTAACCCACGACCAGGATGGCGAGGAAAATTAGCATTTCGACTAGTCCGAACGTCCCCAGCGCTTTGAATTTTACCGCCCAGGGAAAAAGGAAGATGGTCTCCACGTCGAATACCACGAACAGGATTGCGACAATATAGTAACGAACGGTATAACGGCCGCGGGAGTTGTCCACGGGATCGATGCCGCATTCATAAGGCATCAATTTCGCCTTGCTGGGATTCTCCGGGCGGACCAACTTGGCCAGCAGCAGCGGTAGGGGAATCATGATTGCCACCACTGCGATGAAGATAAAGATGGGAACGTAGTTTTGCGGCATTAACTTCCCTCAGCCTTGCTGCTGAACACAGTTGACTCGTAATAGTAACTTCTGACCAGCCCTCGCTTCAAGGATCAGCGTTCAATCGATGGCGGAACTGCTGAAAGAACTCGAGTGTCCGCTATCGCCCAAGACGTAATCCGTCATCGCTATTTTGTGATGCTGCATCTTGGTCGGTCACGTTACTGCTCGAGTGAAATGTGCGTGCGTGCGCACTCTTGATCTCTGGAAAGCCTTGTTGGGTACGGTGTTTGGCATTTTGTGCAATTATTTGCACTCATCAGATACGCCTTGACAGTGCTCTGTTACTGGTGACAAACTTCGACCCCGCTCTTTCCGCGCGAGGTTCGCAGCAAGGCGCAATCCCGCGTATGTCAGCCCTTCCAAGGAGATTCAGTTATGTCGATCCAGAAAGTCGCCACTCTGCTCGTAATTTTCACATTGGCCGCTGGCTTTGGATTCTCTCAACCAGCCCGGGCGCAAGCGGCGGCAGATACTCCCTCGCGAATGCTTTCGAACGCAGAAAACCTTGGTCCCGAAGATTTGTCCAAACAGATCACGGTGACAGTTTGGCTGAAACACCATAACCAGGCGGCGTTCGACGAACTGGTTCGAGAGATGTATGACAAGAGTTCTCCGAACTATCACCACTTCCTCACTCTGGAGCAGTACAAGGCAAACTTCGCACCGACAGCCCGGGAAGCGGCAGCGGTCCGCGACTTTCTCACAGCCCGCAATTTGAGTATTTCGTCGGTGGAAAAAAATAATCATTTCGTGTCGGCGCAAGGCCGGGTCGCAGATGTGCAGAGCGCTTTCAAAGTTCAGATCAATCGCTTTAAAGTCGCCAGCGGAGAAATCCGCCGGGCGAATCTGAGTGAGCCGTCGATCGAAGGACCTGCCGCAAGTGTGGTGGCTGGAGTGCAGGGATTAAACGATCTCCGCTACGAGTCTTATGCGCGACGGCCGATCAATCCCGATACTGGCGGGCCGGTCCGCGGCATCCCGGTCACGGGCGCAGGCTCGAATGGACTGTTCTTCACGGCGAACTGTTTCCGCGCCCCTGAGACCGTTACCTTCACCACTCCAGGGGGAGGCCCGTCAGCGGTGTACTCAGGCAATCGCTACGGTTCGGACATCAACTCTCCGCCACCCCATCTTCCGTCCTGCGGTTATGACCCCGCAGAAATGCGTAAGGCCTACGGTCTGTTTGACCTCTATAGGAAGGGGCTGAGGGGAAACAAGCAAACCATCGTGATTGTCGATGCGTTTGGATCCAATACGATTTTGGCCGATGCCAACCAATTCTTCACACTCAACCACCTGCCCCTGCTCACCCCTTCAAATTTCCAAATCTTCAAGCCCAATGGAACGGCGCACTGTGGTAAGAACTGCATTGCAGGAAATTGGCAATTCGAAACCACCCTCGACGTGGAATGGGCGCACAGCATTGCCCCAGATGCCAACATCGCGCTGGTGCTGGCTGCCGACAACTCCTTTACCAACCTTGATATCGCAAATCTTTTTGCGATCGACAATCTCCTGGGCAACGTGATCTCCAATAGTTTTGGAATTCCAGAGATCGTACTTGTAGATCTTGCGCCGTCGATCATCGTAGTTGAAAACAACATCGCACAGACGGCTGCGGCGCTGGGCATTTCGCAGGATGTTTCTACCGGGGACTCCGGCGATAACCTCGCATTTGATAAGGCGAATTTTGGTATTAACGCCGCGTCTCCCGGATTCGCCGCCAGTTCCCCGTTTACGACGGCCGTTGGCGGCACCAGCATGTTCCTGAATACGGACCACACCATCAAGTTCCAAACTGGCTGGGGCCTTAACTTCGTTCGAATCGCTAATCCCACTCCGAATCCTCCGGTTGTGCCACCGCTGTTTTTTGGCTTCAATGGAGGAGCAGGGGGAGGCGCCAGCAGTGTCTTCGCCAAACCGTCGTTCCAAGGCAGCTTACCGGGCGGTTTTCGTCAGACCCCGGACATCGCGATGGATGCGGATCCTCAGACGGGCGTCGAGATCATCGTGACTCCGGACAGCGTGCCGGGTCATCCACAATTCGTCGAGGTGTTTGGCGGGACCAGTCTTTCTTGCCCGATGTTCTCAGCGCTTTGGGCGATTGCGAACCAGGCAGCGGGAGGCGGGCCGATAGGACAGGCTGCACCTTTGCTCTACAACCTGCCTGCTAGTGCCATCACCGACGTGCGTCAGATCGGTTCCCCGAATAACGTGACGGGAGTCATTTCGATTCCCAATACGCCACCCAAACCGCCCACAATCATCCACGAATCTGCGAAGACTCTGGCAGCGCCGTTGGAGAACACGACAAACTTTGTGAGCGCGCTGTTCCAGAGCGCTGTTTCCACACGCTGGGATGTCTTTACCTTTGGCACAGACTCATCGCTCACCACAGGTCCGGGATGGGACAACGTGACGGGACTTGGGACCCCGAAGGGGTTAGAGTTCATCAATGCAGTTGTGGCAGAGACGGCAGGGGGTGGCGCCGCAGCCGCTAGCCACTGAGCCGAGTTTGCACCTTTAACATAGCTAACTGGGGTCGCCCGAGGAGCGGCCCCTCTTTTTTGTTGCTTGCTTCGTCCCTTCCGCACGAGATGCCCTTAGCCTTCCCGCAGCTTAGAATCCAACGGACGTTGTTTATAATCGGTTTTCCCGATTCAGCTGGAAACGCTCTTTGGGGATCGCAATCCGCGCAACAAAAGGAATTCCTTGGCACTCGACGACGATATTTATCAATTGCGGCGGCAAAAGCTGAAACAAATCGAAGCTCTCGGCCAACTGGCCTATCCCCGAAAGTACGACTTCACCCACACGATTCCTCAAATTCTGGCGGACTACTCGGGTAAAACTGGGGAGCAATTGGAAAATCCGCGCGTGAATGTGAAGATCGCCGGGCGCATCATGGCCATCCGGTTGATGGGCAAGGCTGGATTCGCGCACCTGCAGCAAGGGGGACAAAGGCTGCAGATCTACATCAAGAAAGATGCCGTGGGCGACAAGGGTTTCGAGCTGTACAAATTGCTCGACCTTGGAGATCACATTGGGGTCGGCGGATATCTGTTCCGCACGCGCACCGGAGAACTGAGCCTGCATGTTGATGAGATTACGTTCCTCTCCAAGGACCTGCTGCCGCTGCCAGAAAAATGGCACGGCCTCACCGATGTTGAGCTGCGTTATCGCCAACGCTACGTTGATCTGGTCATGAATCCCGAGGTGCGGGAGGTCTTCCTCAAACGTAGCAAGCTGGTGCAGTCGCTGCGGCGGTCCATGGAGGCGCGCGGTTTCATTGAAGTTGAAACTCCCATGATGCAGCTCATTGCGGGCGGCGCTGTAGCACGACCTTTCAAAACTCATCACAACACGCTCGATATGGATCTCTATCTCCGCATCGCGCCGGAGCTTTATCTCAAGCGGCTTACTGTGGGCGGCCTGGACCGCGTCTACGAGATCAACCGTAATTTCCGCAATGAAGGCCTGGGCTGGCGGTGGAATCCTGAGTTCACCATGCTGGAGTTTTACCAGGCGTATACCGACTACCGCGGCGTGATGGACCTGACCCAGGAGATTATCGAACAGGCAGCGAAGGACGTAACCGGAGGAACAAAAACCAAATGGGGTGAGCATGAGATCGATTGGGCGGGCGCAAACTGGCGGCGGATGACCATGCGCGAGGCCATCATCCATTACTGGCCCGAAGCGGCCGGAACCAAACCCGAACTTTCAGACTTCGCCACGCAGGATTCGGTCAAGAACCTGGTGCAACGCTTCAACGCAGCTCACGCGCACGTTGCTTACGATCCGAAAGAGCCTCCAGGTAAAACTGTTGCCAACTTATTTGATGCAGTTGCGGAGGAACAACTGGTTCAGCCAACTATCATTTATGAGTTCCCTACTGCCGTCTCGCCACTGTCGAAGCAAAAACCCGATGAGCCCGACTGGACCGAACGCTGGGAGATTTTTGTCGGAAAGATGGAAATTGCCAATGGCTTCAGCGAGCTCAATGATCCTGAAGACCAGCGTCGCCGGTTCGAGCAACAACTAAAAGAGCGCGAGCGCGGTGACGAGGAAGCCCACCAGATGGATGAGGACTATATCCGGGCACTTGCTTACGGCATGCCTCCCGCCGGAGGTGTGGGCGTGGGCGTGGACCGATTGGCCATGCTGTTAACTGACTCGCACACCATTCGTGATGTGATCCTGTTTCCGCTGTTGAGGCCAGAAAAAGGAGCAAGCACAGAGCACGGCGAGGACGTAAAGAAGAAATAGACGACTTCGCAACAGGACAATTGTCTTCTCTCTCTTATGTTCGCATCGTCAATCTCGCGCTGAGGCGCGGCACGAGCTTTTAGATCCTTCAGAGGCGTCATCAAGAAATCCGGCGCAGTTAAGCCGGGTGAGGGATCTCGCGCGGAAGCTGATTCGGGCCAGTCGCCGCTCCGACGCCAGATCCCTCGCCCCGCTGGTGAAAGCGCGGGCCTCGGGATGACGTCATTGGGTTCGACCTGAGCCACTCGGCGATCTTCCAATGATTTTGAGCGCAAGTTTCGGATAGATGATTGCGACGTTTGGACGGAAGGTGTAGTCGAATATCTATGAGTTTCGACTTCGATTCTGCGACTCGCCGAAAGCTCGGATATCAGCTGATCGACCAGATCGATACGTTTTTCTCTTCTCTCCCCGATCGTGCGGTGCAGCTTCCCGCCACGCAGCGCACTTATGGACCGCTTAAGGACGCGCTTCCGGAAGTGGGGGAAGATGCAGCCAAGGTGCTCGATGAACTCTTCCGTGAAATGGTGGATCAGGGATTCCATGTGCCCAGCGCCAACTACTTTGGGTTGATGAATCCCACTCCGACCTACATGGGAGTGTTGGCGGAAGCGCTGGTCGCAGCGCTCAATCCACAACTGGCTACCCTGGCGCGCTCGCAATTGGCGTCGAAGATCGAACTGGAAACCATTCAGTGGATCGGAGGACGTGTCGGCTGGCGCGGTGCATTCAATGGAACTTTCACCAGCGGCGGCAATGAAGCTAATTTCAGCGGTCTCGCTCTGGCCTTGGGGGCAAAGTTTCCGAACTCGATTGATGATGGCGTGGCTTCGATCGGCGGTCAGCCGGTAGCCTATGCTTCGACCGAGGCGCACCACTCGCTCGACAAATCCGCCGGTCTGCTTGGTATCGGACGCAAGGCGCTAAGACGGATCGCTGTAGATGAAAACTTGCAACTTGATCCAGAGAAGCTTGAAGCGGCCATCCTGGCGGATCGAGCGGCTGGGAGAAAGCCTTTCTGCGCAGTCGCCACGGCCGGCACAACGAACTCTGGCGTTGTCGACGACCTCAGCGCAATTGCACAGATTTGTCGCCGCCACGATCTGTGGCTGCATGTGGATGGCGCGTATGGCGCAGCGGCCATCTTTTCCGATCAACATCGAGGCTTGGTACGTGGAATCGAGCTGGCAGACTCGATCACTATCGATCCGCACAAGTGGCTGGCGGTGCCTTTCGCGGCAGGCGCTATTTTGACTTGCCATCCGGAAATGCTGGAACGTGCTTTCGCGGTGAGGGCACCTTACATGCCAAAGGCGGCAGGAGCGAACTCGCCCGACAATGCCCGCATCAGCACCCAATGGACGCGGCGGATGAACTCACTCAAGCTCTGGCTGACGCTGCGGGTTCACGGACGCAAGGCGTACGAGGAATTGATCGATCGTCAGCTGGCTCTAACCGAACAATTTGTGGAATGGGTCCGGACGTCAGAGGCGTTTGAACTCGCGGCTCGGCCTACTTTGCCCATTGTCACCTTCCGGCTCAAATCGTTTAAGCTCAGCCCCCAGCAATTGGCCGCAGCGCATGGCAGCATCGTGGAAGAAGTCACGAGCGATGGGCAGCGCTGGATCTCGGAGACTATGGTGGACGGCCAAAGCGTCATCCGCATGATGGTCATTAGCTATCTGACCGAAGAGCGCCACCTGCAGGATTTAGAACTCGCTTTAACCAGAGCGGCCCGCCATTTAAGTTCGCGTGCCAAAGTGGGGTGATGAGGCTTGTTCCCGGTTGCCCGACAATACACTAGAAATGGTGCGGCCCCGCGCCTAGGCTTTTTCTCAGTCGGTCAATAGGCAGCGCTATCGTAGCGTCCCTCCAGCCTCCTAGGACGCTGGGTCGATAGCGCTCTGCCTCTCTAGGTTCTCTTCAAGGACGCGGAGTGTTGTTGCGCCCAGTTCCACGCGGTGGCGACGATTTGTTTAAGCGAACGCGTGGCTTTCCAGTGAAGCAATGTCTCGGCGCGCCGAGGGTCGGCCACTAACTCTGCCGGGTCGCCTTGGCGTCGGGGTGCCGTACGGGTGGGGACGGTTTGGCCGGTTACTTCTTCAATGGTGGAGATAATCTCGCGCACGGAGTGGCCGCGGCCCGTCCCCAAATTGAGCTTGGCCGAGCTTCCACCGGAAAGATATTCCAAGCCCAGAGCGTGCGCTTCGGCCAAGTCATTCACGTGGATGTAATCGCGCACACAGGTGCCGTCAGGAGTAGGGTAATCATCCCCGTAGATGTCGAGTGCGGCGCGGTCTCCGCGGATGGCTTCGAAGGCGGATGGAATGAGATGAGTTTCGGGGATGTGGTTCTCACCGGCGCCTCCGTCTTCATCTGCGCCGGCGGCATTGAAGTAGCGGAAGCTCACGAAGCGTAATCCGTAGGCGCGGTCGTAGGCTTCAAGCGCCTGCTCCAAGACCAGCTTGGTAATTCCGTAAGGATTCACTGGCAAGCGCGGCATGTCTTCCGTGATGGGGACCTTGGCGGGAATGCCGTAAACCGCGCAAGTGGATGAGAAAATGAACTTGCGCACCTTGGAATCCAGGACGGCGTGGAGAAGTGCGAGGCCGCCCAGTACGTTGTTCTGAAAATATTTTCTGGGATTGGTGACGGATTCGCCCACATAAGCATGAGCAGCGAAGTGCATCACGGCGTCCACCCGGCGCAGCACCCGCGTCAAGCTGGCTGAATCAGAAATGTCGCCTACGATCAGCTCAGAACCGTCACCCAGCGCTTTGTGCCCGGTGGACAAGTTGTCGTAAATGATGACTTCGTGACCATGACGCCTTAAGACACGAGCGGCATGACTGCCGATGTATCCCGCACCTCCTACGACTAGAACGACCAAGCCAGTCCCTCCAAATTGTGTTTCTGAAACATCCAGTCGGATTCTAGCAGAGGCTTTTCGCACCACGGGTGACGGCTTGTTCTTCAAGTCGTAAAAATTGGAGGGTCGAGTGCCAAGTCGCAGAAATGACTTCACGATTTCTAGCTGATACATTGGCCAAATGCAGAAAGACACCCATCCGGAAAACAATGCTCAATCCGTTTCTACGTGAGTATAGCGATCCTTCGACTCGCAAGCTCCCAGGTTTAACCTGGGAGCTAACTCGCTCAGGATGACAACAGGAAGAAACTAGGTCTCTTCACTTTCTCTAAGCTTGGCGATGACTCCAAAATCTTCCAGCGTGGTGGTGTCACCTTTCACGTCGCTGCCGCTGGCAAGTTCGCGCAGCAGGCGGCGCATGATTTTTCCGCTGCGCGTTTTGGGTAGCATGTCAGTAAAACGGATATCGTCGGGGCGGGCTAGCGCGCCAATTTCTTTGGTGACCCAGCGTCGCAATTCTTCTTTCAATTCCGGTGAGGGCTTCTGGCCTTGCTCAAGCGTAACAAACGCCGAAATCGCCTGGCCCTTCAGTTCATCCGGACGGCCGACCACAGCGGCCTCGGCGACGGCATCGTGCGCCACCAAGGCGGATTCAACTTCCATGGTACTGAGGCGATGGCCGGAGACGTTGATGACGTCGTCGACGCGGCCCATGATCCAGAAATACCCGTCTTTGTCTTTCCGGGCGCCGTCTCCGGTGAAGTAGGCGCCTGGGATCTGTGACCAGTACTGCTTCACATAGCGATCCGGATCGCCGTAAATGGTGCGCAGCATACCCGGCCAAGGCTGCGTGAGAATCAGAAATCCACCCGAACCTGCGGGCACGGGCTTTCCGTCCATGGACACAACCTCTGGGACGATTCCAGGAAATGGCCTGGTGGCCGAGCCTGGTTTAGTGGCAATGGCTCCCGGCAGCGGCGTAATCATAATTTGGCCGGTCTCGGTCTGCCACCAAGTGTCGACGATGGGGCAGCGGTCGTGGCCAATGATTTTGCGATACCACATCCACGCCTCGGGATTGATCGGCTCGCCGACTGTTCCCAGCAGGCGCAGGCTGTCAAGTTTGTGTTTTTTCGGCCACTGCTCGCCCCACTTGATGAAGGTGCGGATCGCCGTGGGCGCGGTATAGAACACGTTCACTTTGTGGCGATCGATCATGCTCCAGAAACGGTCGGGCTCAGGAAAATTTGGCGCGCCTTCGTACATGACGCTGGTGGCGCCGTTTTGCAGCGGCCCGTAAACGATATAGCTGTGTCCGGTGACCCAACCAATGTCAGCCGTACACCAGTAGGTGTCTTCTTCTTTCAGATCGAACACCCACTTGGTTGTGAGGTAAGTGCCAACCGAATAGCCGCCCGTGGTGTGGACCACGCCTTTCGGTTTGCCGGTTGTGCCCGAGGTGTAAAGGATGTAGAGCGGATGCTCTGCGTCGAGAGGCTCGGCCGGACACTCGTCGGAGACTGAAGCCATCAACTCGTGCCACCAGTGGTCACGGCCTGCCTGCAGATTGACCGGCGTGCCGGTGCGCTTATAGACGACCGTGTGCTTCACCGATGGGCAGGACTTCAGCGCCTCCTCGACCGCTGGGAATAATTTGACTTCCGCGCCGCGACGGTACGACCCATCCTGCGTGACGACCACTGCTGCCTGCGAGTCGTGGATGCGATCCACCAGAGCGTGGGCAGCGAAGCCTCCGAATACTACGGTATGGGGCGCTCCGATCCTGGCGCAGGCCAGCATCGCAACGGGCAGCTCGGGCGTCATGCCCATGTAAATCGCAACCCGGTCGCCTTTCTTGATGCCCAGCGACTTCAGGACATTGGCGAACTTCTGGACTTCTCGATGAAGTTGCTGGTAGGTAAGGATGCGGACTTCGCCCGGTTCACTCTCCCAAACCAGTGCGGCTTTGTTCTTGCGCCAGGTCTGCACGTGACGGTCGAGACAGTTGTAGGAAAGGTTGATCTGGCCACCGACGAACCATTTAGCCCAGGGATTATTCCACTCCAGCACCTTGTCCCACTTCTTGAACCAGTGCAGTTCTTCCGCAATTCGGCCCCAGAATTTCTCCGGATGCTCGACCGATTCACGGTAGATGCGCTCGTATTCCTCCAGGCTCTGAATATGGGCCTGCTGGCGGAAGTGATCGGGAGGCTCGAATTTTCGCTGCTCTTGCAGGATGGAATCGATGTTGGTGCTGGCTTCGGTGGTAAGAGCCTTGTCTACCATTCGTCGTTCCTCGCGGGAGTGTGAAAAGAATTTACCGTATCGCAGATTCTACTGCGGCAGCGAAGGAATGTCTGCATGAGGACCCAAGGACTAGGGTTTCACGCCGATCGCCCGGTACAAGTCAGAACTCTGATAGACAATGCCGTCCTTCACGACCGTCCGGACGCGGCGAATGTCACCGATGTGAGCCGAGGGGTCACCGTCCACAAGGATGACATCGGCCAGCTTCCCCGGCTCGATGGTTCCCAGATCTTGATCGCGTTTCATGACGCGGGCAGCGCCGAGCGTAGCCAACTGCAACACTTTGGGCGCGGGGATGCCGGCCTCTTGGTAAAGCTCCAGCTCGCGATGCAGGGAAAAACCGGCCAGGGAATCAGTTCCCGCGACGATAGGAATGCCAGCGTCGTAGAACGCCTTCGTCATTTTCAGCATTTGGCGGAAGGAGTCCTGGTAACGCTGATCCATGCCGTCGGGCACGGCCAACCCGCCATAGAAGAAGCCGCGGCGAATCTGCGCCGGCATGCGGTCGGCAACCGCTGCATATGTGGCCGAGACTTTTCCCGGACGGTCGATAAACATCCCTTCAAAAACATTCAGCGTGGGGTCTGAAACCGTCTTGTGGTCCTGCAAAAGCTTCATAAAAGTTTTCACGCGGTCGGAACTTGGATCGATTTCGACCCCGTGGGCGGCAACTTCCGTGAAGCGCGCCGGGCCACGAGTATCTTTCACGGTGTCGAACATGAAATTCAGGAAGATGAAATTCATGTGCTGGATCTCATCGGCCCCGTCCTTCACGAACTGTTCGGCAGTCATGAAGGCGGGAACGTGTCCGCTGACGCGCATGCCGCGGCTGTGCGCCATTTCGGCGATTTTCGGAACCAGCTCAGGTTTGATCGAGCTATAAATCTTGATCTGGACATAGCCAAGTTTCGCGTACTTCTCGATGTTGTCCTTCGCCTCTTGCTCACTGTCGGCAAAAACCTTGGTGGGGCCGGCGAAGGGACCACGTCCGTCGAGGAATCCGGCCATCAGCACCCGCGGCCCGATCTCGCTGCCTTGCTCGAATCTGCCTCGCATTTCGAGCAGGCGATCCGTGTCATTGGCCAGATCTCGGACCGAGGTAACGCCCGCCGCCATGTTCAGAAGACCATCGTTGGGCTGAAGGTGCACGTGCATGTCCCAGAGGCCGGGCATGAGCATCTTGCCGCTGGCGTCCACGACCTCCGCGCCCTGCGGAAGATTAACTTTGCTGTCTTCTCCAACTGCCGAGATCTTGTTTCCGCTGATCACGATCGAGGTGTTGGGATGAACGCTGGCTGTCGCCGAGTCAAACAGATTGGCGTGGACAAAGGCCAGAGAACCCGTCGGCTTGTGGGCCAGAGTCTTGGCCAGATTTGCCGCGCGCTGATTGTCAATGTCATCTTGAGCCTTGGCCAGCGCTTCCACACTCGACTCCCAGCCTTCTGGAACCACGGCGAACCAACTGCCACTCACCGTGGCAAAAAACTTGCCGCCTTGATCGAGCCAGATCGGGGTGGGAGTGAAATCCAGACCATTGATGGCGTACTGCACCACAGTGCGCGATTGTCCATTCGCTGAAACCATCAATTGACCGCGTTTCTCGATTGAGGCTTCCCCCTCGGGCAGGAGTGGCAGCCGTCCTCCTGCCGCCAGCAGCGCTCGCGCCAGGATGGCGTTTTCTTCCGGGACTCCCGAAATGCTGACGTAAAAAGCTCTGTCGGATATCTGCTTTTCTCCCTCCTCGGCGCGATTCTTCCAGCTCGCTTTGCCCTGGTTAAGCGAAAATCGCTCGTCAACCGGCGCCTTCAGGTAGTCGTTTCCGGTGTTAGTGAGTTCGACAGGAAGGCTGTCCTTATTCAGCGTGATGTGCTCTGTGACCTTCGGCCCGCGCCCCCGGTCACTGAACTCAAAATAGAGTTGCAGGCTGCCATCAGGGTCCTGAGCGGAGGTCTCGAAACCCGCCTTGTTGCCCATGAGGAGCAGCGTGTAGCGAGTGGGGGCGGCAGCGGTCGCAGCCGCAACTGGCGCCAGCTGGGCGCCGCTGGCAGGAAAGATGACAGAGGAAAGCGATAGGAGGGAAAAAAGCAAAGCAAGCTTTTTCATCTAATCCTCAATTGATAGTGTGACGTTCTGGACCGGCGCGGCGGTAGCAAAATTGCCGTCAGCAATTTACACCAGATGGTTGAGCTATTGGTCGAGAAACTTATGGCGGTATTTTTCTTCGGGCAGCGGGCAGCTGTCATACTTTCCGAAGATGCGATAGCGATTGCGCGCGATCGCGTTGTATCCCCAGTCGCGAAGGGGCCTCGGCATCAGTCGCAGGAGAGCCTCCAGCGCCGCCCAGACGCCGCCAATTTCCTGCAGGACGACAAGCCCAGCGTCGGAGCGCGCTACCAGCCGCTCGTTCGGCTGTCCGTGGTGAAGCACAATGTACACGGTATCCAGATTCTGAGGGGCAACGCCGTGTCGCTCCAGGATATTTAGCGCAAAATCACTCCGCAAGGATGCAAAGCGAAAGCGGTCGCGCGAATCGCGCTTGAGGATGAATCGGACGAAGCGATTGCAAAGCGCGCAGACGCCGTCATAAAGGATAATCGGGTTGGGAGTCTGCGGATCCATCGGCGGAGGAGAAGACGACAATGACTAATAGATGAAATAAGTGCGGGGAGGGATCCTTCGACTGCGCCTGTCCATTCGCAAGCGAATGGACAGACTACGCTCAGGATGACAATCGCAAAGCTCAGTGCTATGAAACCGGATTTCGTGCCATCTCTGGAACGTACTCCTCGATTGTGCCCTTCTCCAACAGGTAGGCGCCCGGTCCCTGTTTGCCGCGAACCGTCCGGCAAAAATCGGCCACGAAAAATCCTGCTTGCAGGGCCTCCATAAACGCCCAACGGGTTGCCTCCCGCCACTCTCGTGCCAGCGATGGATCTTTCTGCTCGATAAATCCGATGTCGCTGGGAATCTCGATCGCGATTCTTTGCCGTGCCAGCGCCGAGGACAAATCGCACGTTGCCGGCTTGCCATCGCCGTTAAAGCGGATCAGCGGCGTCAGCCGTGAAAGCGCATCCACGAGTTCCAACCGGTTCTCCTTCCCTTGCATCCGGTCCCGCACCCGCCGACTTTCCAGCGGCCATGTCACCCACAAGCGGTCGGTCCCGTTGCGATGCAAAACACTGGAAGTTTCTGGGCCGTAGAAGTTGACCTTATATTTATCTGACACCACGCCCAGCTTGCTGAAGTTGAGATGTGCGTTCTTGCTCTGCAAGGGGTCGAAAGTCCAGGTCATTTCAGTGATGCGAGCATCCTTACTCCGGGCGTCATGAATGCGCAACGCCAGTGCACGTTCGCGCTGTGCCAACTTGAGCTTGTAGCCTAAGTCCAGATCCCGATAAGAGTCGCGCACTGCCAGCATGTGCGAGTGCAAAATGAGCTGGCCGCACTCTAGACCCAGGAAACCGAAGGCGAATCCCACCAATTCGGCACCATCGAACGCGCCCACCCAGATGCTCCCCGCCTCTTTTGTGGCAACCGCCATGGTCGAGGGAAGTACATCCAAATCCGCAAGGCCCCAGACTTCGCGCTCGAGGGCTTCCGCCTTCTGCAGATCTTCAAAGCTGTTCAGATCGCGAATGGTGATAGCGGATTTCGGCTTCGCCTCGGGCATAACCAGCGTGTACCAGCAAAGTCGATCAATATACTTGACCGCGACGGCGCGCGCCAGCCCGGTCGGGATTTGCCGATGGCAGATCTGCGATGGGCGAAATTGCGTGGCAGAACCGACTGCGCTTTGAGAGAATGGCGCGGTTCTCGCGTTTGAGCGGAATAATCGGAGAAACGCATGTTCGTCTCCCGTAGAAACTTCCTTCGCACTGTCGGTATTGGAGCGGCAGCTGGCGTAGCGCTCCAGCCATCCATGATGTCGGCAGCACCGCTCTTCGAGCCAATGCGGCCGCGAGATCTCGGCGGCCCCATCCGACTGAATAGCAATGAGAACGCCTATGGTCCCTCCCCGAAGACAACCGCTGCGATTCGCACTGCTTCAGCCGAGGCCAACCGCTATCCATTTGATCAATATGAGGAACTGGTCGAGCAGATTGCGAAGCTCAATCGGGTACGGCGGGAGCAAGTGCTAATGGGCTGCGGATCTACGGAGATTCTGCGGATTGCCGCGGCGGCCTTTCTTAGCAAGGGCAAGCAACTGATTCAGGCTTCGCCCACGTTCGAAGCGCTGGAACACTATGCCCGGGCAAACGGGGCCGAGGTAGTTTCGGTACCGCTGGACAAGCAGTTTGAGCACGATCTCGACAGCATGCTCGCCCGTGTCAGTTCGTCGACCGCGCTGGTGTATATCTGCAATCCCAACAACCCGAGTGCGTCAATCACTCCCAGGAAGGACCTGGAAATCTTTATTGGTAACCTGCCGTCCACCTGCCATGTGCTGATTGACGAGGCTTACCACCATTTCGCCGGGCAATCCCCGGTGTACGCGTCGTTCCTGGATCATCCCATCGATAACGAGCGCTTGATCGTGGCTCGAACTTTCTCCAAGGTCTACGGGTTGGCTGGCCTGCGCTTGGGATATGGTATCGCTTCACACACGACCGCGAGGCAAATGGAACCCTACTTAACAGAGGATAGCGTCAATGGGATCGTGGTTCGGGCCGCCACTGTCGCCCTTGCTGACACCGAAAGCGTCAACGATTTTATAAAGCGCAACGCTGAGGTGCGTGAGAACTTCTTCAATCAGGCGAAGGTTCGGGGCTTGAAGCCCATCGATTCGCAGGCCAATTTTGTGATGATGGACACCGGACATCCAGCGCAAGAGAGCATTGAGCACTTTCGTAAGAACAATATCCTGATCGGTCGGCGCTTTCCAGCGATGGACACCTACATCCGTGTTTCCCTGGGCACGCCGGAGGAAATGAAAGAATTCTGGCGTGCCTGGGACCTAATGCCCAACGCGGCAACGCGGGCTTGACCTGACGCCCCGCTGCAGTTGTACTTCTCGCTTTCGGAATGCCGAGCCCAAACTCTTACCCATGAGCAACTCGCTAATTATTGAACGATGTTACTTTCGTCATTTGGTTGCCGAAAAAGCACCCGCTACCATTGCGGGAAGTAGTCGCGTTCATGACGTTTCGATTTGTCAAACTTGGGATGTTGTTATTGCTGTTGTTGGTTATGGCGGTCTGGGCCGTTGCCCAGAGCAGTTATCGGGTTATTTCTCTTACCAATCCCGGAACGATCAGCGGAACCGTTAAGTGGTCGGGCCCGTTGCCTCGGGCAGCCACTTTTACCATCAACAAGGACCCGGAAGTTTGCGATCCTGAGTCGCGTAAGGTTCGCGATCTGGAACGCTTGATCGTGGGTCCGCAGGGCGGCGTGGCGAATACCGTGGTGTTCCTGAAAAACATTTCCCAGGGAAAGGCGATGGACCTGCCCGAACCCAGGCGCTTCCTCGATCAGAAGCGCTGTCGGTATGAGCCCCATGTTTTGCTGGTGCCCGAGAATAGTTTGCTGCAGATGAAAAGCTCTGACCCAGTGCTGCATACGGTCCACATGGACGGAGCGGCCACTTATAATTTGCCATTCCCGTTTACCAACCAGACTATTTCCCGCACCATGCCGTCTACGGGCATCGTGAATCTCAGATGTAATGGCGGTCACGCTTGGATGAACGCGGAGATCCTTGTAGTGTCACACCCCTACTACGCCGTGACCGACGAGAGCGGTAAATTCGAACTTACTGCGGTGCCTCCCGGGCAGTACGAACTTGTGGCCTGGCACGAAGGCTGGGGCGTGGCGCGGCAAGAGGCTTCGTTCGACGTTCTGACCGAGCGCAGGATTCAGCGGCCAGTGTTCACCGAACCGAAGAGTTGGCAAAAGTCGATCACCGTGAGCCCGAACGGGACTGCGGTCGTCGAATTCGCGATCTCCGCAAAGTAGCTGAGATCGAGCCGCAGACTTGATCACTCCCAGCACTGCGATTTTCCAGCCTTCACCTCGCCCTCTTAATCGGAAACCTGACAATCTTGAATTTGTGGCACACTGTTGGGTCTCGCGGAGACTCAATGAGCGTTCTGGAATTCACGGCGCTGGTCTGGATAGGTGCGATGGCTGCCGGTCTTCTCGGGTCGCTCACCGGCCTCGGGGGCGGAGTGGTCCTCGTCCCCTTACTGACACTGCTATTCAAGGTCGACATCCGCTATGCCATAGGCGCATCGCTGGTCTCAGTGATCGCTACTTCCTCGGGGGCGGCCGCCGCGTACGTGAAAGAAGGATTCTCCAATATCCGGATCGGAATGTTTTTGGAAATTGCGACCACCCTGGGGGCGATCGCGGGAGCGTTCCTGGCGACTAAAGTCTCCGCCAGCTCCATCGCGGTGATCTTCGGGGTAACGCTGCTGTATTCGGCTTTCCTTTCGCGCCGTCCGCGCACTAAGCAGGAGCGTGAGGTTCCGCCCGATCCTCTGGCCACTCGGTTGCGCATGAATGGGAGCTTTCCGGACGCGGGGGGAATGCGAAGCTACAACGTTCAAAATGTGCCGACAGGTTTCAGCCTGATGTTTGGCGCCGGGGCCTTGTCGGGGTTGCTGGGCATCGGCTCAGGAGCGGTAAAAGTGCTGGCGATGGACCAAGCGATGAAGATTCCCTTCAAAGTTTCCACCACCACCAGCAATTTCATGATTGGCGTGACCGCGGCTGCCAGCGCAGGCATTTACCTCAATCGAGGATACATTGATCCCGGACTCGCGATGCCGGTAATGCTGGGCGTTCTGATTGGTTCTCTTCTAGGCGCGCGAATCCTGGTAGAAGCCGAAACTAAGTGGCTGCGGTTGCTCTTCAGCCTGGTGATTGCGCTTCTTGGTGCAGAGATGGTTTACAAAGGTTTGACAGGGAGGATTTGAAGTGCACCTGGGGCAAAGTTGGACTGATCAGAGGATGGAAGAAACTATTGGCAACCTGCTGCGCGCCGGCGTGCTGCTTTCCGCTTCTGTGGTCTTGGCTGGCGGAGTCATTTTTTTGATACGGCATGGTCACTCGCCCGCCGACTATCGCGTATTTCGTGGTGAACCCACCGACCTGAAGACTCTGCGCGGTATCTGCAGCAGTGCATTCAAGCTCAGTGGGCGAGGCATCATTCAATTGGGATTGTTGCTGCTGATTGCCACTCCCGTGGCCCGGGTAGCATTCTCCGTCTGGGGATTCGCGGCGGAGCATGATCGGATGTACGTTGTGTTCACGCTGATCGTGCTGGCGATTCTGCTCCTCAGCTTGGCCGGATTTGCTGGACCTGGCTGAGTAGTTCGCGGTAAATCCCAAAACGGCTGAGATTTGACTCCGATTACAGAATTGCCGCTTTGTGTTGCGGGCATGTAGAGTAAGCGTTAGCAGCGCAGAAGCTAGTGGATCAGGTTCAGGACCGGGTATTTTGAAAGAGCAGTAACCACAAAGGACACTAAGTTTCACAAAGGGTTTGTTTGCCGATTTGAGCGCGCCACCCGTCCGCTGCAGGCTTACTTATGACTGAGACTCTTACGTCACCCCAAGTCAGAGAGCTGACTAGCAAATACACCTACGGAACCTGGCGCCGTCAAAAAGGCTGGGCTCCGCTTCAAATTGTCGATGCGGAGGACTGCCACTTCGTCGACTCCGACGGAAAAAGATACCTGGACTTTTCCGCCCAACTGATGTGCGTAATGCTGGGCCACAAGAATCGGGCAGTAGTGCAGGCAATTGCGGACCAAGCCAAGAGCTTGCCCTTCATCGGGCCCGGATTCACCACCAGCGTCCGCGCCGAACTCGCTGAACTTCTGCTGGAGGTTCTGCCCGAAGGGCTCGAAAAGTTCTTCTTTACTACGTCCGGTACAGAGGCAAACGAAGCCGCCTTCAAGATCGCGCGGATGGTGACCGGCAAGACCAAGATTATTTCCCGCTACCGCTCCTACCACGGCTCCACGATGGGATCGATTGCGGCGACAGGCGATCCGCGACGATGGGCGATGGAACCGGCGGGGAAAATACCGGGAGTCATTTTCGCGCCCGAGGTGAATTGCTACAAGTGCCCTATTGGCCATACCTACCCCAGCTGCAACATCGCGTGCGCGGAATATATCGAGCACATGATCGAGAACGAGAGCGACGTGGCGGCGGTAATTGTCGAGCCCGTTGTCGGAACCAACGGGGTGCTCATTCCTCCCAAAGAGTACATGCCTCGTCTTCGCAAAATATGCGATGACCACCAGGTGCTGCTGATTGCTGATGAAGTCATGACCGGTTGGTGCCGGACCGGTAAGTGGTTCGCCATGGACCACTGGAACGTTGTGCCCGACATTTTGACCACCGCCAAGGGCATTACCAACGCCGCTGTTCCGCTGGGGCTTTGCGCTACTACCGGAAAAATCGCTTCCTATTTCGACGACCACTTCTTTTCTCACGGACACACTTACGAGGCTCATCCCCTCACGCTGGCTCCCGCCATAGCTGCCATCAATGAAATGAAGCGGATGAAGCTCGCGGACAGGGCCACCGAGGTGGGCGCTTATCTGGGACAGAAGTTAAATGACCTGAAGCCCAAACATCGATCGATTGGAGAAGTGCGCGGCATCGGAATGTTCTGGGGGGTTGAGCTGGTCAAGAACAGAACGGCGAAAACGCCTTTCAATACATTCAGCGACAAAGTTTCAGGAAAACCCTTGCTGGTGGACCGGGTGGCGGCGCGAATGATGAGCCAAGGAGTTTATGTGCAGTCCTGGATGAGCCACTTCGTGATCGCCCCGCCTCTGATTATCACGAAATCAGAAATCGATCAGGGCGTAGCCGCACTTGACGAAGCTCTGAGCATCGCCGATCAGGAGGCGGAGGCCTAGCCACCGCTGGCCCCGCCGCCGGACTGCTAGGGTTGATCTCGATTCCGTGAATGGCGCTGGCACGCCTCGGTCAGCTCGGGATCGCAACGGGAGTAGAAAATGTGCCTTCCGATGGAGAATCCGAGAACGGATCCGACCAACATATCGGACGCCCAGTGGTCACGGGCAAGCATACGGCTGACACTCACCGCTGATATCGCTCCATAAGCCAGTACTTTCACCCAAGGCTTCGGGTATTCGTGAGCGACGACTGTGGCCATGGTCCAGGTAAACATGGCATGACCGGCCGGGAATGATGTGTTCATGGCGTGGTGGCGCCAGAAGTCACCGTTTCCGTTTCCTTCCCCTGGACGTTGCCTGCCGGCGATAAATTGCATCGGGGCATAAACGAGAAAAGCGTTGGACAAGGCTTCTATTTCCAGGTTTCCCATCTCCTTGGCGCGCGGGTCGTCGGTTTTGAGTCCGTAAATCCATACTCCGGCCAGAGTGGCAGCCAATCCGCCGACGACGACATTGGAAGTGTTCTGATAGGCCTGAAAATGGCTCGTAGGCACCTGTTTTTCGATTCGTCGGTCGGTGGCAATCAAGGCTCCGGTTCCTGCCAGGACCAGCGCGTCCCACTTGAGGTTAGAGGGCTTGAAGGGTGCGGCATAGAGTCCCTTCTGATCTTCCAACCCGCGCTTCAGCATTCGCGTTATAAATCGGGGTTTGTTCGGTTGAGGTTCGGGTTCAGGAGCGATCCCCGAGGCTCCGCTGCCTTGTGGGGAGGGGTCCATTCGAAGAGCGCTGACCTGGAGAGTGGGCACAATTGACGTGTCTGCCGACGGCAGTGCAGGTGTCGATGGTGCCATTTGGCAGGGAGCCGCGACGGTAAATAAGACCGCGGTCGCTGCAGCCAACAGTGCTTTTTCAAGACCAGTCCGTTGGATGTGCAATATGACCTCTTGGCGCTTCTTTCGCTAAAGATGCGCAAAGGTCTGATGCAAGTTATTGAGGATAATTTGGCTGCCCCCCAGGGATTCGAACCCCGATATCTGATCCAGAATTATCAATGGGTCGCCGACGGCAAATCATAAGCGCACCCAGAACCGGCATTGGCCTTCATCGGGTGAACGTCCCTCTCTTTGGCACGCGCTTACTGGCTGCATCCCTTCCGTTCGCTACTCGACGGCCTAGCTTGTTGCGCGACTCTGCCGGAAGCTCATCACCCTCCACGGGAGGATTGCCTTTGCCAGCGCGTTCGAGAATCCGTAAGGTCTCGGCGCGATCGGCATCGCGACCCCTTTCCCGGAAATACTCCTCGGTGCGCAAAGCAGAAACCTTTTCCGCCACTGCCACGTTGATGAGCTGGTTTAGAGCCACGCCTTGCGAATTCGCAGCTTTCCGCAACTCCTCCAGTAAAGAGGGCTGTAGTCGCAATGCGAAATTGCTTCGTCTCATGGGATCACACTCCTAATCTGCCGCAGCGCCGTTGCAGGTAGAATTACGGCGCAGTTAAGGCCTTTTGTGCCGGCTGCGAAATCGCGCTGATTGAATGTCACAACTGCATTGGCACTCCCGTTTATTGCGGTTTCCAAAACCATGTCATCATCAGGATCGGATAGCCTTGGCCGCCATCGGAACGCAAGACGAACTGGTTTTGCGATTGCGGCCAGATCGTCGAGTATGCGTCCAACTTCGGTACTGCTCAACCCACCTGCCAACAAATGTTGCGGCCTGGTCAATACTGATTCGTATTCAAGTATCAGCGGCACTGAAAGTAACAATTCAAACCGTTGATTCAAAGCAGCCAACAAGAGCTGCCGGGAGGCCCCTCTATCGCTCCGCAGTGCCGCAACTATCACGTCAGTGTCGAGGACAAACGAAACCGCCACGCATTAATGATATTGCATGCAATATCACTAATCAAGCTGCCATTTCAGACGCCTGTCCGGCGGGGCTCTGCGGGGAGCGACCTCTAAAGCCGCAGGATACTCCGCATTAGAACTGTTGTTGCTAGTTAGTTCAGGACTTCTAGCCGAATCGCAATTCCCTGTTCGTGAAAGAAGGCCGTGAGTTTGTCGCATTCCTCTCGACCAGCCGTTGATACGTGACAAAGAACACCGTCTTTGTCGACGTATTCGTAACTCAAGCATTTGAAACCGCCACGTGGTCCCGTATAGCGCACGACGTTTCTCGCACTCTTCAATGCCTCTAATTGCTGTCGCTCCCTTGCCTTGCAGTCGGCGATAAACTCTACGATTTCGAGCGACTCCCAGAGAACATCAAACGTTCCAATACCTTGGAATCGAACTCCAACAAAACGGTCGCTTCCCTTGCTCCACACCCCGTAAGCCCCGATAGTAATTCCTTCAACGCCTTTAACCAGTTGAGGATGGTAGCTCGTCAGGTCAATTGAACAGTCGAACCTTGATCTGACGGTTAGGCATAGAGAATTTGCGAAACGCCGGAGGCGGCCATGCTCAACCAATTAGCGGCATCAGTAGTACGCAATCGTGCGGGTGTGCAAAGATACGAACGTAGACTGTGCGCGGCTAGGACCAGAAGCTGCATGCCACTGTGATTCCTTCTGCTCGATCCAATTCCCGTAATTGTCGTTCCGATATTCAGTCGTGTCTTTGCTCACGAGTCTTCCAGAACGATCGTAATAGGCCATTTCAATCTGACGACCAAACCCGCCGTATTGGAACCCGATCTTAAGGTAATACGTGGGCCATTCTTGGATGCTTTCAATCACGCGATTCTCCTTGTCGAGAGTCGCATAGTTGTGGGTGTTGGTGGGTGCCTGATAAGTATGCCGCACGCTCGTCCCGTCTGGTTTGCGCTCGACCTGGGAAAAGGAGCCGTTGGGCGACGCTTCGGCAGTAAGCTTTCTCGCTCCGCTGGCGTCCCGTTGAATCAGCGCAGACGCGGTAGTCCTACCGTCAACGGTTGTAATGTTTCGACTCAGACCGGTTGCCGGATCGATGCTGTTGGTGGTTTCGAGTACGCTAACCTCGCCGTTAGGACTCTCCTGGCGGGACCGGTAACCTCCAGTTACGTTGCCGACTGTGGGCACGAGTTCATTTGTGGTTCTGGTCACTTCACCATTCCGGTCGTGTATTTCCGTCTGTGTGATTACGCCATCAGAGTTAAACGAGTGAATAACAGTCTGATTCTCCTCAGGCACGACGCTGGTGGTTTCTACCTTTAAGACTTGCCATGCCTTACGGGTGAGTTTGACATGTGAGTGCAAAGACCCGTCGGCTTTATAGCGAAACTCCTCCAGCCCATACCCCTGCGGATCATAAGTCCAGATCGTCGAACCTGCGGCTTTGCCCGTTGGATCTCCGGCATAGTCGAACTCTTCGGTGAGCACGGTGTGAACCGGGCCATGCAGGCCGACTCTTGCTGCTTCGCTATTTGCCAATGGTTCTTGAGCCGAGCCCATCTGCGAGGCAAGAACAAGAGGGAGAAATTTGAACAGGAAGCCCGGCCGCGACATGATAGCTCCCGAGAAGACTCAGTGGACGATCGCGCAAGTATAACATCGCGCTGGAACAGGCTACAGTGAGAGCCTTTGCCGGTGTTTGCCGGTCGAAAGTAAGTCTCTTTTAGCTTAATTTGGCTGCCCCCCAGGGATTCGAACCCCGATATGCTGATCCAGAGTCAGCTGTCCTGCCGTTGAACGAGGGGGCACCGAGTGGGTTGGACGGCGCAGCGGTCCGCCGTTTTGATTCTATGGACTCGGCGGTTGGCGGTCAACCAGAGCCAGCCATCGTCTCCTCGGTCGGCATTCTGCTGTTCTGGGTTTCCTCCATCGCCCCTTCTGCTGTTCTTTACTAACCTGCGGGTCTAAGATTCTAGGAAGATTGTTAGGAGGCTTAATTCCTGCAGGAGCAGACTATGGTTTCGAGCCTCGCCAACTTTGCCCAATCTACCAATGACTATGCCGAAATTGCGCGGCGTCCTCTTGAAGCAGAACATTGCGCGCTGATTGTCATTGATATTCAGGAAAAACTTCTGCCGCCGATTTTCCAGAAAGAACAGTTGATCCGGAACTCGCAACTGCTGATCCGCCTGGCCGGAAGCGTGAAGATTCCGGCGATTGTAACCACGCAACATGCCAAGGGACTGGGCCCCGTCGTGCCCGACATCGCTTCCCTGCTGCCGGAATCGCAGGCCATCGATAAGCAAATGTTCTCCTGCTTCGGCAGCGATGCTTTCTGCACTTTGCTAAAGCGTCTGCCCAACAATCGCAACACTGTGCTCCTCTGCGGAATGGAGAGCCACATCTGCGTGGCGCAAACCGCTCTGGCCGCCCTGCGAGACGGCTATCTGGTGCACGTGGCTTCCGACGCTATCAGTTCGCGTACAGAGTGGAACTGGAAGATTGGTCTAGAGCGTATGCGCGCGGCTGGCGCCATAATTTCATCGACTGAAATGATGATTTACGAGTTACTGCGCACTTCTGCTGCACCCGCCTTCAAAGAAATGCTCCAACACCTGAAGTAATCGCATCTAACTTATAGATAAGCAGGGTGTTCGGATATATACGGACTGCCCTGGTAGCATTTTCCATCGGCTTCTTATGTCCTCAAGTGGCCTCCGCCAGCAGCGCAACTTAGGGGCCAGAGGCGGGTTTATAGGATTGAAGCTAGAAGTAGGGGTGACCCCATGAACGGCATAAAGCACGCAATCTTAGCAAATCTCCTGGGAGCGCTGTTGTTGCTGTCACTGACGTCGGCTATCGCCCAGGATTATCCGGCTGACATGAATCAGGACGAGGCTAATCCGACTGAACCTAGTCGACCTGAACAGGACCCGCCGGGCCGCGTTGCCCGTCTGCAATTTCAGTCGGGATCGGTTTCGCTTCAGCCCCAGGGAACGGGAGATTGGGTCGAAGGGTCGTTGAATCGTCCGTTGACCAATTCCGACAATATCTGGGCCGATAAAGATTCCAAGGCTGAATTGAACGTGGGCACGGGCCTCTTGCGGATCAGCAACGAAACCAGTCTTACCCTGACCAACATTGGGGACAACAATGTCCAAGTGGAGCTGCACCAGGGGACACTGAATCTCCATGTCCGTCGCCTGCACGAGGGCGAGACTTACGAAGTCGATACTCCCAACCTCGCCTTTGCGGTGCAAAAGCCCGGAGACTATCGCTTCGACGTCGGGCCTGGTGGGGACGGGACGGTAATCAATGTGTGGAAAGGCGAGGGCGAAGCGACGGGCGAAGGCCCAGCGGTTCCCTTGCATGCGCACGAACGCGCAGAATTCAATGGCACGTCGCTTGACCATCAGATCTCCGAGGTTTCGGCCCCCGACAGCTTCGACGAATGGTGCCAGCAGCGCGACCAGCGCCTGGACCGATCTGCCTCGGGGCGTTACGTATCTCCTGACGTAATCGGTTCAGAGGATCTCGACCAGAACGGTACTTGGAGTGAGACACCGGACTACGGTCCGGTGTGGGTTCCCTCTGTTGCTCCCGGATGGGCGCCTTATCACTACGGCCACTGGGCTTGGATTGATCCATGGGGATGGACTTGGGTAGATGACGCCTCTTGGGGCTTCGCTCCCTTCCACTACGGTCGCTGGGTCTATACCGGCGGATACTGGGGATGGGCCCCCGGTCCGTACTACGTTCGCCCGTTTTATGCTCCTGCGCTGGTCGCCTGGTTTGGTGGCCCGGCTTGGGGAGTATCGTTTGGTTTTGGCTTTGGCGGCGGATTTGGCTGGTGCCCGCTCGGCTTTGGAGAACCTTTCTTTCCCTGGTACCGAGGAAGCGCGTTCTACTTCCGAAATATCAACATCCGCAATACGCACATCACAAACATTACGAACATAACCAACAATTTTTACAACCACGGACATTCAGGGCTTTCCGGACATCAGTTCCACTATGCAAACCTGCATGCGCCCGGAGGTCTAACGGCGGCCTCGCAGCATGCTATCTCCGGAGCATTGCCAATCGCAAAGAACAACGTTCGGGTCTCGGCCAACGCTGCGGAACGCGCACAGCTTCACGGCAATCTGCCTTTGACGCCAACCCGCACCAGTCGGTTGGGCGCCAACGCAGGCAGGCCAGCTGCCGCGCCTCCGACACGAGCGATGTCGCGTCCAGTGGTCTCGTCAGCATCGTCACGGATCGGCCGAACGCAATTGGCCTCTCTCAACAACCGAGCGGATCGCCCCGGCGCAAGCACGATGACCGGGAAACCATCTCCCTCAACGCCACTTCGCTCGGTCCCGAGGCCGCCGCAAAGAGCAGAGAGCCTCAGTAGAAACACCCCTGGCACGTCACGGCCGCGGGCAACCCAATCGGCTTCTACTCGGTCGGTGCCGCGTCCTCAGTCCGGTGCCCGCATCGCGCCTCAAGAGCGTTCGCTTTCTTCCGCGGGTAGAACGGATCCGCGTTCGCCCGAAAGCGGGAGATCAGGCCTGAGCCGGCCGACGGTGGAGCAGCGCAGCGTTGCTCGCCCCGCAGGCACAACCTCTGAACGTGCGTCGAATACCGTACCTCGTCCTACAGGCAGAGTTCTTCCCGCGAGTCGTGATGCTGGCCGCGACTATGGATCACGCTCCGCGTCGCCCGGTTCATCCTCGAGATCTGGAGGATCGCTTTCTCCGAGATCGATGTCTCCGGGATCAAGGTCTGAAGGGTCGAGGCCGGGAGGCTACAACGGTGCGCCGCGGTCTTACGGGCAATCTCCGCGATACAGTGCTCCTCCGTCCGGGAGAGGGTACAGCGCCCCTCCGTCCTATCGCGGCTCAGCTCCGGCGTACCACGGCTCCGCTCCGTCCTATCATGCTTCGGCTCCATCGGGTGGGTACTCGGGAGGCGGTCATTCCGGAGGTGGTTACTCAGGAGGCGGTGGTGGCCATTCGGCAGGCGGTGGTGGTGGTGGTCACTCGGGAGGCGGACACGGGAGATAACGCAGGAGCATTTGCGGTGACGCTCACGCCGCCTGTGAGGGCGGCGTTCGGCTTTGAGAGAGTGTTCCCGTTTCGTTAGACCCTGCGTTCAGCCTGCGGCGGCTTCGCCTTCTTTCTTCTTTACCTTGACTACCGTAATCTTAGTGAAACCTTCCTGGAATGTTGGCGCGCGCAGCTTGGCCGCCATACGACGCATAACGTCTTCCGGTACGATGCGCTGGCGGCGTTGATTTCGCTCCAGACACACTTCCACCGGCACATCGAAGAAGACTGCTTGAGCTTCGTACCCGTAATCCTTGGCGAGCTTGATCCAACTCTGACGTTCGTGCGGGGTGAGGTTCGTCGCGTCCACGTAGTTCGTGGGACGGCGCGCAATCAGTCGCGCCTTCAGCATGGAGCGCAGGTTGGAAAATATCAGATCCTGAAAACGCTGCTCGGTGGCATCGTCAAACAAAAGCGCGCGTAGCAGGTCGCTGGAGAGCGGCGTGATTTCGTGGCGCTTGAACCAGGAGCTTTTTCCGGAGCCTGGGAGACCAATCGCCAGGACCACTACGCCTTTGGACGCGTGCTGCGGGGTCGCTGTAGGGGTTGCCGCGGCCGGGGCAGTTGTCTCGCTGGTGTCTGAAGCGGGCGCTGGTGGTGACGGCGTCCCCTCCGCTGGCGCTCCTTGCGTGGAAGGCGAAGCAGTCTGGCGCGTGCGTCCGCGGCTCCCTCTGCCCCGCCGCCGGCGTCGGCTTGGGCGTGCATTGTCACTTAGTCCTGATCGAAGCTCAGCCGTAACAGGAGTCGATTCCTCCGGGTTTTCATTTTGATGACCTTCGTTCTGACGAACGCGGTCTTGGTGGGCAAGTCTCTCTTCTGCTGAAGGCAAAGCAGGCTTGGATCGCCCCGACTTCGGTTCGGACTCTATCACTTCCGCCGGGGTCACATCGCGGGTGGTCGCGGTATCGTAGAACGCCGGCTGCAGTGGCGCGGGTGCAGCTTCTTTGCCACTTTTCTCCGGCTCTTTGGTCCGGCGTTTCAAACGCTCACGCATCCATTTGCGCATCTCTGGCTTTTAACACACTCGGGCGCTGCCAGCAATCTGTGTGCAGTCTGGCGTACCAAGACTGGCAGCGGGAAGGTAGTGGCTTGGTTTCAGCCACGACAGCGTCATCCCGAGCTTTGCGAGGGATCTTGCGCGCAGACAAGCAACATATCGAAGCTCCCACGCGAGATCCCTCAACCGGCTGAACTACGCCGGCTTTCGGGATGACGCCTGTGAATGAGCATCGTAGATCCAAACCTGCCTGCCGCCGAGCATCGGAATTGGCTGCTCTGTCTCTCGTACAATGACTGCCATGGCCATTCCGCGCGAGATTCAAGGGCAGAAGTACATTTCTTTGGCCACGTTCCGCAAGACCGGCGACGCCGTTTACACTCCCGTCTGGTTTGGCGAAGATAACGACAGACTCTACGTGAAGAGCCGCGGCGATTCGGGAAAATACAAGCGGATTCGCAACAATCCGCAGGTGCGGATCGCGCCCTGCACAATGCGGGGCAAGATCACAGGTCCGGAATTCGCCGCAACTGCGCTCATTCTGCCACCGGAAGACTGGCCCCGCGCCCAGCGCGCTATCGAGAAAAAATATTGGCTGGCCCGATTGTCGTTTCTGTCGAGCAAGCAAAACCTATATTTCGAGTTAGAAGTGCCAACCTAGGACTGTCAATTTGCTGCTACCTTCGCTTCCCTGTTACCATTTTCTCTTCGCGGCCGCGCGTTGTTCATACCAGTGTCTTCATCACTCTTTCGGAGGCGGAATGGCAATCAAAGTAGGCATCAATGGGTTCGGACGCATTGGACGCAATGTCATGCGCGCCTCGCTCGACGATCCTAACATCGAGTTTGTCGCGGTCAACGACCTTACCGATCCCAAGACCCTGGCCCACCTGTTGAAGTACGACTCCATCCTCGGCAATCTGCATAACAAGATTTCCGCCGGCGCTGACTGCATCAGCGTCGACAATAAAAGCTTCAAGGTGTTTGCGGAAAAAGATCCGGCCAAACTGCCTTGGGAATCGGTGGGCGCGCAAGTGGTGCTGGAGTCTACCGGCCGCTTTACTGATGCCGTCGATGCCAAAAAGCATATGCGGGGGCCGGTGAAAAAGGTCATCATCTCCGCCCCAGCAAAGAATGAAGACGTCACCATCGTGCTGGGAGTCAATCAACAGGTCTATGATCCGGCTAAGCACCACATTATTTCCAACGCCTCCTGCACGACAAATTGCCTGGCGCCGATCGCAAAGGTGATCAATGACAATTTCAAAGTTGTCAGCGGGACCATGACCACAATTCACTCGTATACCAACGATCAGGTGATTCTGGATTTCCCCCACAAGGACCTTCGCCGGGCCCGCGCGGCCGCGGTTTCCATGATTCCGACTTCAACCGGTGCGGCCAAGGCATTACACCTCGTGGTTCCGGAGTTGAAGGGTAAATTCGATGGATTTTCCATGCGTGTGCCCACGCCGAACGTCTCCGTGGTGGACATGGTCGCCTTCGTAGAGAAGAAAACCACGGTGGAAGAGGTCAACGAAGTCCTCAAGAAAGCGTCTGAGAGCGGCCCCCTGAAAGGGTATCTGGGTTACGAGGAGAATGAACTGGTTTCGGCGGATTTCAAGGGCGACTCACGTTCCTCCATCGTGGACGCGCCCATGACCCGTGTGGTTGCCGGCAATTGTGTAAAGGTCATCTCGTGGTACGACAACGAGTGGGGTTATTCGAGCCGCGTCCGCGACCTTATCGATTACATCGGCAGTAAGGGCCTCTAGGCAATGTAGGTGCGAGTGTCTCGCTCGTGCGAGGGTGCTCGCCCTTTTCGCGTTCTTTGCGAAAGGGTGGGTAGTGCTTTCCCGACGACCGTATAGGTACAAACTTGTCCAAGCTCTCCATTCGCGATCTTTCGCTCAACGATCACCGCATCTTGATGCGCGTGGATTTCAACGTGCCTGTTGAAGGTGGGGGGGTGATGGACGACACCCGCATCCGCGAAACCCTGCCCACCATCGAATACGCGCTGCGGCACGGAGCGCGGCTGATTCTGGCTTCGCATCTCGGCCGTCCAAAAGGCCAACCCAATCCCCAGATGAGCCTGAAGCCGGTGGCTGAGCGTCTTCGCATGCTACTCGATAAAGAATTGGCGCGGGGAGAGAACGTGGGCTTCTGTCCGGATTGTGTGGGCCCCGAGGCGGAAGAAATGGCGGGCAAACTGGAAAAGGGCCAAAGCCTGCTTCTGGAAAACCTCCGTTTCCACGCCGAGGAGGAGGCCAACGACGCGAAATTCTCCAAGCAACTCGCTAGCCTGGCTGATTTCTACGTAAACGACGCGTTCGGCACCGCGCATCGCGCCCACGCGTCGACTGTCGGCATCACCAAGTTCGTCCAGAAATCGGCTGCTGGTTTGCTCATGGAAAAGGAGCTTCGGTATCTGGGCAAGGCCTTGCACCATCCTGAGAAGCCGTTCATCGCGATACTGGGCGGGGCAAAAGTCGGCGATAAGATCGGTGTGATTCAGCACTTGATGACAAAGGTCGATGCTCTGATCATCGGCGGCGGCATGGCTTACACCTTCCTCAAGGCCCAAGGCCAGCAGGTCGGCAAATCGCTGTTGGAGGAAGACAAAGTTGACCTCGCGCGTCAGTTGTTGCAGGAGGCTAAAACGCGCAAACTGAAATTCCTCTTACCCGTTGACCACATTGTGGCCGACAAAGTTGATGCCAACGCGGCTGTACACACGATAAATAGCGGCCAACCCATTCCCGCGAACATGATGGCGCTCGACATCGGCCCCCAGACAGTCGAACTGTTCGTTGAAGAAGTCTTCCGGGCACGCACCATCGTCTGGAACGGTCCCATGGGCGTTTTCGAGGTTGCGCCTTTTGCCAAGGGCACTTTCGAAGTTGCCGATGCCGTCGCAGAGAACGCCGGCGCAACCTCCATCGTGGGCGGCGGCGACACGGTGGCAGCCGTTAATGCAGCTGGCGTCGCGGACAAGATGACACACATCTCGACCGGCGGCGGCGCCTCGCTCGAGTTCCTGGAAGGCAAAAAGTTGCCGGGAGTGGAAGCCCTCACCGAGAAGCGCTGATCTGCCCGGAGATAGCGTGCACAACTTCGCAATGCGAATCCTGCTGGATGGTGGCAGAACCATCGAGTTCCACGGCCCCGCCGACATTACTCGCGAGCTGACAGACGCGCTGGTGAACGCAGCCAACTCATCGCTTTTGGGCGGAGGCGGGGTAGACGGGGCCATTCACCGAGCTGGCGGACCTGCGATCCTCGCCGAGTGCAAGCAAATTGTGGGCACGATCGGGAGTCTACCTGCGGGGAAGGCCGTCATCACGACGGGCGGACATCTCGCCGCAAAACATGTGATCCACACCGTCGGCCCGGTGTATCGCGGCGGAGAACGCGGAGAAGCTGAAGCGCTGGCGAGTTGTCATCGCGAATCAATCCGCCTGGCCGATGAGCACGGCCTCAAGTCTTTAACCTTTCCCGCTATCTCGACGGGGGCCTTCGGATATCCAGCCGCAGATGCGGCGCTCATCGCGATTTCCGCAACAGTTGAAGCTCTGGCTTCCGCCAGCCATCTAGCTAAGGTTCGATTCGTTCTCTTCGAGATCGCGACTCTGCGAACCTACACGCGAGCCGCCGAAAGTCTACGAGACCGTTTTTCATACCGAATCGAAAAGGGATCCTCATGAGAAAGAAACTAATCGCCGGCAATTGGAAGATGTACAAAAATCCCGATGAGACACAGACGTTCTTCCGCGAGTTTCTTCCACTGGTGGCCGGACACACTCGTGATGAGATTGTGATTTGCCCTCCCTATATCGATCTGTGCGCTGCGGTTCAGGCCACCATGGGGACTAATGTCGCAATCGGGGCTCAGGATCTGTACTGGGAAAAAGAAGGGGCCTACACCGGCGAAATCTGCCCCCGCATGCTGTTGGATGTCGGTTGCACGCACGTTATCGTTGGTCACTCCGAACGCCGGCAATATTTCGGTGAGACTGACGACATAGTGAACTTCAAGCTGAAAGCGGCGCTGGAAGCGGGATTAACGCCGATACTATGCGTGGGCGAAGTGCTGGAAGAGCGCGAGGCCGGACTTACCGAAGACGTGCTGCGCCGGCAGTGCCTGCGCGCGTTTCATGCTTTATCGACCAAGAAAGCCGCGAAGTTAGTGGTTGCCTACGAGCCGGTCTGGGCAATCGGCACCGGCAAAACCGCTACGCCACAACTCGCCTCCGAGGCTCATGTCCTCATCCGAGGCGAGGCTGCGAAGGCGTTTGGCCAACAGTTCGCGGACAAGCTACGCATCCTGTACGGCGGCTCGGTGAAGCCTGAAAACGTCAAAGCACTCATGGCGGAAGAAGAGATCGACGGAGCGTTGGTCGGAGGCGCCAGCCTGGATCCGAAATCGTTTGCGGCGATTGTGAAGTACTAAGTCGTGCGGCCCACATAAAAGACCAGGAATTCGATACTGTCAATTGACAATCCTGCCAATGTCCGCCAGCGTCCCTTTCAGCTTCTCTCAGATCACCTCTGCCCAACGCCGGACACTGCTGGCGGCCGCCCTGGGCTGGATGCTCGATGCCTTCGATGCCATGCTCTACGCGCTGGTGTTGGCCTATATCATGCGCGACCTGGGCATGAGCAAAGCCACCGGCGGCTTGCTCAACGGTTTGACCCTGCTGGCATCCGGCATTGGAGGGGTGGCATTCGGATTTATTGCCGACCGCATCGGACGCAAGCGGGCCCTGATGCTCAGTATCCTGACCTATTCGGTATGCTCTTTCGCGTCGGGGCTCTCTACTTCGGTGCTGATGCTGGCGGTGTTTCGCTTCGTCCTCGGGTTGGGCATGGGTGGCGAGTGGAACACCGGGGCAACGTTGGTGGCGGAAACCTGGCCCACCGAGCTGCGGGCCAAGGCGCTCTCCATCGTGCAAAGTTCCTGGGCCATCGGCTATGCCCTGGCAGCGTTGGTCGCCGGTGTCGTGTTGCACTACGCCAACTGGCGGATGGTCTTCTTCGTTGGCGTCCTCCCGGCACTGCTCACGCTATGGATTCAGCAGGGTGTGCCCGAGTCAGAGATGTGGCGAGAGCATCATAAGCTCGCCCCGCATTCGAAGCCGTTGACGGAGAGTTCGAATCAGTCTGCCGACAATTTCTCGACCATCTTCAAGCCGCCTTATGTGAAGTACACCTTTGCGCTATTGTTCGTGAATTTCTTTGGCATGTTCGCCTGGTGGGGATTGTTCACCTGGATTCCTCCCTATCTTTCGTTGCCGGTAGATCAAGGTGGGCGCGGCTTCGGCGTGATGGGAACAACCACGCTGATTGTAGTGTTGAACCTGTTTGGAATGTTTCCTGGCTACGCCAGCTTCGGTTGGGTGGCTGACCATTTCGGACGCCGCAAGAGTTTTGTGTTTTACACGCTGATTGCAGCTCTTCTAGTTCCGTTCTATGCCATGGCGCGGCAGCCTTGGGTGCTCTTGGTTCTGGGCGCGGTAGTCGCCTTCTTCGCAACCGGATTCTTCTCCGGTTCGGCGATTACCGGCAGCGAGGTCTTTCCCACTCGTGTGCGCGCTCGCGCACTTGGCTTCACCTATAATGGCGCCCGCACCATGAGTTCGATTGCGCCATTTGTGATCGGACGAGTGGGACAGACCAAGGGATTAAGTTGGGCGTTCTCTCTGTGCGCAGCGTCTTTCTTCCTGGCATCGCTGGTGGCGACGCAGTTGCCGGAGACGAAGGGAAAGCAATTGGAGTAGCGACGTTGGACAGCAGCAAAAAGTCTTCGGCCCAGAACGTCCAACGTTACTCGATGGGTTCGACTACGGTCACTCGCTCTCGTGACTTCCGATCCGGCAACTGCACAACGATAATCGCCGCCAAAACCATTAGAATTCCAACCGTTTGCAGCGGGCGCATGATTTCTCCCAGCGCCACGGCGGCGATCACGATGGAGAAAACCGGCTCCAGACAGCTGACAACGATGGCACGTGTGGGCTCGAGATGTTGCAAGCCAGCAAAATAAAATGAGAACGGCACCAGCACGGAGAGCATTGAGAACACGATCAGGAACAGCCACTGGCCGCCTGAATAATGTGCTGCAGCGACCTTCCACGGCGGATTTTTTACTATCCAAAAAAGGGATGCGCTAAAGGTCGCGTACAGGAGCACTGTCCAGCGGTCGTAACGAGCGAGAATGTTGTGCCCTCCAATGTTGTAAAAGGCGAAGGAGAATGCCGCCAGCAAAGAGGCGATGACGCCGACTGCATCCAGACGGAACCCACCCGAACCCACGACGCCGATCACCATCGCGATCCCCGCAAGCGCTAATCCAACGGCTGCCACTCGCTGCTGCGTAGGGCGTTGCAATCCCCGCGCCACGCTGTACAGCAAAACCCAGACCGGCGCCGTGTACTGCAGGATGATGGCGGTGGCTACGTTCGTCCGCTGGATGGCCAGATAGTAAAAGTAATTGGACGCGGCTACTCCCAGGGTTCCCAACAGAAAGATCTTCCCTACATCGGCGGGGGGAAGGCGCAGGCGGTGCCAACCGCGGTATAGGGCGAGCACAGGCAGAAATATGAGGAAGGAAAACGTAGTGCGGCTCTGGGACAGAATCACGGGATCAATGGAATGTAGCGCCTGCAGGCCGGGCAGGCGGCCAGTGAAGGCAGCCCGGCCCAGAGTGGCTGCTACGCCCCAAAAAAACGTGGCGGTGGCAATGTAAAGATATCCCCGGAGAGGTTGGCGATGGTCGATATCCAATTTCGGTTTGCTGGCGTGCAGCTGCGATCATCCTTCCACGTATTCGATTTCAAAGCTGATTTTTGCCGTCTTCTCCAACATCGCTGAAACCGAGCAGTATTTCTCCTTGGAAAGGTGCACGGCATCCTCGACGGCTTTGTGAGAGACGTGTCCCCCTACTTGATAAATCAATTTAATTTCAGTATAGACGGATGGCGGACTAACGGCGCGCTGCGCCTCAGCCCGAACTTCCAGGCTGGTGAACGGCTCCCTTTTTTTTCCTAATATGCTGGCGACATCGTAGCCAGTGCACCCGCATAGACCGATCAGCACCAGTTCCATAGGGCTGTTGCCCGCCTTTTTGTCGCCGTCGACCACGATCGAGTGGCCGCTGTCGGAAATACCTGTGAAGCGGGTCTTATCGATCCAAGTAGCTTTGGCCCTGGTCATGCTATCTCCTGTTATCCGTTCTCGGCTCGGGGTGGATCAGCACGCGGAACAGTTCTGGCGCTGCCTGCTTGAAGCGGATTTCTAACTGGGTCGAAATATCGTGCACTCGGGTTAGCGGGAGATCGTCGGCCATGGTGCAGTGGCAGGAAACGTACAGGCGTCCGCGTACCCGCTTGATCTGAACATCGTGCATGTCGAGAATCTCCGGGAACTCGGCGGCGATGGCCTTTAAGCGCTTCTCCAGCCTGGCGTCGCGCACCATCTCATCGCCAGGCTCAATGGTTGCGGGCTCACTTTCGATGTGGGTCAGTATGGAGGAAATCTCTGGGACGTCACGGCGGATTTCGGTTTCGAGCACGGTAACGCGGTCATGAGCGTCCTTCAGGCTGAGCCGTTCGTCCAGTTCGAGGTGCTGCTCGACATGCAAGTTTCCTCTCAAGTCTTGGACGCTCACATCATGCACGTTCAAGTTATTGCGCGTGGCCACGGCCCGGACGCGGTCAAAAATATTCTCCGTATTCACCGCGCGCGGCACGGAGTGCACCACGACGTCGGCGTCGGGAAGGACGTTATGTACTGCATCGGTCACTGCGTCGGCCACCTGTTCTGAGCGTTGGAAGGTAACGTTGCGCGACAGTCCGATCGAGAGGTCGGCAAAGTAACGGTTGCCAGCGCGTCGAATGCGCACCCGATCCACTTCGAGCAACCCGTCAACTCTTGACACTGCGGAAATGATTCTGCTCCGTACCCCGGCAGGTGCGGCGTCGAGCAAGGCATCGATAGTCCGACGGGCTAGTCTCCAGCTCACGTAGACGACTACGCCGGCGACGAAGAGGGCCGCAATGGGATCAGCGTCGCGCAGCCATCCAATACCGAATCCCCGCCCCAGCAGCACCAGAAGCAATCCCAACGCCACCACGCCACTGGACAAAATGTCGGTGGAGAAGTGCAGCGCATCGGCTTCAAGGGCCTGGCTGTCGTATTTGGCTGCGATTCTCCCCAAAGCGCGCGAACGCCAGAAGTCCACGCCCATGGAAAAGAACATGACCACGAATGCGGGGATAGTGGGCTCAATTTCCACCCGACGAAAAAACAGCCGACTCACCGCTTCATAGACAATCCAGATGCAGGTCAGCAACAGTAAACCGGTCTCGAGGAAGGCCGAGAAATTCTCTACCTTACCGTGCCCATATTGGTGTTCGGCGTCGGCAGGTTTGTCAGAAACGCGAACCGAAAACAAGGTGATGGTGGCGGCAATCAGATCAAGCGCCGAATGGGCCGCTTCCGACAGAATGCCCAAGCTGCCAGTGGTAACGCCCACTAGGGTCTTCAGCGCCGTGATGGCAATCGCAGCCAGGACGGAGCTGCCTGCGACCGCGCGCTTCTCCGCGCGCATCGACTCCGAACTATAGACCGCGGGCGCTTCCGCCATGGCCGCATTATCGCCGCCCGGCACGTTCCCGCCAAGTTGAAACACGGCACTCCTCCCAGCGGCTCCTCAGGTCTGCCAAACTGTTCTATTCCACCTGCAGAGCCTTGGGCTGGAAAGTTCACCTGCCTTTGAGTCCCGCATGGGAGCTGATAGCCGATGGCTGACAGCTCCCACTGTGCTAGGATTTTCCATTACACGTTCCATCTTTCCTGGAGGAATACTTACTTATGATTCATCGTGGATTGGTATGTTTGTTGCTTGGCGCTTTTGCCTGGGGACAAGCAGCAAATTCGTCGCCAGTGGCGCCTCAGCAGAATCCTGCCGCTGCCGGCGGGGCAGCTCAAGGGGTAAGTCCCGATACCAAGGCGTCTGAGACCGCGACGGTTCCACCCGACGCTCCTGTCATCACAATCCAGGGAATGTGCGACAATCCCTCCACCGAGAAGGCCAATTCATCAGATTGCAAAACCGTGATCACACGCGCTGAATTCGAAAAGCTGGTGGATGCAGTTGCGCCGACTGCGCCACCTTACGCACGCCGACAGCTTGCGACTCGTTATGCCTCCATGCTTGCCATGGCCCACAAAGCCCACGAAATAGGCCTGGATCAGGGCCCGAAATTCGAGGAAAACATGAAGGTGCAGCGGACAAGCGTACTGGCTCAGCTGTTGGATCGCGATATGCAAGAGAAGGCGTCCCAGGTTCCGGATGCCGACATCGAGGACTACTATCGCAAACACATTGACGTTTATCAGGAAGCGGACCTGCAGCGCCTTTATGTTCCCCACAGCAAACTACTGGTGCCTTCCACAGTGAAGTTAACGGATGCGGAGACCAAGAAGCGCCAGCAGGATGCCGACGACGCGATGAAGAAGGAAGCCGAAGCCCTTCGTGTCCGCGCTGCAGCCGGGGAAGACTTCGACAAGCTGCAAGCTGAGGCTTTCACGGCGGCCGGACAGAAGGGCAAGGCGCCCAGCACGAAAATGAGCAAAGTCCGGCGTACCGGTCTGCCTCCCGACCAGGCTTCAGTCATGGACCTTCACTCGAACGAGGTTTCGCCGCTGCTTTCGAGTCCGACTGGCTATTTCGTGTACAAGATCACGGACAAGGACACCATCGCCGTGACTAAAGCGCATGACGAAATCCTTGGCGCACTTCGGTCGCAGCGCTTGCAGGAGTCCCGGCAGGCTCTGCAGCAGGCTTCTACAGCAACACTGGACGACAAGTACTTTCCCACTCCCAATGCCACTCCGGGAATGACCATGCCGCGTGGGGACGCCAAGCCGCCGGCCACGCCTCCTACACTCGGACCCAAGTAATGGGTGATACCAAACCCACCGTTGTGGTCACCGGAGTCGCGGGCAATCTTGGGCTTCGTCTTTTGCCGCACCTAGCGGATTTTAGCGTGATTGGAGTGGACCTCAATTCGCCCAAGACGGATTCTCCCATGCGCTTCGAGCGCCTGGATCTTGGTCAAGAGGAGTCTTGTCGATCGCTATACCTTCTCTTGCGAGAATCCCGAGCTGTAGCGCTGATCCATCTCGCGTTTGTGCTGGATCCAGTGCGTACTGGCGTGCTCGACCTTGACCGCATGTGGCAGATTAATGTGGCCGGAACCGCGCGCGTCATGGAGGCGGTTACAGAAGCCAATCGCGACGAAAGCGTAGTGCAGAAGTTTATTTTTCCCAGTAGCGTCGCCGCCTACGGTCCTCAGCTTCCGCAGCCGGTGACCGAAGATTTCGCACTCGCCGCCCACACCCTGCCCTATTCGATTCACAAAATGGAATGCGATAGGGTGGTGCAGCAGAGGGCGCCGGCGTTGCGCGGCTGCAGCGCGTATATGCTGCGACCGCACATTTTCGCGGGAGCCAGCATCGATAATTACATGGTCGGAGCCTTCCGCGGCACGACCAACGGTCGCAGCGAGCGGGCGGCCAAAATGCGCAGCCAAGGTAAGCGCCTGCCTTGCATGTTGCCCTACGGGGAACAGTATCTGAAAAACCGCATCCAATTTGTGCATGTGGACGACGTGGCCCGTGTGATCGCTCACATCCTCCGCAAGACCGAGCCGGAATCGCAGCGTCTGACTATCCTCAACGTCGCCGGTCGCGGCGAACCTCTGACCTTCGCGCAATGCATTGAGATCGCCCATGCCAAACTCGTGCGCGTGCCCGGCCGCGCCGCGTTTCATCTTGTGTTGCGGTTTTTGTGGAAGTCGGGGATTTCGGCCATGCCGCCCGACGCGATGCCCTACATGATGGGCGAATACATCATGAATACGGACCGCTTAAAAAAATTCCTGGGACCGAATTATGAGGATGTGATCCGCTACACCATCGCGGACGCGTTCGCCGACTGTTTTGCGTCCGACACGCTGGTCGCGGCGCAGCAATCTGCCGGAAGCTAGCATCGGGTGCGAGATTGGAGGCAGCGGTGTTGAACGCCGGTTTCAGTTTCCGCTTGCGGTCGGTCGCCCTCCTGCTGATTTCCGCTCTGTTTCACTCGGGTGGGCTGTCCGCAGAAAAAGTGGCCGTTCGCCACACCGAGGGTTTGCTCCACGGCTTTCTTGCACTGCGTACGCTGGAAGGCGAGACGCTTGCTGCTGGAGACAGCATTCAAGTAGCCCACGGCGATCGGGTCACGAACCATGTAATCTTTCACTTTAAGGATGGATCGGTAAACGATGAGGCTGCAGTTTTTTCTCAGCATGGTAGCTTCCGACTCATTAGCGACCACCTGATACAAAAGGGCCCCACATTCCCGCATCCGATAGACGTCTCAACTGATGTCTCGACCGGACAAGTCACAGTCCGCTACACCGATGATGGCAAGGAGAAGGTCACAACCGACCATCTCAAGCTGCCGCCGGACATATCCAACGGAATGGTCGTCACGTCATTAAAGAACATCCAGCCCGATGCACCCGAGATGAAAGTCTCCATGGTGGCGGCGACGCCTAAACCTATGCTGGTGAAGCTCGCCATCTCTTCCCAAGGCGAGGAACCGTTCTCGATAGCCGGGTCTGCTCACAAAGCAGCACACTACGTCGTCAAAGTGGAGATTGGAGGCGTCACCGGAATCATGGCGCAGCTGCTTGGCAAGAAGCCGCCAGACACCCATATCTGGATTCTCCAGGGAGAGGCGCCAACCTTCGTCAAATCGGAAGGCCCACTCTATCTGGGTGGCCCGATTTGGCGGATTGAGCTGACCAGTCCGGTCTGGCCCCCAAACGCTGCTAACGATTCGAAGGAAGAGACCGATAAAAAGAAGCAGCCCTAAACCGTCAATCTGCCAATCGGGCGGCCGATCCTGAAACTCATTGGCTTACAGATACTTGCGGCGGCGAAGGAATAAAATCGCGTCCCGCTGGTTTACCCTATGGAGGTGCCGGAAGAGCGCTTGACCGCGGCGACGTTCGAAGAGCTGGCCATGCCGCTATTTGATCAGCTCTACAACTTCGCCCACTGGCTCACCCAGAACCGGAGCGAAGCCGAAGATCTGGTGCAGGAGACTTACGTCAAGGCCTTGAAGGGATTCTCCTCATTCCAGCCCGGCACCAATTTTCGGGCGTGGATCTATCGCATCTTGCGAAACACTTTCCTCACTTCGCGTACGGGGCTGAAAGCCACGGCAACCGTGCCCCTCGATGCCGACGACGCACCCGAGGTTCCAGCGGGTCCCGACACTCCCGAGACCATCTTTATCGAACGTTCGCAGCAGCAGTTACTACAAGGTGCAATCGAAGATCTGCCGCTGCACTTCCGCGAAGTATTGCTGCTCTGCGAGGTAGAAGAGATGTCCTACCAGGAAATCGGGGAGGCCCTCGCCATTCCGATCGGCACGGTCATGTCGCGCTTGTCCCGCGCCCGGAAGGCACTGCGCGAGAATCTGCGCCAGAAACTGCAAGGAGGATAGATGGCGGACGACTTCACGGCGAAACTTGACAGTTATCTCGATGGCGAATTGCGCGCTGATGAGATATCGGCCGTGGACCTTCATGTCCGAAGCTGTCCTGCCTGCTCCGCGGACATCCTCAGCCGGGTGCAACTCAAACGAGCCGTACAAATCGCCGGCAAGCGCCACGCTCCAAGTGCCGAGTTCCGTGCCCGCGTGCAAAGGAGAATTGCGGCCCGCCCGCGCTTCTCTCCGATTCGAGTTTGGCTCACCGCGGCATCAACGATCGCGGTGTTGCTGGTGGCAGGACTGCTGGCGAACTATGTCGGGAATCAGCGACTGGAGCGCCGGCACGCCTTTAGTGAAATCGCGGACCTCCATGTGGCCACGCTCGCCAGCCCGAATCCAGTAGACGTGGTTTCCACCGACCGTCACACCGTGAAGCCCTGGTTTCAAGGCAAGATTCCATTTACCTTCAATTTGCCTGAATTGTCCAACTCCGAGTTCACATTGCTGGGCGGGCGCGTTGTCTATCTGGAACAGACCCCCGGAGCACAATTGATCTACCAGGTACGCAAGCACGAGATTTCCGTTTTTATTTTCCAGGACGGGGCCGTCAACCCCGCTTTGCGGGAGGCTTCGGGACCGCTCAGACACGTATCGTTCAATCTGCAATCATGGAGCGACAAGGGCCTGCGTTACTTCGTCATCGGAGACGCGAGTGGAGACGACATTCGGAATCTAGCGGATCTACTGAAGAACGCTGCTAAGTCATAAGATCGGGCCTTCTCGCCAGCTCACCCAAATCGTCCCACGGATCGGCGATTACGGTGTTTTCGGACCTACTTTTTTCCTCGATACAGTCCGGCAATCCCAAAGGTATAGGGTGTCCACGATACTTCGCGGAAGCCAGTCCGGTGCATGCGTCTTAGCATCTCGCTCGGGTCGGGAAAACGCTCCACCGAGGCCGGCAGATACGCGTACGGTCCCTTGACGCCAGAAATTAACGTCCCTACTTTTGGCAGTACATGCCTGAAGTAGATTCGGTAGAGTTTCCCGACAACCCCGCCGGGCTCGCCGAAATCCAGAATTCCGCACTCGCCTTCGGGGCGTAGCACGCGCAAGATCTCCCGCAATCCGGCATCGTAGTCCGCCAGATTGCGGAAGCCGAATGCCGAGGTAACCAACTCGAAATGGGCGTCGGGAAATGGCAGGTGCAATGCGTCCGCTTCTACCCAGCGCAGCGAAGTGCCGGCTGATTTCGCGCTTGCGCGCTGCAGCATGGCGTGAGAGAAATCTGTCCCCAGAATTGTCGGCGTCTCGCTCCCTTCGCGCCGCAACGCAAACGTCATATCACCAGTGCCACAGCACAGATCGAGAACTCGCGCCTCAGGCCGGGCCAGGATGTCGGAAAAGCTTCGCGCTGTCTTTCGCCACCACAGACGATCCACATTAAAAGAGAGAAGGTGGTTGAGCAGATCGTAACGCGGGGCGATCGCGGTGAACATATCGCGGACAGCCCGCGCCGCCGATTCCGCGTCAGCGGCCCCCTGGGGCGCCGCGCCGATTACCGCAGGTTTGGTCCGAGGGTTCAATTCCTGATCAGCTTCAACTCCCAATTGGTTAAGTGTTTCGGCCTCTGTGCTAGACGATTAGTTTTCGCTGGACAGTTGTCGCAACTCCTCGACAGCCTCGAGCACGATCCGGTCGGGCACTCCGCTTACGATTTCGACTTTACCGATGGCACATGGCAAAACAAAGTGCACGATGCCATCACGCGTCTTTTTGTCTGACTGCAGCAGCCGCAGAATTGCTCGGCCACGAGCTTCGACTCTCGGAAGCGGCCCGAGCCCCAACACAGCTTCGGTGATCCGTTGCGCGGAGCCGGCATCAATTTTGTCCAAAGCCGCGGCAATCTTGGTGGCGGCAATCATTCCCCACGCAACAGCCTCGCCGTGAAGGAAGCGTCGGTATCCGGTAACGGCCTCCAGCGCGTGGCCGACGGTGTGGCCGAAATTCAGTACACGGCGCAAGCCGCTCTCGCGTTCGTCAGCCGAAACCACTTTAGCCTTCATCTTCACCGATTCCGCGATCACCCTCTCCAATTTCGGCGGATCGCGACGCAAGTCTCTGACCTGAATTCGTTCCAAGGTCTGAAACAACTCAGGAAGTCCGATTACTCCGCACTTCAGTGATTCATAAATGCCCGCGCGAAATTCTCGGTCCGGCAAAGTGGATAGCATCGCGGGATCGATTAACACTGCCCGTGGCTGGTGAAATGTGCCCAGCAGATTTTTGACGGCACGCAGGTTGACGCCGGTCTTCCCGCCAATCGCGGCATCCACCTGAGCCTGCACCGTGGTTGGGATCTGAACTAAATCCACGCCGCGCATATACACAGACGCAAGCATTCCCGCCACATCGCCTACCACGCCTCCGCCGAAGGCCACAATCACGGCACTGCGATCCGCACCCAAGCGGGAGAGTTTCTCCGACAATGCTTCGACAGTCGCCAGCTTCTTGTGGCGCTCACCATCGGGCATCTCGACAATCTTCGTCGCAAAACCCGCTGCTGAGAGTGAAGCCAGCAGCTTCTGGCCCCACCTGCGGCGCACGGGAGGCACGGTCACAACAAACAGCCGTCTGCGATCGCCCAACAGAGTTCGCAGGTGGGCGCCTGTTCGCGCTAAGAGGCCGCTCTCAATCGCGGCTTCGTAAGGACATCTCGGAATCCCGATATTCACTCGAATCATTGCAGTTTCATAGGGTTCTCATCATAACGTAGTCCGCAGCAGCATCGTCGTAGCGTCTGCCAAGGATATTTAGGTTTAAGGAAGTATGAAACGCTCTAGAACTTGAACTGTAGATCCAACTGCATGCGGCGGGGAGGCAGCGCCGCCACCGCGTGTCCGAAAAATGGGGAGGTAATAATACCTATATAAGTCATGTCATTGACATGATTGAGCACGTTGAAAGAATTCAGAGCTACGGTGAGCGTGCGCGCTTCTTTGCGAGACTTGGAAAGCACAAAGTCGTGGGCAAGATTTAGATCTAGTTCGATCATTCCCGGCCCTGGCATGGTATTGCGCAAAACATCGGCCGGGCGGTCATTGACGATACCATCGCGATTATTGTCGGCTCCGGTCGTGATGTTAACTGGCTTTCCAGAATAAACCGAGAGCGCTGCGCCCGCCGTGAAATACCGGGTTGGTTGGGATGACGCCAACAAGTCGAACTTGTGCCGGCGATCGTTGTCAGAACGTGCCCAGTCGCCGGCGGGATCGTAACTATTTCCAGGAAAGTAGGTAATCCCACTGGTATTGTTGTAGGTCTTACCGAACGTGTATTGCGCCTGCCCGGAAAACCACTTGCTGGGCTTTCCGCGAAACGTCAGCTCCAGCGCGGCGCTCTTCTGGTAGCCCTCCGACTGAATCTGGCGGACCTGCCCCAGGGTTGGGTTTGGCGGGGACAAATAATTGGGCGGAGGAGGAGCATTCGCATCAATCGAGCGAAACGCATCGATGCTTCGTGATCCCACGAAGGTTGCGCTGACGGTGCTCTTCTCCGTCACTTGGCGCTCCACCCCGACGCTGTATTGCACCGAGTATGGAATCCCCGCTTTGGCATCCAGGACCACAGCACTCGTCGGCACATTGATCGGAGGTGGTGTTGGATTGCCCGGATTTTGAATCACGGGATTATTCACGATGAAACGGAGCAGATTGACGCCGTTGAAGTGGAGCAAGTCACCAATCGGTGACGGTCCGGTGCGGTCATAGAAGACCCCTGCCCCACCGCGTATCACGGTCCTGCCGCGCTTTGTGGGGGCATAGGCAAAACCGAAGCGGGGTGCGAAGTTGTTGGCATCGTCGTGAAAGTAATTTTGAAAGTAGTAGCGCATTCCGAGATACACGGAGAAGTTTGGTTTCAGGCGAATGTTGTCTTCTATGAAAACGCCCAGCACTCTCTCCAGAAACACCACGTGACCGTTTCCTCGCTGCAACAAAAAAGTGGTCGCATGTCCCGCAGCGTAGGTATCCAGACTGGGGTAAGTGTAGGTTCCGAGCTGATTCGTGAAGTCATCCAATCCGCGCCGGCTGATATCGGGAATGTCCACTCCAAAACTCAGCTGATGTTTCCCATTTGCGTACGTGGAGAAATCGGTGCCATCAAAGTGGTATTCAGTTCGCCGCGAGTCCGCCTGCGCTCCACCTGTGGTAAAGGCTCCTGAGACCACGATCTGCGGCGCCTCGGTCACACTACTGACCGGCGAGTCGTAATGGCCGAGCAGAAATTGCAACTGGTTCACCCAGTGCGGCGAGAAACTATGCCGGTAGCCCACGTTGACCTCATGCTCCTGAAACTTTGTGTCGGTGGCGGCGCTGGGCAATACGGTTCCGCCTACTCCCTGGTTCTCGACGGTTCGCCTTTCGTAGGAATAGCCCATCCAGAATTGATCGCCATTAGCCAGGTCGTGAAACACGCGCCCCGAGCCAAAGAAGTGCCGCGTAGGGTTGGCGACATTCTCAGTGAGCTGAACATTGGGCTGCACTTCCGCGACTACGAAGGCCTGTTGGTCCTGCTGGTCTTCGTCGAGCGAAAGCAAGAAAGTCGTGCGCTTGCTATGCCCAAGCGGACCTGTGAGGGAACCTTCGAAGTATCGCCGCTGCTCCGGAGGCTTGCTCACAGCGAAGGCGTTGCTAGCGTCGAATACCGAATCGCGGAACATGAAATTCAGTGAGCCATGGAAACTGGGCGTGCCGCCCTTGGTAATGATCTCCAACCTCGCACGGCCCGGCCGCGCAAACCGCGCCGAATAGGGGTTCTGGTTGATTTTCACCTCTTGCACCGCGGACGCCGTAACCCCCGGTCCGTTCGCCTCAATGCCGTTCACTACCAAGCTGACCCCGTTCGTACCGGTGGCGTTGTCGTCGAGAAATCGCGACATCGTCGTGATGTAATCCTGATCAAATACTGGCACACGATCAAGAGCATTGCGGTCGATCGTGTTCGCATTCTGATTCCCTCCAATGTCGGTGCTGACCAGCGGCGCTCCTCCTGCTTCCACATTTACCGTCTGGTTCTCAACTTCAATGGGCATCACAATGCGTAGACTCGGGGGTTGTTTCGCTCCCACAACAGCACTAACTTTTGTCTCCCGAAACCCCGCCGCTTGAATGTCGACGGTATACTCGCCCACGGCGACATGGTTAAAGCGAAACCCTCCCGTGTTGTCGGTCAAGGACTGATCGACCAGAGTTCCATCTGCTCTGATCAAAATTACTTTCGCTCTCGGAATAGCAGCACCCGAAGGATCGAGCGCGACACCGCTGATCACTCGAACACCGCGGGCCGAAACCTGCGCAGAGGAAGGCCGTGTCTCGAGAATCCCAGCCGAAGCAAGCAGCAGTAATATGAATAGCAATTTCACGTGAGTTCCGGATCGAGCGCAATGCTACACAAATTGACCTTAAGGATTCCTGAATCCGCTGTGATAAGCCAGCGAACCGGGCATTTCATTGGCACATGCCCGGCAATCCAGAAATTACAAGGTCATTCAGCGCTGATAGGCTGACCCGGCCGTTTGTGACCGTTCACGCGATGGTTCGGTCGCGAAGCAGGCGGCGTCCCTGCCGTTTTGCGCCACCTCTGCCGCCGGTTGTCCACTTTGAACTAGGGGTAACTGCTCCTTCCGTACCGTTGCAGGTTTTGTCGCCGGTCAGCGACCATGTGGCCACGGAGGCAATGTTATGCTGCTGATCTATTTGCTTGGTCGCTTAGGAATAATCGACATGAAGCAGATAACGGTTCGTGGTTTTCGTAAGTTCGCCATCTACTCCCTGGCGGGCCTGTTCCTGTTTATCGTTGGCGTCGTTGTCGTGAGTTACGTGGGGCTCGTAAACTGAACCGGCCTGCGGCAACTGGGAGCCTGTCAGTTTCATTGCCAGTCACTCTCGCTGTGCGGATTTGCGCCGCGCAGGCTTTCGCCAACTTTCTTCGCTTCGGAGAATCCCCGGAGAGTTCCGACGGTTTACGTATAGCCGGGTTCAGTCAGCTTTCTTTTTCGGATACACCACTGACGCCAGGCCCGAAACAAGCAAGACGCCCGCGACAACTGCCAAAGTGATGCCGGTTGGAACCCGGTAATAGTGCGCGACCAACATCTTGCCGCCGACGAAAATCAGGATCAGCGAGAGTCCGTAGTGCAAGTACTCGAACATTTCCATGACGCCGGCTAAGGCGAAGTACATCGATCGCAGTCCCAAAATAGCAAAAACGTTCGATGTGTAAACGATGAAGGCGTTGAGTGTAATCGCCAGCACGGCTGGAATGGAATCGACCGCAAACAGCAGGTCGGTGGTCTCGACCACCAACAGAATGATAAAGAGCGGAGTCGCGTATAGTGCTTCACGTCGCACGAAAAAGCGGCTTCCTTCATAATCCTCCGTGACCGGCATCCAGCGACGGAAGACACGCAAGACGGGATTCTTCTCGGGATGAACCTCCATGCCTTCCTGGCGCAGAAGTCTGGCTCCACCGTAAACCAGGAAGGCGCCAAAAGCGTAGCTAACCCAGTGAAACTGCCGAATAAGGCTGACTCCGGCCAAAATAAACAATCCACGCATGACTAAGGCGCCCAAAATGCCCCAAAACAAAACTTCGTGCTGGTAGCCGGGAGGTACGCGGAAGTAGCGGAAAATCAGCAGAAATACAAACAGATTGTCTACGCTCAAGGAAAGTTCGATCACGTAGCTAGTGATGAACTCAAGGCTGGCAACGCGGCCGTGCCAGTAATACACCAGGACGGCAAATCCAGCCGCCAGGGCAATCCACGTCACACTCCAGCCCAGCGCCTCACGAAACTTCATGATGGGGCTGGGACGGTGCAAAACCCACAGGTCAAGCGCCAGCACCGCAAGGACGAAGAGATTGAAGACGATCCAAAAGAAGAGTTGGTTCAATCGGAAGAATTAGAAATGAAACCGATTAAAAGAGCAAAGGACGGCGTTCAGACGTCGGACCTCACACTCCAACAAACCGGGGACGGCGGTACTTATTTCTGATCCAGCAGGCGGACGGTTTCGAGAACGACGCTGCCCACTATCTCCAAGCTCTTGGGGCTGAGCTTGTCAATCGTGTCTTCTGGCGTATGCCAAAATACGTTTTCATAGCCGTAGTCGAAATCAATTAAATCGGCGCACGGCACTCCGAACCGCATGAACGGAGTGTAGTCATCGCTAGGTTCGATGGTGCGCGCAAAGAAATGCGACTGGTAACCGAGCCGCGTGGCCGCTTGCAACACCAGATCCTCCAGCCAGGGCGTCGCATTTCCGACGCGGTCAACATTCAGATCAGCATCCCCGATCATGTCCACCAATAGGAACGCTTTGACCTTCTTCAGCGCGCCGTCTTTTTGCCATATCTCCGCCAGATGGCGTGTTCCGTATAGGCTGTCCGTGGCTGTCCACTGCTTGCCGACAAACTCTTCGCCATCCGTCCACAGTAGCCACACGCTATAACCGTCGCGCTTTCTGCCGTGGAACTGGTTGGCCAATTCGAGCAGAAGAGCAGTCGAAGAACCGCTATCGTTGGCTCCCACGTATCCCGTATTGCGAAGTGGGTAATTGGTATCGTAGTGACCAGCGATCACGATAATGCCGTCGCGCGTGCCTGGAAACTTGGCCAAGATGTTCCGCACCGGAAATTTCCCTTCCGGAGTGTCAGCGGCGAAGAAGTCGTCTTCTACCAGGTCTCCCTTCAGATGAGAATAGATGTAGTCCTCGAGCTTCTTGTGATTCGCACTGCCGATGGGACGCGGGCCGAAGGCCACTACTTCCTTCAGATACTGCATTGCGCGAGCGGAATCGACCGAAGGAGGGGGAGCGGGGTCGGCAGCTAAGGCCACGGGAGCAACAGTTGCCGCCGCTGGTTTCGGCGCCTCAGCGGGCTTCGGCTGAGTGCATCCTGACGGAGCCAGCGAAAACAGGAGATATGCCGCCAGTAAGGCGCGCGGCCGGAGAAAAATCCCAACCAAGGCTCCAGTCTGCTGGCGCTCCGTCATTGCGCTTTCCGCACTTGCCGCGCTCGCCGCTGCTTGGGATGCACCAGCCAGGCGATCCCGATGCTGGCGACATAGAGAGCAACCATGGGAGCGGCAAAGATGCACATGTTCATAATGTCCGTTGTAGGCGTAATAATTGCGGCGATGATGAAGATCACCAGAATTGAGTAGCGCAGATTGCGCCACATCCAACCGGCAGTCACGATGCCCATCAGGGAGAGAAAGAAAACCAGAATCGGCAGTTCGAAAATTACCCCCATCCCGATGATGATAGTCAGGAACAGGTCGGTATATTCGTGAATCGTGATCATGGGTTGGAATTGCTTGCCGTACTCGATAAGGAAATTCAGAGCCGCGGGGTAAACCAGTCTGTAGCCAAACCATCCTCCCGCCAGAAAGAGGAAAACGGTGGAAAACATGAAGGGAAATACGTAGCGCTTTTCATGGCGGTATAGGCCCGGGGAAATGAAAAGCCATACCTGGTAAAGCACGAACGGCGAAGTCAGGAATATGCCGGCCAGGAATGCAACCTTCAAGTAAAGGTTGAAAGGTTCGGTGGGGTTCAGATAGACCAGTTTCTCCGGCATGCCGTTGCTGCGTAGGGCGTCCATAATCGGCCGTTGCATGAACCCAAAGATGAAGTCGGCGTATTTCCAGCAGGCGAAGAATCCGACCGTGACGGCAATGATGGAATAGATCAGCCGCTTGCGCAGTTCCTCGAGGTGGTCGAGGAAGCTCATAGCGGGCATGGATTCTCCGGGTTGCCCAGTGGGTGGCGCTTCCGTCGCGATTTCAGGCATCGGGCGCCTTAGGGGCAGCGGTTAGTTCGGACCCATTCTCGGACTCGGCTCGACGGCTTCCGACCGCGATGGCCCCTATGGGCGGAGTCGCCGGGGGCAGGATGGTTTGGCGCGGTGTATCGACTTCCAACTGCGAAATCTCGGCTTCGATCTGGGACCTGAATTCATTCGAAGCGCGCTTGAACTCATTGAGGGCCCGTCCGATCTGTCGTCCAATTTCCGGCAACTTCTTGGGCCCGAAGATGATCAAGGCCAGAAGGAAGATGAAGACCATCTCTGAGAAGCCCAAGTTCATGAGTTCATGATACTGCGTGGAGAAGTTCGCAGCAATGCAGAGGGCTGAAGACTCTTTTCAAGACTGATGAATGTTTCGAGGTTTCTTCGCACCCTACCCGCCATCCGGCGCATCTTAATTTTAGGGTCAGGGATGGTTCGGCCGATAACCTAGGGGATTACTTTGGGTCGCGGAAACCGCCCTTTTCGGCCGTTACCGCCATGCTATACTGCGCTCAGACGCGGCGTTCGGGGCATTTCCACGTCCCAGCCGAAGGAAAATTAAAAGATGGCACGTAGTTCTCGTCGCACTCTCTTCCTGGTAGTTTTCATCCTGGTCAGCTGTGGCTTCCTGGGCATGGTTTTCGGACAGAAGATCAACCCCGGGGCGGCTCCTGGTGGCGAATCCGATGTGCGTGACAGCCTGCGCCAGTTCGCTACGGTCTACAACGTAGTGGAGGAGAATTACGCCGAGCCGGTAAGCGCCGACAAGGCCATTTATAACGGCGCCATTCCGGGCATGCTGCATGTGCTCGATCCGCATTCCAATTTCTTCGATCCCAAAGCTTACTCTCTGCTGCGTGAAGATCAGCGCGGCAAATATTACGGCGTGGGCATGACGGTCGGTCCGCGCAACAACAAAGTCATCGTCATCGCACCGTTCGTGGGCACGCCCGCGTACCGCGCCGGTATCCGTCCCGGAGACATCATTGTTGCCGTAGATGGCAAGCCGACCGACAACATGAGCACGGGAGACGTTGCTGACCTGCTGAAGGGCCCGAAAGGGACGACGGTCCACATCACCATCTTGCGCGAAGGCGCGGAAAAACCGTTGGACTTCGCGGTGGTGCGTGACGAAATTCCCCGCTATAGCGTCGATTTGCATTTCATGATCCGCCCGGGTGTGGGCTACATGCACGTTTCCGGGTTCAACGAGACCACGGAGCACGAAGTCGCCGACGCGCTCGACGAAATGGGTGATCTGAAGGGCCTGATTCTAGATCTGCGGCAGAATCCCGGCGGCCTGCTCAACGAAGGTGTGGGCGTGGCTGACAAGTTTCTCCGTAAGGGCCAATTGATTGTTTCGCACCATGGACGCTCTTCTCCAGAGAAGCGCTACACCGCCAGCCACGGAAACGGCGGACGGGAGTACCCGCTGGTAGTGCTGGTGAATCGCGGCACAGCCTCGGCAGCAGAAATTGTGGCGGGTGCAATCCAAGATCATGACCGCGGATTGGTTGCGGGAGAAACCACCTTCGGCAAGGGTCTGGTGCAAACGGTTTATCCGCTTTCGGAAAACACCGGACTCGCCCTGACCACGGCCAAGTACTACACGCCGAGTGGACGCTTGATTCAGCGCGACTATTCCAACGTCTCGCTCTATGACTACTATTTCAATCGTGAGGCTGAGGACAGCAACGCGAGCCGCGAAGTGAAGCTGACTGATGGAGGCCGGACGGTCTACGGGGGTGGGGGCATCACACCCGACGTTAAGATTGCGGCCATCAAGAGCAACCACTTCCAGGACACGGTTCTTCAGCACTATGCGCTGTTCAATTTTGCCAAGCGCTACATCGTCAGTCACCATGCTACGAAGGGCTTTGAGGTGGACGATGTGGTGATGCAGGACTTCCGTAAATTCCTGGACGAGGAGAAGATTCCTTACAGCGAAGCGGACCTGTTGGAGAATAACGATTGGATCCGCTCCAGCATCAAGAGCGAAATCTTCGTGGACGCGTTTGGCCAGGAGGAAGGTCTGAAAGTTCGCGCGGAAACCGACCCGGAAGTGGTTAAAGCGCTGGAACTTCTTCCCCAAGCCAAGGCCTTGGCGGATAACGCCCGCAAAGTGGTCGCCGAACGTACCAATTCCCACTCCTTAACTCAGTAGATTCGCCGGTGAAACCGTGAAAAGGCCCGATGAAATCGGGCCTTTTGCTTTTCCAGGCTGGCATTGACTTGCCCTTGTAAGTGTGTGAAAATCCGCGCAGAATCGGCTCTTGAGGCAGATCGGCGTCAGCCGGCCGCCAGCCTGGAGCTTGGATGCCAAATTCCCTTTTCTATTCCTGGCATTATCTGGTTCGGGTTGCGTGCTCTCCCACGTTCTGGGGCACATGCTAAAGCAAGGAGTGTGGATGCTCGCCGCCGCTTTTGCCGCCGCTGCGGGATGGTCGGATTGGCGTTCGCGCCGGATTCCCAACTGGCTTACCGTCTCGGGGTTACTGCTGGGAATTGCGGCCAATTCTCTTGCAAGAGGTTGGATGGGGGCCAAGGATTCTTTGCTGGGCGCTGGGTTGGGGCTAATTGTTCTGCTGCCCTTCGTCGTGCTGAGAAGTCTGGGTGCGGGCGACTGGAAGTTGGTTGGAGCCGTGGGGGCGTTCCTGGGCCCCGGGCAACTGCTGGCTGTGTTGCTGGGTGCGATTCTAGTCGCCGGCCTGATGGCCGTGGTGCTGATCATCTGGAAAAAGCGCGTGGGACAAACGGTGCGCAACCTGGGGAAAATGTTGGCCGCGTTCCTCACTTTTCATCTGCCCGATCGAGAGCTGACGCTGGAGAATCCAGAAGCTTTGAAGATCCCTTTTGGAGTCGCGGTCGCGGTCACGGTCGTGGTTTATAGCGCCAGGAGGGCGTGGGGAGTTTGGTAATGAGGAAATGGTTGAAGAGGATCGCGGGAGAAACTGGCGGGGCCGAGATCGCCGAGGCGGCGGTGGTGTTGCCGCTGGTTTTTATGCTCCTGCTGGGAATTTACTGGTTCGGCCGGGCGTACAACATTTACTCGACGGCTACCCAAGCCGCTCAGTCGGGCGCCACTGTGGCCGGAAAGCCCTACTGCGCAATCTGCGCGGGCGCAAGCTGGCCGGGAACCTCGTTTCCCGACGACGCCACGGTGATCAACACCGTGCAGAACAGCTTGCGGGCATCGAAACTAGATCCCACACAGGTCACCGCCTACACTCTCTCCCCGGCACCCACTGCGTGTGTGGGAGCTAATCCCGCAGGAGTATGCAATACGGACCCTACCAGCAACATCACTGTGTGCCGCAGCGTACAACTCAACCCTGGAGGAGCGGGGCCGCAAGCGTGCGGCACCATCGTGAGTTTTCACTATCCCTATCAATTTTATTTCCCTTTTACCTCGCTGAATTTTCAATTGGTCAATCTTCCGGCTGCGGCCGAGAATAGCATGGAGTATTGATGGCCTTGCTTGCCCAATTGCGCCGGATGAGCACGGTTCTCTGGAGAAACCGCTGGGCTTTGCTTTTCGCCGAAACCAACGGATCGCAGATCGTCGAGTTCGCGGTTTCCTTACCGTTGCTGATGGTCCTGATTGTAGGCACGTTTGATTTCGGCTCTGCTTTCACAGTCAAACAAAAACTCGCCTATGCCGCCAGGGAGGGAGCCCGCGTTGCTTCGAACCAACCCACAACCGATCTTTCTTTGAGTGGTCCGCCGTGCAACGCCCCGGCGTCGGTATGCGCGATTCGGGACGTCGTGGACCAGAATCTTCTCGCAGGAAAAGTAAATGACTGCGGACTTGCTGGTGCGAATGCTACCGCAACTCCTCCGCTCGCCTGGAGCTTCACCCCCAATACCAATTGTGCGGGCACACTGACGCTCACAATTGATCGCGGCTACACTTATACGGCCACTTTAGCCGCTCCATTTCAGACGGCTTATACGATCGAAGGAACAAAGGTTACTCTAAGCTACCCTTATAAATGGCAGTTCAATAAGGTGATTGTATTTGTTGCGCCGGGCGCGACCTATGCAGGAGTCTCACAAATTACGTCCTTTGGCCTTATGCAGAACCTGAACTGAGGATTATCGTGGTGCACGTTACACATACTTCTACGCAGCGGAAAAACGAACGAGGGCAAACGCTAGTCCTGGTGGCTCTGGCCATTGTGTCGCTTCTGGGCATGGCCGCGCTGGCCATTGATGTGGTCACTCTCTACGTAGCTCACGCAGAAGCTCAACGTGCCGCGGACTCGGCCGCGATCGCCGGCGCCAAGATGTTCGTAACGTCGGGATTCACTTCAGTGCAGGGCGGACTCGCTCCGCCGGTGACGCAGGCTGATGTCTGCCAAAGTTCCGGACCAGGCTCTACCGCTGCGGCTAACCGGCAGGCAGAAGCGGCTGTCGGTCTGAATCAAGTAGCGGGTCAGGCGGCAGCAGTTTCGGCTATCGCGTGCGACTTTACCGAACCCAAGAATCCCAGGATGACGGTGACGGTCCAGCGGACTGGCCTGCCAACTTTCCTGGCGAGAATCTGGGGGAGTGCTACCAGCACCGTTACTGCTAGCGCCAGGGCGGAGGCCTACAACCCTTCTGGCTTGACGGCGCCAATTCAGCTTCAAAACGTAAAGCCGTGGCTGGTGCCGAACTGCGACCCCACAAACATCGCAGCGCCAAATAATCCGAACTGCGCGGGGCGCTCTTATTTCGTGAGTCCCGCAGACGGAAGCATTGCCAACAACGGGTCGTTCGTTGGCCAAACCGTCAATTTCCAACGCATCAACGCTGGAACTGCTCCTACGGTCACCACCCCCCCTGCCACCAGCCAATTTTATGCTCTGGATGTCCCTATTAATCCGCCAACTCCTGTGTGTCCATCCACCAGCGCAGTTTCTTGCGGTCAAGTTGGGAGCAACAACTACCTGGACAACATCGCCTGCGCTTCCCAATTCCAGTTCAGTTGCGGACAGACGATCGGCACAGGTAGTCCGGGTCCGGTTCTGGTACTCAGTGGCGGCGGTTTGGGGAACCGCACCAGAGAAGGCGCCCGGTGCCTGAGTCACGCCAGTGGTGACGGTTTAGGTAACGGCCAGGACGTTTTCACGCCAAGTGGCGGGGCTGCCCCGATAGAGATCACCGGGGGGGACGAGAACCCTAACACGTCTCTCCGGGGTGTCGCAAATATAAGCCGCAGCGACTCCGTCGTAACGGTACCGCTCTTTGATGGTGGTTGCATGGGGGGTGGCTGCAGCGCGACCAAAACCATCGTAGGATTTCTGCAGCTTGGAATTATGCAGACGATGACGGGTCCAACCCGGGTTCAAGCTGTGATCCTGAACGCCGCAGGCTGCAATCCAGGTGCAGCAAACCCGCCGGTCTCTGGTGGTGGTGTCTCCGTACTTCCGGTGCGCCTAATCTCTCCCTAGCGTGGTCAACGTCGATTATTGTGGAGTGGGCTGCGGGTATGGTTGAGGTGGCGGCGGGCCGCCGGCCTGCTCGGGCGCGGTCTCGATCTGGGCCGGAGGTAGCGGTTCGACTGCGCCCTCGGTGGGTTGCGGAGGCGGAGGAGTATAAGTAGCCGGCTGGGATACTCCGGCTCCTCTCGGGGTGAGAACAACACTTCTCAATTGGGCCGGATCGTCGGCATTGCCGACCAGGACGAAGTTGAACGCCGAACCATTTAGCAGCGCGGCGAGCACATCCCGCGCGGGTCCGGGCCCAAAGCTTCCCACTACCTGTTCCTGTTCGGCTCCGGCTGGAATCGGAATGTCAGCGCCGGTCCGTTGCTGTACCGCAAAAAGCACTTCCGACAGCGAGGCGTGATTGGCCCAGATGCTCAGTCCTCCGCTCTGGAATTCAACCCCGACTCGAGCAGCAGGCTGTGCCGGGGGCGCCACGGGCACTACGGGCGCCAGGGTCTGCGAAACGGTTGTCAGGTGAGCACCGCCGATCGATGCCTGTCCGGCTCCGTTGAGCTTCACGATCACCGTCTTTCCGGAAGCAAAGACCCGGTAGGGTTGCGGAGTTTTGAGGTCCAACACCACGCGAGTGACGGGTGGGTTGGTGGAAAACAAGCCGACGCGAATGCCGCTTACCTGCCCGCGGTTCACGGCGACGTTATGCAGATCAGCGCCGGGCGTGGCGTTGGGAAAGTCAATGACCAGCCGGTCCGGGCCTGCCACTACTTGAGTGCGGGGCGTAACCGGCTCGCTGGCGGTCAGCTCGACTTCGAAGCCCTGGCTGCCGCTCAGCACGGCTACGCGGCGTATGGTAGCTGCTGGTTTTCCCGAAGTTTGGGGAGCGGCAAACAACCACGAGAAACTTACGGAGGTCAAAATCGCGCAGGCTAGGATCCTGCGGTGAATGCTATTCATTGGGGGACTCACTCTTCAATCGGATTCTAGCAGTGTACGAGCTGGCTGGCCGTACCCATTGGTCGTAGAACCTTAATGCTTTTGGGACACTCTACAATGATTTTGGACCGTCCCAAAATGGGCCCGGGTCTCGGGAAGCCTGGCTTCCCGATGGGCTGGTTTCCTACTTGGCTGCCTTGCGGTAGCGAAGGTAGATTCCCGCTAGACCTGATGCGCACAGCGCTAGTGTTCCGGGCTCAGGGACGGTCACGGGCGGTCCGTGCTGACAAGGGTTCTTTTTCTTCTTGCCTGATTTGACATCTTCAAGCTCTGACGCGATCTCTCCTGGTTTTGGTTTTGGTTTCTTGAGGGGCGCGCAACTCCCGCTAGGAATCGGAGGCGGGAAAATGCCCGGAAAGCCGCCGCTGGGCGGGATCCCGGAGAATAAGCCGAAGGTTCCTGGGGGTGGACTCTGCGGTCCAAATCCGGAAGGCCCGGCGCGGGTCAGCAGGGCCGATTCAAAATTTGCCGGGTAAGCCAGATGAGCGATGCCGCCGCCGTTGGCAAAGGGATCTTCGAAAGCTTCCGCGCGCGGTTCGTCAGGCGAGACCTCCTTCTGCGGCAATGCAGCCACCCGGTTACCACAGCGGGTGCGAGCCATCACCTTGCCATCCGTGATCAATTTCTCTCCCGCACGGAGCGCCATCTGCCGCTTGGTCCAGAAGATCTTCTCTCCGATCCGGTAAGACAAATAGGCCAGCCTGCCGCGCTTGAGTTCGATGATTCTGGCGCTCTTAAAATCGAAATCGGAATAATGGCTGGCTACCACCCGATCCCGTTCTATTGCCCTCCGCAACTCCTCCAAAGTGTGAACTCCTCCCGGCACCACGGAATAGGGATAAACCAAGCGACCCGTCGGGAGCGTAGGTGCGGGAGCCGCAGCTTCTCCAGCCAGCGCGGTTAAGTTCTGGCCGGCATCTTCCTGCGTCGAATCGAAAGAAGAATTGGCAGAGAACGACCGCGGAAGCAGATAGGAATAGCGGGAGGAGAGTAAAAACGCGCCGAACCCGAACAGCATTAGGAGAACAAGAACAGTTGCTCCACGGCGGATCCGGCGGCGACGAGACCTACTTCTACTCCTGCGGACGCGCCTGTCCGGATAGTTCAAAGCCTTCTCCTCATACCGCCTCCCCAGCGGACAAGAGGAGGAACGTAGTTCCAGTGCATTTGTGCTTCCACATTACAGATCTTGCGATGGTCTATTTAGTGGAACATGCAGCTGCTATGGCGGGACATGGTAGCAGAATATGAAGCGGTTTGCGCATCAAAGGACCAAGATTTTTCGCACGGTTGCCCGGAGAATTAACCCGGCGATGTCAGGATCGGTGACTACTTCTTCTCGGCGGCGGAAGCGCCGTCAGCCGTCGAAAGTCGAGCAATCTCTGCCAGCCGCGCCTGCACTTCGTCTGTGTCCGCGGACTTGGCCGCTACCTGAAGATACTGCTGCAGGTGCTGGGTCGCTTCCTGGTACTGGTGCCGCTGGACGAGAATCAAGCCCAATAGATACTCCATCTTCGGAACCTGATGCTCCTGGTCGAGTTTCAGTCCCTGACGCGCGCTCTTCTCAGCAGCCGGAAAGTTCTGCAAGTAATAATTTCCCAGTGCATTCCGAAACCAAATATCCGGGAAACCCACGGTGTTAAGGGCAAGCAGTTTGCCGGTCAAGTCCACTACTTCCTGCCATTGCTTGTCACGGGTAGCCAGCTCCGAAAGGGCACGGTAAGGACTGACGTACTTGGGGTCGGCGATCAACGCCTGCTCAAAAGAATGCCGTCCTCCGTCCAGATCGTTGGACTGGACTTGCACCCGGCCCAGTTCGAACCAGGCCTCCGCGTATCGGGGATAAATCTGCACCGCCTTTTCGAATGATTTGCGCGCTTCCTCCCATTTCGCTTTTCGCTCCTGCTCACGTCCTTTTTCGAAAGCTTTTTGGGCGCGGGGTGGCGCCAACGCGCTGGTTGCACTGATGGTAAGACCTTCAGCTGGATTCATCCGGTGCAGCACCACCCGGCCAATATCCGTACTTTCGAAGGTATTGAGCCGGCTACTGAGCTGTACGACCTCGGAAGTAAAGCCGGATAGCGAGGCTTGCAGTTCGCATTCACGAAAATCACGCTGGGCGCGACCGTTCATCATGTCGTCCGAAGCATCCGCGTCGGTCATCCCGGTACTTGACGATGAAAGCCGGGTGGTGAATTGGAAACTGAAGTTGCCGTGGGAATCGGTGTGGGTCTCAGTATGCCTTTGGCCTTTGCAAATAGTCTGAATGGAAGCTGACTCGGTCAAGAGGGTTCCGTCATCTACAACCACCTTGCCGGAAAGAAACATGGCTCTGCCCATCCCCCGATCGGGGATCCCCATGGTGGGTGAGTTGATTGTAGTGTTGTTGTTATTGCGGGAGCCTCTGCCGCCAGTTTGCGCGTAAGCGGAGAGGATAAGGACAAAGAAAGAAAGCAGGCAGGATACCAGCGGGCTTTTCATAACAGGGCCCCCAACCGATGTAGCTGAATTATAGGCCGAATCGAAAAGGGCTCATAGCTTAATTCCGCCAGTCAGAGTGTGGCGACCAGTCCCTCGGTCTCGGCCGGCGAAGCACTATGAGACAATCGGACAAATTCGGGTTGCCTGATCCGACGCCGCTAGTTTTTGGAAATACTACGGTGCGGGTCGATCACGAATTTCTTGGCCGCACCCTTATCAAAATCCTTGTAGCCGCGAGGTGCGTCATCCAGTCGGATCACTTCAACGTTCACCGCCTTTGCGATTTGAATCTTGTCGTAAAGGATGGCCTGCATCAGTTGCCGGTTGTACTTCATCACCGGGCATTGTCCCGTGGTGAAGACATGCGACTTCGCCCATCCCAGGCCGATGCGAATGCTGAGCCGCCCCACTTTGGCGTTTTCGTCGACACCGCCGGGATCGCCGGTCACATAGAGACCCGGAATGCCGAGAGCGCCGGCTGCCCGTGTGATCTCCATCAATGAGTTCAGCACTGTGGCGGGCGCTTCGCGGGCAGCGTCGGCACCGTGACCGCGGGCCTCAAAACCCACGCAGTCCACTGCGGAATCGACCTCCGGCACGCCCAGAATCTGTTCGATTTGTTCCGCGATCGAGGCTTTCTTCGAAACATCCACAGTTTCGCAACCGAAGCTGCGAGCCTGCGAGAGCCGCTCGGGAATGAGGTCGCCGACGATGACGCATGCAGCCCCTAGCAATTGACTTGCAGCGGCACAAGCTAAGCCGACTGGCCCGCCTCCGGCGACGTAGACAGTCGAACCCGTTCCTACACCCGCGCTCACCGCGCCATGATAGCCGGTCGGCAAAATGTCAGAGAGGCAAGTCAGGTCACGAATCTTCGCCATCGCCCGATCTTTGTCCGGGAACTTGAGCAGATTAAAATCGGCGTACGGAACCATGACGTACTCCGCCTGACCGCCTACCCATCCGCCCATATCGACATACCCGTAGGCTGCCCCCGGACGCGCCGGGTTCACATTGAGGCAGACGCCAGTGGCGCGTTCTTTGCAGTTGCGACAACGTCCGCAGGCGATATTGAACGGCACCGAGACCAGGTCGCCCTTTTTGATGAACTCGACATCGCGGCCCGCTTCAATCACTTCGCCGGTGATCTCGTGACCTAAAATGATTCCCTTGGGCGCGGTCGTGCGGCCCCGCACCATGTGCTGATCACTACCACAGATGTTTGTAGAAACAATCTTGAGGATCACTCCGTGTTCACATTTCCGGTTTCCCAGGGCAAGCGTTGGGAAGTCGATCGTCTGCACTTCGACCATGCTCGGGCCCATGTACGCCACCCCTCGATTGCTAGCCATGTGAATGCTCCTTCCAGGTTCGCTGCGCTAGAACGCGGCTGCGCCCGCCGCGGCGACGGCATGATCCTGATCACCCGAACCGCCGCTGACGCCAATGGCGCCCACTACTTTGCCATCGCGCTTCAGCGGAATGCCGCCAGCGAAGATCATGATCTTGCCATTGTTGGACGCATGAATGCCGAAGAACTGGCCTCCCGACTGGGAGTGTTTTGCCAAGTCTTTGGTTTCGATGTCAAAAGCGCGCGACGTGTAAGCCTTCTTCATCGAAATATCGATGCTGCCGATCCAGGCGTTGTCCATGCGAACATGAGCGACGATATTGCCGCCTTCGTCGGCTACTGCGATGTTCATCGGCTGGCCAATTTCCTTGGCTTTTTTCTCCGCCGCGCTGATTACCCGGCGTGCATCTTCCAATTTCACTGCGGACATGAGTCCTCCTTACGATGGGTTTCAGTCTGCGTATCGAATGGAATGCAGGCAGGCGAGGAGACTAGCGGCTCTGAAAGAAATTGGCAAGGGGTTTCCGCTGCGGTGTCTAGCGTTAAGTATTCACGGCATTTTCAAGTGACTTGAGGTCAGTCATGGGACTAATCTCGCGGAGTTTCGGTGGCACGGTTTTCCATCGATCAGCCCCCTTGTCCCAAGGGGCGACCACGCAACACTGATCTCTCGCCAGAGTCCCTTTTGCTACACTTCCGACTTAGATTTCATCGCAGGAGTCTGCATGGCGGGCAAGTCCTTCCGATTGATTTTCGCAAACATTGCGCTTGCCGCAGTCGCGCTGGTTACAACAAGAGCGGGCACGCAATCCGTTTCGGCCAATTCTACGGCCTCAGCCTCAGAAAAGCCGAAAATGACCGAGGAAGCCTTCAAGAATATTCAGGTGCTTAAGGGAATCCCGGAGGATGAATTGATTGCCGCGATGCAATTCATTACGGCATCGCTGGGGGTGGAATGCGATTTCTGCCACCAGGAGGGTGCGTTTGATAAGGACGACAAGAAACCAAAGCAGACCGCACGTAAGATGATGCAGATGATGTTCGCGATTAACAAAGATAACTTTGATGGCCACCGCGAAGTGACTTGCTATTCCTGTCATCGCGGTGCGCCACGGCCAGTTGCCATCCCGATTATTTCGGAAGTGGAACATAAACCCGTGACTGCTGAAGCGATCGAAGAAACGCCAGCGAACGCAGCTTCCCTGCCGGATGCCAATAAGATCATCGAGAAGTACGTGCGTTCGGTTGGCGGAGCCGAGGCGATCCAAAAGATTTCCAGCCGGATACAGAAGGGTACTGTCAATTTCGGTGGACACAAGTTTGCCCTCGACGTCTTTACCCAGGCACCCGCCAAGCGCGTCTCGGTGATGCATTTGCCAAACGGCGACAGTGTCACGGCTTACGATGGCCACGACGGCTGGTTGGCTGCACCGGGCCGCCCGGTGCGCGAAATGTCAGGAGCCGACCGGGACGCCGCCAAGCTCGACGCTGATTTGCATTTCCCAATGGATGCGACGAATATCTTCAGTGATTTGAGCGTGGAGCGTACGGAGAAATTTGGTGACCACGAGGTGTACGTTGTTTCGGGGCTCAGAGAGGGTCAACCGCCGGTAAAGCTTTACTTCGATGAACAGTCGGGATTGCTGTTGCGGTTGGTGCGTTACGCGGAATCGCCACTGGGCCGCAATCCGACCCAGATTGACTATTCTGATTATCGCGACACAGGCGGCGTGAAGATTCCCTTTCAGTGGACAATTTCTCGTCCCGGCGGGCGCTTTACCATCCAAGTGGAGCAGATGCAGCAGAATGTTCCCATTGAGCCCACGAAGTTCACGAAGCCGGCCGAGACCCCGGCGCCGGAACAGAAGCCGCCTCCGCAGTAAGATGATGACCTGGGCGCCCGTCACGGAACGAATTTGATCGCGTCCTACTCCAAATGATCGGCAAAACCATCTCGCACTACCGCGTCCTGGAGAAACTGGGGGGCGGTGGAATGGGCGTGGTGTACAAAGCACAGGACACACAACTTGGCCGCTTCGTCGCGCTGAAATTTTTGCCAGACCTGGTAGCGCGCAATCCTCAAGTCCTGGAGCGATTCCGGCGAGAGGCGAGGGCGGCATCGGCCCTGAACCATCCCAACATCTGCACCATCTACGAAATCGGAGAACATAAGGGCAGGCGCTTCATCGCCATGGAGTACCTGGAAGGCATGACCCTGAGACAGCGCATCGCGGCACATCCGATCGAAGCCGAAAGCCTGCTGACCTGGGGAATTGAAATTGCCGATGGCCTGGACGCCGCGCACAGCCAGGGCATTATTCATCGCGACATCAAACCAGGAAACCTGTTCATCACCAGCCGTGGACACGCCAAGATTCTCGACTTTGGGTTGGCAAAGATCACAAACGAAGATAGCGGGAGCAAGACGGGCGACGAGAACACTCAGTCCATGAATACGCCCGGTCCGCAACATCTGACCGGCCCCGGCACTACGCTGGGCACGATCGCCTACATGTCGCCGGAACAGGCGCTGGGCAAGGAACTTGACACCCGCACTGACCTGTTCTCATTCGGCGCCGTCCTCTATGAGATGGCGACCGGGTCGCTTCCCTTTCGAGGTGACACCTCAGCCGCAGTTTTTGATTCGATTCTTCATGCATTTCCGGCTCTGCCGGCGGAGTCCGGTGCGTCACTTCCGCCTGGCATGGAACCCATCATCCAAAAGGCGCTGGAGAAAGATTGCGTTCTGCGTTACCAGCATGCTTCGGAAATGCGGGCCGACCTGCAGCGCCTAAAACGTGACACCGAGTCCGGCCGCAGCGTGGCCTATCAAACCACGGTTGCGATCCGGCGTGACGTAACCCGAAATCGGAAAAAGATCATCGCTGTGGCTGCGGTTGCAATCGCGCTCGCTGCAGCTGTTGCTGCGTTCGTTTACCTGCGCCGTCCTGCTGTGCTGACTGAAAAAGACTCCCTGGTGGTTGCTGATTTCAGCAATTCGACCGGTGAGCCCGTGTTCGACGGCACTTTGAAGCAGGCTCTGACCGTGCAGCTCGAGCAGTCACCCTTCGTCAACGTATTGTCTGGACAGAAAATCGCGCAGCAACTGCAATACATGGGACGTCCCAAGGATGAACGCCTAACGCCAGACCTGGCGCGGGACGTTTGTCAGCGCACGGGCAGCAAAGCCATGCTCATCGGATCAATCTCCAGTATCGGCAGCCACTACGCCTTCGGTCTGAGCGCGGTGAACTGCCGCAGCGGAGACTCGCTGGGAAGCGAGCAAGTCGAGGCCGACAGCCGCGAGCATGTGTTGGCTGCTGTGGACAAGGCAGCGACGCGGATGCGCGAGAAACTGGGTGAGTCGCTTACCTCTGTCCAAAAATATGACACGCCTGTTGAGCAGGCTACGACTCCCTCGCTCGAGGCCCTGCAGGCCTACAGCCTGGCGCTTAACACCTGGTCCAGTACAGGCGAGAGAGCCGCTACCCCATTCTTGAAACGCGCGATTGAACTCGATCCGAATTTTGCCATGGCATACGCTCGCTTGGGGACGGCATATTTCAATCTTTCTCAGGCGGGCCTGGCAGGTGAAAACACCAAGAAAGCCTACGAACTTCGCAGTCGGGTTTCCCAACGAGAGAACCTTTATATTGAGTCGCACTACTACCCGTACGTCACCGGCGAAATGGATAAGGCGGTACAGGTGTTTGAGGTCTGGAAGAATACGTACCCCCGCGACGTAGTACCACACGCCAATCTAGGAGCGCTTTATATCTATCTTGGTGACTATGACAAAGCGGAGGCTGAACTGCGGCAAGCCCTGCTTTTGGAACCCAATAATGCCACCTGTTACTTGAATCTTGCCGGCGCCTATCTCTCGCTCGATCGTCCGGACCAGGTACAGCAAGTCCTGGATCAAGCTCTGGCCCGCAAGCTAGAGAGCGCGTTCCTCCTCTCAAATCGTTACTTCCTCGCGTTTTTACGCAATGACGCCGGCGAAATGCAGAAGCTTGTCAGCAGTGCGGCAGGTAAGCCGGGAGCGGAAGACGTGCTCCTCGAACAGCAGTCCGACAGCGAGGCCTATCACGGTCGTTTTGCAAGGGCACGGGCGCTGGCCCAACGTGCGATCGACTCCGCTCGCCACAACGGAGATCAGGAGACTGCGGGCTTCTATAGAGTGGAGAGCGCGCTGCGGGAAGCCGCAACCGGTAGTGGGAACCAGGCACGACAAGATGTTATTGACGCCCTTGGGCTCGCCTCTACTCGTGACGTTCAGACGCTCGGAGCGCTCGCGTTGGCGCAGGCAGCAGACCCTGCTCGTGCGGGCTCCATGGCGGATGATTTAAGCCGACGCTTCCCTTCCGACACATTGTTGAAAGCTTACTGGCTCCCAACAATCCGAGCGGCGATAGCTATAAGACAGGGGGATGCCCCCAAAGCGATTGAGTTCTTACAAGTAGTTGCACCCTACGAGTTGGGAAGCCCTCAACCCTTCCAGCTGGGAACACTCTATCCCGTCTATATGCGTGGGCAAGCTTATCTGGCTGCGAACGAAGCGAGGGCGGCCGCGGCTGAGTTCCAGAAGATTCTCGATCACCGCGGCGTGGTTCTGAACTTTCCTCTGAGCCCTCTGGCTCGCTTGGGTTTGGCTCAAGCTCGGGTTCTGCAAGGTGACATGGCAGGAGCGAAGACCGCGTATCAAGAGTTCTTCGCCCTATGGAAAGACGCCGATCCGGACATACCGCTTCTCAATCAAGCCAGGACCGAGTACTCAAAACTCCCATAAGAACGGCAGCCTCAACCTAGCTTCTTCCTCCATGTAACTCGCCGCCAGTCGCCGTAGTTCGTCGTACACAACCGGAATCAGCTTCGAAGCTGCGCCGTCGTCACCCCGAGTAAGTGCCGATAGCAGAAGCGTCACTTCGTTGTCTTCGCCCATGGCAGGCGGGCAACATTGTACCCTTGTTGGAGAGTCGAACATACGTCAGTGAAAGAAACCGGGGCTTGAGTCTCGAGAGGACCATCCCGTCCGGCAGTCCGGCCAAATAGGTCAGTCTAAAGGTGCGAAACCCGGCAAGATTAATCCCGCCTCAACATGCCCGATAAACAGGTCAATTCGGGGCATCAAATACAACCAGGTTGATCCCACCTAGTCGCCTGCCGCACAAAATCTTCTTGCCATCCGGCGACCATCGGGGATTTGTGAACTCGCCGGCAGCATCCGTAAGTTGGCGAACACCGCTGCCGTTCTGATTCATCACAAAGATCTGAAATCCATGTTCTCCGTGCCGCGAGAATACAATCCTTTTGCCGTCAGGAGACCAGGCGGGCCATCCGTCGAAGGCCTCTGCTCCTGAAAGATTGTGGTCGCTTGACCCATCAGCATTCATGAGGAAGATTTGCGAGACCTCGCCCCGTTGTCGCCGATGCAGAATCGACACTCCGTCTGGCGAAAACGATGCATAGGTATAGCCGCCGCCCCGAGTTATGCGTTGCAAGTCCGTGCCGTCGGGGCGGACGGTGGCGAGATCCATGTAGTCGTCAGTCTTTTCGCCAATGATGCGTTTCGCTTCGGAGGTTTTGTCCCGGGTTTGGTCGGCTTCGGCGAAATGGGTGGTGTTGAAGAGGATTCGGGAATTATCCGGCGACCACATCGGATGAATGTTCTGACCAACACCGGTTGTGAGTTGATGAATGCCGGTTCCGTCAGCGGTCATAACAAAAATGTGAGATGCACCTTCGCGGACAGAAACGAATGCGATTTTTTGGCCGTCGGGTGACCAGGCTGGGGAATCATCCTCATCTGGACCCGTAGTGATTTGCCGCATGTCAATCCCGTTGCCAGGGTCGCTGGTGTCGAGGATATGTACCTTCATCCCGCGATGGCGGTTGGAGATGAGAACGATGTGTCGCCCATCGGGCGACCACGCTGCCTCGTAGTCGACGACGTACGTGAGGAGCGGAATGCGTTTGAGCGGGAAGTCTTCTGCGGCTCCGAGAACCGAAGAAGTGCAAAGCAAGAATGCAGTTGCGAGTGGCCTCAAAAAAAAGCCCATGGCTACTTTTGACTTCCGGAAGGGGTTTCGGTTAGTGCCGATTCTTTCAGGGCGCTTCGCTAACGGCGCCATTGCCAAAGAGCTGTTTAATTGAGGGCTACGCCACCGCCGACCTTGGAACGAACGGCTCGAGCAACGATTTGAACTGTGGGCTCAACTGCAGTTCTTCACTATATTCATCGAGCACACGGCGAGGATCGCTCGCTGTCTTCAGGGCGTAGCGCAAATACGAAAGCCGCATCAACCACACGGCATGCTTGAAGTCCGTTTCGCTGCGGACTTGAAATGTGATCCAACCTGAATTCGGAACCCAGCGGTGCTCCTGGGCGAGTCCTGCGGTCAGAAGAGCGTCGCGAACTGAACGGGGAAACGGGATGTCAACGACTCCGCCAGTATGGACATGCCCGATTTCCGCGTTCCCGATGCGGAATTCCCTACCCCCGAAGCGATGCGGATGAACCGATACGTGCGGCCACGACGATACTTCCTGCGCAAGCTTTTCAACGTCTTCCATTACCAGACTCCCTTGATTCTTTTCGATGCGCGTCCATGGCGCGTCGATTCAACCTTCGTCGCAATGACGACCGTGAGTTGTCGCGGTTGGATGGCCCCGGGCTCCATCCTCACTTCTTCGCCCGGCCCTTAGTGGAGCTCTTCGACGCCTTCGACGGCTTCAAAGGCTCCGGCGCCCTTTTAGACTTCGATCTCGAGGCCCGCCGCGCTCCCGGCACCTTGCCTATCCGAGGATCTCCGACGAGGACCAGGTCACAGGCGCGCAGCGCCGCCGCCTCGAAGTCCGGCGCATCGGCGGGAAGGACCTGCCAACCTGTCACCGGTTTCCCCAACACCTGAATCGATCGCATATTCGGGAACTCGCCGCGCAAGCTATTGTGGTGTTCTCTAGTCGTAGCGAGCCACACTCCATTGTCCGGTGTGCTCGTGGGCTTATCGCGCAGGATCAAGACAATTTTGTCTTTAACATAGACTGCCAGGCACCCGAACATGGGCCGGGTGTAGGGTGAGAGGGAAGCAATCGCGTCGAGCACGAACGCGTGCGGAACCGGCTTGCGCTTATTGACTGGCAGAAAGCTGTCGTCCATCGATACTGACGCCGGATTGCGACGAAGCATCGACATTGGGCTGAAGCGATCAGCGCGGTTGCTTGTGTTTCTTTTCTGCAAGGCGAGCCTTCACCAACTTCTTCACCAGAGCTGCTGATGGAGGCTTGTCGAGAGGGAACCGGATGGTGCCTTTGGATATGTCAAAGTTATTGAGATCGTTCTTGAACGCCTTCATCACGGCCATACTCGTTGGGAACAAGCTGCAATGCTTCGAAAAGGCCGCGAACCCGAAGAGCATTCCTCTGTATTTGAACATCGGAATGCCGTAGCTGATGGTCTCCGTGGCCTCGGACGGTACGACGGACCGAATAGCCGCACGAACTTTGTCCAAGCTGCCACGGCCAGGCTCGGGAACGCGCGATAAGTATTCGTCCATGCTCTTTGGAGTCGCGTTCCCTTTTGCAGAGATGGCTTTTTTCATACAATCGGAACCCGCCGGGTCGCTCACTCGAGTGTACCGCTCAGACTCGAATCAATTGTGCGAGTCCTCCCGAGTCGGCGCCACTTTAAGACCGCGCAGCCGTCCGGGCAATCGGTTTGCTCGGTGATCGCCGCGTTTCCGTCCGCCGGCGTTCGGTACTCGCCGCGTCCAGTCGAGCCGCCAGCTCGGCAAAAGCGGGTGTAGCGTCGCCCCATCTCAGTTCCTCCACATCATTGAAGAGCGGAATATCAGTCCGGAGTGTCGCGAGTCTGCGAAAAAGCACGGCGCTATCCCATTCGCGGCAAAGCGTGTCTGCGAGGGCACTCGCGTTCGTAGCGTTCACGCGCCATTCCCGGCAGTCTTTAGGAATGGCTTCAAGATGCAGAAACTTGGCCAGCACCGCAGCCGACGATTTCGCGCCCCAGCCAGAGAGTCCCGGGTAGCCGTCGGCCGTATCCCCCACCAGGGCGAGGTAGTCAGGGATGGACGCAGGTGTCACCCCGAATTTCTGCACAATGGCAGCCTCATCCAAAGTGACCCGCGTCCTGCGATTCAATTGGACGATGCGGGAGCCCTGCACACACTGCGCCAGATCTTTGTCAGGCGTACAGATGATGACGCGATCCACATGCTTGTCTCTAGCCGCCGCGACCGCCGCGGCCGCGAGAGCATCATCGGCCTCAAACTCCACCATAGGCCACACAACAACGCCGGCCGCTGACAGGACCTCTTCAAGCAGCGGAAATTGCGCCCAGAGATCGGGCTCGATACCCGCACTGGTCTTGTAGCCTGGCCACAATTCGTTACGGAATGACTCGATGACGTGGTCGGTCGCAACTGCGATGTAGCTAGCGCCAGCTTTGACCATCCCCAGCACAGAGGCGAGCACGCCGCGGACGGCGGCGACTTCCCGCCCGTTCTCATCGCGCGCGGAAGGCAGCGCGTAGTAATGGCGGAAAAGCTCGTATGTGCCGTCTACCAGATGAATATCCAAGTCAACACTCCAGCCGAAAGTATACGACCTATTAGATGACGATCAAACTTCCACGACTGATTTTGGCGATTCGGTGGCTAGAGCAGTTCGTGTGATCAAACACTTCAGAAGAGATGTCGAGCATGGGTTAAATTTCATGAGAAGCTTAGGGAGGTCCTATGCCGCTGCCTCGCTGGGTCGCACGATTTAATCTGTATGTGACGAATCGTCTTCTTGGCCCGCTGGCAGGTCGCCTGCCGGGCATGGGAGTGGTCATCCATGTTGGACGGAAAACACGTCGGCGTTACCGCACGCCTGTGCTCATTTTTCGGCGAGGCAATCGGTTGATCATCGCGCTTACTTATGGACGTGAGTCGCAGTGGGTGCGCAATGTCCTAGCTGAGGACGGCTGCCGGCTCGAAACCGAAGGCCGCACGATAGGGCTCTCGCATCCTCATCTCGTCCACGACGACCAGCGTCGGGATATGCCCAGCTTCGTCCGGTTCATGTTGGGGCTTCTCAATGTGACCGACTTCCTCGAGCTGACGGTCGCCGAGAGGGTTAGATCGCAATGATCTATGCCTGAACTTGTAGACGGTCGCTCAGGCAAACGGGTTTTCATCGGCACTACGGCCGTAAGTCGCCGGAACTGGAAAATCCATTTCACCGGTTCACGCCTCCCAACAGCAGCCGCCGGCTTGGACGCCTACTTGGTCGTTTGACTTTCGTACTTGTCGTGATGACGTACCCATGCCATGGAATAAGGCAATGCGTCTTCATCCCGCCCTTTCGGTGTCATGTCCAGGAAGTTGTATGCTGTGAGTAGAATGTCGAGCCCACGAGCATACGTCGAATAGGTGTGGAAAGTCTGTCCGTTCTCACTCTTGTAGAAAACGCTCAGACCCGGCCGTTCCTCCGATGGAAACTCCGTGAACTCGTAGTTGTAATACACCTTCCCCTTGGCTTGCTCGTCCTTGGTCACGGAAACCTGATAATCGAAATTGAAGTCGCTTCCGAACGAAGAAAGCCACTTGAAGCGCCAGCCCATGCGCTGCTTGAAGGCGTCGATCTCGGGCAGAGTTGCGCGAGACACCACCGCCAGCGTTGCATCTCGCGCCGCGAGATGAACTTTTACACCGTCGAATCCGTCAGCGATGAAAGAGCAACTCGGACATCCTTCCTTCCACCCTGGACCAAACATGAAGTGATAGATGATGAGCTGGCTGCGTCCCTGGAATAGATCCGCAAGATTCTCTTTCCCATTCGGTCCCTCGAAAACGTATTGCTTCTCAACCCTCTCCCACGGCATTTCGCGCCGCTTTCGACTGAGTTCATCTCTCAGGCGCGAGAACTCCTTCTCTTTTGCCAACAGTTCCTTGCGCGCCGCCAGCCAATCGGCTGATGCCACGACCCTCGCGGCCGGTCTTTCGCTCATCGCTGTAGCCATCTTCGTTTCTCCTTTTTGAACTGATTGTTGTCGGTTTGTCGTGAATTATCCTCATTGCCAGCGCACTCATGCCGCCGGTCGAAATCGCGCCGCTTAGGATCCATCCCATACTCAGCAGGCATTGCGGACACATCGGATCCTCCCGCTTGGCTCACCGCGAACTGGCCTCGGCGCGGGCGCGAACACGGGACAGGATGTGCACCCAGCCCTTGCTTACGCTCTGCCGGTGGTCGTCCTGGATGACTCCGAACGCCTTATGATGAAACTGGATTAGCGTGTCACCCTTCTCCTCGCTCAACCGGTACTGCACGTTCGAAACGACGGCGTAGGACATGAACAGCGGTCCCGTGATCTCCAGCAACGTCGGTCGCTTGATGGCCTGCACATGTCCCCAGAAATGACCGTTGTTGTCGCCTAAATCGCGATACCATCTTCCTCCCGGCCAGGGCTCGATCTTCATCGGCATCGGCTTGCCCTCAGGTGTGTCGTTCTCGGGCCCGATCTGCTGGAGCAGCGCCGCAAAAGTGTTCTCGAGCGTCGCGCGCACATGGATCTCTTGCGTGACGAGCAAGGTCAAACTCTCGATTCCTGGTGCTCTCGGAACCGCACTCATATTCTTTCTCCTCCTCGCTTAATACTACCGGTCGTAACTCGGCTCCCTGCCCCTGCCCTCGGCGCGCTCTTTGATGCGAGTCAACTGGTGCGCCCAGAAGCGCTCAAACGTCTTCGTCCACTCGTGGAGCGGACGGATCGCTTCCGGGTTGGTTCGATAGATCATGTGCCTGCCATGCCGCTTCACCTTCACCAGCCCGACATCTCGCAGTACCCGTAGATGTTTCGACACAGAAGGCTGCTCCAGACCCAACCTGGAAACAATATCTCCCACTGATCGCTCGGTGTCAGCCAGGTAGTTTAAGATCTGCCGACGCCGCGGCTCGGCCACTGCGTTGAAGGCATCGGAGGTCGTGGCCGCGCGTGGCATGAAAGGATAATATATTCCTATATCGGAATGTGTCAACCAAAGCCAACCTGTGAAAATCCTCGCATCTGTCATAAGAAGGTGGAGTCTCGCACGGCCCGATTTGTGTGGCAAAGCAACAGGCTGTAGTTCCCGTAACTCTTGCGTCGCCGCGATGGCGCCCGCCATCACGTGATCAACGCTGGAAACCTGTTAGGCAACTCCGAAAAACGATCACCCCATTTGGCGAAACGTTTTGTTCAGCGGATGAGACGTTTGCTCCAATCATCATCGCCGGCCATTCGAAGGAAGTTTTGTTGCACAACCTCTTTGGCTTTTTCGATGGACCATCCTCGCAACTCAGCCAGCTTTTGCACAACAGACCGAATGATCGAGGGCCTCCCCAAATCCCCTGTCAGCCAGCGATAACCCCCTGGATTGTCCGTCTCCGTGAGCAAGAGATCGCCCGGAATTGCCTCGGCGATCTCCTGGATTTGGGGATTGAAGAGGACTTCGACGCCAACTGTGAAATAAAATCTCTTATCGGCCAAGGATCGGAGTTGCTCGACCGGGCCTGAGTACCAGTGGATGACCGCTCTCTCAGCACTCAGTTCTCCCAAGATGCGATCCACGTCCGACTCCGCCCCTTTTGAGTGGATGTTCAAGACTTTGTTCTGCGCGACGCCTTGCTCGACGAAGTACCGAAATACCTCGCGCTGGAGTGCGTGCTTCTCCGGTTCGGTAACAAAGTGATAGTCCAGGCCAATTTCACCCAGCATGGGAGAATCGTCAACCAGGGGTTGGAGAGTTTCCAGTCCTGCACGAAATGCTGGAGCATCCCAGGGGTGGACGCCGAAAATACTGACCACCCAGTCGCTCTGCTCGTCGATAGCTTTACTCTTCGCGTACGCGTCCGCATTCATTGAGACGCTAACAGTGAAAATCTCGTGCTCCTCGATTTCTCGAATAATGTCCGGCAGTTCTGCTTCATACTTATCAAGGTGGGCGTGCGCGTCGACGTACATGGCTTCGTTTTACCACCTCACGTAGGCCACTGAGTTTTTGGTTGCGGTCGCGACCCCCGAGGTCCTACTTATTCCCCAGTTGCTGGCGTGAATCATCATAGAATGTACGACCAGCAGATTGTGACTCCGTAGGCGTCGAATGAAAACCCGCATAACCGTAACCACCGTCTTGGTAGTGTTCATTCTGGCCGCTTTCCTGCTGGCACGGTCCAACCGCTTTTCCTCAGCCGAAGAAACTCACGCTGGTTCGTCGAAGTCTCGCGGAGAGTCCATTCAGCAACAGATCGTCGCGAAGGAACACGAAGAGCTCGACTCTCTAAAGACCGGCGACGCGCATCTATTTGCCTCTCTGCTTGCGGATGACGCGCTATTCGTTGACGCGCAGGGTCCAGCAACGAAGGCAGAAGTGGTGAGGCACGTTACCGAGTTCCGGCTCGTCGAGTACTTGATGGAAGATGTGAAATTCGTGTCCTTCTCGAATGACTCCGGCCTGCTCGCCTACAAGATCATCGAGAAGGGAGTCTCGCACGGAAAGGAATTCTCGGCTCGCCTATATATTTCTGCCGTTTGGACGATGCGGCAAGGCAACTGGGTTTGCGTGTTCAGTCAGGAAACCGAGGCTAGGTAAGGCATGGCAACCAACTCGGTCAAGCGAGGCCTAGGACGATCCGAACGCGACGCAGTGAGGCAAGGGATATGAATACCGGTTGGATGCCCTTCGCACTGGCTGTATTGGCTGGGGGAATCGGGTCGTCGTTGACGGACTGGCTGTTTATGGGTGACTGGATTTATAAACGTTACGACCGACATCCGGAGATCTGGCGACACTCAGGCGGTCACGGAGAGATGCGGGCGATCCTGTGGGCCAGCTTCCTGCCGTTTCTAACTTGCGTCGTGTTTGCTTTTCTCTGTGTCCGCTTGGACCTCCACTCGTACACCGCGACCCTGAAGCTGGCGCTGGCCATCTGGCTCATCGGACCACTGCCATTGATGATTGCGAACGCCCTGTTCATAAAGCTAAGCCCCGGTATCGTGATCTCGCATTCTCTTGGATGGTTGGTCAAACTATGTATTGCAGCGTTGGCCGTCGCTGTCGTTATGGGCTGAATCAGTCCAGTCCGTCCGACTGTGAGGAAGGATATGCACGATGCGCACAGCGCTGAAGTGTTTAGCGGTAATTCTCGCGTGATTGCTGGTGGTTGGTTCTTTTCTGAGGACTGGTTTGGTGGAGCTAGTCGGGATCGAAGCGATACTTGTCCCACAAGGTTTCACTTCAGCTTCGCGTACTCCGCTTTGGCTTCCTTCAGAACGGGGATGTCAGGGTCGGCGTCTTTCCAGAGCGTAAGGAAATCCTTATAGGCGGCACGTGCACGGACGCGGGCGGCATCGGCATCCGCTCCCTGCGAAGCTCTCGCCTGGAAGGCATTCGCGCGCGCCACGCCCAGATGCGCCAATGCCCCTGTCCAGCAGTTCCAAACGATGCCGCTGTGGTCGAGAATCTTCTGAAATTCGGCGGCCGCAGCTCTGCCCTGTCCGGATGCCAAGTACGCCTCTCCGCGTATGTAAACGTCATAAAGGCAGGAGAGATTGCTGACAAATGTAATTTGCCCTAACTCATTGCTGGAGGCAGCTTGCAAAGCGTTCAGTGCGGCTGCCGGGTTTCTTCTGTTCAGTGCCAATTGCGCCTGGATCGCCGGTAGCCAGAGCGACTGCATCTGGGTGTCGAGCGGATAACGCGAATTCAGATCGTTAGCCAGCAATTCGGCCCGTGCCGTTTCGCCCGCCATGGCAAATGCAAGCGCCGCTTCACTCTCGACGCCCTGGCTATTGGGAGCCAGCTCTAAGCCTTCCCCGGCTGTCCGGCGCGCTTCCGCAGTGTCGCCGTACGCGGCTTCGCGCAGAGCACTGTTCTCCTGCCATATAGCACCGTTCTCCTTGCTATCAGCGCGAACGGCGGAGTCAACGGACCGCTTGGTCAGTTCGCGTGCCTTGCGCAAGTGCCCGGCATATGCCTCAGTGTCGGAGTGGAGGGAAAGGCCGTAGTTTTCCTCTGGCTTGCCAGCGAACCATTGCTGCTGATCGGCCATTGCAACGGAGTCTGACGCGAGAAAGGCAAGAGCGTACACAGCATTGCGCGTGATGTAGTCGTCTAACTTTCGCGCCTGTGCCTCGCGGATGGTCTTCCGCGCGTCGTCGAATCGCTGCAAAGCCAGGTAGCAGTTGGCTAGATTGTCGTGCGGTGCCACGTTGTCCGAGTTCAGCCGCAGCTCCTGGCGGGTCAGTTCCGCCGACTTCTCATACTGTCCTTGTTCGGCATAGACGACGCCCAAATTGAGGTAGCCTCGTGAGGTTTGTGGGTAGCTCTCAATCTCCTCCTGATACGCCTGGGCCGCTTTGTCGAGCTCTCCGGTGACATTGAGATAGTAGTCGGCGGTCAGCGCCAACTTCTCCCGCTCGCTGGCATGGTCGCGCAACTGAAAAGCCTTCGTGAGGTATTCGCTGGCCCTCCCCGGTTCGGCAAGACTGAAGTATTCCCCGCCCACTGCCAGATAGCCCATGGCAAAATTCGGATCCAGTTGGATGGCACGTTGGCTATAAAGCAAAGCAGCGCCAGGGCCTTTTTCCCGATCGGCTTTCTCTCCAAGGCTGTAGGCCTTCAGCGCTTCCAGCGAAGACGTCGTGGCCTGCTCCAGGGGAACATCAAACCTTTGCACCGTAGCGAGCGATTCGCCGAGTTCGCTACGTAGCTTGGAAACCGCGCCGCCCAGAACGTCCAGGACCTTCTCCTTGGTCGACGCCGTGACTTGCTCCTGCGCCAGCGTGTCGCCGCTCTGGCAATTCACCGCCTTCAGCCCCACCACATACTCACTACCCAGGCTGCCAATCGAACCGGCGATGTACGCCCTGCTGCCCGCCCGCTGGCACAGCTCACGTGCCAACTCAGTCGTCAGTCTCGTCCCCGATGGACGGGTCATCTGCTGCAACGTGTCCGCCACTTTATTGTCCGAGAGGACATTCAGAAACGGTGACTGGTTCAACGCAACGCTGAGCGCGGTCTTGAGCGTATCGTCGAAAATAGCATCGCCCGTGCTATTGGCGAAATCGGCGAGCACGACTGTGTCCCTGTCGGTCAGGCGCTTGCTATGACGCGAGCCATAGTAAACGCCGCCCGTAACGAGCACCGCGACCAATAGGGCAGCCGAGGCATATCGGCCGAACTTCGCTCGCCGCGCGCGACCGGCGGTCCCCGCTTGTTCCGTTGAAAAGGCCGCCGCCGACGAGTGCGACTCCGTATCCCGCTTCAAGCGCTGCAGGTCGGTCCGTATCTCCGCCGCGCTTTGGTAACGGAGGTTGCGGTCTTTCTCCAGGGCCTTGATGATGATCCTCTCCAAGTCTGCTGGCACGTCCGGATTCAGCCGCACCACTGCAGTTGGCGCCGCGTCCAGAATCGCCTTGAAGATCACCGCCGAACTCTCTCCGCGAAACGGCAGCGTGCCCGTCGCCATCTCGTAGAGCACGGCGCCGAACGAGAACAAATCGCTGCGCGCATCCAGTTCTTTTGCCCGGGCCTGTTCTGGCGACATGTAAGCCACCGTGCCCATCGTCGAGCCGGGGCTGGTCAGATGCGATTCCTCCACCGTCACGCCGAGCGTGCTGGCCGATGCGATTTTGCTCGACGAAGCCGCAGCAATCGTTACCTTCGCCAGACCAAAGTCCAGAATCTTGGCATGTCCACGCTTGGTTATGAAGATGTTGCCTGGCTTGATGTCGCGGTGAACGATCCCTTCGGTGTGAGCCGCATCCAACGCGTCGGCGATCTCAATCGCCAGGCTGAGTAACAACTCGGTATCGATAGGTCTTCCGGCGATACGATGCTTCAGCGTCAAGCCATCCAGAAACTCCATGACGATAAAAGGCTCATTCTCTTGTTGTCCAATCTCATAGATGGTGCAGATATTGGGATGGTTCAAGGCGGAAGCTGCTTGCGCTTCCCGCTGAAACCGGGCCAACGCTTGGGAGTCTTTGGCTACCGCATCCGGCAGAAACTTCAGGGCGACGAAGCGGTGCAGCTTCACGTCCTCAGCCTTGTAAACAACACCCATCCCGCCACCACCGAGCTTCTCGACAATGCGGTAGTGCGAGATGGTTTCGCCGATCAAGACTGGACCTGCTCAGGGCTGCCATCTTAGGGACGCTCTGAAGAGAAGTCAACGCGACGCTGGGGTAGCGTGGATAGGGGAAGAAGACAACACCCGCCCTCTCAGCGTGAAACGAACTACGGGATCTCTTCGCTTCGCGAATGAAACGGGGAAACAATCGGAGTAGCCGGACGGAGCGGGAGGGTACGACACAGACAACGACAAAAAACCGCACGGCGAGGCAGAGCGAGTACCGCAAGTACTTGAAAAGTTGTTGGTGGAGCTAGTCGGGATCGAACCGACGACCTCATCGTTGCGAACGATGCGCTCTCCCAGCTGAGCTATAGCCCCATGAACGGCGGGAACTGCTGATGTTGGTTGATTTTAGCAGCGTTTTCCGATCAGGCCAAACCGCCTTAGACTGGACCGTAGAGCAAAAAAGCTGGCTAGTTGAAATAGAGCTCCGCGCTGCAGGAAGTCATCATGACTAATGCCGTCCTGTCACATCTAATACAAAAGCGGTCATGACTTTCACCCCAGTCAACGCGGACATTTCTGGCAGGCGAACGGCTTTGCTGTCACTCTCACTTGTGTTCCATGGGGTATTACTGGGATGGCTGCTTTACCCTCCCACCCTAAAGGTTCTGGCGCCATCTTCCGTGGCTGCCGGCGTGAGCGGAGGTTCCGTCACCACCCTCTATTGGTCCACGCACGAGAAAACAACGAATGATTTGCCTGGCACTGCCCGCTTGGAGCATCGAGGGGTACGCAAGCGTCTCATTTGGAAAGAGCAGGCCTTCAAGATCCGCAGAACCCAACCGCCAGAACCGGCGCGCGGCCCGACGGAAGCACAATCTCAATCGCCCGGGTCCAGTTTGGGTAATCCTTCGCCGCCCGCCGGCACTCCCTACGGAAGTCAAGGCTCCGCGTTCGGCGATGAAGTGCGCCCGGCGTTGCCAATCAACGCATATGACCCGGTCGTCGATCCAAACGAATTACCTGGTCATGTCGAAGGTAGTATCGTGGTCGAAATCACCATCGACGATAGGGGAAACATCGTGCAGAAGACGGTGCTTCAAAGTCTCGGTGCGGCAATCGACAACAAGGTCTTGGCGGCGCTGGAGAACTGGCATTTTCGCCCCGCCACGCGCAATGGCGTCGCAATTCCTTCCAAGCAGGATGTCTACTATCACTTCAAACCTCAGGGCTGAATGGGCCTGACCCGGAGATTGGCGACATTCCCGCTATAATCAGTGTGTGGGCGCCAACTCAATTCAGCCGGTCGCTTCCGCCGACTTCCCCACCCGGTGGGGCAAATTCCGCATTTTTGGGTTCGGAGGAGAGTTCGGCTCAGGCGAATCTCGGCGTAAGGAAGAAGCCGTAGCTCTGGTCATGGGCGACGTTCGTTCCGCTCCGCCCCTGGTGCGCATTCATTCTCAATGCCTCACCGGAGACGTGTTCGGTTCACTGCGCTGCGACTGCCGCTCCCAGCTGGAGATGGCCTTGGCAATGATCGCTGAGGAAGGCGCTGGCGTGCTGATCTATGAACAGCAGGAGGGACGCGGCATTGGCCTGATGGCGAAGCTGCGAGCCTACGAACTTCAAGACTCGGGCCTGGACACGGTCGAAGCCAACCAGCGTCTCGGGTTCAAAGCCGACCATCGCGAATTTACATTGCCGGCCGAAATCCTGAAATCCTTAGGCATCTCGAGCGTGCGCCTGCTTTCCAATAACCCCGACAAAGTAGCCGCGCTCGAACGCGGAGGGATTCAGGTTACCGAGCGCGTTCCCTGCGAAGTTGCGCCCACCACGCACGCCGAAGATTACCTGAAGACCAAAAAAGACAAAATGGGCCACCTGTTTACCTCGCGCTAAGGCCAATCTATCCGGGCCAGATTGCCAATGCCGTACGCGATAGAATTTGCTGTTGTGTGCCTTTCGGCAAAGGCAATGAGCGGAAATCATCGAGATTCTTCTTAATGTCTGGGACGCCAGGCCCGGGCCAATCTGTGCCAAACAACGTCCTCTCCGCGATCTCCTCCAACCGCGGGAAATATTTGAGCAACGCTATCGGCGGGATGCCACTGATGTCCAGAAACACATTGGGATGGCGCCGCACCAGGAAGAATGCGGTGTGCATCCAGAGTGGTCGCCCACCGTGGGCAAGCAGGATTTTCAGCCTGGGAAAATCCACTGCGACATCATCGATGTAGATCGGATCGCCGTACTTGTTGCGCGCGCCCGGAAAGACGGAGGTGCCGGTGTGAAACATCACGGGGATGCCATTGGCCTCAGCAGCGCGATAGATGATTTCGAGCTCTTTCATTCCAGTCAAGTAATCGTTGGGGAATAAAAGCTGGTGTGGCGGATGGATCTTGATCATGCGGATGCCCAGCCGCAGAAGTTGCTCCATGTCCGCCAGAACATTCGACGTGTGCTTGGGATGAAGGCTGCCGCAGGAAATCAGGCGCTTAGGATTTTCTTTGGTGTAATCGGCGATGAATTGGTTCACGCCTGAAGTGAAACCGATGACCTCCGGGGCGACGTAATTGATGAGAACGGCCCGGTCCACACCGGCGGTGTCGAGGTGCTTGAGGAATAGCTTCGGTGAGCGACAAAACTCTGCTATTTCATCGAAGTTCGGCCGCTTCTTTTTCATCAGCTCCAGGGCGTGGGGCTTGAACATCTCGATCGGCTGGATATGAATATGGCAGTCTGTGATCACGATCGTGGTCAGTTCTTCGCCACCGCCATCACCGCGCGCTTGGTGAAGATGCGGATCATCTCGCGGCGGTATTCCGGCGTGAGCGCTGAGGTAGTCAACGGTTTAGCTGTCTTGGCGGCCAAAACGCCGACGGCTTCTGCCAAGCCCTCGTCGACAGCCTTACCCTCCAACATTTCAGTCACGCCTTTCACCAGCAGCGGCGCCGGATTCACTGCGGTGATTGCCAGTCGCGCGTCGGCGACGTGACCGTTTGACCGCTTCATTACAACCGCGACTCCCGCCAGCGGATAATCAATCGACCCTCGGATGCGCAGTTTGCGATAAACACCGCGATAGTCCACCGAGGACTCCGGCAGGAAGACTCGGGTCAGGAGTTCGTTGGCTCGCAGCTTGCGATATGCGTCCCCTTCGCCGGTGTAGAAGTCGCTCAGCGGCATGCGCCGAACTCCGGACGCACTCGCAATTTCGACTTCGGCGTTCAAACATAGCAGTGCCGCAGGCGTGTCCCCGGAAAACGCCGCCCAGCACTTGGTTCCCCCTGGCGCTACGTGACAAAGATCACCATCTTTCTTGATGCAAAACCCGCAACCCTTGCGCCAGGTAAGCGACTGGTTGTACCAGAGGCAGCGCGTGTCGAGACAGATGTTTCCGCCGATCGTACCCATGTTGCGCAGGAGAGGTGAAGCAACAGTTGCCGCTGCTTCCGTCAACACCGGGTAATGCTGCTGCAGGAAGTCGGAACGCTCAATGGAAGTGAGCGTAGTCAGCGCTCCGATCTCAACTCCGTTTTCGGATCGCGGGCGGATGCCCTTGAGCTCCGCGATGTGACGAATATCGAGCACATACTCCGGTTCGAAAAGTTTCTGCCGCATGGAGGGGATGAGATCGGTTCCGCCAGCAAGGACGCGAATCCCGGCACCGTGTTTTGCCAGATGTCCGACGGCCTCCTCCACAGTGCGTGGTCGCAGCAATCTGAATGGCGGAAGACTCAATCGTCACCTGCCGCTGCAGCCGGGCCTTCGCGTCGTGCCGGATCGAGAGGATGGCGCTCTGGTCCTCTACCCCGAAACCACAATGAGCCACCGTGCTCGCGGAATTTCGCCGGCGTGGTAGGATCAATACCTTCCGTGAGGTTGATCTTCTTTTGGCCCCGCTGCGCTCGCAGAGCGGCCAGCACTCGCTCCGGGGTGAACGGACACTCGTGCAGCCGGATGCCGACCGCATCGTAGATAGCATTCGAAATTGCTGGAATGGTTGCCGCCAGTGAGCCCTCGCTGCATTCCTTGGCCCCGAACGGACCTTCAGGATCGATGCTCTCCACGATGATCGGTTCGACTTCGGGTGACTCCACTGACGAAGGACTGCGATATTCGAGCAGCCCGGGATTCATGAGCATGCCGTCTTTCCAGACCATTTCTTCCGTGAGAGCCTGGCCCATGCCCATCCATACGGAGCCGATAATTTGCCCTTCGACTGAGACCGGGTTCAACGCGCGGCCGCAATCGTGCGCCGCCCACACTTTGTGGACGGTAACTTCGCCGGTTTCTTCGTCCACGCTGACTTCGGCCACCTGGGCCGAGTACGAGTAGGCGGGCGACGGACCGACGCCACCACCTTTGTGTTTGCCGCCGCGAGCCTCCGGTGGAGGGGCATAGGAACCGGTCCCCGTTAGAGCACCGTGGAAATCGATCGCAGCGACTACAGCTTCTTCGAATGTCATCCAGTCTCTCGGACCTTCGTCTTTGCGCTTCTGCTGTAGCGAACCGCGCAGGATTTGGCCCTCGACTCGACCCGAGACAGAGGCTGACGGCGGCACGGGCGAGACGCCCGCGCCTACACCGTCCGCGCTCAAATCTTTGTTTTTGACGATCCGATCGTCACGGAAGATCAGTTCTTCGGAGGCGCAGCTCATCTTGCGGGCCGCGGCTGCCGCAATCTGCTTCTTTACTTGCTCCGCCGCGCGCAGCGTGGCGTTGCCGGCCATAAAGGTTACCCGGCTGGAGTACGATCCGATGTCGATGGGCGTGAGGTCGGTATCAGCGGCGACGATTTTCACGCGGCCCAGTGAGCAGCCCAGTGTTTCTGCGGCAATCTGTGCCGTCATCGTGTCCGAGCCTTGCCCAATCTCCGACGCGCCTGTGAAAACCACTACCCCGCCGTCGCGATCAATCTTGATGTTGACCGTAGAGTGCGGCATATCGGAGCGGATGATCGAGTTGGCGGCCCCACTGACGTAGTGACTGCAGGCGATACCGAGCCCCCGACCTCGCGGCAACTTTCCCCTACGTTGCTTCCATTCAGAGCGCTCGACGACTTTCTCGATGCACTCCGGCAGGCCGTAACTCTGCACCCGCAGGCCGTTGACCGTGACGCAAGGCGGCCGGAGCAGGTTGCGCTGGCGAATCTCGGCTGGATCGAGTTGTATTTTCGCCCCCAGCTCGTCGAGTTGCGATTCGAAGGCAAAGCGGACGTTAACCGTTCCATGTCCACGCATGGCGCCGCAGGCGGGCTTATTGGTCAGCACGCGGTAACCGTCGTACTGGATGTTGGGAATGTCGTAGAGCGCACCCAGCAACGCGCCGGAATAAAGAATCGTGACCACGCCGTAGGAGCAATACGCACCGCCATCCTGGACGACACGCGCCTTGACGGCTGTGATGCGACCCTCATTTTTGACTCCGGTCTTAAGATCGATGATGGTCCGCGGACGTCCGCGGTGGGCCCAGAAAACTTCTTCGCGGGTGTAGGTGATCTTCACCGGGGCTCGCGCTGCGCGCGCCGCGATGGCGGCAATGATTTCCAACGGGATGACTTCACTTTTGCCGCCGAATCCTCCGCCGACCAGAGGCTTGATGACGCGAATCTGCGCCATCGGCATCTCCAGCACCAGCGACAGCTTGTGTTGCAGGTAATACGGAACCTGCGTAGAAGACCAAACCGTCAAGCGCCCCGGCTTGCCGGTCTGCGAGTCAATCTCAAACTGCGCTAGCGTGGAGTGCGGCTCCATGGCGGCGTGGGTAACTTCGTTAGCGATGAAACGCGCTTCAGCCACATGATCGGCCTCGGCAAAGCCCCGATCGGGATCGCCGAAAACGTGGTGATAGTCTTTTTCCAGATTGTTCGGCTTATTATCGTGAATGAGATTGGTCTCCGCCTTCATTGACTCCTCGGGATCAAAGTACGCGGGCAGCACTTCGTACTCGACGTCAATCAACTCTAATGCTTTGTCCGCCGTTGCTTCGTCAATCGCAGCCACGCAAGCCACGTTGTCACCCACATATCGGACTTTGTCGAGAGCCAGCGCATGCTCGTCGTGCCCAACAGGAAGAATTCCGTAGGGATTAGGCGCGTCTTTGCCGGTGACTATCGCGACCACGCCGTCGAGCGCTGCAGCGCGGCTGGTGTCAATGCGCTTGATGCGAGCATGCGGAAAGGGCGAATGCAGGATTCTGCCTACGAGCATACCTGGCACACTGAGGTCGTCGGTATATTTGCCAGCGCCAGTCGTCTTGCCGGCAGCGTCGACCATGGCGATGGGTTTGCCGATGATGGAGAAGTCAGTCATAGCTCACAATTCAGGTGGTCATCAACAACCGGGTCTGTCATCCCGAGCGAAGTCGAGGGATCTGCTGTTATCTTGCTTCCGCCATTCCCTTTTGCTCGGCCTCAATCGCGGCCTTGATCGCGTGATACATCTGGCTATAACCGGTGCAGCGGCACAAATTCCCGCTGAGCGCGCCGCGGATATCTTCCTCGGTCGGCCTCGGATTCTCCGCCAGCAAATGCGTTACCGTCATGATGAAACCGGGAGTGCAGAATCCGCACTGCGCGCCGCCCCAGTCGCCATAAGCCTTCTGGATCGCCGCCAGGCTGCCGTGCTCGCTAACACCTTCAATAGTCGTGATCTCCTGACCTTCGCAACTGGCAGCAAGCATGGTGCAAGAGAGCATGGGCACGCCATCCAGCTGCACGGTGCAAGCTCCGCAGGAGGAATCATCACAACCGCGCTTTGAGCCCGTGAGTTGCAAGTCCTGGCGAAGCGCGTCGAGCAGTAGCTTGCTGGGCTCGATCGCGAACTCGTGTGAGCGGCCGTTCACTCGCAGTTCGATGAGTTCTTTTTTCATCCGGCAGACTACTGCTCTCAGTACAGCGGAACTTTCGGATCCACGGTGCGCGCCCAGCCATCGATTCCACCGCGCATGGACTGCACCTTTTCGAATCCCTGCTGGCGCAGCCAGTTGGTGACACTGAGAGAGCGCACGCCGTGATGGCACACCACGACGATGTGTTCGTCAGGATCAAGATCTTGAGGCGCGCGAGTCGGCACGTCGCCCATAGGAATGTTCCTGCTTCCGTCGATACGCGCCTTCTCCAGCTCCCAAGGCTCGCGCACGTCAAGCAGGGTAAACCTCTCGCCACGCTTGAGCATGGCCTTTACTGCTCCGGAGCTGATTTCAAAGTCCATGGTTTCTTATTCAGCGGCTTTCTATTCGACCTTGCTTCTCCACGGTCCGGTCTTGTCCCGAGGAAAACGTGATCACCAGGCTGACCGCTGCCGCTGCCGCCCACAGCGCTGCAGATATCACTCTCACCTCGCGAACCGCAAACACCGGTGCAGCCTGCCATACCGCCAGTGCGAGGCCGAGCACGAAGTTCGCCATGACCAAACCAAAAAAGACACGTTCGCGCCAGCAGCGACTCTCACCCAGCAATCCCACCATCAGCAAAACCCACACGCCATAGGTCGCGATCGACCAGCCATCATGCGTCCACTCGAACTCCGCCCGACGCACGTGGCCGTAGGACAGATACGCCAGATAGGAGCACGATAGAGTTCCGGTGATTCCCCACAGCGGCATACCACACATCAGGTGAGCCGATCGGACTCGGCGAGCCTGCGGCGTCGGAGTCACGTGCGTTTCCATACAGGTTCCCGCTTGTTGAGGAAGGCGTCGATTCCCTCCCGCGCGTCTTCGGTTTTCATCAACTCTTCCAAATAGATTTTTTCGGCGCGCGCCAACCCCTTGTCGAAGTGAATCGAATCCCACGCATAGCTGGCTTTCTTGGTGATGGCCAACGCCGCAGGACTCAGTTGCGAAAGGCGAGCGGTCGTCTCCCGCACTGCTGATTCGACTTCTGCATCAACCATGGCACGGTTCGCCAAGCCAATATTGGCGGCTTCGCCACCGCTGATCGTGCGGCCGGTGAGGATGAGCTCTGCCGCGTGCTTCTGGCCGACCAAAGCGGCTAAAGCCGTGACTGCAACCGGCGGGTAGCACCCCAGCTTGATCTCAGGAAAACCCCACGTGGCGGATTCCGAGGTATACACCAGATCACAAACCATGGCCAATTCCGCGCCTCCACCCAGACAATGGCCGTGGACTGCGGCAATGGATACCTTGCGCGTAGCGATCAGTGTCCGGATGACCGCATGAAACTTGGCCAGCATGGTTTCGACTTTGTCCGGCGTGTGCGCGGCAACATCCACGCCAGCCGAAAACGTCTTACCACCTCCCGCGATAACGATTAAAGATATATCGTGGCGCGACTCAATTTCCGCCAACGCCTGCAACAGTTCCTCCATCATCGCAATGTCGATCACGTTCAGGGGCGGATTGCTCAAGTCGATGCGGGCCACAAGACCGTGAAACTCGAGTGTGATCCACGAGAGCCGGGTTGGGGATTGCGTTGCCAAATGTTTGCTCTGGAGCGGCTGTCCACACGACCCACTCTACAGGTTGATCGCTGACTTTCGGACCTCGCTGATCGTCTCCAGCGGGTCGCGGCCACCCTCTTTGGGAACGATCCACTTTTTCTCGTTGCTGATGATATCCAGCAGCAGCTTTTTATCTTCCGCGCTCGGCATATATTCCTTCAGGTGCTGATCGTAGGCTTTATCGTCCAGCGCTTCGCCGGTCTGGGCGTGAAACTTCTGCCCCGCCCAACGGCCGATAGCGCGATTGAACTTGATGTCCGGCGCATACAGCTTGGGCTCGCCCGGTTTCAAAACGCCGTTGAAGCGATCGATCAAACCAGCAACTTCATCGCGATAAAGATGGCGATTGTAGTCGTTCAGCTCATCGAGCTGCGCGTCGTGTTCATTCTTCGGCTCATCGTAGCGACCCTTGATGCCCCACACGTACGCCCAGTGCGCCGAACCGGAATGATCGGTGCCAAATAAGTCGTACGAACTCGAAATCCACTTGTTGAGGTATTTTTGAATCAACCATGCGGGGATAACGCCAGCCTGGACAATTCGGCGCAGTCCATCGTTACCTGTACCCATATGAAACGCTTCTTCACGCAACATGTACGACATAGAGCGGCCCAGCGGTGCAAAGGCTGAATACTTCAACATCTGCAACTGGAATTTGCCATCACGATCGACAAAGTCCGTGTAGGTAAAGAAATCCATCCAGTTGTCCACGTCCACGTTGAAGGCACCGAGCAGACGCTTGTTTTCGAAGGCGCGCCGCTCCAGCATTTTCTGCGCTTCCACTTTCCCTGAATAGCCAAAATGTTCCACCAGCAAAGCACACATCTGCCAGCCATGGCGCATCTCTTCGATCATCACGCGAGTAATCGCTTTGCGGTCCCAATCCGTGGGCGCGCTCTCAAACAGATGCCGCTGCTGCTCGACGCTGGCGAACTCAGTATCCCCCTGATAGACAATCAGGTTGATCAGGGCATCGCGCATCTGCTGGGTTGGCACCTGGCGTAGGTTGTCCCACTTGCGGCGGCCCTTGAAGGCGCCGAACTGAATTTCCTCTGTTTCAATCGCGCCGTAGAGCGTGTCGAATTTGAAATTGGCAATCTCGTCGTGATTGACGCCGATCTCTTTGCGCCAATCGTCAAACATTCCCACCCAATCACTGAAGGTTCCGATCTTTGCAACTTTACCTGGCATAAGTCCTCTAGCATCGCTCCTATAAATTCAGCCAAACCGTTTTCAATTCTGTGTAGTGCTCGATTGCGTGCATGCCCAATTCTCGACCGAATCCGGAGCTCTTGTATCCGCCGAAGCCCAGCGAAGCGTCCATCAAGCCGTAGGTGTTGATCCACACGGTTCCAGCTTTGAGTTGTCTCGATACCATGTGTGCCTTCTTTACATCGCGCGTCCATACGGCCGAGGCCAAGCCGTAGGGATTGTTATTGGCCTGCTGAATCACCTGATCGATATCATCGAAGCTAAGCGTAGCCAGCACGGGTCCAAAAATTTCCTCTTGCGCGATGGTCATATCGTTTTTCACGCCGCCGAAGATCGTAGGCTCGATGAAAAATCCCTTGCCGCCATCGACTGATACGCGGTTGCCGCCGGCAATCAGCTTCGCACCTTCCTTTTTCCCAGTTTCAATGTAGCCGAGAACAGTTTTCATCTGTTCCTGACTGACGATTGCGCCCATGCGAGTCTTAGGATCGAGCGGATCAGCAGGCTGCATCTTCTTGGCGCGCGCGACCAGTTTTTCGAGAAATTCGTCTTGTATTTTGCTATCGAGGAACAAGCGTGACCCGGCGTTGCAAACCTCGCCTTTACCGTAGAAGATTCCGTTGATTGCGCCTTTCACCGCGTTATCCAGGTCAGCGTCGGCAAATACGATGTTAGGAGACTTCCCCCCGAGTTCCAGGGTGAGACGCTTCATGGTATCGGCCGCACTGCGCATGATTTCCTGGCCCACCGAGGTTGAGCCGGTAAATGCAATTTTGTCGATTCCGGGATGACGGACAATCGCCCTCCCGACTTCCGATGGGCCGGTGACAATGTTCATCACGCCCGGCGGCACGCCTGCCTCGACTGTCAATTCCCCGAAACGCAGTGCGCTCAGCGAGGTCAAGCTGGCCGGCTTCCATACGATTGTGTTGCCGCAGGCCAGCGCTGGAGCGAACTTCCAGGAAGCCAGCAGGAGCGGAAAATTCCAGGGCACGATCATCCCAACCACGCCAACCGGCTCGCGCAAGGTATAGGTAAAGGCTGTCTCGAAAGTGTTGACGGTTTCGCCGTGGATCTTCGTCGCCCATCCCGCGTAATAACGCAGGACATCGATCACCATTGGCATGTCAACGTAACGCGACTCGAAAATCGGCTTGCCATTGTCGAGGGTTTCGAGCTCGGCCAATTCGTCGATATTTTTCTCAACTAGGTCGGCCAGCTTCCAGATCAGCCGTCCGCGCTCGCTGGCTGAGATTTTGCGCCATGGGCCGCCGCGGTCATCGAAGGCGCGGCGAGCCGCCTGGACGGCCCGGTCCACGTCTGCGGATGACGCCTCAGCAATTTGCGTCAACACCTCGCCCGTGGCAGGATTGACGGTGTCGAATTTCTTCACACCATCGACCCATTGGCCATCAATCAGCAAACGGCCCAGCGATATTTTGGACTTCGTGGCTGTGATCATTTATTCTTCACCGCTCGTCTGGACGCCGAGGGCGGCCATCGCCACACAATCAGACTCCTCCCACTCGAGGCAAACCCGCTCATTTTGCCTTAAACACTGCCGGCCGCTTCTCCACGTATGCTGCCAGACCTTCCTTGGCGTCATCGCTCTGGAACAGCAACTGTTGGTTTTCGCGCTCGACTGCGAGCGCGGATTCCATTGGAATCTCCCACCCGGTCTGGACGGCGCGCTTGATGCGTCCCACCGCCTTTGCAGCTTTGTTCGGCGGGCAGAACTGACGCGCATATTCCATCATGTTCTCCATGAAATTCTCCCGCTCGTAGATGTCGTTGATAATCCCGAGCTCGAGCGCCTCTTCAAAGGAAAACGTATTTCCTGTCACCATCAGCTCAATCGCCTTGCTTTTACCTACCAAGCGCGAGAGGCGCTGCGTGCCACCGGTGCCCGGCAGCACTCCCAGGTTCACTTCCGGCAAGCCGATTTTGCCCGCATCTTTGCGCGCGATGCGGATGTCAGCGGCCATTGCGATCTCAAGCCCGCCGCCGACACAGTGGCCGTTCAGCGCCGCGATCACCAGCTTGGGTGTGTGCTCCAGGCGCAGCAGAGTCTCGTTAGCGTGCAGGCAAAAGTAATACTTGAACGTAGGATCGACACTCGCCAGCATCTTGATATTCGCGCCCGCAGAGAAGAATTTATCGCCAGTCCCCGTAAGCACGATGACGTAAACGTCGTTATCCATCCGCGCCTTCAGGATGGCGTCATCAAGCTGGCGGTTCATCTCGTAGGTATAAGTATTGGCCGGAGGATCGCACAATTCGATCACCGCCACGCCGCTCTCGGTACGGTAGTTGATCAATTGCTTAGTAGTCTCTCCGCTCACCGGTTGCACTGTAGTAGCCATCATGAGCTCCTTATTGAGGTCGTAAAATCCAAATTCAGTTCGATACCAAAGATTTCCTTTTCCCTCTCTTTTCGATCGCGCCCCCGCAAATGCCGCGTAGAAAAATATCACCCATCTCGCGGGCTATTTCTGAGGCATCGCCATCAACCCGAGGGTTGTACCAGGTGTAAATCCAGTTCATCATCCCAAAAAGACTAAGCACCGCAATCCGACCGGAAAATTCTAGTCTCTTTTCCCGCTTGAAGTCATCGAGCAGCCCAATGCAAATCCGGTAATACTCGCGCTTGATCGCGGCAATCTCCGCGCCAAAGCTGTTTCTCAGGACGTCGTCCTCATGGGAGAGCACTGTCATCGCCTTTTGGTTGCTAAGAAAATATTCCAGGTGGTTGAGGATGAATATCCGGATGCGCTGCTCGGCCTCAGAAACGTTGTCCAGACGCTCCCGCAGCTGTTCGACGATAGTTGTGAAGGTATGCTTCTGGATTAGGTAAAGCAGCTTCTCCTTAGATTCGAAGTAATAATAAAGCCCCGCTAGCGACATGCCGCTCGAGCGCGCGAGGTCACGCATCGATGCCCCTTCGTATCCCTTGTCGTAGAAAACGTTGGTAGCGTGGACGATAATCTTAGCTAACCGGCGATCAAAACGAGTCTCCGAACCCGGGGCAACCGGTGCCCGACGCAGGGGGAAAGCGGACGTAACTGCAGAGGAAGAAGCCACTTTGTTCGAACGTTCGTTCTAATAATAAACGGTTAAGCGCATTTTTACAAGGATAGGATCTTGTCATCCCGAGCGCCGCTCGAGTCGCACCCTGTGCGGTGAGCTGGCGGGGTCTGCAGTCTAATTAGAGATCTGCCTCGCACTGGACGGGCAGGATCGTCATCAGTTGCGAATGTCCGCCATCAAGTACTCGATCTCAGTCTTCAGATCGGCCGTGAGCGGCAATAAAGGCAGGCGCACCGGGCCACCGTAATATCCGTTGAAGTCCATCGCGTACTTCACGCCCGGGATGCTCAACTCACCAACCAGCCGCTCGGCAGCTTTCGCGATCCGGTCCTGCTTCAGTCGAGCTAACTCGGCGTCGCCCTCTTTCCAGGCGGCATAGATCTCGTAGCAAGCAGTTGGGGCCGGATCCGCGAACGCGAGAATACCGCCGACCGCCCCGGCTTGAAGAGATGGATCCAACTTTTGTGCCGCTCCTACCAGCACTTGAAATCCAACCTCTTTCTGCCGGGTCCTCAGTCCTCCAACCACGCTTACTGCCGACGATGATGGCTTCGATGCACCCGACAACGACGCCACCGAAACCAGTTCTCCGCTTCCATTGCCTGAGCTCTCAGCTTTCAACATTCGCGGCGTGACTGCGTCGAAAGTTTCTGTCACGGAGGCCGCGCGTTTCACATGACGCGTGCCCTCGACCACCTTGCGCACTTTCTCCACATCTCCGCTCGATTCCTTGACCCCGATCAGGTTGGGATGGTCGGCCAGCTCGATAACGACTTCAGCCGGGATGTCGTATCCCGTCGCATGCGGGAAGTTATAGATCATCACAGGCAGAGGCGACCGATCCGCCACCGTGCGATAGAACGCCAGCATATTTGCGGGTTGCATCTGCTTCTTGTAGTAGTGAGGCGTGCGCACCAGGGCTACGTCGTAGCCCAGTTCAGCGGCGTACTCGGTCAGACGCAGCGTCTCGACTGCAGATTCGACCCCAGTGCCGGCTATCAAGACTTTGTTCGCGCCGGCTGCGTCGCGCACAGTCTTGAACACTTGCCGGCGTTCTTCATCCGATAGCAGAATGGCTTCGCCGGTCGAGCCTAGCGCAACAATGCCAGCTACTGGAGTTTTCGAGTAGCGCTCGACATTGCTCTCGAGCTTCTTGAAGTAGAGTTTGCCGTCGGGATAAAACGGCGTTGTGATGGGCGAAAAAATGCCTGATAGAAGCATGGAAGGTTTAGCTCCTGGCTGCGGCTACTCAATCAACTCGCCTTGGCGATGGTCTTTTCCGAAGCAAATTGCACGGCGGGAGCTGCACCGATCTGTACCAATAGACCCAGTTGATCCCAATTGTCCCAGCCTTCCACGATTTTCCCACCTACAATCCGCTGGATGCTGATCCCCGTAACCGTCGCTTTGCGACCGGTTGCGGAAATTCCGAGGAATGGCCCAGTGTGTGTCATATTGGCGCTCCAGCGCGCCACTACTTGATCGCCTTGAGCAAGCGTGTCATGAATAGTGACATGAATGTCCGGAAACGCAATCCGCAAGCTTCGCGCAAATTGCTTGAATTCTACCAATCCGAGATCGACCGCATGTTCCGCCTGTCCATGGCCTACGGCATCAGCGGAGGCCATTTCGTCAATTGCATCCATGCGTCCCTTGTTCCATACCTCTTCGAACCAGTGACGAATGAATTCGGCGTTATCTTGCTTTTGCTGCATAAGAACCTCGCATTTCGCTTAGCGATGCGCCTTGGCGACCCGTTCCGCGTGCAGATATTGTAATGCCTGCACCTTGATTTCTCCCCTTTGCAGCGCCGCAATCCCCTCAGCCGCGGCACGGGCAGCGGAAAGCGTCGTAATGGTGGGAATGCGTGCGGTCACAGCCGCGCGCCGAATGGCTTTCTCATCGAACCACGGCTCCAGGCCGGTTGGGGTATTAACGATGAGCTGAATGCGTTCACCCTTGATCAGGTCCACTACATTGGGACGGCCTTCTTTCACCTTGTAAACCCGCTCGACCGTCATCCCGGCGGCTTCCAGCACATCGGCGGTACCAGCGGTAGCCACCAGTTTGAAGCCCATATCCACAAATTTGCGGGCGAGTTCGGCCACTTGCGTTTTGTCGTGATCGGTGACGCTGATGAAGACCGTTCCCTGCGTAGGCAGTTTCTGTCCCGCTGCCACCTGTGCCTTAGCGAAGGCTTCACCGAAGTTGTCCGCCACGCCCATCACTTCGCCGGTGGATTTCATTTCCGGACCAAGCACTGTATCGACGCCAGGAAACTTGTTCCACGGAAAGACAGGCGACTTCACGTAGTAGCATCGGCCGGTGTCAAGGTCAACGCCGCGGTCAATATATTCGGAGAGAAACTCACGCAGCTTTCGTCCAGTCATCAGGCGGGCCGCAATTTTCGCCATCGGCACGCCGGTCGCCTTCGAGACGTAGGGTACCGTCCGCGATGCTCGTGGATTCACTTCCAAAACGTAAACCTTGCCGCCCTCTGCTCCGTTGCCCTTGGATCCGCCATTGCTGCGTGGAATGGCGAATTGGATATTCATCAGCCCGATAACCTTGAGGGCCCGCGCCAGCCGGAAAGTGTAGTCGCGCATGCGAGCCAGCAAATGATCGGGGATGTCCACTGCGGGCAGCACACAGGAAGAGTCGCCCGAGTGGATGCCAGCCTCCTCGATATGCTGCATGATGCCGCCGATCACTACGTCCTCGCCATCCGAGAGTGCATCCACGTCGACCTCGATCGCGTCCTCCAGAAAGTGATCAATCAGCACTGGGCGGTCCTGCGAATATTCCACAGCTTCCTTCATGTAGCGGACGACGGTCTCCTCATCGTAGGCGATCACCATGGCGCGCCCGCCCAGCACGTAAGACGGTCGCACCAGCACGGGATATCCCACTCGCTGCGCTCCCGCGACGGCTTCTTCGATCGAAGCCGCCATGGCACCAGGAGCCTGCGGGATTTCCAAATCGTCGAGCAGCTTGCCGAAACGCTTGCGATCTTCGGCAAGGTCGATGCACTCGGGCGATGTGCCGATAATGTTCACGCCTGCGGCTTTTAGTGGGAGCGCCAGATTGAGCGGCGTCTGGCCGCCGAACTGGACGATCACACCAACGGACGCGCCCGAAGCCGCTTCGTGCTCGTAAATCGCAAACACATCTTCGAGAGTCAACGGTTCGAAATACAGACGATCGCTGGTGTCGTAGTCAGTCGAGACCGTCTCCGGATTGCAATTGATCATGATCGACTCGTAACCGTCGTCGTGCAACGCGAACGCGGCGTGGCAGCAGCAATAATCGAACTCAATTCCCTGCCCGATGCGGTTGGGCCCGCTACCTAAAATGATGACTTTCTTTTTCTGACTTGGTGCGGCTTCATCTTCGTCCTCATATGTTGAATAGAGATACGGAGTGTAACTTTCGAATTCCGCAGCACAGGTGTCTACGCGCTTGTAGACGGGCATGACACCGTGCTTTTTGCGCAAATGGCGGACCTTCTCCTGCGACCCTTTGCCATCGAGCCGCCACACCCCGGCCAGCCGGCCGTCGGAGAAACCCATCCGCTTGGCCTCTCGCAGTACCTCCATCGGAATCGATTCCATCGGGTGCTTCTCCAGCTCGAGCTGCATGTCATTAATCTCTTTGAGCTGGTAAAGAAACCAGGGATCGATGGAAGTCATCTTGGCCAACTGCTTTACGGTGTGGCCTTGGCGTAGTGCGTAGCGGACATAGGAAAGTCGCTCGGGATGCGGCGTGACCAACCGCTGCGTCAGAATTTTCGGCTCGATTTTTTCTGATCCGACTTTCTTACCCGTATCCAGGGCGCGCACGCCTTTGAGCAATGCTTCCTTGAAAGTTCGACCGATGGCCATGACCTCGCCGACCGATTTCATCTGCGGCCCCAGGTTTTCGTCAGCGCCGGGAAATTTCTCAAACTGCCACTTGGGAATTTTGACCACCACGTAGTCGAGCGTCGGCTCAAAGCAGGCCGGCGTCTTGCGCGTAATGTCATTGGGAATTTCGTCCAGCGTGTAGCCGACTGCGAGTTTTGCCGCAATCTTCGCAATCGGAAAACCCGTGGCTTTCGAGGCCAGCGCCGAAGACCGCGACACGCGAGGATTCATCTCGATCACCACCATGCGCCCGGTATTGGGATGCACGCCGAACTGAATGTTCGATCCGCCGGTCTCCACTCCAATCTCGCGGATCACCGCGATGGCCGCGTCCCGCATGGACTGATACTCCCGATCGGTCAAAGTTTGGATCGGAGCTACGGTGATAGAGTCGCCGGTGTGCACGCCCATGGCATCGAAATTCTCGATCGAGCAGATGATGATGACGTTGTCTTTAAGATCGCGCATCACTTCCAGCTCGTATTCCTTCCAGCCCAACACCGATTCCTCGATCAGCGCTTCGTGCACGGGAGAAAAGTCGAGTCCACGGGCCAGCACTTCCAGCAGCTCTTCGCGGTTGTAGGCCATTCCTCCGCCACTGCCGCCCAAGGTGAACGAGGGCCGGACGATCACCGGGAAGCCGATCTTTCCCGCGAACTCCAAACCGTCTTTCAGATTGTTAACCAGGGCTGATTTGGGGACGTCGAGACCGATCTTCTGCATCGCGTCCTTGAAGTAGAGGCGGTCTTCAGCTTTTTTGATGGCCGCGATGTTGGCGCCGATCAGTTGCACGCCGTATTTGTCCAGAACCCCGCTGTCGGAAAGTTCGACGGCTAGATTGAGCGCGGTCTGGCCACCCACCGTGGGTAGGACGGCAAATCCCTTGGCGGCTGACATCTCGCGCTCTACGCGAATAATTTCTTCCAGATACTCCCGCGTGAGTGGCTCAATGTAGGTGCGGTCGGCAACGTCGGGGTCGGTCATGATGGTGGCCGGGTTGGAATTGGCCAGCACGACTTCAAAGCCCTCGGCCTTCAGCGCCTTGCAGGCTTGCGTTCCGGAGTAATCAAACTCAGCCGACTGACCGATGATGATGGGACCAGAGCCGATAATCAGGACTTTCGAGATGTCAGTGCGTTTAGGCATTTATGCTCTAAAAATCTGTCATCCCGACCGAGCTCAGTTGATTTGCACGGCAAATCAACTGGCGAGCGGAGGGACTGTTTTTCAATCGGCTGTCCCCAGTCCGCGGCTAAGTCCTCCCAGGTCGGGTTCAGGCGTTCAATCAGCCAAACCTTCTTCGCTCGGCTCCAGCGCTTGAGCTGCTTCTCGCGCTGGATGGCGTTTCTCACCCGATCAAATGATTCATAGTAAACCAGCCGGTGACAGTGATATTGCTTGGTGAAACCGTCAATCAAATCGTGCTGATGTTCCCAAACCCGGCACTCTAAGTTTTTCGTCATGCCGATGTACAGCACACGCGATTTACTTGCCGCCATGTAGACGCAACAGCTGTGTGCTCCATAAAGCAGGTCCCTCGACTGCGCAGGCTTATTCGCTACGCGAATCGCCTGTTCTGCTCGGGATGACAGAGTTTAGGCGCTTCACCCCTTCCACTCCTCCATCATCTTCACGAAATCTTTGAACAAGTAATGCGAGTCATGCGGGCCCGGGGAAGCTTCGGGGTGATACTGCACACTGAACAGTGGCAAGTTCCGGTGCCGCAAGCCTTCAAGCGTCGAATCGTTCAAATCCATGTGCGTCAATTCGACTTCGCTTTGTGGCAGCGAATCCGGATCGACAGCAAAATTATGGTTGTGCGCCGTGATTTCGATTTTTCCCGTGTGCAACTGTTTTACCGGATGATTTCCACCGTGGTGGCCGAATTTCAATTTGAAAGTCTTTCCGCCCAAAGCAATTCCCGTGAGCTGATGCCCCAGGCAAATTCCAAATATCGGCTGCCGTCCCATCAATCGGCGTATGTTATCCACCGCATACGTACAGGGTTCGGGATCGCCTGGGCCATTCGACAGAAATACGCCGTCGGGCTTCAGCGCGAGTACGTCTTCCGCGGGAGTTTGCGCCGGCACCACCGTGACTTTGCATCCCTCGCCACGGAGCTTGCGCAAAATGTTTTGCTTGATGCCGTAGTCGTAGGCAACTACGTGAAACCGCGGTGGCTCGTCCTTTACTCCGACTACTTCATCCGGGAGGTGCGAGCGCTCGCCTGTTTCCCAAACGTAGGTGTTCTTCGTACTCACGACCTTGGCCAAATCCTGGCCGTCCATCTTCGGGATTGAATTGGCCTTCGCCACCAACTTCTCAGCGTCGGACTCCAAGGTGGAAATTACGCCCCTCATGACGCCGTGGTCGCGCAAATGGCGGACCAGCGCCCGCGTGTCAATATCCGCCAGCACCGGGATCTTGAACTGCTCGAGATATTCCTCGGCAACCTGCTGCGAGCGCCAGTTCGAGCTCACACGCGAAAACTCGCGGACGATCAGGCCTTCGATATACGGCCGAGTGGCTTCGTTGTCTTCGGCGTTGGTGCCGTAGTTACCGATCTCAGGATTGGTCAGAACTACGATCTGTCCGCAATAGGAAGGATCAGTGAAAATTTCCTGATAGCCAGTGATGGAAGTATTGAAAACGACTTCCCCGTGACATTCGCCTTTGGCACCGTAGCCTTTGCCGCGGAAGACCCGGCCGTCTTCCAGCGCAAGGATGGCCTGCATTCATGCTCCAGGGAGTGGATTTTATGAATTGTAACAAGGAAGTTGGATTCGGCCAACATGAACGGCCGTCAAAAAATGAAAGGAACGAATCGCTTTGTGCGTTGCATGTACTCCCGATAACTTTGTCCCAGGGCAGATGCGAGTGCCCGCTCTTCCACTCGCACGCGGTAGGCGTAGCCTAGGCCGCCCAGGATCACAATCACGAGAACGCTCAGCCAATTCGTAAGAGCCAGGCCAGTGCCCAGGTACATCAGCATTCCCCCAGTGTAGGAGGGATGCCGCACCCAGCGGTATGCGCCCTCCTTAATCACGGTCTGGTCATCCGCAACTTTGACGTTCGCGGTGAAATACGATCCCAGCATCTTGAAACAATGGCGGCGCAGTGCAGAGCCGAGCAGCAAAAGTCCGATGCCTAGCCAGAACCACATTTTCTGATGTCTCACTAGAACGAACTTGGACCAGGCTGCGACTGCAAAAGCTACGGGAAAGCCAATCCACCCCAAAAGCATGATGAGGATCATGGATCGGTCAGGAGTCTGTCCCGGCACCGGCCGGGCACGCGCAATCAGGCGGAATTCAGGCACGTACACCAGCAGAAAGACAGCCCAGAACACCCAGGCATAAGGGGAAGTGAAAGCCAAAGGTTGGATTGGCGTATTCATCCGAGACGATAAGCGCCCCAGTTAGAGGATCTTGCGGCTCGAAAACCTAACGCAGCCTTCCCATTTTATCCATGGGCCAATAACCGAAGACTGCCTTTCCATATATAAAGCTTGCCTTGACCGGGCCGAAATCGCGGCTGTCATTTGACATCGTGCGGTGATCTCCAAGCACGAAGTAGCTATTCGATGGGACCACAACCTCGGGATATGAACGCTCATCCTCGTAGGCGCGGGGGACGTAATCTTCATCCAGCAGGTTTCCGTTCAGAAATACCTGACCATCCTCAATGCGGATGTGATCACCCGCCACCCCGATTACGCGTTTGATAAAACTCTTGGAAGGATCGCGCGGATAGCGAAAAACGACGATATCACCCCGCTGGATCGGCTCCAGTCGGTAGACGAACTTGTTTACAAAGATGCGTTCCTGGTCGTCGAGAGAGGGCATCATGCTGGTGCCCTCGACCTTCACCGGCTGGTACAGAAAAATGATGATGAAGGCGGAAATCGCCAGCGAAATGATCAGGTCCCGCAGCCATATCGAAAGAACTGGCAGCGTCCGCGAAGCAGCAGCCGGAGAACTTCCCTGTCTCAGGGCCTCGCGCGGCTCGATAGGGTTCTCCCCTTCTATCATCTTGTCTTTGGATTATACGGATCAATGCCAGGTTCTTGAAGGTTACTTACGCTATTGTTTGCCTTTTGACCAATCCGCCCCCAGGCGGGTGCTGCCGGGAGATTGGAGTTACAATAAGCCTCTTAAAGGACGGCAGATCTATGTCGAAACGCGGGCTAACATTGGCCTTTCTCTTTGTAATCACGCTGATCACATCGGTTCCTTGGGCCACATCGGAGTCAGCCGCGAGTCAGTCAGCAGCCACTGAGGAGGCCCCTGTGCCTGCCTACAACGCTTCCCCGCCGGCGAAAGGCGTAAAGCTGCCGGATATTCTCGGCAAAGAACAGCTTTGGGGGTCGAACGCCCAGTATCCATTCCAGACCCACGCCTATGAGTTGGCGGCCAAGATACCGACAGTCCTGCACCAACAGCCGTGCTACTGCTATTGCGACCGAATGGGTCATAACAGCCTGCATAGTTGCTTTGAGAGCGCCCACGGCGCAGAATGCGCTACCTGCTTGAAGGAGTTGTACTATTCGTACTCAATGCACCGGAAGGGCAAGACGTCAGCCCAAATTCGTAAGGGGATCATTCAGGGCGAGTGGAAGCAGGTCGACTTGCAGACGGCGGCGGCGATCAACTAACCAAGTCGGCACGGGGCGTTCTCACCTTGGGCCTGAAGCTAACGGAGGTCGGTTACCGGCGGCGTCTACGCTCGAGTTGACTGGCAGCCAAAGTGGCGTATAACCTTATCCAGCGTACGTCTCTCGAGATTTTTCCACAGCCGACGTCATTGTGGTGGGCTGATGCGTGCGAACTGGTGGTCCTTAATAGAGCGCCGTTTTTTTCAAGCCTAACAAAAAGGAGCACTTACGAAGAGTCACGGAAGAGTTTTGCAAATGGCACAAAAGAACTCCCAGAACCAGAAGAAGTCAGTTGGTGACGACCCACGTTTTGCACAGGCTGTGCAAAACTATGAGACCGGGCTGCGTGCCATGCAGGAGCACAAATTCGACAAAGCCCGCGCCTCGCTGCAGAAGGTAATCCCAGGACCCAGCAAAGAGCTCGCAGACCGCGCCGCCGTCCACCTGAATACCTGCAATCAGCACCTGGAACGGGTTACCACTCAATTCCAGAGTTCCGAGGAACACTACGACTACGCAGTTTCTCTCATGAATGTTGGAGACTACGTGGGTGCGCGCGAGCACCTGGAGAAACTTACCAAGCAAGCTCCGAAAGCCGATTATGTCGCCTATGGGTTGGCAGCACTCGATTGCCTGACCGGCCATCTGGAGGATTCACTGCGCCACCTGGATGACGCCATTCGCCTTAACACGGCCCTCCGGTTCCAGGCACGGAACGATTCCGACTTCCAAAACCTGGCGGAAGACCCCCGCTTCACCGAGTTGTTGTATCCCGATCCCGGCGCGGAGTTGTCCTCAGCGGCAAACTCCCCCGAGGATGATAGCTAGCCCGTGCCCGTCCCAGATTATCAACAGCGCCCTGAGCCTTCGCTCCGAGCGGGGCGTAGTCTGCGGGTGGTCGCAATCGGCGGTGGTACCGGGCTTTCAACGCTGCTCAAGGGTTTAAAGCGGTACGTTGCTGCTCCAGCCGATCGCTCCCTCACCACGTCGGTCGGGGCGGAGATCGGCGAACTCTGCGCTGTGGTCACAGTCAGTGACGACGGCGGTTCCAGCGGCCGCCTGCGCAAGGAGCTCAACATGCTCCCGCCGGGAGACATCCGCAATTGCATTGTGGCGCTCTCTGAAGATGAGGCCTTGCTTTCACGTCTGTTTCAACATCGTTTTGTGAAGGGCTCGGGTCTGGAAGGTCACAGCTTCGGCAATCTTTTTCTGGCGGCGCTGACTTCCATCACCAGCGATTTCAGCGAAGCGGTGCGCTTGTCGTCCGAGATTCTGCTCACACGCGGACACATTTTCCCCGCAACAACTTCCAACGTAGAACTCGAAGCTTTGATGGAAGACGGAACTCGAGTTAGTGGCGAAACCAATATCACTGCCAGCAAAGGCCGGATCAAAGAGTTATTTCTGGATCCACCAGATGTAGAGCCCCTGTCCAAGACACTGGAAGCCATCGCCCGCGCCGACCTGATCACCATCGGCCCTGGATCACTTTTTACCAGTCTGATTCCCAATTTGCTGGTGCGGGGCATCGCTCAAGCCATCGTGAACTCGGCTGCCACCAAAGTTTACGTCTGCAACCTTATGACCCAGGCCAACGAAAGCCTGGGTTTGACCGCTGCGGATCACATGCGCGCTCTGAATCGCCACGCGCAAACTACTCGCATCTTTGACTACGCGCTGATCAACTACAAACTGGCCTCAGCGGAATTGAAGGCCAAATACGCTCTGGAAGGCGCAAGCCAGATCGTGGCCGACCTGGATGCCATCGAAGAATTAGGAGTATGTCCGGTGCAGGGCGATTACCTCGACGAAGGCATGGTAGCCCGGCACAACACCGACTCAGTTGCCCGCGATCTGCTGGAACTAGCCTCGCAGACGCCGCCGGAACGCGCCACAGCGCGGAACTCGCGATGATCAAGTCTTAATGCTGGAGAGAGATTCGACTTACCAACTCCAACAGGGGGACGGCGGCGTTACTCGCGCTGTATATTGAGTCGAATGTCCAAATCCAAAGGCAGCAGTTCTTCCCGCACGCCGCGTGTTGCCATTGCAATCATGGCCGCCGGCAAGGGCACTCGCCTCAAGTCCAAACATCCCAAAGTACTGCATGAAGTAGGCGGCAAGCCGCTGCTGGCGCATGTGATCGCTGCCGCGACTAAGGTAGTTCCGGCCAGGGATGTCTACGCCATCATCGGCCACGAAGCCGATCGAGTACGCGCAGCAGTGGCCGATACCGGCATTGGGTTTGTGCTGCAGAACGAGCAGCGTGGCACCGGTCATGCAGTGATGGTGGCCCGCGAAGCTCTCACTCCCTATGACGTCGTAATTGTGCTTTCCGGAGACGCTCCCCTCATTAGCGCGCAGACCATCGAGATGCTGCGTGATTTTCATGCCGCAAAAGCAGCTGCCATGACTCTGCTCACCGCAAAACTGGAGAATCCCAACGGATACGGAAGAATCATTCGCCAGAAATCTGGAAGTCACAACGTGCACGCCATCGTGGAGCAAAAGAACCTGACGCCCGCGCAGAATAAAATTCGCGAGGTCAACGCTGGTTTCTACGCCTTTGGGGTTGAGCCGCTGTTCCGCCATATCGATAAGCTCAGCACCGATAATCCTCACCGCGAGTTCTATCTGACCGACATGGCTGGCATTCTGGGAAGGGCCAGGGAGAGAGTGGTCGCGGTTGAAGCGAACGATCCGCTTGAAGTTCTGGGCGGGAACACTCGCGCCGAGCTGGTGGAAATTGATCAGCGCATCCGCATGGCGAAGTGCCAACAGCTCATGAGGGACGGAGTGACGATCTTCTATCCCCAGAGCTGCGTGATTGACAGTGCGGTCGAAGTTGGCGCTGATACGGTGATTGAGCCATTCGTGCAGATTCTGGGCAACTCAACGGTCGGCAGTGACTGCCGCATCCGCTCCTACAGCGTCATCCGCGACTCCGAGATTGGGGATGGCGTTGTCATTCTCCCAGGTTGCGTGCTGACTGACTCGCGAGTGAAAGCGGGCGCGATCCTGGGTCCCTACTCACATCTGCGGCCTGGGAGTGAGATCGGCGAGGGCGCACACCTGGGAAATTTTGTGGAGACCAAGAAGATTCGCTTGGGCAAAGGCTCCAAAGCCAATCATCTGACTTACCTCGGCGACGCTGAAATAGGCGATGGTGTGAACATCGGCGCCGGCACCATCACTTGCAACTACGATGGCGTCAGCAAATACAAAACCATTATCGAGGATGGCGTTTTCGTCGGCAGCGATACCACTCTGGTCGCCCCTGTGCGAGTGGGGAAAGGCGCGTATGTGGCAGCGGCCACCTGCGTTACGGATGACGTGCCGGCAGATGCCTTGGCTGTGGGGCGCGCCCGGCAAATTGTGAAAGAGGGCTGGGCCAAGAGAAAGCGAGAGACTCTCGAAAAGAAATCAAGGTAGGGGAGTGGAACGCATTACTGCGAAGCATCGCAAGCAACCTTCTTGCCGGTTATACGTGCGATACGCGGAATAAAGTGGAAGCTATCAAAGTGCGGATGGGCCCAACCCCGCAATTCATCGCCCCGCTTCGCAAGCCTGAGCGTTACACCAGTGAAGCCGTCGTTCCACGTGACATCTAGGTTGTTGTCGGCCCTAGGTGCCCGGTAAGACGGGCTACCTAGTGATGGACTGCCTGAGTGGATTCTTCGAACAAGAAAGTTGCCTTTTTCGAACCCCTCGGTACCTCGTTCCGGACGCAATTCGATGCGGGGAGGGGGTGTCACATAAAGAGTGTCTTCGCCGAATGCCCACGGCCACCATCGGCCCATCTTCAATTCATAGCCCTAAAACGAAAATGCGATTCCATTAAATCCAAAATTGCGTCTCAACTGTCCCTACTTCGATACTGCCGCGAACAAATCGGAATGCATTAACGATTGGAACTGCTTGTCGTCGGCCTTGAAATGCATCTGCAAGTTAGAACTGTCCGAGTTGACGGTCATATTGTCCAACGCGATTTTTTCCGCAGGCGTCGCATTCAGCTTTTTGTAGAGCACGCCGGCCTTTACTAGAGAGGAAAGCGTAGCTGCAGTCACGGAGTCTGACGTGATCACGTCGAGATCGAAATTCACGCCACTCTGAAAATTCATGGCGTAGCGCGAACCCACCACGCGTTTCTTGATGGTGTCAAAGTCCGCCAGTTTGCCGGCATCGCCCAACGCCGAGAGCAGCATGTTCTGCGTTCCCTGCTGGTCGAGCACGCTCCACACCGTACCAGAATCAACCGAGCCAATCATGTCCGCAATCTGATTGTTGGAATCCAGCCCAGAGATGTAGCCGTCACGCGCATCCAGCGCGCCGTGCAGAGCGGCTGCGTCGCCAAAGAGCAGCGTATCCTCGTCCAGAAACGTCATCTGCATGCCGCCCGACATGGGATAGACGCTTGCCTCGTGATATTTCACCGGCTTGATTTTATTGACCTGCATTTTCTTGAGCACAACTTTCATCGAGTATGAGCCCTGCGCCACGCCTACCACCTTCACTCCTTGCTTGCCGTTCCGATAGGAAGCGAAGGTAAGCTGCTCGACGTCTTTGTCCGGATCGATGCCCACGCCCTTCAGCGCAACCTCAAATTCCTTAAGGCTCGGTGGGAGGACCTGATCTTTCAGGGCCATCGCGGTGTCTGAATTCTTCAGCGCGCGATAGTCCACGGAGATGATCTGCTGCACATCGGAAGGAATCACGGTCCGCGCCGAGCTGCCCAGCGGGATGGCCCAGGCCGCCGCGCTCAACAACACCAAAACACAAAGACTGCTTCTGACAGTTTTCATCATAGCCTCGGGAAATATGCGTAGTTAGATGCTGGCAGTATTCTTCCAGTCAACTGTTGTGAGGTAATTGTATGCCAACGCCAAGGCTATGGGAGTAGTAGCGGAAGTACTAGGACCAGTCTCGTGTCTTGATCTGGGAGCCCTCAAGAGTCGTCATAATCTTTACCCAGCAAACGAAATTATAGCTTGATGGCCTCTGCCCTTTTCCGGGTTTCTGCCGCAAATGCCTCATCTTTCAGCGACTCCAGATTGATTTCGACATTTGCCAATGCTCCTTCGACAGCAGCGTGGGCTAGCGCCACCGCGGTCTGGAGGTCGGATTTCATATTGGGATTTGTAATCGACTTGAGCTTCTCCGCGATGCTCGCCACCTCTCCTGCCCGCTCGGCCACGCCCAAAGGCACGCTGGTAGCCTGTTTTAGCGCCGCGTGAATGATGCCGTCTCCGTTGGCGGCGTCTTTGGCTTGTTTGTAAGCCTTCATGACCGCGTTGTACGACTCAGCATCGGCGTCGATTGCCGCCTTCAAGTCCTCGCGGATTTGCGTAAGCCGGCCAATCGCATCGCTCAGTTCTCGCTCATATTGAAGATAAGCCTTCTTGCCGCGCGACATCGAGGCCACCATTGTGGCCAAGCCTGCCGCCATGGCCCCGCTCGCCGCCGCGGCGCTGCCGCCCCCTGGAGTTGCCGTAGGCGCGGCCAGTTGCTCCACAAACGGCTCGACTCCGGCCCTCAAGCCGCCGACGGCAAGCTTGCCGCTCATCACAGCACTTAGGCGGTTTTCAAGAATCAAAGACGAATCGAAATTCTCCACCTGCAGGAACCACTCCGCCGCCGCCTCCAGCGCCTTCTTCGGAATCAGCCCTACGATTTCGCTGCTCACCGGCGCCGCGCCGTAGCGAGCGGCCTCCCGCTTCACCAACTCGAAAACGCGATGAATAGGCGTCTGCTCAAAATCCGTCAGGTTCATGGAAACCTGAGCCAGTCCGCGGACCAGAAATCCGGCTCCCTTGACGAAGCGCATTCCGCCGCTCGAAAACCGAACGGCCTTTGCGACCCTTTTTGCGATGTCAACATCCGGCGTGTTTAGGAACACGTTGTATGCGATTAGGAACTTTCGCGCGCCTACTACCGTGGCCCCAGCCGTCGGATGGACCCGCAACTCGCCAAAGTCAGGCTTACGCGCCGGGTTGGTTGCGATTTCTGCGCGGATGCCCTCGAACTGGCCGCGACGAATATTCTCCAGATTCGTCCGCTCAGGTGAAGTCGCCGCCGCTTCATAAAGATAAACGGGGATCTGATAACGCTTCCATATTTGCTCGCCGACATTGCGAGCCATGGTCACACAATCCTCAATGGTCACGCCTTCAATGGGAATGAACGGAACCACATCGGCCGCCCCCATTCGGGGATGCGCACCCTGGTGCTGATTGAGGTCAATCAATTCGGCAGCTTTGCCCACGCCGCGAATAGCCGCCTCTTGGATCGATTCCCTTTCGCCCACCAGCGTGATCACGCAGCGGTTATGGTCAGCGTCCATCTCGCGGTCGAGCAAGTACACGCCACCGATCTTCATGGCCTCGACAATGGCGTCTACTTTCGACTTATCGCGGCCTTCAGAGAAATTAGGGACGCACTCCACGAGCGTTGCCATAAGCCAGAAGGATATCGGGGGTGTTGTAAGCGCGCAACTTGGATCAAATCCCGGGATTGAGTTCCCGGCGATTACCGTTGGACCTGGCTGGTTCCGGACCGGTGTACATCTACGTGGTGAACCGGAAAAAACCTGCCGATTCCCAACCGCACCTGCACCGTGTTGAGGCCAGGATTCGCCCTTACCAGGCCCGCGTTCGAGATGTGCAGGTAACGCACTTCTATGCTCCAGTTATACTTTTCCCCGAGAAAATGCGTCCCCAGGGCCGCACTCGGGGTGAAATTCACGGTGTTCGTTCCCGCCGGAACATCGTGATTGGTAAACAATGCCCCGCCACTGAGTTCGAAATAAGGAACAACGCTTCCGCGAGTAGCGAAGTCCCACTTCAGATTCAGCGCATTGAAGCCGACGCCGTAAGCGGTGTTAGCCCGTTGAAAAACCATAAAAACGGGCACTGCATCTACGGCGTACTCTAACCTTCCACTCAAGAAACCTGGGCCATGCGGCCGGGTCAGAATCCAGCCATAGCGGAAGCCCAGGTTCCAGACCTCTGAGCTCGGTACACCGCCGGAAACCGAATGGCCTCCGCCGGTCCAAAGCTGAATCTCGTGCCCCCCGCCTTCCGGTCTGACTTGGGCCGCGGCTACTACAGAGCTAAGCAACAGAATTGAGCAAAGCAGTGTGTTCATGTTCCTGGCCCAAATAGTGTTTAAGACTGGTCACCATATAGCAAACGCTGAGACATGACAAATGCGGCTAACGTCGCGGATTTCTGACAAACCGCGTCTCTGAGATGAAATCAGATCATTAATTTACGACTGCGGAAGCCTGAGTGGACAGAATCCTGCTACAGTCCTAACCCGCCATCGACGGCCAGGATCTGTCCGGTGATGAACTGTGGAGCGGTGGCAAAGAAAAATACGGCTTCAGCGATTTCCTCACCTTTCCCATTACGCCGCATTGGAGTCTGCTTGGCCATGCGCCTCATAAACGCAGCCGCCGACTTTTCCCCCAAATCGATCATCCCTGGCGCCACACAGTTGACGGCGATCTCGGGCGCCAAAGCCTTCGCCATCACCTTGGTCAACATGTGTACCGCTGCTTTGGAGGAACAGTAATGGGCGTGGCTGGCCCAGGGACGCAGTCCTCCCAGTGAACCCAGGTTGATAATTTTTCCCTTCCGCTCGCGCAGCCATTTCAGAGCTGTTTGGGACACCAGAAATGGCCCACGAGTGTTTGAAGCAAAAATTGCGTCCCATTGCCGCAGAGTCAGCTTCTCAAATTCTGCCGTCTCGTAGTTGGCGGCGTTATTAACCAGAATGTCGATGCCGCCCAGTTCTTTCGCTGTTTCGTTGACCGCGGCTTTGACGCTCGTTGCGTCTGTCACATCACAACGCAGCGCCACCGACCGTACTCCGAAGGCGCTGAGGTCGATAACAGTGTGCTGAGCTTCGCTACTGGAATTTCGAAAAGTAATCGCGACGTCCGCACCCGCTTCGGCCATCGCCAACGCGATCGCCCGGCCCAACCGCCGCGCGCCCCCGGTGATCAGGACAGCCTTGCCCGACAACCTACGACTGCTTCGGTTCATGCAGGGATTGTAATCGACTCGCGCCTGCACGGCCCTTAACCGCTAAATCTCGCCGGTCTTTGCCCAACGTGTTAAACCTGCTAAACTCCGCCCATGGTGGAGCCCCGCCAAGTGGTCGTTTATTCGCGGAAAGGCTGTCATTTGTGCGAAATCATCAAGGAGACGCTCAGCAAGTTACAGCGTCGAGGCGGCTTCATTTGGCGCGAGGTGGACGTTGACGGCGACGACGACTTGCGCCATCGCTTCACTGACGAAGTTCCCGTGGTCTTCATCGACGGCCACAAAGCCTTCAAGTACCGCATGGATGAGCAGGAGTTCCTGCGCAAGCTCGTCAGCTAGAATTTTCCCCGGCGTGAGGGCGCCAAATTGCCCCGGTTCCGCTACAATCGGCAGCTGCATGCATAGAACGCGCCTCCACGCGGATCCGCATGGGTGTTTTGTTCACGATGTCATTCTCGATTCGTGCCGACGCCTTGCCCATCACAAGCAAACCGCGTGAGATTCGCTTCGTGGATGCCGTCCCAAGAACATCATCTGGCAAGATTCTGCGCCGCGAACTTAAAATCATGGTGCTCGAGGAGTCAGGAGAAGGATTCGAACGCACCAGTTCACCGCGTCCCTCGTGCTAACTGATTGCTAACTGATATTGTCCGATTGTCGCGCCAGCAATCAAAACGCCGACGATGCTGGGGTCTGTGGTTATCGTTGTCTGAAGAACTTTCCTACGGTCATTCTCCTAGGGGCAACCATGTATAGCAATTTTCCGCTAGCCGTGTCGATTCTTCCTCCAGTGCCAAGAACAATCGGACCTCGTCTTCTTCGCAAGCCTCTGAGGCCTAGTGGGATGGGTGATTTTCCAAGGTCTGTGGCATAGGACTTGCACGTATCAAGCCTCAGGAGGCTACAGCACCTATGAAACATAGACGCTTGTATTTCAAGTACTCGCTGCCATTATTGGCTCTGGCACTTTTGTTCTGGCTGGGCACCTCGGCAAACGCCCAGAATATGCCGTCCCAGAATCCACAGGCCATGCCGCCTCAGTCTCAGGACAATACTCAGGCAATGCCGCGGGACAATGACACCACGCGTCGGGAGCTGGCCAGCTTCGATCAATTCATGGATGGTCATCCCGAGGTTGCCGAACAAATACACCGGGATCCTTCGCTGGTGAACAACGAAGAGTTCGTCGAAAAGCATCCCGCGCTGCAAGAGTATTTGCAGCAGCATCCTGAAGTTCGGCAAGAGATCCGGGAGAACCCGAATGTCTTCATGCGGCAAGAACAGCGCTTTGATCGGCGCGAGGACGATCGTGACCGCGATCGCGACCGCGACACCACCCGCCGGCAGCTCGCCAGCTTTGACCAATTCATGGACAGCCATCATGAAATCGCCGAGCAGCTGCGCAAAAACCCTTCACTCATGGATGATCGAGAATTCGTAAAAAATCATCCCGCATTGGCAGAGTATTTGGAGCAGCACCCTGGAGTCCGGGAGGAGATCCGGGAAAACCCGAATGCCTTCATGCGGCAAGAACAGCGCTTTGACCGGCGCGAGGACGATCGCGACCGCGACACCACTCGCCGGCAGCTCGCCAGTTTCGATCAATTCATGGACAGCCATCATGAAATCGCTGAGCAGGTACGCAAGAACCCATCGTTGGTGGATGATAGAGAATTCGTGAAGAGTCATCCTGCGCTGCAAGAGTATTTGGAGCAGCATCCTGGAGTTCGGGAGGAAATCAGGGAAAATCCGAACGCCTTCATGCGGCAAGAACAGCGCTTTGACCAGCACGAGGATCGCTTTGACCGCCGCGGGGGCCGCGATCACGATACCACCGTCGCGGAACTGACGAAATTTGGTGATTTCCTTGGTGACCACTCCAAGATTGACCAGCAACTTTCCAAAAATCCGTCATTGGTCAACAACAAGGAGTACATGGAAAACCATCCGGAGCTTCAACAGTACCTGCAAGCCCATCCTGGCGTGCAGGAGGAGTTGAAGGAAAATCCGCAGGCTTTCATGCAGTCGGTGCAGCAGTTAAAAAATAGCAGCCCGACCCGTAAGAACTCAAATCTCGATCCGAAGTCAAAGCAGAAGCAGTAGTTTCGCCCTAACGGCCGGTCCGGATTGAAGACCATGTCATCGGTCTTCAATCCGCGGCTGGTTCTTCTCTCAACGATAAAGCCCGGCGTTCGATTCGGTCTTGTCACGCGAGAGCTTACGGTGGAGGTCTTCAAAGCGGAGGCGCGATGAAAATCAAGGCTTCATTAGTTGCAGCAGTTGCAGCGCTCGTCGTGGTTGTGGCAATTCCTTCGGCAGCAGGCGACAAGCACAAGAAAAAGCAGCCCGACCGGGCAATGATTGAGAGAATGGAAGCTGTACCTTGTGGCGCGAAGGAAAGAGGAGTCACCGGCCTGGGCAGCATCTGGGCATCGGTAGGCGTTCAGCACGTGAACTCAGATGAGAAACTCTGCCCCCAGTATCTGATTCGCACGGATGATATGGAGTACCACATTCGCCCCAAGGATGGAAACCATCCGGTGATTTTACCAGTCGGCCAGGAAGCGGTATTTAAGATCAAGAAGGACACTCTTCAGCTCAAGGTGCCCGAGGGAGATCGAAAAACGCGAGACTACCAGGTCGTTTCCATGAAACCGCTGGAACCAGAAGCTGACAGGGTCGCGGAAAAGGCTGGAGATCACTCTCCGCACTGAACAGCGAGCTGGTGAGAATGTGAACCCGTGATGTACCCACTCTTGTGTATCTGCGCGCAAGGGTGGGACTCTCTTACTCTCCCGTCAAGAACTTGTATTGCGCCGCCGCTAACGGCACCACGCTTAGCCGTCCCTGCCGTACCAAAGGAGAATCCGCGAAGAGCTTGTTAGCTTTGACTTCCGCCAGCGTGACCGGCTTGGCAAGCCCTTTCCCAACTTTGATCTTCACCTGGGGATTTTTTGGATCAGACGCCTCGACGGAAACCACGGACGCGGTTCCCACCGCGCTCTTGTCTTCGCCAGTGTGGTAAATCACCAGCTGGTCGCCGGCTTTCATCGCGCGCAGGTGTTTCAGCGCAACTGGGTTCGATACGCCGTCCCAGGTCGTGATTTTGTCGCGCTGCAGGTCAGCAAAGGAGTACACAGAAGGTTCGGTCTTAAGCAGGTAGTTCATAGTTTCGTCCCCGGTCGTTTGTTATTGGGGCTTAGCGTTCGGATCTGGCGGCGGTTGTTTCTTCTCGTCCTTCTTGTCTTTGTCTTTATCCTTGTCGTTCGAATGATCTTCGTACACGGAATACTGTCCCGACGGCCGCTTCATTTTGATGGTGATTTCCACGGCCGGCCGCTCGATGTCATAGTCATCGCCGAAAGTCTGGAAGCCGTCCGCGAGCACTTGGACCCGCAGCGGACCATAAGGAACTCCCTCGAAACTTGCCTTGCCGTCGGCGTCGGTTTTGAGCTCGAAACCCCCACGTCCCTGTTTCCCATTTTTCTTCACTGGATGCATCACCACGCTGGCGTTGCGCACCGGCTTGCCACTGTAGTCGCGAATAACCAGGAAGCTTAGCTTTGCCGTGTCCTCCTGCGCTCGAACGCTTTGGACACAGGCCAAGCCAAACATGATTGTTATCATCGCCGCCAACCGAAGGCCCGGAGGTTTCATGGATGCTCCACCAATTCCGTAAACTATTTAATCTAAAGGCTGTTAACGTAAGGCCAGCACAGCCCCTTGACAACCACTCGCTCCGTTCTCTACACTTAGCACTCGCTCACAAAGAGTGCTAACAAGTGTAGGCAGAGATAACTATCCTGCAATTTAACCCAAAATTCAACCGATAGCGAACGAAAGGAGTCTGCACGTATGGCAAAGTTTACCCCACTGCACGATCGTCTCCTGGTGCGCCGGGTCGAAGAAGCTGAGACCACTCGCGGCGGCATCATCATTCCCGACACAGCCAAAGAGAAGACACAGGAAGGCGAAGTCATCTCCGTTGGCCGGGGCAAGAGCAACGATGAGGGCAAGGTATTTCCTCTGGCAGTAAAAGAGGGCGACCGCGTCCTGTTCGGCAAGTACGCGGGCACCGAAATCAAGATTGATAACGAAGACTTCGTGATCATGCGCGAAGAAGAAGTCCTCGGTATCCTGAGCGGCGCTGCCAAGAAAGAAACGGTGGGCGCGCGGAGATAAGGATGCGGCCAACCGCTCCGCTCGCGCATATTCCGATCGCTAAAGCGATCGGGCGCTCGGAGCAGGCCGCCCAGATCCTTCGGCGACGAAAAGCATGTCGCCTCAGGATGACAACAAATTCCAGAATTTCAGGTCCTTCGGCCGCAAAAGCGGCGGCCTCAGGATGACAACAAATTCTAAATCTTTAGGAGAAGAAAAATTATGGCAAAGCAAATCGTACACGGAGAAGAGTCACGTCAGGCGATTCTCCGCGGCGTAAACATTCTGGCTGACGCCGTGAAAGTCACTCTCGGTCCCAAGGGCCGGAACGTCGTCATCGAAAAGAAATTCGGTTCACCCACCATTACCAAGGACGGCGTCACCGTAGCCAAGGAAATTGAACTGAAAGACTCGCTCGAGAACATGGGCGCGCAGATGGTGCGTGAGGTTGCCAGCAAGACGTCTGACGTCGCTGGCGACGGCACCACTACTGCCACGGTTCTGGCCCAGAGCATCTACCGCGAAGGCGTGAAGACGGTCGCGGCTGGCGCCAACCCGATGGCCATGAAGCGCGGCATCGAGAAAGCGATTGCCGTGGTTGCTGGCGACATCGACAAGAAAACCGGAGAGCGCGGCAAGGGCGAACTGGATAAGTTCTCCAAGCCCGTTACCGGCGACATGATCGCTCAAGTCGGCACCATCTCGGCCAACAACGACGAGACTATCGGCAAGATCATTGCCGAGGCCATGAAGAAAGTCGGCAAGGATGGCGTCATCACCGTGGAAGAGTCCAAGACCCTCGAGACTCAACTCGAAGTGGTTGAGGGCATGCAGTTCGACCGCGGCTACCTGTCTCCTTACTTTGTTACTGACCCCGAGCGGATGGAAGCCATTCAGGAAAACGCGTACATCCTGATCCACGAAAAGAAAATCAGCTCGATGAAGGACCTACTCCCGCTGCTGGAGCAGATCGCCAAGAGCGGCAAGCCGCTGCTTATCATCGCTGAAGACGTCGAGGGCGAGGCTCTGGCCACGCTGGTCGTCAACAAACTGCGGGGCACGTTGCAAGTCGCGGCCGTCAAGGCTCCCGGCTTCGGCGATCGCCGCAAAGCTATGCTGCAGGACATTGCAACTTTGACCGGTGGCAAGGCCATCACCGAAGACCTCGGCATCAAGCTGGAGAACGTGCAGGTCAGCGACCTCGGCCAAGCTAAGAAGATCACCATCGACAAGGACAACACCACGGTGGTCGAAGGCAAGGGCAAGCACAGCGAGATCGAAGGCCGGGTGAAGGAAATCCGCAGCCAGATCGACAAAACCACCAGCGACTACGACCGCGAGAAGCTGCAGGAGCGGTTGGCCAAGCTGGTTGGTGGCGTGGCTGTGATCAAGGTAGGCGCTGCGACCGAGACTGAAATGAAAGAGAAGAAAGCTCGCGTTGAAGATGCCATGCACGCTACCCGCGCGGCCGTGGAAGAAGGCATTGTCCCCGGCGGCGGCGTGGCTTTGGCCCGCTGCGTAACTGCTCTCGACAAACTGAAGCTCGAGGGTGATGAGCAGATCGGCGTCAACATCGTAAAGCGCGCGCTCCAGGAACCGTTGCGTCAGATCGCCGAGAATTCCGGCGAAGAGGGCGCAATCGTCCTGGGCAAGGTGAATGACTCGAAAGACGCCAACTACGGCTTCAACGCCCTGACCAGTGAGTACGAAGATCTGGTCAAAGCAGGCGTGCTCGATCCGACGAAAGTGGTGCGCACTGCACTGCAGAATGCCGGCTCGATCGCATCGTTGATGCTGACTACCGAAGCCCTGGTCGCGGACATCCCAGAAGAGAAGAAGGGTGCTCCGATGGGCGGCGGCGGACACGGCGGCGGCATGGGAGACATGTACTAGGACAGTTGCTAGTGGCTAGTTGCTAGTGAAAGCCCCGCCGAAAGGCGGGGCTTTTTGTTTTGACTATCGGATACCCTAAGAGGAGCGATTAGGAAAAGCTGGGTTCCAGAAAGACAAACGCCCCGGTAGTCAGCCGGGGCCTGGCGATGCCAATAGGTACGCTGTCTATCAAACTCAAGCCAACTATAGCAGGTGATAGAACTCGCGTCGAGAGGTCTGCGGAGGATGACGGACTCGAACCGTAATGGCTGACTAGGCCACTCGACTGTTTGATAGACAGCGTCCAGTACCCACTGGCAACATCCTCCAGGCGCAACCTATCTGAGCGCAGTGTCGCACTTAGGTATGGTGCGCGCCAGTCCACAAAAGTAGCCAACAATCTTTCCCGAAATGGTAACGCGCCAGTTGCGCTCTGCAGAAACACCCCGCCCAAGCGGAGCTTGGACGGGCCACCCGCGCGAAAACTAGCGCTCCCGGAAATCACTACTCTCGTGAGGATCGTTCTTTCGCATCGAGCTCGAAGCTTGTCTTCCCGCGTGAGAAGTGAACACGGACGTCGCCTTTTTTATTTAGCGCGTAGAGTACTATCGCGCTAAACGCAAGAACGATCGCGACCAGTAGCGCAAGCCCCCCAGGCATGAATGAGGCAACCATACGCGCTGTCATTTTGTGCCCCCGTCGCCCACGGGGGCCGAGCCCGAGCGTATTACGCGCCTCTTTGACTCGCGAGCTTCGGCCGCCTGCTTCACCGCGGAAGCCACTTCTTTAGCCGCGGAGAGTTTCCGTTTCAGTTGCTCGGTAGTTTCGGCCGCTTCCTTGCTGAGTTTGTCCAGCAGTTCGGGGATGCCGCCGATCCCCTGAAGCCTCAGCGCCCGAGACGCGTCGTTGAATAACCATCTCTCGACGTTCTCATACTCTTCAGAGGGGTGTCCGCTCCTTGTGCGCAACGCAACTCCCCACTTACCGTCCACTTTGTCGTACCCGATTTCTTCGAGAGAGTATCCTCCTTCATCATCGCCCCAAGATTGAACCGTAACCCAAGAAGTCACCCCCAAATTCAGCTTCTTGAGAGCCGCGTCAAGATCGGCCACGCATAGCCCGAGGTCGTCAGAGGCAGCATTGAGTTCGGCAGCGGCAGTGGTAAGTTTTTCGTAGGCAGATTGGACACGCTCGGAGAGCGGCCCTTCCTTCAAAGGCATGACCAACCTCCAGAATCGTCAAATTCGGATCTCCCGCCGCACAGGCGCGGGATCTTCGCGTAGGCACCCCGACTTCCGCCGGTACTGCTCGTTCCTCCGCGATACGCATATAGAATACACCCGTAAAACCCTATCCACAACGGGCGGGTGGCCCTGCCTAGTCTTAGATCACTTCGAATCGTGAGGGTGCCCGTCCACGCTTTTGCTTGTGCTGGGATTTTTTCTTTGGTGGATTGAAGGTCAGAATCCCCACCCTAACGTCGAAAAGCACGACGTTAGGATGGGGCACCCGGCCATTGGTAGTGGCTCTGTTTAAGGTAGAAGCGAGCCGAACGCGCGATTATTGCGTCGCAAAGAACGCGACGCTTCGCGCGGCTCGCCTAGATCCTTCACTGCGCAAAAAACGCTTGTTCAGGATGACAAACAAACTGAGCCGCTACCCTTCCGTCTGGTCGCTTGACATGGACCGTGGCAGGTCATAGCCTAGAATTGCTTCGCAGGCGTGCCTAGTTATAGGCGCCAGAGTTAGAAAGCCCCGCCTAAAGGCGGGGCTTTTGTTTGTACCCCGCGGCTTATCCTCTGGCTTGCGCTTGAGGTGAATTTGGTAGAATCCCCCGATGCCGACTGTGCTGCGGTCCGGGCCTTATCGGTTCTATTTTTATAGCCACGAGCCAAACGAGCCGCCGCACGTGCATGTTGACCGCGAGGACCTGTCCGCTAAGTTCTGGCTTGACCCGGCACAACTGGCGCTGAACTCTGGGTTTCGCGCGCACGAACTCCGCACGATACAATCAATAGTGACGGGGCACAGGGAAGAATTCTTGGAGGCGTGGAATGAGTTTTTCGGCATCGGTGGCAGATGAACGCGTACTAGATGTGCAGTCTACAGACGACACACTCAGTGTGAGTCTGCGTGATGGCCGCATCATCACGGTGCCCCTGGTATGGTATCCCCGTTTACTCAACGCCACGCCTGCGCAGCGCCAAAATTGGAAAATTGCGGGCGGCGGATATGGGATTCATTGGCCCGACCTGGACGAGGACCTGAGCGCGGAGGGATTGTTACGCGGCGCCCCTGCGCCCAAGGTTTCAGTTCAAACGAAATAGATTCACTCTTCCTTTCCTGGCGAGGGGAATTCTTGATAAAGAGCCGCGCGCGCTATGCTGGATGTGACGGACAGCGTCCAGTGAGACTCGAAAGGCCCTGCCGCAAGGCGGGGCCCTTAGCCGGGGTCCCCAAGTTCGCGCCCCGGTTTCGCGCTAACCTGGGCGAAGACACTGTGGCACCCATGCGGGGCGGGATCAACGCCGAGGTTTCTTGCGGCACGACTGAAGTCGTGCCCTTTCACGAAGACTGGAGATGCGCTGGTCCGAACGGCACCCTTCGACTTCGCTCAGGGCAGCTCAACTACTGAAAGCGGTGCCCTTCCCGATCCGCACGAGCGGCGCTTCCTATCCCGGTGCCTCAGCGGCTAAAGCCGCGTCACGGTTTCAGCGCTTTGCGGCACGGCTGAAAGCCGTGCCCTTCCACGGTGCATGCGGGCCGCAGTGTCCATGCCACGAGTGCAGGCTCCGGCACGGCTGAAGCCGTACCCTTCCAAATCGTACCCTTCAAAGACGTGTTCTTCGAGGGACGCACGAGCGAGGACGCGCGCGCCTACTTCGCTGCCGAGCTTCGCTCGGCTTGGACAGCCGGGGGCGGCTGTCCCCACGTGAGCGGTGGTGGTCACGAGTTCGCGGGCGAGGGCTGCTTCGACTTCCCCCTCGGCTCCGCTCGGGGCTTCGGCAAAGAAGGACAGGTCCGCGCCACACGGTTCTATTTGAGCTTGTAGTTGAAATCTTCGGGATCTTCGGTCTTGAGATCAGAAGCTTTTCCGTTGATGATCCACCACCAGCTGTAGTCTCTTTTCTCGGTGTGGTTCGCGCGGAAGCGGTAGGCAGCAGCGGCGTATTGGGCAAGAATTACGACGACGTCGCTGTTGGTGGGGAGGGTGTCGACGTCGAAGAGGTCGAAGTCGGGAAAAGGCCGGGCGTTGCCGAGGAGCTTGTTCAATCTGTCCAAAGCCCCGTTAATGAACTTTAATTTGAATTTATTCAGCGGGTCGTTGGGCTTTTTCTTGGAGAGTTCGGAGATTTCTGTCAGGAAGGAGTGAAGCTGCTGCTCCAGCTTCTCGAATTCCTGAACGTCTTCTTTTTTGTCCACAGCGTTTCCCTGCCCTCAGCGGCTAAAGCCGCGTCAGGATTTGCCTCTGACGGCACCCTTCGACTTCGCTCAGGGCAGGCTCAACTACTAAAGTCGTGCCCTGATACGAATCCTAGTACCCCACCCTTTCGCAAGGAACGCGAAAAGGGTGGGCCACCCCCTTGATCAAAGCGCAGTTATCGCAGCGCTGAAGCGCTGCGCCAGCCAAAATCATGGCTTTTCCGCGCCCGAGGAGCTCGCGCCTACATCGCTGCCGAGCTTCGCTCGGCTGGACAGCCGAGGGCGGCTGTCCCCACGCAGTTCAGCTGGGGCAGGCCCTAATGAACTCTACATATTTTTTCTTGAGTACGTCCAGAGGGTCGCGCTGTTTGGATTCGTAGAGGGTGACGATCTGTTCGAGATCGTAATCATCGAGGATGAGGATGCAGCGGCGCTGGCCGGCCCAGAGGTCGATGGTGTTGCGATAGACCCTGGGGAGCGGCATTCTTCGGGTGAGGATTACACCAAACTTGCCGAACTGGTCGCTCATGTAGCGGTTGAGCTGGTTGATGTGTTCGCGGACAAGTTCGTTGGTGTTTTTCATCTCCATGACGATCTGGCGGCAATCGTACTTTTCAAATATTTCCGCGAGGAATTCGTGGGAGCGGTTGTTGTAGAAGATCAGATCGCGGATGAGAGCGCCGGATTCGGTTCGGGACTGCGACTTGGCGAAGTCGAGCTGGGGATAGAAGGCTGAGGCGAGCAGGCGGGAGAGTTCGCGCTCGTATTTGAGGTCGTTATTTTCGTTGGCGCCTCGGGGCAGGGCCTTGATGACCTCCAAGCTTTTCTTGGCGGAAGCGATGGGAATCTGACTGAAAAGCGGGTCGTTCTTGCAGTCGTCGGCGGTACGTTCTTTGGCGGTGACATAGTCGCGGACGGCTCCGTAGTTTTGGCGGTTGAAGGTGAGGACGGCGACTCGGGACTGGTCGGTCGATTGATTGGGGGCTGAGGCCTTCTCTTTCGGAAAATATTCGGTGATGTATTCGTTGAAGTCGAGCCAGGGCCGGAAACGCAGCCAGCGCTTGGGGACCAGGATGATGGGCTTTTTGGTCTCGGGATTGGTGGGCAGGGTGAGATCGCGCTCGAGGAGTGGCTTATTTTCCCTATAGCTATACACACTCGCTGAAACTTTGCTGGTCGGGATGTGGTGCGCATTGCATTGCTGGATGGTGTAGTCGATGAGAAACGACTTCAGGAGATTGCAGGCAATGTCGCTGATGCGGTCCTTGGAGATGTGATCGACGAAAAACTGGATTTCTTCGAAGTGGACGAAGCCGCGTTTCTCATATTCGGGGATGGCGCGGAAAAGCTCCAGGATTTCGGCGGCGGTGGCGGTGCCGATGCGGTGACCTTCGCGGGTGTGGGAGTGACCGAATCCGACTTCGTCACATTCGCTGAGAGCGGTAAGGGTGGCGACGGCTTCGGAGTGCTTAACCCGTTTGTCCAGGTATCCGAGATGGTTGAAGGAGTTGATGAGAGCGGTGTGGAGGGCGTTGTCCTGCTGCGAAGGCGAGCGCCAGAGCAGGAAGGGGTCGAGGTAGAGGGGGATGTCTTCGTCGAGAAATGGAATCGCGAAATCGGCTTGTGCTTGGGAGATGAGGACGCTGTAATAGTCCGGAAGGCGCGGTCGAACTATGGGCATGGCGTAATTGTAGGACATGCATGTCTGGCGGGTGGGATGGACGCCGGCTGATGTCGCGCCCCCGTTCGACTCGCCCTTGTCGCCGGTGGGACAAACCAAAGTCAGAATCCCCACCCTGACGTCGAAAGGCGCGACGTTAGGATGGGGCACCCGGCCACATCACTTGGGCTGCTATCTAGGCCAAGATTTGCACAGGGCAAGTGGCCTGCGACTGTATCCCTAAAAGGAAGTCTGGTAGCCTATACGGGTTGTTTTCATCCCTGTTACTTCCCAGGAGGAATCGAATGGCTGAGTTGAAATCCATTGCAGAAGAAAAGGAAGTTACCCGCGAGCGGCTGGCGCAGCTTTTGAACGAAGACCTTTCCCGCGAATACCAAGCCATCATCGCCTACGTGGTTTATTCCCAGGTGCTCAAGGGCGCGGAGTTCATGAACATTGCGGACCAACTTGCGATCCACGCCAAGCAGGAACTGGACCACGCCTTGATCATTTCGCGGCAGATCGACTATCTGGGCGCGATGCCAAGTGTGACTCCGCTGGCGGTCAAGACGTCGGAAGATGCCAAGGAGATGCTACGTTTTGATTTGGCCCAGGAAAATGCAACCATCGCCAGCTACCGGGACAGGGTCCGACAATGTGAAGCGCTCGGGGAATTTGCTATGGCGGAGCAGATCCGTCAGATCCTGGTGGACGAGCAAGACCACCAGATTGATCTAGCCACCGCTTTGGGTGAGGACGTCCCGGATGTCGGAAGAGGGCCTATCCGCAAGCGGGGATAGCGGCGCGGGTGATGTCTCGAGTCGATTCCCTTGCTATTCGGAGTCGGGAAGCGGGCAGGCAGCGTGGCCGCACTCGCACGCGATTTCGACGTCTTCTGATCCCGCATCCTTGCAAACTTGACCGCAGTATTTCTGGCCCGCCGGAACCGTGCAACGACATGGTATGTGTGCGCATGCCTTCTGTTGATCGGGCATCGTGATTTCCCTCTTAGTTCAATCGTGGAAGGCTACTACGACTTGTGAGGGAGCGCAAACCCAGCGGGTTTTCCGCTAATTCTGCGGAGAGCTTGCGGAGGGCGCGGACGTGGCTGTTTCTTCCTGCGGATTGTAGATGGAACTATCGTAGCCGGCGGCACGCACGGCTTCTTGCAGGTTTTGCAAGGTTGAGTTTTCTTCGTCCAATTGCTTTTCCAGCCGCTTTGCCTCGTCCACTTTCTGTAGCTCATGCCGGTTGATCACGGTTGCGTCGTAATCAGGGTTTCTTGCAGCAAAGTGTACGGAAGACCTGAGTTTGTCGATGTAGCTTTGCATGGATTGAATCTTTGTCTTCTGGGCCAGGATGCGAGCCTTCCATTCTTTCCCGGCCTGGGCCCATTCGTCGTAGCTTCCCGGATTGTCTGAAGCTGCGGGTTTCTTGGGGATGTCGGGGGCTGCGGAAGAGATTTTAGGTCCAGACGGAGAGGAAGCAGATGGAGCAGAAGCAACCGGCGCCGAGGTGTGAGCGACGGTGCTCTCCGGGGAAGCAATATCGTCGTTTGAAATTACTTTGGATGGCGTGGTTGTGGTCTTTGATGGTTTCTTCTGGCGCTGCTCACGGGCGGCGTCACCCAAGGATTGCGCCTGGCTGGCCGAAATGAGCAGTCCAGTCAAGACTGAAATTAGCACAAGAATTTCGAACTTCCGCATGGTGCTTCCCCTCGAAGATATCCAGAACAGTAGCAATCCATGGTATGCGGGAAATGGGGAAGACCAAGGTTACATTAGTGTATGGCTACGAGGCGGGCTCTGGCTGCCGGCGGCTGAAATCTCACCAAATGGCGCCCGTTGGACCGGTAAAGGGAGGTCCTAGCCTTTCGTAAGGCAGACAACTTGCCGTCACTGGTAGAATCTAAGTGTCCGGTGAGGCGCAGTGCCGTTTGGGCAGTATGCTGCTGCTCACAAAGTGCGGGTATTTCAGTCTATCCGTTTGACGAAGGTACGCTTGGCGGCTCATCCAACCATGTTCGTGCCCCACCCTAACCTCAGCGATGAGGTAAATCACAACATTGTGCAATCGGAAATCGAGGGTGGAGTGTTCCTGGAAAGTCTGCCGCCGGCGACGGTGCTTTTAATCCGGACGCAGCACCACTGTTATACGGCCGTACTCCTAGGAGGCAGTCAGGCGCTGATCTCGGGTCACCCGGATTACTGCCCGCAACCGGTGCTGGTCTCGATCGCGGGATGCACCTGGGGCGGCTCCATGCTAAAGCTCCGATTTCTGGGACGAGGTATGCATCTCGAGTTTCATCATCCGGAGTATAGGACTCCGATTGTGACGTCCGCCATTCAAGAGATCAATGAGTCTCCCGATGCGCCTGCATTGTGGGGTTGCGATTCGGTTAGACGTTCTTCGGTCACACATCCACAGGTAAATTAGATCGATTTGGAGGGTCGCGTCGCGCTTTATTGTCCGGTTCGCCTGGCTCACCGGACGCGCGGTCGCTTACCCAGATCCTTCTCTCGGCAAAGTGCGCCTCGCTCAGGATGACAATTGGACGACGGATGATTTTGCCTTCGAGAAATCTTCCACTACAAATAATTGGCCGTTACTTATGGCGATGCCGATGCCGACCGAATCCATGTCGCGATCCAGAATATTGGCCCGATGTAGTGGAGACTTCATGAAGCTTTCATGAACGGTGGTGGCGGTTGGACCCTGGTCCACATTCTCGGCGAGCGATAAGAAATGGGCTCCAGCCTTAGTTGCGCGTCCGGGGAGGCTGGGTTCCCCGGGAAACTGATGCCCGGCAGATCCATGACTGGCCATCTGCTCAGCGTGTTTGCGTGCTGCGGTGGCCAGGGCGTCGTCCCATTTCAGCGACGACAGTCCTTGCGCCTTCCGTTCTCGATTGGCGGCGTCGAAGAGTGCGCGCTCTTGACTCGACGAGCTCTTTTGCGCGACAACAGCGGCGCAGAAAAGGAGTGAAGCGATTAACGCGTGTGCGAGCCGATGTGAATGCATAATCGTTCCCTCCAAGGCTGCGGAAAAAACCTCAGGCGCTAAAGCGCGGATAGGTTTCAACCCGTTTGGTGGCACCCTTCGACTTCCCCCTCGGCTCCGCTCGGGGCTTCGGCAAAAACGGGCAAGCTAAGAACTGAGAGCCGTGCCCTTCCCCAGAACCGCGAGCCCTGACGTTTGCGGCAGCCTGTCAGGATAGAAACAGCCGTCACCCAACTTCCCATCAGCCGCTCAAAGGCCGAAAAGGTTGGGCTGAAGCTTAGAGTAGCCTTGTTGCTGCGCCCATATATCAAGCGACAATGCAGCAACCTCGTCTATCACGGGAACGGCGAGCCCATTCTTCGTCAAATCGATAGCTTTGATGTAGGTATGGCAGGATTCGCATGCTTCCACTCGCACGTAGTCAAAATCGGAAGCCGTGAACACAGGTAGCTTGTCGCGGTCTTCTTCACCGCACTTTACGCAGAGTAGTCGGCGGAATGCCCACTCCGTTCCGCACAAAAAACACAGAAGATTCCGCTTGGCTCCATCTCCTTCACCACGGAGCACGCTCACCACCGGTCTTCTCCGGCAAAACGGGCATGTGGATTGAGTTGCTTTAGACTCTGCCGGATTCCGCTCGGCGAGAATCTCAGCATACGGCTGTAGCAGCGTATAGGCGATGAAAGCGTCCTTCGGGTCGGACATGCCATTTTGGCTCGGCGACTCCCAATGACCGGTCAGAAGATCGTCCCAGCGAGAGGGAACTTCCGCGAGGGAGTGTGCAGCGCTGCTTAGGTCGGCAGTTCCAATTCGCGGCAAAAGCCCAAGCAGTTCCCTCAGGTGAGGAACTAGGGAAGACAGGCTGGACTTCCGGGAACGGCTCAGTTCCTGGTACACACGAGTTTGAAAAGTAACAATGTTTGCGCAGAAGGTGAGAATTTGACTTGCGGCCGGAGCCTTCTGTGCCAGTTCGCGGGCCCGCTGAGCACGCTTGTCCCAAGCGGGATTACTCATGGCACCGGTCTTCGCTGACCCTGTATCTTCTCGTACCACAGGCGATGATAATTCCGCGCCCAGGCACGAGAGACCTTTCCATGAACCATGGCTCGGAGCGATTCCGGCTCGGCAAATACACTCATATAAATATGAATGATGATTGCGCCAATGGAGATGAGCGCTGCCGCTTCGTGAAGTATGCCGACCACCGGAAGAATCACGATGAGATTTCGCGGAACCCGCTCAGGAAACCACATCACGATGCCGGACAGCAGGAGGACGAGGACGGCATAAAACATCGCCCAATAGAAGAGTTTCTGTCCAGCATTGAAGCGTGCCTGCGGAGGAAGCTCCTGGTCGCGATTTTCCACATAGGAGCCGATTTTCGCTCTCCACTCGCGGTCCGCCTCGGTAAGCCTAAGATCGTCGCGCCAACTGCCGTGCATCCACACCACTGACGCGAGAAACACCAGACCGAGCCAGGGATGCCAGAAGCGAATCGTGGGTCCGCCGCCGAAGACTGCCGCGAGCCAGTAGAGATAAGGCGAGAACAAAGCCAGACCGGTCAATGTGCAGTAGGTGTAGGAAAGCGAGGCGAGCCAATGCCAAATCCGCTCGGTCAGGCTGTAGCGTTCGACTTGATCGTCCGGCGGTTCTTTGAGAGGCAGCGCTCGAGTTGTCATGACTTCGTCCTGTCGTCCTTATCTTCGGGGCCGGTTGTATGTCCGGCATCTTTTGGGCCAAAACGGAGGTAGTGAATTGCTACTCCTACTACGCCCAAAAACATCGCCCATCCGCCTAGTAACTTGACCGGGCCCTTCCAAAGCTTGACCAAGAACGGAACACGCGGGTTCGCCGGAAGGCCGCCATACATTTCCGGATTCTTGATATCGTGCAGGACATAAATAACGTGCGTACCGCCAACACCGGCCGGATCGTAGACTCCCGCGTCCTTGTGCGATGTTTGCTCCCGCAACTGTGCGGCACGCTGCTCGGCGAGTTCCTTCATGTCGTCCTTGCTGCCGAAATGCAGACAACCGGTAGGGCAAGCCTTGATGCAGGCCGGCTCAAGACCGTTCGATACCCGGTCGGAGCAGAGAGTGCATTTGAAAACTTTTTTGGTGGAAGGATTGAATTTTGGAATATCGAAGGGGCATCCGGTGACACAGTACTGACAGCCGATGCAGTTCTCCTGGTGGAAGTCGACGATACCGTTCGCATACTGCACGATGGCGCCGTCGGCCGGACAGGCACGGAGACAGCCGGGGTCGGCACAGTGCATGCACTGGTCTTTGCGCATCAGCAGGCTGATGCTGCCGTCGGAGTTCTCGTGCTCGTTGAACCTGATCAGGTTCCAATAATTCCAAGCTGTCTCCGGCATGGTCTGGTAGCTGTTGTCGAAAACGGTTTCGGTGAAGGAATAACCATTCCACTCGAGACAGGCAACTTCACAGGCCTTGCAGCCAATGCAGGTTGTCACATCGATCAGCTTGCAAACGTCGTAGTCGCGCGAGGCGCCATGGCCGGGCACGGTTCCGGCGTGTCCCGAGATCGCCTTGATTTCCAGCGTTGGTGGCACGCTGCCTCCTCAAGCTTTTTCGAGCTTGACCAGAAAGCCCTTAAATTCAGGCGTAAATGCGTTGGGATCAACTACCGTAGGGGTCAGCCGGTTTAAGATGGTCCTCGCGTCCCTGCCGGCGTCTTCCTGAATGCCGCGGTAGCCTTGGTGGATCGGAATACCGATCTGGTACATTTTTTTGCCGTCAATGGTCATGGGCTTGATTCGTTTTGTGACGAAGGCCTTCGCTATGTAATAGCTTCGCGCGCTCGTGACCTTGACTTTATCGTTTCCCTGGATGCCCAGCTCCTGCGCCAATTCCACTGGAATCTCGACGAACGGCTCGGGAATGAGCTGCACATTCATCGGGTTATTCTTGGTCCAGTAGTGATAGTGCTCGGTGAGCCTGTAGGTGGTGCAAATCACGTTGAAGCCCTCAGCCGCGGTGCCGTACTTATCGGCCGGCGTCTTGAACTTTTTGACTACGGGACTATTGGACTGGTTAGGGTGCAGCAGGTTTTGTACTGGACTCTCGATAGGCTCGTAGTGCTCGGGGAAGGGCCCATCGTTGAGCCAAACGAACAAACGCCCCAGGCCCTCCTGATTCATGATGAACGGGCCCATGTGGTCCTTGGGCGGCGAGTCGGCCTTGAAATCGGGCACATCATTGCCGACCCAAAGCTGCTTGGCCTCGTCCCACCATATCTGCCGTCGCGACGGATCCCACGGCTTGCCTTGCAGATCGCAAGAGGCGCGGTTGTACATTCCACGGCGGTTCGCGGGCCATGACCATGCCCAATTAAGATAAAAGCCAAGACCAGACGGATCGTCGGTCCCACGACGCTGGGTCATTGCACCGGCTTCCGTCCAGGAGCCGGAATACAGCCAATTTCCACAGAGAGTAGTGCCATCGTCCTTCAGCCACGCAAAACCTGGCAGTTGTTGACCGGCCTTGATGACCTGCGCGGTCTTCGGGTCAGTCAGATCGGCTAACGCCTTACCGTTAATCTCCTTTGCGAGGTCTGACAGCGAGGGATTGTACGGGGTGGTGTAAGGCCACCAGCTATTAAGAATTGGATCCGGAAACTTGCCGCCTTCCTTTTTGTACAATTCGCGCACTCTGAGGAAGATTTGGGCCACTATGTCCTGATCCAGGCGAGCCTCGCCCGGAGTAGGGACGGCGACGTTCTTCCACTGCAGCCAGCGTGCCGAGTTCGTCATCGACCCGTCTTTTTCGGCGAAGCCGGCGCAGGGCAGACGATAGACCGTGGTGTTGATGGTCTTCATCTCCTCGGGCTTGATTCCGGGGGACTTCCAGAACTCGCTGGTCTCGTCGGGGTAAATCTCACCAACCACTAGCCAGTCAGCTTTCTTGAGCGCTTCTATGTTTTTCTGCGAGTCTGGTCCAATAGCGACGCCGTTCATGCCAAAAGCGAACATCCCCTTAACCGAGCCGCGGTACATGTTGTCCCAGATCTGTGCCCAGGAATAATTGCGGTCCACTTTGGGCAGGTAATGGAAGGCCCAGTCGTTCTCTTTGGTAGCCGCGGGTCCGTACATCGCCTTGAGGAACGACACCGCAAACTTCGGAGTATTGGAGTAGTAGTTGAACGAATCCCATCCTGCCGGTTTAACCGTCTTGGGTGTAATGCGGTCGATGTAGGTCTTGAAATCCTTGTCGGTGGGGTCGGGCACCTTCAAGTATCCGGGCAGGCTGTCGAAGACTCCCGCCATGTCAGTGGCGCCCTGGATATTGGAGTGGCCGCGCAGCGCATTCACGCCGCCTCCAGCGCGACCTACATTGCCCAGCAGCAACTGCAGCATGGCCGCGGTGCGAATGATCTGAGTACCGAAAGTGTGCTGCGTCCATCCCACAGCGTAAATAACAGTGCCGACCTTTTTCATGTCGCCATCTTTGCGGACCGAAGTGAAAAGATCGGCGGCTTTCAGGAACTGGTCTTTGGGAATACCTGTAATACGCTCGACCATCTCTGGCGTGTAGCGAGAGTATTGCTGCTTGAGTAGCTGGAAGACGCAGCGCGGGTGCTGGAGCGTGAGGTCGTAAGCGACCTTCTCCGGCATAAGCGGTGGCGGAAAAGGAGCCTTCGGGGCAGCGGTTGAAGACTTCTGTTGTGGCGGGTCTCCGGCTGGAGCAGTTGCCGCAACGGCTTTGCCGCTCATATCTCCGCCCTCGGCGTAATTCCAGGTATTCCTGTCGTAGGTCTGAGAGGCGGGATCAAATCCAGAGTAAAAACCGTCCTCCGGGAGTTTGAATCCTTCCTTCACCAGGATTGGAGCACTGGTGTAGTTGAGCAGGTAATCTTTGGCGATCCGGTTGTTCTGGATGGTGTAGTTGATCAGCCCACCGAGAAAAGCAATATCGGTGCCGGCACGAATCTGCAGAAACAGATCCGAAGTGGCGGCAGTCCGCGTCAACCGAGGATCGACGACTATCAGTTTGGCGTTGCGCTGCCGCTTGGCTTCTATGACCCACTTGAAGCCACAGGGGTGGTTTTCGGCTGGATTCCCACCCATGACCAACATCATGTCTGCGTTCTTGATGTCGATCCAGCCATTGGTCATGGCCCCGCGCCCAAAAGTTGGTCCCAAACTTGAGACCGTAGGGCCGTGTCAAACCCGGGCCTGGTTTTCCAGGTAGCAGACCCCCAGGCTGCGCATGGTCTTTACTACGAGGTAATTGAATTCATTGGTATCGGTACACCCGCCCGTCCAGGCGATGCTTTCGCAACGATTGACGGTTCGTCCCTGGGAGTCCTTTTCGACGAAGCCGTCGTCGCGGCTTTTTTTCGTCCAGTGGGCGATTTCGTCGATTGCCTGGTCCCAGGAAATGTCTTCCCAGTGATCCGAGGCCGGCCGGCGAACCTGCGGCTTGAGCAGGCGGCGGTCGTTCAAGATGTCCTGCATGAGCGACGAGCCCTTGGGACAGAGCGTGCCACGGTTAATGGGATGGTCAGGATCGCCCTCGACATGCACGACCTGCGGGGTTACGTTCTTCGCCTTGTCACCAATGGTGTAGATGATGACGCCGCAGCTCACCGAGCAGTAAGGACAGGTGCTGCGGGTCTCCGTAGTACGCGAGATCTTCAACGCCTGCGCCTGCGCATATGCGGGGGTGAGATCAAATCCCAGAACTGTGGTGGCGATACCGCTGACGGTGGAAACTCTCAGGAAGTCACGTCGCGTGGGACTCATGCTTGCCTCCCAGAACCCGCGGAAAACAGAAGACTCAACCGAGAACAACGAAGACCAACATTATCAACCCAGGGCATAAAAGGGGTCAAGGGCGGGAGAGATAATCCCAGGTCTCGCAAAAACGGCGAGACCCTTCGACTCCGCTCAGGGCAGGCTCTGGGGGCACCCTGCCTACAACTTTTTTGTCCCAACGGGGTTTGAACTAGATAGATCGGAGGGTGCACAAATGATGAAAGCAACGATATTTGCGACGTTGGGTCTGGCGGCTGTGCTGGCTCTGGCTACCCCACCTCGGGCCAATGCTGGAGTTGTAGTCGGAGTGGGAGTCGGGCCGGTTTTTGTGCGGCCGGCGTATGGGTACGTTGTAGCGTCTCCTCGTCCATACGCTTATTATCCGCATCCGTATGCTTATGGCTATGCTTACGGTCCGGGCTATGGTCATCCCGGCTATCGATACTACGGGCGCTTCGACCGAGACCGCCGCTGGGATGGTAGAGACAGAGACTATGATCGCCACGAATATGGAGAGCGTGGCTACAGGCGTTAAGCGTTCAGCAAAGCGAAGAAATCTTTAGAAGCCCCTCGGTCAAGCTGGCTGAGGGGCTTTTGCCGCTTTGAGCCTTTCCGAACAAGCTGTGCGCGAGTCGGAAACATACATCTACGTTGAACTGCTAGACGCCCCGCCTAAGTTGCTGATTTTATTACATCGCAATAGTTGTTGCAACGATTATTGTGGTAACGCATCAAATCAGTTGGAAAGGAGCTTACTATGAGCACAGTCGCAACTTCGCAAGCCGTTACCACAACTTGGACTATTGACCCAGCTCACTCTGTGGCCGAGTTCAAGGTCAAGCACATGATGATTTCCAACGTCAAGGGGCAATTCGCGAAGGTCACTGGAACGTTGACTCGGGACGAATCCGACCGGACAAAATCCCATGTCGACGCAGTGATTGAAGCGGCGTCAATCGAAACGCGCGATGCCCAGCGCGATGCGCACCTGAAGAGCGCCGACTTCTTCGACGTCGAGAAGTTCCCTACGTTGTCGTTCAAGTCCACGCGCGTTACGCCTGCTGGGGACGGAGAACTGGGAGTGGAGGGCGACCTGACTATTCACGGCATCACCCGCAAGGTGACCTTTTCGGTGGAAGGCCCAACTCCGCCGGCGAAGGATCCGTGGGGCAACACGCGCATTGCAGTATCGGCAACCACAAAGATCAACCGCAAAGATTTCGGCTTGACCTGGAATGCGGCGCTGGAGACCGGCGGCATTCTGGTTGGCGACGAGGTGACCATCACGCTTGATGCTGAGTTCCTGAAAGCTTGAATTGTTTGGGATCGCCAGGCTGCATCCAAGCCGCGTGTATCCTGGCGGTAGAAAGAGAATCGTATGTCACTCCGACCGATTAAACAGATTATTCAAACGACACCGACCATCGAGGGCGCCGGCGTGAAGCTGCAGCGCGCCTTCGGTTTCGGCAAGACAAAGGATTTCGATCCCTTTCTTTTGCTGGACGATTTCCGCAACGACAATCCGGAGGATTACCTGGCCGGATTTCCGTGGCATCCGCACCGGGGGATTGAGACCATCACGTATGTACTCGCCGGCTCGGTCGAGCATGGCGACAGTCTGGGCAATAAAGGCAAAATGACCGCCGGCGATGTGCAATGGATGACGGCCGGCAGCGGGATTCTGCATCAGGAGATGCCGAGGGGTGATAAGCAAGGACGCATGCACGGCTTCCAGTTGTGGGCGAACCTGCCCTCATCGCTGAAGATGACCGATCCTCGATATCAAGACATTCCCGCAAGTGCGATTCCCGAGGTCACCGACGACGATGGGACACGCGTGCGCATCATCTGCGGCGAGTTCTGGGGTAAGAAGGGGCCGGTGGAAGGTGTGGCGGCCGATCCGAGTTACCTCGATATCTCAGTCGGCCCAGGCCAGCAGAAGCGGATCAAAGTGGAGACCACGCGGAACGCCTTTGCCTACGTGTTCGCAGGCTCTGGCACGTTCCGCGACGCCTCGGATCCCCGCGCCGTTTTGACCGAGCAGGCGGCAGACCCCAACGCGCCAGCTAAGTACGATGTCGGCAATCACTCGCTGGTGCTGTTCGACCGCGGCGATGAGTTGACGGTGCAAGCCGGACCCGAGGGGATTCGTTTCCTGCTGGTATCGGGCAAGCCGATCGAAGAACCTGTCGCGTGGTATGGTCCGATTGTGATGAACACGCAAGCACAGCTGCGCCAGGCGATGACGGAATTACAAACCGGCGAATTCATCAAACACCGGTGAATCGGCGCCGAAGAAATGTGGCCCTGCACAGATCAGCTGCGCAGGGCTTATGTTTGGTTGGCCCAGTGCTTTACAATGCCGTACCAACTCGAGTGGACTTAGTCCTGCCTCTCTTCAGGAGCTTTCATGAGACGCGTTTTAAACCTTCTTCTGGGCCTGGCCGCGTTTGGTTCACTTTTTCTCTCCGCCGCACTCTCACAAGCTGACGGACAGCTTGCAGACGGAGCGATCGCTTCGCGCACTGCGGAGATCGATGGCGTCAAGTTGTATTACCTGACCGCTGGCCACGGCACACCGCTCATTCTGCTTCACGGCTATGCGGAGACTTCGCGAATGTGGAGGCCGATCATTCCCGCGCTGGCCGAACGCTTCACTGTAATCGCACCGGACCTGCCCGGTATCGGAGACTCGGACATTCCCGCCGACGGTTTGGATATGAAAAGTGCCGCCATCCGTATTCATGATCTCGCGAAGTCGCTTGGCGTGAAGAAAGCCGAAGTGGTGGGACACGATATCGGCCTCATGGTTGCCTACGCCTACGCCGCGCAGTTCCCAACGGAAGTAACGAAACTCGTTCTGATGGATGCTTTCCTCCCCGGAGTGGAGGGCTGGGAAGCGGTTTACAACAACCCCAGCATCTGGCATTTCCGCTTTAACGGGCCAACCCCCGAAGCTCTGGTTCAGGGTCGCGAGCGCACGTACTTCGCATATTTCTGGAATGACTTGGCGGCCGACAAGACTCGTTCTCTTCCAAAGGCGGACCGCGAAGCCTATGTAGCTGCCTACTCACGCCCTGGACGCATGCATGCGGGATGGGCGTATTTCGTTTCGTTTCTCCAAGCCGCCAAGGATTTCGCTCAACTCTCTCGGACCAAGCTGACCATGCCAGTACTGACCATCGGCGGCGAGAAGTCGTTGGGAGAAGCACTCGGGCAACAAACCAAGCTGGTTGCGACAGACGTCACCGTCGTGGTGCTAAAGGATACTGGGCACTGGGTGCTTGAGGAACGGCCGAAGGAAACGACTGAAGCGCTTGAAAAGTTTCTGTGAAGAGCATTTGCAAGACACGATCTTTCGTGATTCGCCAAGGCGTCGAAAATATGCAGAAGAGATTGTCAGGCGGGAATAGCTTTTTGACCAAACAGCCGGATCACATGGGTTGTGGCAGCCCGATCCGGCGCAGCAGGTCGGTGTTGCGTGGGTCGGAGTGCATCCCATACCAGAAGACGTCTATACCTAGCCAAGGCATGGTGGCGGAATGCTCTGCGTAAGCCTTTTCGAGCAACCGGAACGCCTCGTCTTTCTCGTCGAGTCCCGCATAAATCGTCGCTACTTGATAGAAATCGACATAAGCGTGCGAGGACAAGTCCCTGAATTCTCGGGCGATCTTTAGCGCATCAGCCCGCCTGCCCGAGACGGCGTAAACCCAACCAAGTCCGCTAGCAACGAACTGGTTCTCTGGCGCTACAGCTTTGTCCTGATCGGCAATTTTGTCGAATTCGGCAAGGGCTTGGGGATACATGCGCTTCATTGCATATGCCCAAGCTAGCAGGGCACGCACCACCGGAAGGTTTGGATTGAGGTCGAGCGCCTTATGGTATTGAGCAATAGACTCATCGTATCGTCGCGTGAACAGATAGACGTTTCCCACTTGGGTAACTATTTCGGGTGACAGCGGGTCAAGCTCTTGTGCCCGCTGCGCTTCCGCCATGCTTTCGCTGAATCGTTGCCTCGTTTTCAGGCATTCGGCATACCGATCATGGGAGAGCGCACTGTTCGGGCTTAGCTCAATTGCCCGCTTGAATTCTCGTTCCGCCCTTGGCCAGTCCCAGTCGGCGAAGAACACGGCATACGCTAGCGCAGCGTGTGCCTCGCCAAGCGTGTCATCAAGCTCCAGTGCCTTCATCGCCGCCGCCTTCGCCTGCGGAAAGCTGTCGCTGGGGGGAAGATATAACCAATCGCCTCCAAGCCCGGAGTAGGAGTCAGCCAAACCCGCGTAGGCCAGAGCATAGCTGGGGTCTTTGTCGATTGCTTGTTGGAAATACTCGACGGCCTTCTTTAGCCCGGCTGCTGTTGTTTGGTTTAGGTGATACCTGCCCTTCAAATAAAGCTGATACGCCTCAGGATTTATCGCGGGCGACTTCGCCAACCGATTTTTTTCTTCGCTGGTCAGCTGCACTCGCAGATTCCCGGAAATCGCGGTTGCAATCTCTTGCTGAACGGATGCAGCGTCGGCCATTTTTCGGCTGTACTGCTCGCCCCAAAGCTGCTTGTCCTCGCGTGCCTCCACGAGTTCGGCGCTTACCGAAACATCTTCGCCGTGTTGGACGACCCTGCCCGTGACCAGCGCCTCCACCCCTAGCTCTATCGCGACCTTCTTTGGGTCGATGTCACGCTGCTTGTAACGGAAGGCTGAGGTGCGAGAGATCACCTTTAGATTTGGGAGACCCGACAACCTGTCGATGACACCCTCCGTGATTCCGTCGCTCAAGTACTCCGCGTTTGGATCACCGCTGGCATTCGCGAAGGGCAGTACGGCCACCGAGTTGATGCGGGTGCCAGTGCTGCCGCCGAAGCGAAACAGACCTGCAACCAGCGCGACGACGAACGCGAAAGCTATAGCGCCACTAATCAACATCGTCCGACGTGACCACGGGGGCCTTGTACTATCGCTTGATGTGATCTTGCCTGACTCCAGGTTTCGCTTCGCTCGCTTCAGGTCGGCCTTAACGTCGGAAGCGTGCTGATACCGAATCTCACGGTCTTTCTCTAGAGCCTTGTTGATGATCCGTTCCAATTCCACCGGCACGTCAGGATTTAGGCGCACGGCCGACGTTGGTGTCCCGTCCAAAATGACTTTGAAGATCACTCCAGACGTGTCACCCCGAAACGGAAGCATGCCCGTACACATCTCGTACAACACAGCGCCGAACGAGAACAGGTCTGTCCGAGCATCGAGTTCCTTCCCGCGAACCTGTTCAGGAGACATATACGCCACGGTGCCCAACGTCGAACCGGGGCTGGTCAGGTGCTCTTCAGAGTCAATGGTCGGGGCGCTCATGGCAACGCTCTCCGGCTTCAGCGGCATTTTCGCCAGTCCGAAATCCAAAATCTTCGCCTGTTCGCGGGCGGTCACGAAGATGTTCGCCGGCTTGATGTCCCGGTGGATGATTCCTTTCGAATGTGCCGCGTCAAGAGCATCGGCAGTCTGGATTCCCAGGTCGAGCACGGCTTCGATCTCCAGCGGCTTGCAATTGATTCGGTGCCTGAGTGTCTGTCCTTCCAGCAGTTCCATCGCTATGAAGGTTCTCCCATCGACCTCATCGATTTCGTAAATGGTGCAGATGTTCGGATGGTTCAGGGCGGAAGCCGCTCGAGCCTCACGACGGAATCGCTCTAGCGCCTGCGGATCACTGGCCAGTCCTTCGGGCAGGAACTTCAGCGCGACATGACGGCCGAGCTTCAGGTCTTCGGCCTCATACACGACGCCCATTCCACCGCCGCCAATGTTGCGCAGAATACGGTAATGGGAAACCGTCTGCCCCACGGGTTGGGATGGCGTGGCCACTGGCGGGAATGTTACGGGGAAGCGCGTAGAGGGTCAACTGGACGAAGGCATCCATTAGCGTTCTCCGCAGCCGCAGTGCGACGGATGGAATCGCATTTGCACTCGACGTTGATTGTGGACGGGGACGGCCTACTCGGAAGCAGTCACGATTGTAAACCGTCTAGATGACCCATCGAACCCTAGACGCATCTGAGTCGTTCATGAGTTACCCTTTCCGGTGAACTTTATCGATCCCGTCGTGGCGAAAGGGCTATCGAATGTTTAAGAGATTCGTGATCGCTGTTCTGTCGTTGGTGGCGGTTTCTGCCGCCATCGGTCAATCCCTTCCTGAAATGCGGATGACTCCGGCGGAGATCCGAGCCAGCACGCTCGACGACAACCAGATTGGGAGTTCCGGCGTGCCCGGGGTGCATACGAAAGTTATCTTCGGCGATCCTTCAAAACTGGGTTTCTATACGATCTTGTTGTTCGTGCCGGCCCATACCACCATCCAGGCGCATTCACACCGGGACAATCGGATGGCGACTGTGGTATCGGGCGAATGGCACTTTGGCTATGGCAATCATTTCGAAGAGAAGTTACTGAAGACGCTTCCGCCGGGAAGCGTGTATTCGGAACCGGGAGGAGACAATCATTTCGCCCGGACTGATGCTGACCCCGTAATCGTGGAAGTCTCTGGGTATGGTCCAACCGACACGCGGTATTTCGAGGACAAAAACGATCCCAAAGCGCGAGAGAAGAATTGACCGGAAGCACACTCCCAGGTCTCGCAAGAACCTAAGACCGCGGGGGCACCCGACGGTCGGAAAACCGGGTCCCTCGACTTCGCGCGTCGATTCGCGAGCGAATCAACGTCCTCCGTTCGGGATGACCGACGTATAGGTATAGGTCTGGGTAAGAGCTGCCTAGCGGATGCGATCGGCAATTCCTAAGTGAGAAACGGCCAAGACTATGCTTGCCTTTTTTGAACCTTCCGCAGCGGTTTGGTACGCAGCCCCGATGTTGATTTCTTTGGCGGCCAGCTTCGCGGCAAAACGAGACAGGGCTCCCGGCACGTTGGGGAGGGTGACGTGAAGCACCCGCTCTTCGTAGTAAGAAATACCTTTGTCTTTGAGAATCTTCTTAGCCTTGACGGGATTATCTACGACCAATTGGATATAGCCCATCGCACCTGCGCTGCCGGCGTTGAAGGCGAGAATATTGACCTTCGCCGCGCTCAGAATTCTTGTCAGACTGGCTAGCGTTCCCGGACGGTTTTCACACGAAACAGTCAGTTGGTTCACTTTTGGCATGATGGCGCGACGTACTATGTTGGGGCATGCTACCAGAGGAAGAAACCGATGAGTACGAAAATCTCGGGTTGCATCGTCGCAAGGTCCGACGCTTTCACTTGAGGGTTGCATTGAGAAATGTGAAACAGAGGGAACGGATCTCGGCATCGGAGAACGTCGCTGGGTAAGCCATGATGCGGGCCAGCAACTTATCTCGAAGCATCCCTTCAATCGCTCCCATCAATGCGGAGCGCAAGGCTTGGGGGTGAACCGCCAGCTCTCCCCGATCCGCCAGTTCTTGCAGAATTTGATCCACAATTTTAACGAATTCCAAGAACCCAGGTACGAGCACAACCTGTCTGCCATTGTCGCGAATGCGGCGCCCTTCCAGTAGAAAGAGTTTGAGAAGTTGCTCGTCTTTATTCAAGAAATTAAGGGTCATCTCGAGGGTCATCTGGAACTTCTGGCGGGGTGCGGAAATACTCTCGGTGGCCAGTCGGATGGATGGGATGAGCTGCTCCCAGGCGTACTCAAAAACCGCCTCCAAAACGCCTTGCTTGCTTCCGAAATGTTTTATGAGCTGAGATTCACTGGTGCCGGCTAGCCGGCAAATAGCGGCTGTCGAGGTGGGCTCGTATCCCCGTTCAGCAAACAAGGTTTTTGCTGCTTCGCGGATGCGTTCCCGGCTTGGGGTCATCGCCCCGGTTCCCTGAATTCGCATTTCTTGTGGTCCGTACCCTCTTTGCGGCGTCCAAATAACAATTATTTGGATGCGTCACTATTATAATCCGAGGCCATCCTACTCTAGTCCAGGGCAAAGGTCGAACGAAGCCGATTCGGTTCTTTTAATCTCGTCTAACATTTTTATATTTATGGTGTTAGCTGACATCGGCACATAAGGACGTCCGAACCGGATACAGAGTTTTCATTTCGCAGATACAAGGATACCTGTATTGACGGAGCTTTTGAGGCGCGGGTAGCATCGTGGCCGCATTAAAGGGATAGTACAACTACTTCTAACAGTGTTGTAACTCCGGAGGCTTCCATGCGCGTCCCGTTCCCACAACGTAGTCTGATTGAACGCAGTCTTCAGAGTCTGCCTCGCCTTTGCCTGAGAGTACTGGTAGTAATGGTCTTTTCACTGGCGGCGATCACGGCAGTCGCGCAGTCGGCGCCGACGAACCCGAAGCATTTCTTTTGGGCGCCGGGTCAGCCCAATACGCCAAGCGGCGCTTCGCTGGCGAATGACCTCATTTATCACGGTGGCAACGCCGGCGCGGGCGCGATCGGTGTGGAGACGACGCCGGCAACATATTTGATCTTCTGGGGTCCGGACTGGTCGAGTGGCTTCACCACGGCCGACGTCAATGGGAGCACGTATACGAGCCAGGAGCTGCAAAACTACGTCACCTCGTTCCTGACGAATCTGGGCGGGACGTCGTGGGCAGCGATTCAGAATGAGTACTGCAACAACGTACCGGCAGGAACCACCAGCTGCGCTGCTGTCGGTGGCGGCAACTATGTCACCAATCCGCGCAAACAGCTCAAAGGGGTTTGGACGGACCCGACGCCCGTGCCGGCCGACATCGTCACGCTGGGCCTCGCGGAGAATCTGGCTGACGATCCGCTCGCGACAGAGGCGATACGAGCCTCGGCGCATTTCAACTACGATCCGCAAGCGACGTACATTATTCTCACGCCGCCGACCACGATCGGGACAGGCCAACCCGTCTATTGCGGTTACCATACGCAGACCAGCAGCGTTGACGGACTGGGTAATCCCTATCGGCTGCAGTACGCCTTCATCCCCTTCCTGAATGCCAGCTGGCCGGTCCTGGGACAGGGTGGGTGCGGAATGAACTCGGTCAACGTGGTTAGCGACAGCTTTGGGCACGGAGTCTTCGACGGATACAGCATCGTCGTCGGCCATGAGTACGCGGAGGCGGTCACCGATCCCGACAACTTCGCCACGGTGCAGGACGGCTGGAATGACATACAGGGGAGCGAGAACGGTGACAAGTGCGCGTGGACGCATCTGGGTAACGTCTCGATGAACAATCACACCTCTTTTGCGGTGCAGCCGCTGTGGAGCAACAAGGCGTTCGACGTCACTGGCGAAGGCTGCGTCCGATCCGCGCCCACCAACCCGCATGCCATGCCTCCGGTGGGCGTCACGCCGCCCACCGTGGATATTTGCATGACCCTCGGAGTGTGCCCGCCCGGCGTTGCAGCGGGCCAACCAATGCCAGTCAATATGGCTTACTTCGGTGGCGGAGTGCAGGTGAATCCGAAGATTTATATGGTTTTCTGGGGATGGGGGCAGGCAGGGGCGTTTGATCATCTGACGACAGGTCAGCCGGCCACCGATCCCGATGGCGCAGGCGCGCTGATGACTCGGTTCGTCAGCGCCATGGGCGGTACGAGTTGGGGAAACATCGTGACCCAGTACTACCAATCAAATTACAACGGCAACTACTCCAACATTAGTAATCCGCAGCATGAGCTAGCGGGGGTTTGGCACGATGACGTCAATCCCATCCACGACAATCTGGCCCCGATCGAAATCGCACGAGAGGCAGCACGAGCGGTGCAGTACTTCCACATCACCGACCTGGCCGATTCGCAGATTGTGGTGGCTCAGCCGCAACACTACAATGACGCGGGTTTTAACCAAAGCCAGTACTGCGCCTGGCACGACTTCACTACCCCGATCGCATATCCGGGTGTGAAGTCGAAAATCTCATTCACCAACATGCCCTACGTGCTTAACGCCGGCGGGGGATGCGGAAAGGATTTTGTGAACCCGGCGCCGGGAGGAGATATCGACGGCGTCACGATTGTGCTCGGACACGAGATCGCCGAGACCCTTACCGATCCGGGAGCAGAGGAAGCAGCAGGCCTGATTCAATACGGGGCCTGGTTCGATTATCAGAGCTGGGAAATCGGCGACAAGTGCGCGTGGGTCGGCGACGGTCTCCAGATCCCGGGCGCGCCGTTCAACATGATTGGAAACGATGGGCGCGCGTATCCTGTGCAGACCCTGTGGAGCAACAAGAGCCTGAATGGGGTTGGTTACTGTTCGCGGGGATTCTGACGGACTCCGCCACGCGAGTGCCCGTGGCGCGCTTGGTTGGGCAGAGCATAGCGGTGGCAACACTGGCTGGCTGGCGGGTTGCGGCTGCCGTTTCGCGGCTTGCCGACTACTCGCCAGCCTTGGCCGCCAATGTTTCAACGACGGCGATATTTTGCAGTAGGTCCTGTGGCAAACCGTGCCGTTCCTTTAAGTATTCCGAGCTGTTGTAAGAAATCCAGACTTTCCCTCCCCGATCTTCCCAAACCAGAATCTTCAGAGGAAGATCAATCGCAATGCTGGGAGCGGCCAGCATGAGAGGTGTTCCTGCCTTAGGGCTGCCGAAGATTAACAGTTTGGTGGGAGGCATTTTCATTCCCACCTTTTCCGCTTCCCCGCTGTGGTCGACAAGGGCGAATAGCGTGACTCCCTTGGATTGCAGAATATTCTTGAGCCTGTCCACCGTCTGCTCGACTGAATGATTGCTCGGCTTGTCGATGATGCCTTTCTCTATCGCCGGTGTCATGGATACCTCCTCATTGTTTTCGGGACGTAGATTCGCAGAGCCGCGCACGGAAACCAGGTAGATCGCCATCGCCAGTCCAACCAAAGCCAGGAACAACGCGACCAACAGAGCCTGGGTTGAAGGACGCGAAGGGACAGGCCCTCCCCGATCTAATTCCCGCACGAGTCGAAGATGATGCCAGGCAGAGAGAAGATTGACCACCACGCCGAGTGCAATCAGCGCGGTGCCGAACCAGAGGGACAACCCGTAAGACGGGGCGGAGGGAGCTTGCTGGATAAACTGAAGTTGTTGGAGGAAGAGACCGAAGCGCGCCACGACAAAACCGAATCCCATCAAGGCTAGACCTGTGCGAATCCATGCCAGGAAGGTTCGCTCTGCAGCCAGGAAATCTCGCAAGTCTGCTCTCTGCGTTGTTTGCGCCGGCGCATTCATTTTGCTGTCTCCAGGCTGCGAGCTTCTGATCTGCTTAGGGCACTTGAGCGTTTCACCGTTCCATGCGTCGTGCAGCGCGGATGAGCCCCACTCCGAGGCTTAGGACGGCAGCAGCGAGAAATAGCGCTCCGATGTACGCGAGATTTATCAAGCTATTCGGTTCGTTCGCCGTTGGAGAAACGACAGACAAGAAGAACGCGGCTGGAATCAGAATGGCAGCGATCGGCGCGCCGGTTCGGGCAAGCCACTTCCAAAACGGCGAAAGCACTGCCTCGTCAACGTACCGAAGCATGACCAGCGACAGGACGAGATAAACGCCAGCATGTGCGTGTCCGGCTCGCCAAAGATCGTGTCGCAGCGGATTGTCGTTATACCCGGGCATATTTCTGGTTAGAAAACTGAGAAGAGTCAGGCCTCCGTACATCACGCTGGGAAGAACCACCAGAAGAATTCCTGCGAGCATTCGCGATTCTCGTGACATGATTTTCCCCGTCAGAAGTTGCTGGAATTGCTTGAAAACGCACTCATTCTTCTGTACTTCCAGCGCTGTACGATGAGAGAGCAAACCGTTCCGGCCTTCCCCGAAGGGGGAAGGCCGGTTAGGCTTACTACGCAGCTGCTTCCTTGGCTTGCTTAAAAAACGCAAGCACGTCGGCATTAATCACGTCCGCGTGGGTCGTAGGCATCCCGTGCGGATAACCCGGATATACCTTTAGCTTAGCGCCCTTCACGAGCTTCGCAGACAACGGAGCCGCCGCGGCGATGGGCACGATCTGGTCATCGTCGCCATGAAGGATGAGGGTTGGCACATCGAACTTCTTGAGGTCCTCGGTGAAATCCGTCTCAGAGAAGGCTTTGATGCAGTCGTAGTGGGGCTTCATTCCTCCCATCATGCCCTGCAGCCACCAGTGCTCCCGGATGCCTTCCGAAATCTTGGCGCCGGGCCGGTTGTAGCCGTAGAACGGGAGCGTAATGTCCCTATAAAACTGCGGCCGATTGGCCGCGAGTTGAGCTCGCAGGTCGTCGAAGACCGAGATCGGCGCGCCTACGGGATTCTTGTCCGTCTTCAACATGAGCGGCGGCACCGCGCTGATGAGCACAGCCATGGCAACACGTTTTGTGCCATGCCGGCCGATGTAACGGGCAACTTCTCCGCCACCGGTAGAGTGGCCTACGTGGATTGCGTTCTTCAGATCGAGCTTTTCCGTAAGGGCTGCGAGATCATCGGCGTAAGTGTTCATTTCGTTGCCATCCCAGGTCTGGGTGGAACGGCCGTGCCCGCGCCGATCATGGGCGATCACTCGATAGCCCTGCTGGCCGAAGAACAACATCTGTCCGTCCCAGTCGTCCGCGGTGAGCGGCCAGCCGTGACTGAACACTAAGGGCTGGCCCTTTCCCCAGTCCTTGTAGTAAATCTGTGTGCCATCTTTTGTGGTGATAGTGGGCATGATTTTTTCTCCTCTGTGAGATTATTTGTTACAGGGACGTTGGCTGAACAGCATTGTATTCCGATACTGCTGAACGCGCGATTTTCAGCAAAGGGTGTCAGCGAGAACCTGCTTCATGGCTAGAGCGATCTTCTCGAGGTGCGTTTCCTGACGAAGTGTGTCGCCTGACATCAGAGTTACGGGGCGCTCGATGACAGGAACCTGGAACCCATGACCTCGGCGAGCGCTACTTGAAAGTTGGCTTCGGCGGTGAGCACACAGAGTCAAACCAACGACTGATATACACCTCGGCATGGGCTTCACCGCAGTAATGACGGGCTCCGGGCGCTTCGGCCGCCTCAGAATTCCATCGGTGCACCGTAAGCTCGGCGTCTCCACACCGGATCACGAACCAGTGAATGGGATTACTGGTCACGATTCCACAGACTTCACATCTGAATTCCCGCAACGTTGTCATGCATTCCTTGAGCGACCCGAGACATAGGTAACAGATGGTACCGGACACATAGGTTACACTTTTTCCCCTTTTGGGGAGGAAGTGATGCCGTGGAAGGAGTGTTCGGTGATGGACGAAA
>Ga0210408_10000070_pt1 | contig 161642 bp, 111 predicted proteins | sample IncBWH4MmetaG_FD_155471 | JGI IMG/M metagenome (GOLD analysis project Ga0210408, IMG submission 155471) | Forest soil microbial communities from Barre Woods Harvard Forest LTER site, Petersham, Massachusetts, United States - Inc-BW-H-4-M | ecosystem: Environmental > Terrestrial > Soil >... | reverse complement strand
ACGCTTGGCTCGGCCAGTTTCGCCGACTGCTGGTTCGTCATGAACATCTCCTCTGCACCTATCGCGCCTTCTTCTATCTTGCTTGCCTCTGGATTACACTCCGGAGGTATTTATGAAACACGCTCTAGTAAGAAGCCGGAAGTCGAGCATAGCGGCAAATCTCGATGTCCAAGGCATTGGCCAAGCCAGCATCAAGAACATGCAGACAATCAAAACCGCGCTTTTGCAAATATTGTGCAAGGGTTGGTGGCAGTTGGTTGTCGACCAGGAATTTCACGATGTCCGAAGCACAACGTGATCGGTCTGATACGCAGCGTAGTCGATGGCAGCGAGAATGTCTTCACGCTCCAGGGAGGGATAATCTCCCAGGATTTCCTCAAAGGAAGCTCCTGCTCCGAGCAGTTCGAGAACATCAGTTACACGTATGCGCTGCCCTCGAATGCAGGGACGTCCCCCGCATTTGCCTTCCTCAACAGTGATTCGACCAAGACGCTCCAGATTCATCGCTCGCTCCAGCCTTAAGATACGTTGTCTTCCGCTCGATGGGCAAGCGAAGAGCAGGACCACCGGGAACACCATAGACACAAAAGGCGCCGCTTGGTCAGCGGCGCCTTTTGTTACTTGTACGCAGGATATGGAGTACCGAGAATTAGGGGGTGAATTTTTCTCCGCTCCTGGGGAGGAATACTCTTACAATGGAAGCGTAGAATCCGACCGTCATCCGCGAGGACGTTAAATTAAGGCGTTAGGAGGCGTGAGCGGAGCGGGAGCTTCCTGCCGAAATCCTGAGCGATAGCGAAGGAACTCTATCGACAATCTACGTCATCCGCGAGGACTCTAACTTTCGTGGCCTTTTATCTCTCTAGCTCCATCTCCGTCCAAACTCATGATTGAAGACCAGAACTGCCAGGAAGTTAGAGGTTTCCAATTGAAAATTACCAACTCGACAATATCCAGTGAATACCCCCGCCCCCTTGCAGATACTTCAAGGATACTGTAAGGATATTTTGCGCCAGATCGACCTTTGCCATCATTAATAAAGCACTTGAGTTGCCTATGATCAGTTTAACCAGCCCAGCCCCGCTGGTTGGCGTCATTATGGCAGTTTAGGAAACGGTGTAGCTGTTGGTGGAAGCCCCAACCTTCAGGCCGAGGCTTGGAGTTTCTACATTCTTGAGACAAAAAGCGGTGGAGAGCGGCGCTATTGAGCTTACCCTAAGCAAAGCCGAGGGATCACGTTAACAATAAGGTTTTACGGGTGGAAGAACGGCGCTTCAGCGCCGTGTAAAGAGCAGCATGTAAAGAGTGCGCTTTAGCGCTGGTGGCACAAGGTCTAGCCCCTGCGGAAATACGGAAGAATATGGGAGACACCAGGGCTGAAAGCCCGTTATTCTAAAACGGTCCCAATACACGGCCCTGAAGGGACCGTTCTTCCACCGTTTCTTCTCGGAGCCCGCCCTTGAAAGCTACGGGGTGAGCTTTTTCTCCATGTCTGATTTTGATCAGCATGGATCAATGGATCAGTTGAATCAGCGTCATCAGCGGCAAGTTTTTGGTTTTTGCCTTCTTTGGTGGCACGCCCTGGATTCCGGTTAAACATCCATTGCCATAATTAATCGGTAGATATTAATTTTTACCGATGTTTTGTTACAATCTTCTTGTGGACACGGCGAAAACGGAACAACTCCTTAAGCTTATTAGTCACAGGCACGTAATTAGACCTCGTGATCTCGACAGCTTCGGTATTCCGCGGAATTATCTCAAGCGGCTTGTGGACCGGGGCCAGGTCCGAAAGGTGGAACGAGGACTTTACACTGCTGATCGAGTCGCGCCCTCGGAGCACCTAAGCCTGCTTGAAGTCAGTCACAAGGTACCAAAGGCCGTCATTTGCCTTCTGTCGGCTCTCCGCTTTCATGAGATTGGGACGCAAATGCCCAGTGAAGTATGGATCGCGATTAACGTAAAGGCCTGGACTCCCAAGATCAATTATCCTCCTGTGCGAATTGCGCGGTTCTCTGGTGAAGCACTGCGGTTTGGCATTCAGGAACACCGCATCGAGGGAGGCAGCCTGCGGGTGTACAGCCCGGCCAAGACGGTCGCCGATTGTTTCAAGTTCCGGCACAAGATTGGCGTAGATGTCGCTCTTGAGGCGCTGAGGGAGTGCTATCGACAGAAAAAAGCTTCGATGAATGAACTGTGGGAAGCGGCAAAGGTTTGCCGCGTCACAAACGTGATCAGGCCTTACATGGAGTCTCTGACTTGACGAAGCACGTGATGAATGTGGCTGCTTCCGTTGGTCAGCGTCTGCGCAATCTCGCACGGGAACGCAACGAAGACTTTGCCCTGGTGCTGACGAAATTCGGGCTTGAGAGGGTGCTATTTCGTATCTCGCAATCGAAGCATCGGAATATATTTGTGCTTAAAGGCGCATTGCTGTTCGAGTTGTGGACTGAGCAACGGTATCGTGCGACTCGGGACGCGGACTTTTTAGCAAAGGGCGAGAATACACCGGAACGTTTCATCCCAATTTTCAAACATATTTGCAATATGGTGGTGATAGATGACGGATTGCGTTTCGATGCGAAAAGTGTAACAGCCGAACGAATCACGGAAAACGCTGCCTATCAGGGAATACGGGTAAATTTTATCGGTCATCTTGATAATGCGCGCATTCCCATTCAAATTGACATCGGCTTTGGGGACGTCATTACACCATCTCCTCAAAAGGCAGTATTCCCTACCCTTCTTGATTTCCCAGCGCCGAAACTGCTGGCGTATCCCAAAGAGAGTGTCGTGGCTGAAAAATTTGAGGCGATGGTGAGCCTGGGGATCGCAAACAGCCGTATGAAGGATTTTTATGATCTCTGGAGTCTGTGTCGCGATTTTTCCTTTGACGGAGCTGTTCTCTCAGAGGCAGTGCAGAACACGTTCGCTCGGCGAGAGACGGAACTTCCAAGGGACGCGGCTCCGCTAGTGTTCACGGCAGAGTTTTACCAGGACACAAACAAGAAAAAGCAGTGGATCGGATTCCGCAATAAGAACAAGCGCTACATGAAGCAAGTCTCCCTTGAAGAAGTTTGCTTGGCAATCAGGGAGTTTTTGATGCCTGTCGTGGAGATGCTGAAAAAAAATGAACGGCTTGAGAAGATCTGGGCTCCAAGCGGTCCTTGGAAGAAGAGCCTATGAGGATTTTGGCTGAATGCTTGAAGCGCCAGACAAACCTCTTCACTGATTTGACTGGATGGACGCTGATCCAAAACAGAAGTAAATCAACGACTCGGCTCCGGGAACACCAGATACATAAAAGGCGCCGCTTGGTCGGCGGCGCCTTTTTGTTACTTGTACGCAGATATGGGGTACCGAGAATTAGGGGGTGAATTTTTCTCTGCTCCTGGGGAGAAATACTCTTACAATGGAAGCGTAGAATCCGACCGTCATCCGCGAGGACGTTAATTAAGGCGTTAGGAGGCGTGAGCGGAGCGGAAGTTTCCTGCCGAAGTCCTGAGCGATAGCGAAGGAACTCTATCGACAATCTACGTCATCCGCGAGGACTCTAACTTTCGTGGCCTTTCATCTCTCTAGCTCCATCTCTGTCCACCATGATGAAAACCCAGAACTGCCAAGAAGTTAGAGGTTTCCAATTGAAAATTACCAACTCGATAATACCCAGTGAATACCCCCACCCCCTATGGATACTTCAAGGATACTGTAAGGATATTTTGCGCCAGAACGACCTTTGCAATCGCTAATAAAACACTTGAGTTGCCTATGATCAGTTTAGCCTAGTCCGCGCCCTGCTGGATCAGCCGTCATCAGCGGTAAGATTGGGTTTCTGCAAGCGAACGGTGTGGTTGGGTTTGCCCTGCATTCTCTGCTCTTTTCTTGCGACCTCGGAACCCGCCCTGAACGTAGCGAAGGGATGAGCTTTTTCTCCATGTCTGATTTTGATCAGCGTTATCAGTTGAATCAGCGTCATCAGTGGTAAGGTTTTTGGGCTTGTGTTCAATGGCGCGGCTCTGGGGAAGTAATATAACATCGCCAACAGAGGAGCCGATTGGAGCTGCATGGATGTGCACTTGATTGACGGGACTTACGAATTGTTCCGGCATTACTTCGCCGTGCCTCAGGCGGCGAGCGTGGACGGCCAGGAAATCGGAGCAGTACGTGGTGTCGTGACATCGGTTTTGATGATGATCGAGCGCGGCGCCACCCACATTGGGGTTGCAACCGACCATGTGGTGGAGTCGTTTCGGAACGACCTGTATCCCGGATACAAGACCAGCGAAGGCGTGCCTCCGGAGCTGCTCTCGCAGTTTCCGGTCCTTGAGGAAGCGTTGGCGGCAATGGGAGTGGTGGTGTGGCCAATGGTCTACTACGAGGCGGATGATGCGCTCGCCTCCGCTGCCGTTCAAGCAGCGAAGGACGAGCGCGTGGGCCAGGTGCTCATTTGCACACCCGACAAGGACCTCAGCCAGTGTGTGGTGGGCACACGAGTCGTTCAACTGGACCGCAGGCGCGATCTCTTGCGCGATGAAGCCGGCGTTGTGGCCAAGTTCGGGGTGAAGCCCCAGTCGATTCCGGACTACCTGGCTGTGGTCGGCGACAGTGCCGATGGCTATCCAGGTTTGCCGGGATGGGGAGCAAAGGCCGCGGCCCTTGCCTTATCTCAATATCCCCACCTGGAAGCCATTCCGAAGGATTGGCGAGAATGGCATCCATCCATCCGGAGGGCCCGCCTGCTGTCCGAATCGCTATTCAATGCATGGGACGACGCCCTGTTGTTTCGCACCCTTGCCACCCTGCGACTCGATGTGCCTGTTTTTGATGCGGTCGAGGACCTCCGCTGGAGGGGACCGCGCCCGAATTTTGAGGAACATTGCCGGCAAATGAAGTCACCCGATCTGCTGAGTCGCGTTACCGCGGCAGAATCTAGATCTCAGAATGTGCATATTTGAAATTTCACCGCTAAGGAAGCACAAGCAACATCAAAACAAGCAATTGGCAAATAGCAATTGGCAGATAGAAACGAGGAAGGACTAAAGTCCTTTGTATTCGTACTCTGACACGGCTCTAAAGAGCCGTTCTTCCACTGGGGCAAGAGAGCTCTTTTGGAACTGCAATCAAGAAGGCTGAAGCAAAGCTGGAGCTGCTGTCACTACACTTGCAGGGCCTCCAGCGCCTCCTCCGACGGTTCAAGGTCTCCGTACTTGGTGGCCAGGTACTGGTAGAGTGGCGGGAGCGAGTCTGTCAACCGCTCCGTGTGTCTCTGGATCCGGTCAAAAGCCGCCAGGGCGGCTGCATCCGGCAAGTGATTGAGAAGCGGCAAGCTGGTTTGCGGACGGAAACCCAGGCCCAGCAGCATCACGCAATAGGAATATGCAGGAAACCCGTGATAGTTAGGATTGATGGTCCGGTTCGTAGGCAACTGGGTCTTCCACAGCTTCAGGCGCTCGGCCAATCCTTCAGGAATCACCAAATCATTCTTGGTTGCCTTCCAAAAGGGTGTGTCTTGTCTGGTGCCGGCGACATAATGGAGGGTCAGAAATTCCCGCACCCCGTCAATGCAATTCCCCACCGTTCTGTTGTAGCTCTTGATGTTTTCACTGCTCGATCAATTCAAGAAGCAGTACCAGATCGCTTGGTCCGAGCTTGGTTAGCATACGTGCACAATCGACTGTATTTTGAACGGAATTATAACTGACTTGCGTGAAAACCAGCGTGGCACTTTCGGATTGCCCTTTAGGAGGAGGTTACTTTGGACACGCGAGCAATCCTTTCCCAATCCCGGACACGCACCCCCATCCGGGACGACAGTTTGCTCGGGCGACCGGGAACATCGCTATGCCGGGCAGCTCCAGTCGGCTTGGCCCGTCAGGCCATCTAAGGGTCCCAGCGCTCCAAGCCTCTGCTCTGCAATGAACTGAACGAACTGATAGATGTCCTTTTTGTCATGTCCAATGCTTTCGTAAAGAGCTATGGTTTCAGCTTCTTCTCCGAAGTGGAGGCTCCTCGGAGCGACAATTGGCGGGAAGTCCCTTTGTTTGCCAGAACTACTAACGCAGCGAGTGCCGCCGTTTTTTGATCTTTTGTCCAGGGCGCCCCGAGAGAACGGCCAAGAGTGGAAATTTGTTGCCACATCCGAGTCGCCGCTTCGCCGAACGCTGTCCGGACACATTCATCGAGGTCACACTCTCGAAACCCGGTGACAGCAAGGTCAAGACTCTCGCATGCTGTCCAAACGGCTTGGCGAAAGAATTCGCCTTCTGCCGCATGAATCAATGCGTGTGAGGCGAGTATGTTTGAAAGAGGCGGCAGTGTGCGACCTGAAGCCAAGAGGATGGCAGAACCTACGACACAATAGTGGCGACCACGCAGTTCGCCCATCAACTCCCGGACAGCCGTCGAGGCGAGTCGTTCTGAAGTCGTCAAACAGTTGCCAAGAAATTTCTCCGCCTGGGGAAGCTCGAGATTCTTCACAAAGTGATAGGGCTGGTTCGCCCCAGGAGTTCCAGGGACAGTGATAGCAATGCGCCTCCGGTCAATTATCTCCGCTGTGCCATTGCTGTTTGAGACGGCGACGAGCGCTCCCCAGCCAGAATGCGTTCGAACGCCGATGGCTGCGCTCTTCATGCTGAGGATGTCTCCGATTGTGCTGGAAGCAAGTTTATCAGCTCATTCGCAGCGCGTCTTGGAAAATCGGCCACATGCATAATGGACCATACTTCTACATGCGCGTGTTTGACGATTCGACTCCAAGAACTCTTTGCGCCAAATCGTTGAAAGGTCCAAATTTTCTGCAAGATGCTCTTTGAACCTGGAAACCAGCAACTTCCTTGATGATCTAAAAATATGTAAGAACATGAGCTGTTTTGCTCAGTAATGATTCCAAAGTGATACTTATGATGGATAGCTGATTGAGTTTTAGATTGATCCTCAAGGCACAGGGAAGCTATTCCAATTACTTGCTGGAACAAGACCTGTAAGTAAAACGGCGGAGCTACGTACTTCGGCGCCAAGAACGCACGCTACGGAACGACCTTGATAGAGAAAGACCTCCCTGGCGGCGCGGGCCGAAGTGATATGTGTTGTTTGTGCGATCCAATCAGGAAAAACGAGTTGCACAGCACCTGACGGACCGTGCCGTTGAACATTGTCGGAAGCTGGCCGGAAGCTGGGTCGTGATCAAGACCGGGGCGATGGCTGGTATGGAAGGCATTCTCACTCGGATGCAGAACGATACGCGCGTTCTGATCGGTTTGAATTCGATCTCTCGCGCTTTTACGGTGGAAGCAGACAGCCGCTGGGCGGAACTTGGGACCCATTTAAGGTAGTTCTTCAGCAAGCCTGTTGATGGCGAGTGTGGACGCGCCCGCACATACGCCTGAATTCAGCACGTATCACACATCTCCCCACTGGAAAAGGAGCCATGAATGTCTTCTTCTTCACAAGTCACGATTGCAGGTGCGGGGCCCACCAAGCTTTTTGAGTCTGGGCGCGCTGTCTCCGAGCAGTTGCGCATGGGACCGGCTGAAGCAGGAGAACGTATTCTCTACCTCGATATCCTGCGTGGCATGGCTCTATTCGGGATCATGGCGGGCAATATGCGCGCATTCAGTGCGCCCCTGGCCGTATATGGCAACATCACTCTGTTGTTTCACGGGCGGCTGGATGCCATCGTACAATCCTGCGTTTTTATTCTTGTACAGGCAAAGTTCGTCGCACTGTTCTCACTTCTCTTCGGAATTGGTTTCGCCATCCAGATGACGCGCGCAGAAGCGCGAGGTATCTCTTTCACATCATTTTATTCGCGGCGGCTGCTGGTGCTGGCGCTGTTCGGGCTGATTCACAGCCTACTAATCTGGTGGGGTGACGTGCTGCTCATATACGCGCTTTGCGGCGCAATCCTGATGCTATTCCGCAAATCCAGCCAAAGAACGCTGCTGACATGGATTTGCTGTCTTACAGCACTATCGTTTGTATTGTATGGGCGCATGTTCTTTTCGCCGCCTCCCGCGCACCCGAGTGGTGGTGGCCTGGACATGGCGCAGGTGCAGCAGTCCATCGCAATTTTTTCCCATGGCAGCATGGCCGCGATTCTCAAAGAGAATTGGTCAGAATGGAAAGCCTCTCTTGCAGGATTGTTGCCTCCATACGGCCTGTATCCTCTTACTCTTTTCCTGTCGGGTTTGTTTATCTGGCGGACAGGTATCATTATCCGCCTCAGTAACTTCAAGCCGCTGTTGAAACGCGTGTGTATGATCTGCTTGCCCCTCGGCATTCTCCTCAATGTTCTGCTTGTAACCGGATTCATGTTCCTGAAGCCGCGCCCGGATGGCAGGCTATCAATACTCTTAAGTCTCCTGTTAACACTTATGTGGCTGGTGTTTCTGATCTTGAGCGCCGGATATGCTTCTGCGGTGGCGCTGCTCGTGCAAAACGAGAGATGGAAACAGAGACTATTGCCATTTGCATTCGTTGGCCGCCTGGCACTTACCAATTACGTGATGCAGTCGGTTGTGTGCACGACTTTCTTCTACGCCACGGGATTGTATGGACATGTCGGACCGGCCATGGGACTCATTCTTACGATCGTGGTCTACGCGCTCCAGATCGCATTCAGCGCCTGGTGGCTGGCGCGCTTCCGGTTTGGCCCGCTTGAATGGTTATGGCGCGGTCTTACTTACCGGCAATTTCCTGCCCTGCGGAAGCATTCAATCCCACCACTCGGGCTTCCTGCGCAAGCTGAGCGATAAAATGTCTAAATCGGGCCTATGTGCTCCGGTTTCGCGGGAAAGTAGGCCAGACTGAGCTGTGCAGATGTCTGGCAACTGCCGACATCATCCCGCTACCCGGAGTAACCATCAGCCCATTTATCGCAAGAAACATGGCCATGAATTGAAGATAATATGCATGCGCGTGATGTATATCCAGACAAGTTTCGCGCCATCGGCTTCACCCAGATCAATGTGGTATCTGCCCCGCTAGGTCGCACTGGTTGCCTTTATGAAATATATAGAAGCCAGAAGCGGCAATGACCGTTTTCTTCATCGTCTGCGGACCAGAGTTCGCAAGCTACTGATCCCAGCTAGTTCATACGATTGATTACATTTTCGCCGGCACCGAAAAGATAGAGGAGGGGCCGCAATGGCACTACACCTTCAAGATCTGAAATATGCCTTTCGGTTGTTCGTTAAGAATCCGGGGTTCACAATAATCTCGGTGCTTACATTGGCGTTGGGAATTGGCGCGAACGCCGCAGTTTTCTCTGTTATTGATGCTGTGCTTCTTCGTCGCCTGCCCTTTCGAAATCCTCAGAATCTGGTCGAAGTCTGGAACACCTACTATCCAGCTTGGCCCAAAATTGGGTTGTCAGGAGCTGACTTCACTGATTGGAGGCAGCAAGTCCACACTTTATCTGATCTGGCAGGCTTCCGTTTTGTCACGCGGCCATTGAATCTCACCGGCGACGGCGATCCGGAGCGTGTTGAGGTCACTTATGCCACATCCAATCTATTTTCGACGCTTGGAGTCGAGCCGGTGCATGGACGTTCTTTTCTCGCCGACGAAGATAAACCTGCCAGTGGGCCCGTGGCACTGATAAGTTACGGTTTATGGCAGAACCATTTTGGCGGAAATGCCTCTGCAGTTGGACGAACCGTCACCTTGGATGAAAAGCCTTGCATCATAATTGGTGTTCTTCCTTCCAATTTTCATTTACTTCCTGGTGCAGACCTGTGGTTGTCTGCTGGACAGATGGGTGCAGACGACTTGACTGGGCGGGTGCGCCATCCATTCGGCGTGATCGCGCGCTTAAAACAGGGCGCCACTTTGTCAGAGGCGCAAGCAGAGCTGGGAGGTTTGGCTCAGCGCGCTGGCCAGACTTTTCCGGCCACCAATAAGAATTTCGGTGCGATTGTTGAGCAACTGCGTGATCCGGATGCAGTTAAACTGCATCGGGGTCTGTTGATCGTTTTTGCGGTTGTTGCTTTTGTTCTGCTGGTTGCATGCGCGAATTTTACTAATCTACTCCTTGCGCGGAACGCGGCCCGCCAGAAAGAAATCGCGGTGCGAACCTCCATAGGAGCAAGCCATGGGAGAATTATCCGCCAATTATTGACTGAGAGCGTAATACTCTCCCTGGTTGCCGGTATTGTAGGTCTGGTGTTCGCAACTGCTGGACTAAAAATAATATTGGCTTTTGTGCCGCCCACCCTTCTGACCGTAAAACCAAATCTCGGAATCAGTGTGGGAGTATTGGCATTTACATTTTTCCTTGCTCTGATCGTAGGAATTCTTTCTGGAATTCCTGCCATTAGACCTCTCAGATCGGACTTGTACAGGGTCCTTAAGGACCAAGGCAGAGGATTGACCCGCTCTGGCGACCATAAGCTGCAAAGCATAGTAGTGGTATCTGAGATGGCCCTCGCTGTCATTCCCCTGATTGCCGCAGGTCTGCTCATTCGCGGCTTTGATCGGCTATTAGCGGTTGATCCCGGTTTCCGAACAGACCACATTCTCACGCTCAGAGTTTCTCAACCAGCCACTCCCAGCAGAGTTTTTCGTGAATTTACGGCTGAACAGCGGCAGGAATATATGCGGAAGAAGTCTGTGGAATTCGAGGAAGCGGCCGATACGATCAAAGACCTGCCCGGAGTCAAGAGCGTAGGGGGAATTGATCTCTTGCCGCTCAATGCCTCTCCCAACAGTGCCGCGCGCTTCATTATAGAAGGAGAATCCACTTCTCAGCGAGAACCTCGCTCGGCACAAGTGTTCAATGTAAGTGTAGACTACTTTGCTACTATAGGAATTCCGCTGGTCCAGGGACGGATCTTCACCAAAGATGACCGGGCACTTGATCGTGTCGTCATTAATAATGCTATGGCAAAGAAATTCTGGCCCGGCGGTAATCCGGTCGGCAAGCGCATTAACTTGTGTTCTCTGGATAAGCAGGGCTGCTGGGCCTCTATCATCGGCGTAGTCGGCGACGTGCGTCAGTTTGCACTTGATGGCATGCCCACCTTTGATGTCTATTACGCGTGGGGCTGGACTGACTATTTTGTAATACATACAACAGCGGCTCCCAGCAGTATCGCACCTACAATTGAGTCAACGCTCCATAAGGCCGTGCCGGCTTTGCCCATTACACACATAGCTACTGGAGAGGATTTGATTTCTAATTCCGTATCACCCCAGCGTTTTGCTGCGATCTTGCTGGCCAGCCTTGCCTTCCTCACGCTCGTGTTGGCGGCGGTCGGGATCTATGGGGTCATGAGCTATGTCGTAAAACAACGTACACAGGAGTTAGGCATCCGTATGGCACTGGGAGCGCGACAGCAGAACGTGCTGGTTTCCATCTTAGGCCGCGGAGCGCGGATGGTAATCACAGGCATTGTGCTCGGATGGATTGGCGCATTCGCGGCCATGAAAGCCCTCTCAAGCCTGCTATATCAGGTTCGGGCGACCGATTTAATGACATTCGCAGTTGTTGCCGCCTTGCTTGCGCTGGTGGGGTTGGCTGCATGTTGCATCCCGGCGTATCGTGCCACACGCATAGAGCCTATAGTTGCGTTGCGTTATGAGTAGTATGAAGGACTCTACGACCAGGCCGCAGTCACTCACTCGATCCATTTGTTCCGTACTCAGGCATGAATGCTACCCAGCTCTTTCGCTCGGGCAGTCCGTATAAAGCCAACCTGCATTTGCCTGAAGTACTCGCGTAGAAACTCTTAAATTTCATGCGACAAGCATGAAATTTGAACCCAGCAGCATAAAACATCAACGACCAATTCAAGATTCGAATCGCGTCAGGACAACGTCTATGTCAAATGGAAAGCAGTTGCATCAGATTTTTGAGGAAAGGGTACGCGAGGCTCCAGGACGAATCGCGGTACGCGTCGGGAACCAGCAGATCACCTACGGCGAGCTAAACGCTCGAGCCAATGTCCTGTCAGTGCGTCTCAGGGACCTAGGTGTGAGGGGCGACGTGCTGGTGGGTTTGTGCGTGGACCGTAGTATCGAAATGATTGTCGGACTACTGAGCATCCTCAAGGCAGGAGGCGCCTATCTGCCGATTGACCCAGGCTATCCGAAAAAACGAATCGATTTCTTGCTGGCCGACAGTGGCGCAGCGGTTGTGGTTACGGCATCTCGAGTACTTGATTGCCTGAGTGGATCTTGCGCGACGCTCGTCAGCGTGGATGATGGATCCCGCACGCCGTCAAGCAACGGACACCACTCTTTCAACAGAGTCGCGGAAACCGAGAATAGTCTCGCCTATGTGATCTACACATCGGGATCAAGCGGCACGCCCAAGGGAGTTCCGATCGAGCATCGTAACGTGGTGCGGCTGTTCGAGCAGACAAACCACTGGTTTCATTTCAGCCAGCATGATATCTGGATGATGTTCCACTCCATCAGCTTTGATTTTTCGGTATGGGAAATATGGGGAGCTCTGCTCTACGGCGGAATGTTGGTGATTGTCCCTTCGGCCGTTACCCGGTCGCCCGAGCAGTTGCAGGACCTGATCCGCAATGAGAAAGTGACGGTCTTATGTCAAACGCCTTCGGCGTTTCAGCAGTTCGTTGCTGCTGAATTTCGTAATCCGGTTACGTCACCTTATCCTTTGCGGCTGATCATATTCGGTGGAGAGGCGCTCGATCTGAGAACACTGCGGCCGTGGGCCGAGCGATACGGCTTGCAGGGGCCCGCGCTGGTCAATATGTATGGCATCACCGAGACAACCGTCCACGTGACCTACAAGGAGATCAGCGAACAAGACCTGGCGCGGCCAGAGTTGAGCCTAATCGGGACACCCATCCCTGATCTTCAGATCCATCTGCTCAATGAAACTGGCAAACCCGTGCCTGACGGCGCTCCGGGGGAAATTCATGTCAGCGGCCCTGGCGTCGCGCGCGGCTATCTCAACCGGCCGGAACTCACCGCTCAACGTTTCGTGGTGCAGTCCAACGGAACGCGGATGTATCGCTCCGGTGACCGGGCCGCACGCCTGCCGAACGGCGAACTGGTTTATCTGGGACGCACCGATGATCAGATCAAAGTCCGCGGTTTCCGTATCGAACCCAGGGAGATTGAGTTGTGTCTCGCGGAACATCCTGCGGTCAGCAGTGTGCACGTGCTGGCGCGCGATTGTGGCGAAGGCGATGTGCGGCTTGTGGCCTTTGCTGTAGCCCGCCCCGGCGTGGAACTGACACGGATAGCGATTCAACAGATCTCTGCCGATCTTGCGGACCGCGCAGCTTCAGAGCTGCCCCTTCATATGCGGCCATCCGCCTGCTTCGTGCTGCGCGAGCTTCCCACGACAGCCCACGGAAAGATCGACCGCGAAGAACTGCTGCGCGTTGCCACACAGCCAGAGTACCCCGGCAGGGCGACAACAGCGGCCATGACCACGACCGAACAAGCGGTCGCCGGCATTTGGGAAGAGATAATGCAACGCAAGGGCATTGGTCTGTATGACGACTTCTTCGACATTGGCGGAACCTCGCTGGGGCTGATGCGGATACTGGTGCGTGTGAATGAGCACTTCGAAGTCAAGCTCAACGGCAGCGAGATGGAAGAGCAGGCAAGTATTTCACGTCTTTCCTCATGCGTCGAGGACGCGCAGCGAAAGACTCACGAACTTCAGACTGTGGAGGGAAAATAATGGAGAGTCTACAAGCAACTGCCCAACAATTTTGTTTAACGCCCGAAGAGCTGGCAAGCTTTCATGCTCGCGGCTATGCCGGACCATTCAACATTTATCAGCCTGATGAAATGAAGGCGATTTGGCGGCGCGAGCGGTTACAACTAATGGACCGCAGCAAGGCCATCTATTCCACCGAAGCGCTTTCGGGAAACACGAATATCGCGAACTACGATCGCCATCTGGATTCGCCGTTTCTGGCCGAGCATATCACACGCCCGGAAATTGTTGATCGCGTGGCCAGCGTTTTGGGTCCCGATGTGCTGTGCTGGCGTACCGAGTTCTTCCCGAAGTATCCAGGCGATGAAGGCACCGACTGGCACCAGGCGGACACCTTTGCCAATGCTTCTGGGACTCCCCAGATCCTGTGGCCGGATGGCGCGGAAGATTTTGGCGGCACCATAACGGTGTGGACGGCCTTCACCGAGGCAACCGAAGAGACAGCTTGTTTGCAGTTCATTCCCGGGAGCCACGCCGCGATGCATTACGACGAGACCAAGCGGATGCACTACGATCCCCAGAAAATCAATCAAGCAGAAAAAGACGGTGTGCGACGCGGTTTCTTCGGATATGACTATCGCCAGCTCCAGGTCGATCCTCACTGGAAGCCCGACGAGTCAAAGGCAGTATCCATGGTCATGCGCCCGGGGCAGGCAATCATGTTCTGGTCTACTCTGATGCATGCATCCCATCCACATAGCGGAAAAACCGATGAGATGCGTATGGGATTTGCCACCCGTTATGTTCCGACATGCGTAAGAATCTATCCCGGAACCCAGGAAATCGAGGAGTATGGCGGCCGGGTCAGTCTAGAAAAATACGGCGCAGTCATTGTGGCTGGGAAAGATGAGTTTGGGCACAATTCCATTGCAACCCAGACAACCAACGGTAAAGTCTATGCCCGGCGTTAACAAGGTGGGTGATGATATTGGCCTGCCGGAGTTTTCCGCGGAGACTCGCAGGGTACGAGTTCTGGAAACCACGGAATCCTTGATAAATATTGTCCGGGGAGTGCTTGCTGTTAGGCCGCTCATTGACGCTTTGGAGCATCCGGTAAGCGTGTTTCCGGCGGCCAGCGTAAATCGCGTTGCCGACGCCTCCGAGCGAGAACAAAATCTGGCCCGACTCGAAAAATTCTTGAACAGGGCGGCTACACGCATCGGGGCACCCCAGTTCAAAATGTGCTCTGACGTTCCTTCTTCCCGTCATTCTGTGTTTGAGCTGGCTGTCAGCCAGCGGCTGATAGGGGAGCACCCTGGCCTTGGCGGCGATGTATTGCTCGAAACCGACGCCGCAGACGAAATTATCGAAGAAGGCATTGCCGGAAGCTTTGATCGGGAATTCTTCCGAGCCAAACTAGAGTCGTTCGATGGCGCTTTGCTGCGAGTTTATGCGGCCGGAGACCGCCAAAAAAAAGCCGTTCTGCTTGTCTCCGCCTGCGGTATGCCGGCAAAGCTTTGTGAGCGCTGGGTTCAATTGCTGGGCAAAGACTATTTCGTCATTACCTGGGAGAGCCGGCTGCTTTTCGAAGAGCCCGCCAATCTCGAGTCATTCGCCTTTGACGTGAATGCTCAGGTTTCCGATCTCTTTGCCGTCATGGATCATTTCGGCGTCCCTGCAGCACACCTGATGGGACTGTGTGGCGGCGCAGTGATTGCGGTCTCGGCCGCAGCCGCCCGTCCCGAACGAGTATCATCACTGAGTCTATGGCACGGTGATTATGAACTGGGTCCTGGATGTCCAAAAACAAAACATCAGAAGGACATGAAGGCCTTTATGTCGGCAGCCGCAATGGGACGACCTCAAGCCGAGCAGATTCACAAGCTGTTTTCCCAGAACACACTCAAGAATTTCAGCAGTGAGTTGGCTCATCTCGTACTTTATCCCTACGCGAACGCCGAGCTCCTCTATCGCTATGGCAAGTCCAACGGAAACATCATGAATACCGATGTAACCCCGCTGCTGGCGAAGGTGGCACAGCCAACCTTAGTGGTGACCAGCGGCGACGACAACACCGCTCATCCGGAGGGATCGAAGCGCGTAGCGGAGCTCCTTCCTAACGCGAGGCTGCAGGTCGTACCCCATGGCGACCACCTGTCTCTCTTTAGCGCCGCGCCCGATGTGACAGAGATTGCGATGCGGTTCCTGGCACTCGAAGGGTGTTGAAATCGGTTCGGCGGTAGGCGAGTTTCCCCAGACTTGCCTCCGACCGATTCCGACTTGCATCTTTGGCGCTGCCCTCAGATTCCTTATATTTTAATAAATCCACCCGCACAGTTTGATTCCACCAGCAACTGCACTCAGGTTCCCGCAGCAGGGTAACTTTCCCGATCCGCTCCCCTGGCCGTAGATTTCCAAATCTAGTCTGAGCAACTCCAGATCCCGCCCCGCTTCAATGGCACAGCGTTGCCGCCAAGCTCCTCGAATTATCAGTTTTAGAGCTATGCGTTTTTGGTGTAGCCCTGCTATAGAAATATGGCAGCAGCAGCAGCTAAAGCTTTCGATGAACCTTATCGGTTAATAGATTTGTCCAGGAGACAGAGCAAACCTCTTTCGCCCCTCCGGGGCTCTGCCTGCTTATCTTCAACATTTCCCAGCGCTTCCGCACTGGGCTATAACTATTCCACCCCCTTCAGGGGTTGGATCATTTGCGCTCCGCTCTCACGCCGCAACATGCAGTGGTTCGTCCAGAATATTTTTGGCCAAGTTTGGTAACTGATTGCGCGAACGGAGAACTTCCAGAACCGGTGTGGTCATGAATGTGGTGAAGAGTGCCATTATGACCATCATGCAAAACAGGGCGGGCGATATGACCTTGATATCGAGGCCAATGTTCAAAATCACTAATTCCATCAGGCCTCTGGTGTTCATCAATGCGCCCAGCCTTGCAGCGTCTCTCCATGGCATTCCAGCCACCCTCGAAGCCAACATTGAGCCGCCTAATTTGCCCACAGTCGCAACCAGCACGATAAGGCCGCAATACATCCACATATCGTGCCCTTTGAGCAGCCCAATGGTCGTCCGCAGACCGGTAAATGCAAAAAATAAGGGCAGCAACAGAACCACGGTAACGGTTTCAAACCGGTCGAGAATATAACGCACAAATTTCTGATTTTTGGGCATGATAATGCCCATCAAGAACGCGCCAAAGAGCAGATGAATGCCCAGCCATTCGGTGCAGAGCGCCGAAACGAGAACGAGCACCAGTATCAAGGCAAGCAAATTCTCACCTACTATGCCGCGCCTGTTGAAAATGGGCTCTAATCGGCGAAGCAGTCGCTGGACTCCAAAAATCATAATAAGGATGAAACAGGCCACGCCCGCTAAGGTGATCCATATATGAGTTGTGCCATGTGATGAGCGAATCAAAACGACTATGTAGGCGAGGATGCACCACCCGGTAACATCGTCAACGGCTGCGCAGGCAATCGCCAGGGTCCCGAGCGGACTCTGGAGCATGTTTCGTTCCGCGAGGATGCGGGCCAACACAGGAAACGCAGTAATGCTCATTGCCGCACCCATAAACAATCCGAAACTAACAAATGACACGCTGTCGTCGGAGAGTCTGGGATACAGATAGATGGCGAGCACAGCGGAGAGAACGAACGGGACTACAATGCTTACATGGCTGGTCAGAATGACAGCATGTCCATGGCCCTTCAGTTCCCTGGGATTCGTTCTTAAACCCACAAGAAACATAAAGATAATCATCCCGACCTGGCTGAGGGCACTCAAATAATTCAAGCTCGATGGCGGGAACAACCAACTTGACAAGCCCGGTGCCAGCCAACCCAGCAATGAGGGCCCGAGCAAAATGCCAGCAAACATCTCGCCTACGACCCGGGGCTGGTGGATAAAGCGAAAAAGGCTGCCTACTACCCGGCAAACCACAAGAATGACCGTGATCTGCAAAACCAGGGTGAATAGGGGGAGCATCAGTACTCCTCTTTGGTTGCACGAACTTGCCGAACCGCATGGAATTCAACAGGTGTACACGACGCACAATCCTTCAGGGTGAGCACTGCGACCAAGAATCTCGGATCAGCATCAGGCACCACGGTGGCGCTCAAAGTCAACTGGCGATCGTTCCTACAGCCCGCGCTTTGCCGTGACCCCGCAGGCAGTGAAATTGAGGCGGTTATGTTATTTCCCTCAATCGAGCCCATCGCGGCGGGCCTTGGCTGGCCGCTAACGTTCAACGCCAAGACCTTCCCCGATTGCGAAATCACCACCGAACCATCATGGATAGGTACATCAGCTTTCACACACAGCAGATGAGCCAGTTCATTGAAGCCGGTTTCGAAATGCCACACTCCGTCCACCGACAGCGGAGCGGTCAGCCGGCGGCCGTAGTTTAGTATTCCGGCAAGCCCTAGCAACGGCAAAACCACAAGAAAAGCGTAGGCAACAACGAAGTTCTTATTCGTACCTGACATCCAGTCCCTTCCTGAGGACCTAGTACCTGGAAGTAGTTTCCGGGGACGAAGCTGACAAAATATCTACCTCTGTTTTCCCCCGCCTCAGTCGAAGCGTGGGGATTGCGGCCGGCCGCCAAAGTCATTTCCCTGATTCATCGAGACCCTGAAAGCTCTGACCGGCATTACGTCCAGCGGAACCACCGGAGAGCAAGCATGAAGGAAATTCCGCCCCAAAAGCTAAGAACTAACAACCGGAAACCCTGGAGCCGGAGAGAAGCACCTTCCAAGATGATAGAGCGCAATGCGTCATTGAGGGCGGTCAGCGGCAGGAGTTTGAGGAGCGGCTGAATGGCTTCGGGGAAGTGTTCGTATGAGAAGAAAACTCCCGAAAGCATCCACATCGGCAGCGTCACAATATTGATAATGCCATTGGCTGTCTCGCTCTTCTGTGTGCGGCTCGCTGCGAGCAATCCCATACCGGCGAAAGTGAAGGCCCCAGCCGCGCTGACCAGAAGAATGGACGCCCATGATCCAGCTATAGGCATGTGGAACGCCATGATGCCACACCCCAGCAGAGGCAAAACCCCCAGCACCATCAGCGAAAGACTGCTGGTGGAGATCGCGAGAAGGAAATCGCTGCGCCGCATGGGGGTTGCCACATAGCGTTTCAGTATCTTTCGCTGCCGCATGTCCACCACCACAAACCCTACGCTCCACAGGCCCGACATCATCAAATTCATGCCTATTATCCCGGGGATGAGGAAATCAATATAGCGGGAGCCGGGCTCGGTTGACGCACGAGTGGAACTCTGCAGCGTGTCTTTGCGTCCGGTGGCAATTTCAAGCTGGTTATCCACAACCAGCTGCGCCAGCACGCTTTCTGGACGAGTGGAATCATATTCGTACACAAACGAATCGTTGCCCTTTGCGGCAACGACCAAGTCGTATTTGCCGAATTGAAAACGATGATGCGCATCAGTTTCAGAAAGCACATCCGCACGAACCAGTTCGGGCCGGGGCGCACTTCTGAGCAGCCTCATGACGTGGTCCGCCCCAGGACCGGCGATCACTGCGACCCGGCTCACGTCTGGCGCCTTGTTGCGAAATGCCATCCCAAGCGCAACCGCCAACAATAGGGGGAAGCCAAATATCCAGAACACGACTCCGGGCTCTCGCCGCAATTCTGTGACTCTCGCCTTGAGCAGATGCCAGTATCCACTCCAGCGGCCATTCTGCGCAGCCAGCATTACAGGCAACAAGCTCTCTTGGGCAGGCTCGTCCAGTTCCAGTTCAAGGGTGTCACTTTGCATTTTGACTGTAGTTTCCATTTAAATCCTCACGAAGATGACGACCGGTGAGGTGCACGAAGACATCTTCCAAACTCGCTTGACGAGTAGCAAGGTGTTCGAGGCGCAGACCTCGCTGTTGTGCAACGGCAAGCAACGCCGGAATGGTTGCATGAGGCTCGTGGACACTGAGCAGAATCTTGCCATTCTCTTGCGTCACACGGTCCACACCTGGCAGACCGTCCCAATCCTCGGTCACGGCCTCGCCAAGCTTATTGCTTGTAACAAATTCAATTAGTTTGTTTCCGCAAAGGCGCTCAATCAGCAGCGCAGGCGAGCCGGAAGCAATGATGCGCCCATGATCTACCACAGAGATTCGATCACAAAGCCGTTCAGCTTCGTCCATATAGTGAGTGGTAAGTAAAACAGTACCGCCGCGGGACTGGAAACGCCGGATAATTTCCCATAACTGGCGCCGGCTTTGGGGATCCAAGCCGGATGTCGGCTCGTCGAGAAAAAGGATTCGCGGGTTGCCAACCAGGGCGGTTGCGATGACCAGCCGTTGCTTCTGGCCGCCAGACAGCTTACCCACCCAGGAGCCGGCCTTTTCACCCAGCGACATCTCCTCGATGATCTCGTCTGAACGGCGAGGATTGCGGTAGAAGCTCGCATACAGGTCAATGATCTCGCAAACGGTAAGTCTTTCTGAAAGCCCGGTCTCCTGCAGAGAGATACCGATCCACTCTCGCAATTGCCGGCCATGCGTCTTCCACCGGTAACCGAAGATCTCGACTTCGCCGGAAGTAGGCGCGAGCAACCCTTCGAGAATCTCGATCGTGGTAGTCTTGCCCGCTCCATTGGGTCCAAGAAGTCCAAAACATTCCCCAGCCTTGATCTCCAGGTCAATCCCTGCTACGGCGTGGAGCTTTCCGTCATACGTTTTTTTAAGATCACGACATCGAATTGCGACGTCCATATTTGTGCCTTCCACTGGGTACATCCTTATTCACCAAGGGAATAGAGCAGCCACGAACGTTTCAGAAACATAGCGGCCACCATCAATCGCCGAACCGGCCCTGAATGTTTTCTATAACAAGTGCCGGCCCGTCCTTCTTGGCGTTGTCACAAACGCTGCAGAACTCAAGCCGCGACGATCTCTAGCTGACGTGGGCTGCCGATGGAATGGTTCCGGCTATAGAAAGGCTCAGCTATGGAGCGATCCACGGCCATGGCGATGAGTCGCAAACGCGCCATCAGCTTGTCGAACTCACCCGGCAGCACAGCCTGCGCTCCATCACACAATGCGGCCCCGGGTTGGTCATGAACTTCAATCAAAATTCCATCTGCTCCGGCTGCTACGGCCGCTTGGGCCATGATCATTGCCCGATCAGGCTTTCCGGTTGCGTGGCTGGGGTCTACAATCACCGGTAAGTGCGACAGGCTCTTGAGAGCAGGGATGGCCGAGAGGTCCAAGGTGCTCCTGGAGGCGGTATCAAATGTGCGAATTCCACGCTCGCACAAAATCACTTCATGGTTGCCGCCAGACATGATGTACTCGGCTGCAAGGAGAGTCTCTTCAAGAGTTGCAGACAAACCCCGCTTGAGCAATACCGGTTTCCCAATCCGTCCCAGCTCGCGCAGAAGATTGAAGTTTTGCATATTTCGCGCACCCACTTGCAAAATGTCAACCTGACTCATAAAGAGCGGTATCTGGCAGGGTTCCATTATCTCGGAGACCACCAATAGACCATAACGGTCAGCGGCCTGCCTCAAGTATCTGAGACCTATTTCCCCTAACCCCTGAAAGGAATAAGGAGAGCTTCTCGGCTTGAAAGCTCCGCCTCGGAGAACCCGCGCGCCACTACTGGAGACTGACTCAGCGATCCTATTTATTTGATCAAGGCTCTCAACTGCGCAGGGTCCGGCCATTACAACAGCTTCTGAGCCACCTATGACAACTCCGCGCACGTTGATTTTTGTGCCTTGGGGACGAAAATGCCTGCTTGCAAGTTTGTAGGTGGAGGAGATATACACGATCTCCTTTACACCTCCCATGGTCCGGAGTTCATCGCCGCCGCCAGAGTACTCGCCGACTGCCCCGAGTAAAGTACAATTACTACCTCGAGAGCAATGAACTTGATAGTTCAATCGAACGAGGCCACCCATTACCAAGGCAATTTGTTCCTCTGTAGCAACATCTTCCATTACAACGATCATAAGAATGCCCTTTCCGCCAAGAACCACTTACAAAAACTGTCCATTCTGTTCAGATTTACATCGTGTGCGAAGTTGTCATAAATCTATCGTGGTTTCATAGTTGGTGTATCCTGGCTTTCTGCGCTCTGCTAATGCTGTGCGTGCAGCACTCTCAGCCATCAGCATTCAGCCAAACTGCGTGGTATCTCCTACGCAGGCTGAGAATCTCGAGTTGTAAAAAATGCCGCTACAGCCGCTACGCCGCTACAAGGCGCATAAACATTGACGATTTCTGTAGCGGCTCGTAGCGTTTGTAGCGGCATTTTACCTGCCCTGGGAAGCGGCGCTGGAAGCCCGGAGAGACACAGGATTTCGGGTGCAGGCGCGTGATTGATCAAGAGTTGATGATCCATCGAGCGAATTCAGAGGGCGAATGGAAGGTTTCACAGAGCAACCATACAACACTTACTATAGATTGTCAAGGGAATCTGGAACGAAGTATGGAAAACATTATGGCGGTTGCGGAGGTAGGTGTAACCCTCTGGAAACTTCAATTGACTGCTGAAATCAAGTTCCCACTACAATTAACTTCGACATCATCGAGGATCCGCCACTCTCGAGAGGCTGGTTCGTAACCGGCAATTGCAGTGGTTCTCGGTACCTTAAGAACAGCGGAGCCGTTCCTTCGCTAGCGCTCAGGATGACATCGATCCTCTCCCTGCATCTGGTTATTTTCGTCAACAGTGACAGTTCAAATCCGTAGACTGCCCGGAGCGAGCTTCGTAAAATGCCTCATTACGTTATTCCTGGAGGACGCACCTGGGGGTTCCTTCGGCTTTTGCTCAGGCCACCTTCACACATCCCGAATCAAAACCAATCCGGGAAAATCAACTCAACCAGGCCGGGAACCCAGTAGGAATAGAATCGCTCATCGCAGATTTTGTACTTTCCGTACTTCTTCCTGGCATAGTTGCCCCAGTGCGGCCGGGTGCCGTCGAGGTCGGTAAATCCGTACTCCCGGGCCAGTGCCCAGGAACTGAAGACACGTCCGCTTTTCTTTTTTACCTTCGGGTCTGCCGCCAGCGCTACCACTGCCCGGCCTACGTACCTCGGCGATTCTGACACCATGAAATCCGCGGGCGCGTCGTTCTGGTCTGCAGTGTTCTTGTCCATGTTCTGGTTTCCGGCTTCCTTCCAATTGGCCTCGCTGACTCCAAAATGATCCAGTACCGCTTCAGAACGCAAGAAACCCGGAGTCAACGCCACAGAAACTACGTCTCGTTTGCGCAGCTCGCGGGCCATGGCAAACGCCAGCCTTATGACGGAAATCTTTACCAGGTCATAGAAAATGTTACCGCGGTAGTAAAAAGCATCCCCATCTGTAATTTCGAAGATAATTCCTCTGCCTCGACCCAGCATCAACGGAACGGCGTAGTGGGAGGTGATGATGTGCGAATGGATTGCCTGCTTCAGCATCCGCAGGCCGTTATCGAGGTTGACCGTCCAAAATGTCTTGCCGAATTCCGTGAGCGCGTCGCCGCCCCACACATCATTGACCAGAATGTCCAGTCCTTTGTGCCGGCGTTTGATACCAGCGACCAGCTTTTTCACATCGGCAGGTTCTGTGTGATCAACTCTTACGGCAATGCCGCGCCCGCCGGCGGCCGTGACCAGTTCAGCGGTTTCTTCGATAGTTTCAGGCCGGCCGGGAGTAGCGGGCCGTCCCCGTGAACTACGGCCGGTGCAGTAGACAGTCGCACCCGCCTCGCCCAATGCGATCGCAATCCCGCGGCCGGCGCCTCGGGTCGCTCCGGCAACTAGCGCGATCTTGTCTTTCAGTACTTTCTTCGGCACTTCAGCCATTCACATTCACCGGTGCACATAATATCAGATGGGTATTACCGATCAACTGCCGAGCTGCTACGCATGGATCAATTCTTGTCAGCGCTGGCTATGACATAGTCAAGCTTGTAAGTCGGCACCAGCAGTTTACTGATCCTTCTACGAAGACGTTCGATGAGAGGAGCGTTCGCGGCGCTGCGGTCCATATATTCCTTAAATGGTTGCAGAACGACGTCTCTGATTGAAGTGACTCTCGCGTTTGTAAATCCTGCATCCCTGAGCTTCTGTTCGTAGACTTCACCTGGATACAGATTATCTTTATTCAACGCCAGGGCCTTCAAAGCAAAGCTGCCAATCGCGACACCCGGCATAGGGATGATGTCCGCCGTATATATCTGCCCGCCGGGCCGAAGGACCCGGTGCGCTTCCCGGAAAAAGTCTTCCCGGGTGCCAAAGTGCTGCGCGGATTCAAGAGTTACAACCTTATCGAACGATCCGTCTGCAAAGGGAAGGCTGGTCGCTGAGCCTAGGTGCATCGTGATGCAGTCCTGCAGGCCCAGCTCTTTGATCCTCCGCTGGGCATATTCCACCTGAAGCCGGCTGATGTTGACGCCTGTAATTTCCCTCGGCGCATGGTGGCTCGCCCAATATATGTCCTGGTCGCCAAACCCGCACCCTGCATCCAGAATCCGGTCCTCCCGGCAGAACTGCCCAAAGTCTCCCATGAACTCGGCCATCGCTTCACAGGCGTCATCCAGACTCTGAGGACCGTCCTTCCAGTAACCCATGTTCATGTAGTGCGTCTCTTTCGTGAAAAGAGGACGGCTCGACACGGTCTCATAGAGTTTTCGAATTCGTTCTTCGTAGGCTTTGTTCCGGTCGAGTTGTGGTTTCGCATGGACCGCTGCGCCCGCACCGTTGCTCTTCAGTTTTTCTCTGGACATAGCTCAACCTGCCAAGCGCCTGTTGAAAAGGCATTCCGTCTTGCAGTTCAAGATCTTCATGGGGTGTCCAGGCCGCATAGCAGCGAAACGGTGCTTTGATCCATCTCTTCTTTTTGAGAGTCGTATTTGCCAGGGAAAAAACATTTAATGCTCTTGCAGGAAACTGACGATGGGGGGCACAGCGCGGTCTCGACACTCGATGATCGCAACGTGGCCGCAGCCTTCAATCACACTGAGAGTGGAGTGTTGTATCTGACGATGCATTTCATATCCGGCGGAGAGCGGGGTCAGCACGTCTTTGCTTCCCCAGACCAGCAGGACCGGCATGGTCACACCGCCGACCTTGCCATCCATCAGATCCCGGCGTGAATACATCGACTCCAGGGCCCGGGCGACAATCCAGTCCTGATCGGCCATCACTCTGAGAATATCTCGCGCATAAAAACCGGGAATGGAGCGTGCCTTGGGTGAAAACAGCGCCGCCATCTGTTCCAGTTCGTGGGGAGTCTGAGGTCTGAGCACCTTGGGATCGGGAGCGTTGAAAATGAATCCGGCGCTATCCACAAGCGTCAATGTCCGCACCCTCTGCGGATATTCGGCGGCAAGTTTCAATGCGACCCAACCGCCCATCGACCAACCCACTAAGTCAACCTGCTCCAACTTCTCCTGATCCAGAAACTGCCGCACTGTTTCTGCTTCGAGTGCGATGGAATAATCGACATCGGGTCTGCCGCTGGCTCCGTAGCCCAGCAGATCAAGCGCATAGACGGTAAAACCTCCTGTGATCATCCGGGGCATAACGGACGCCCAGTCATCCGAACGGCCACCGAGTCCGTGGACCAGCACTACGGGGCGTCCCGTGCCGCCAACTATAAAATGGATTCGATTCCCATTGATCTGCGCATCATGCCCATGCACTCCCTTGACCCACAGAAATGTTCTAGTGATCGACGCGACGACCACCGTCGGCCTCCATAGAAACATCCCGACCAATCCGGCGAAAATGGCAAAGAGGACCAGGAGCACCAGACCTACCTTGCGCAGCCAACCGGACTTGCGCTTCTGCCGTACTTTCACATCGGTAACAATTGTCATTGACTTCTCCTCTGATTCCTTAAGGACAGCGTGCCTAGGAAACCCTCTTGGTTCTTTGGGTCTCCTGGAGTTTTCCCACCGCGACCGTGAAAGGCGCGGAAATAGATTCGCAGCACCATTGATGCAAGGCGCGGCGAAGGCCGGCGGTATCATTTCCGGATGCCGCCCAGGCGACAATACCGTCGGGACGAACCAGAAAACCCTTCGGCAGATCAGACCGGTTGGACGCTTGCCCTCGGACCACACAAAGCCTGCCGGCCCATTGAGCTGCAATCTCCGCGGCAAACACACCGTCGTTCGTTTGATCGACAAGAACAAATTGGCGCTGTCTTAGAAGTTCGTGAATTCTGGTTGCCCGGTTCTGACTGTTGACGATGATTGCCTCAGGGACGCGGCGGCCCGTCAATCGGTGCGACGATGCGCCCGGCGGCTGACGATATCGAAGCTTGAATCCGGAAAAGTTATCGATAATGCTCTTCTGAACGCCTTGGAGGCGCATGAGTTGCATGGCCACACGCCGCACGACGCGTACCCACGGAGAACGCGACGTCTCATAGCGAAAGTTAATGTCTGTCTGCCTCAAGGTCTCGGTGGCAATCGGATATCTCTCCTTCTCATAAGAGTCCAGCATGCCTTCGGGAGCCCATCCATGGATGTGGGCTGCCAGCTTCCAGCCGAGATTGAACCCATCCTGAACCCCGATCTGTAATCCCTGGCCACCGGAGGGAATGTGGGTATGAGCTGCATCTCCGGCCAGCAAGGCCCGCCCCTTGCGATAATGTGCGGCCTGACGCTGCTCACTTCGAAACCGCGACAGCCATATCGGGTCGCGTATTCCGATGTCCGTTCCCAGAAGCGCCCTCGCGCTTTCCTGTATTTCAGGCAGGGTCACGGGCTCGTTCACCGGCACATTCATGCGCTCGTGATCCAGGATGATCAACCGGAAGAGCGTCCCGCCGAACGGGAACAGCGCCGCCATGCCTCGTTTGGAAATGCGCGCATGAACCGGGGGATCGGGAGGATTCTGCAGATGGACATCCGCGATGATCAGTGAAGAGTCGTACGACTTTCCTTCGAACGGTATCTCCAGCAGCCCGCGCACCACGCTGTGCGCTCCATCGCAGCCCACCACATAAAGCGCACGCTCCTTCCAGGTGCGATTCGCCTGTTCGATCTGGACGGTAACGCCATAGTCGTCCTGCTCGACTCCGGTCACCCGCGCTTCGCGAATCACCTCCGCGCCGCACCGAACGGCCCAGGCCTGCAGTATTTCTTCCGTATCCTGCTGCGGCAGAAGCAGCAGGTAAGGGAAGCGCGAATCCAGACGCCCGAAATCCAGGTTTCTTTTTCCGTCCCCGAAAGGCGCGTAACGCCACGGCAATCCACGCTGGACCATGGCGTCCGCCTGGCCCCGCATATCGAGCAGTTCCAGAGTATAAGGCATCAGGGTGAAGGCCCGTGAATGAGGCGAGGGCTGCGCACGGCGTTCGACCACCAGACAACGGATTCCCGCGCCTGCCAGTTCCGCTGCAAGCGTCAAGCCTGTGGGCCCGGCTCCGGCGATGATGACCTGCGAATTGGAAGACATAAAAGAGTGCTCCTCAGTCCTTGACGAGATTCAGTCGTACGCGCATGAAGTGGTCCAGAGTATCCACCGCGGATCTATCTGTCCGTGTGGCCATCAGCAGACTCGGTTGTTCTGTTCCCACAAAACTTGCGCAAACCACCTTGTGGGCGTCATAGGCCTTTTTCAGGGCTTCGTGAAAGGAGTGGAGTTCTTCACGGAGTGATGGGTCGAGCGAGGTAAACAACGGCCGCATTTTTGTCAGAAACTTCATCAGGTATTCGTGGTCACGCCAGTAAAGGCCCGTCAACCCTTCGGGCGCGATCGGAGGCATCAGAATCGGGCGCACTTCCCGTTCATAGTCAGAGTATTGAAAGTCGCCGGTGAAGCGCAGGGCCACGCCCGAACCCACCATCAGGCAGGTGGCGGCCCGCAGAGAGTTCTTTGCCTGGCCAAGCTGCCCGGCTGCGACTTCACGCTGAAAGCTGCTAAAGGCCGTCACCAGGCCCTGAATCAGTACCATGAACATGTGATGACCGCGAATCCAGCGTGACAGCGCACTGTGTTGTTCCTCCGCTGCTTGCGGGGGTTCAATCGACGCAGCCACGCTATCAGGACTCGCGAAATCGTCAACGCTTCCGTTTCTGAGGATGTGAAAGAGCAGCGAGAATGCGCCTCGCAGTTTGCCCCAGTGCTCAGCGCTGACATTCGCGCCGCCTGCGATAGCCTCTTCCAGCAGCGCCACGAAACCCTGAAGGGCGCTGTTGACGAGAAGCGGCATGACTTCTCCGCGAACACGCACGATGCCAAAGGCTTTATCATTCGACCGGTTTTCTTCCGACTCATTAGGGTCCTCTTCCACCGGTACCAGCGATCGAGGATCCAGGTTGAGCCGGGCAATGGCTTTGCGTGCCTCAGCCAATGCCGACTCATCCGGACAATCTGGGGGGCACGCGCTTATGATCTCGAGTGCCGCGGCCGTGTGTCCGCCGGCAACGCACTCTGCGCGGCTGCGGGGAAGACTTTCAGGCGTCAGCAGATAGAAAGTCCTTTGATCATTCATCTCTTTTCCTTCCATCTGGGGTAACAGGACAGCACAGGGCCTATCTCGCATGACCAAAGCTCTGCTAGGCGAGATCGATCCGGCGGCTGAACCTTTCTTTCACCACCAATATGGCCATGATCCGGCAGGCAATTTGAGTGAGGAATCTTCCTGTGGTCCTAATCCTTGTAGCCGCAAATCAGGCCATGCGGAGTCCAGGTGCCGCACTCCATCCGCTCGAAGTTCTTGAATCCGGCTTCCTGCATCCATTCTTCATACTGGTGCCACGCATAGATCATTCCTCCCTCAGCCGGAATCGCGGCAAAATACACGCTGTCGAGCGCCGCCATGAGCGGTCCGCTGCCTTCGTTATTTGAAATAGAACTGAAAATGGCAACGCGCCCGCCTGGATTCAATGCCTGGTATGCGCTCTTCAACAACGCAATGTTCTCTTCGGGAACCCAGATCACAAGCTGATGTGAGAACAGCACGCAATCATTGCCTTCGGGGAACTTGCCGTGGAACATATCGTGCTCAAGGACCGTGATGCGGTCCGACAAGCCCGCCTCGACGACCTTGCGCCGCGCGATGGTGGCGCCGCCCGACAGTTCCAGAACCGTGACTTCCAGATGTGGGAAGGCCTGGACCAGCCCGATGGCATTGACTCCATCGCCGCCGCCCACGTCCAGAACCTTGCGTGCTTTGGAAAGGTCCAGATTGCGGAACAACAGCGGATTCGAGAGCTCTGACCACGAGTGCATATAACGGTAGAAAACCTTCTGCAAGTGGGGATTTTCCGACAGCCGGCGATAAAGATCGCGACCCGATCCCGGCACGCGACATAACCCCACATTGCGGTTGGAACGAAGCGATTCGGTGAAATCAGCCTGGCCCAGGTAGCAGATGTACTGTTCAAAAGCCACTACGTCCTTGAAAATCTGCCAGCTTCCGTTGGAGACCAGGTCGTTGATGACTTTGCTGTTGCGATAGAGCGTGTCGGTCTTTTCCGTCAGGCGCAGCGCTGTGGCGCCCAGTAACAAAATGTCGATCGCCCGTGGCTGCAGGCTCAGCTCCGAGGCAATCTCTTCTTTGCAGAGATCCGGCCACTCATACAGCAAATCAAACAGGCCCAGCTCGCAGGCTGCGTTCAATTGCTGGAAGGCTGAGGCGCCGAACAAAATCGGCGTCAGGTCGTTAAGCGACTGCAGGCTATGCCCGTTTTTTTCGGGAATGACTTCCAACTGTTCAATGGTTCCTGTGGACTTCATGATTTCTCTTTTCTTATGGATAGACTTTTGCTATTGAAATTGTTTTTATTGGACTGTGGGGTCACTCAAAATCCAGCATTTGCAGCACATTGGCGCGGATCGGATTCCGGACAGACCTGCTACTTTTAAACAGACCAGTTGCCGGCGGCGAGGACTGTTCAGGCCCACAGCCCGAGCCTGATACGGCCATGGCTCAATCTTTGGGCATGAGCAGTCATCCGACTTCCCGGATAGTTCCTGGTTGTGATTTTCCGGGACAGTATTCCGTTTCGGTCTACGCCACAGATTTGAGTTCCGGCTGGCGCTCCGCCGGTGGCGGCAGGAAGCCGACGTTAACAAGGTATTCCAGGCAGCGGTGCGTGAGTTCCTCCGACATCGGCGGGCAATCAATGCCGCTGCCTTTCAGACCATTGACCGTGTTTTGCGATTCCACCGTGAGATCAATGTGCTGCAGAACCTTGGGATCATGGACGCTCGGCAACACCCGATCCTCCGGCTCCCTACGGTAAAACGGCACAAACGGATACAGAGGACTCGACTGATCGACATTCACCACCACCTCGCGGACGACCTTGAAGGACGACACTTTGAGCTGATAGCCGAAGGACCGAACCCAGTCATGGGCCTTGCTCATCAGGATGGGCGTTGAGGGCCAGAGATGAAAGAACTTCCCAAACGATTCTCTTTGTCTGGAAATATGCACGATGGCCCCGGCCACATAATCCACCGGCGCCACTTGAATCAAGTGGAACTCTTCGGGCATGATCCCCAACTGGATATAGCCTTTCAGATTGACCAGCAGATAGTCGCTGATCTGCGTGGCCCCTGTCTCTGTATGGCTCATGATCAGACCGGGCCGGAAGATGCAAACGGGAATGCCACGCAGGCGGGCGATATTTACGATTTTTTCTGCAACCCACTTGCTGCGCGGATATCCATCCGGCGCATCGACGGGGTGCGTGAGCGGCGTTTCATCTTCGATGAACGGCCGTGGTATATGTGTCCCCAGCAACACGTCCTGGGTCGAGACGTGATGCACGGACTTCAGTTGCTTGGTGGTCGCCAGCCGCAGCACCTCTTGGGTTCCCAGAACATTGGCCGGCTTCAGGCTTTCATAGGGATACAGGAAGTTCACAAAAGCGCCGCTATGATAAATCGCATCAATGGTGCCGGCCAGATCATTGAATTTTTCCTGCGTCACGCCCAACAGGGGTTTGGCCAGATTGCCCACCACCGGCAGAACTCTCGACTCAAAAGCGTCGTCCCAGATTTTGTAGAGTTGAAGAGTTTCCTTGATTCTCTTGAACCCTTCACGTTCCGCTTGAGAGCCTGCCTTCTCATGGATTCCTTCGGCCCTTAGCTTCGTAGATTCTTCATTACCTGGCTGAACCCACATCGGGACAGAATCCACGCCGGAAGCGCGCACCAAGCAGTGAACCGAGGCCCGGGTGGTACGCAGCAGGCGTTCCAGGATAAAAGCTCCCAGATATCCTGTTGCTCCGGTAAGAAAAACATTCCTGGGGTCAAGAAGGTTCGCGAACGGAAGGCCTTCGGGCGTAATAGAAGGATCGAGCACCGCTTCCGCCTCGAGCTGCGCGGTGGTGCGGAATCGCATGACGCCTTTGATGCCTTCTTTCTGATAGGTATCGACCACCCGGGCCACGCCCCGGACCGTCGCCTTATCAAAGATCTCAGGCAATGGCAGGTCCATCTCATAGGTGCTCGACAAGCGTGCAGCCAGGAGGGCGATCAGCAGCGAATTGCCACCGACGTCAAAAAAATTGTCGTCGATACTGATCTTTTCCAGCCCTAGAACAGCAATAAAGGCTTGCGCGATTTCCCGCTCCATGTCCGTTTGCGGTTCTACGAACTCCCGTTCACGGGCTTGCGCACCCTGCATGGGCAGGGCCTTCCGGTCAAGCTTGCCGTTGGGCAGCCGGGGTAGATCAGTCAGAAACATGAAGTGCTGCGGAATCATCTGACCGGTCAGTGTCTTTCCCACATACTCCACCAGCTCGTTCGATGACAGCCGTTCTTTGGTCACGACATAAGCGGCCAGCGAAGCGCCGCTCCCGGGAGAGTCGATGACCGCCGCCGCGCAGTCCACCACCAGCGGATGCGATCGGATCACAACTTCGATTTCTTCAAGCTCGATGCGAACCCCTCGCACTTTCACCTGATCGTCGATGCGGCCTTCAAACTCGATGTTGCCGTCTTTGCTGAAGCGTCCCAGGTCGCCGGAGCGGTAAAGCCTTGCGCCCGGCTTGCCTGAAAATGGATCGGGCAAGAATCTCTCAGCCGTCATCTGTGGCATGTTCTGATAGCCACGAGCCAGGCCCACGCCGCCAATATAGATTTCGCCCGGCACTCCCACCGGCACCGGCTGAAGCTCCTCATCGAGAAGATAGATTTGTGCATTCGGAATCGGCCGGCCAATCGGAGTCGATTCCAACGCTCCGGAAAGCGGGCACACCCAGAACGTTGCATCAATGGTGGCCTCTGTAGGCCCATACATGTTGTAAAGACTGGCCGATGTCGTCGCTCCGACCACCTTTCTTAAGTCTGCCGTCAGGCGTTCGCCGCCGCTGAAGATATATCGCAATTTGTTCCCGAAACTCACTCCCGGGGTTTCCAGCAGAACGGTATTCAGTGATGGAACCGCTGTGTATGCGGTAATTCCCTGCTGCATAACGATCCTGGCGAGCGACAACGGATCGCTGCATTGCCGATCGGGCACAAGCACAAGCTGAGCGCCTGCAATCAACGGCCAGAGCGTGCTCCATACCGACGGATCAAAACTGAAAGACGACTGCTGCATGACCTTGTCTTCATGCGTCAATTGCCAACTGGTTTGCCGCCACCATAGATTATTGACCACGCCACGGTGCGTCACCATGGTGCCCTTTGGCACCCCGGTGGAACCTGAAGTGTAGATCACATAAGCAAGGTTGTCGGGGGCAACGTTCCGTCCCGGGTTGGTCATGGGCTCCCCCCCAATCTGCTGAGAGTCGGAATCCAGGTATAGCACGCGGGTTCCGGTATTTGCCGGCAACTTCTCCCGCAACCGGTTGTGCGTCAGCACGACTGCCGGACGTGTATCAGCCACCATATAACGCAGCCGGTCTTCCGGGTACCCAGGGTCGAGAGGTATGTAGCATCCACCAGCCTTCATCGTAGCCAGCAGCGCTACCACGATATCCAGGGACCGCTCCATGCAGATCCCCACTCGCGACTCCGGCCCTACGCCCAGAGCGCGCAGATGATGCGCCAGTTGATTGGCGCTGGTGTTCAGGTCGCCATAGCTCAATCGCTGGCCTTCATACACTACTGCCGTGGCTTTCGGCGTCTTTGCAACCTGAGCCTCGATCAGTTCGTGTATGCATTTTTCCGCCGGAAATTCAGCAGCCGTAGCGTTGAATTCCTCCACCACCCGATGCTGCTCCACCTGCGACAGCAATCCCAACCTGGCGATCTGTTGTTCCGGTTGGGCCGCGGCTTCCGCCAGCAGATTCTCCAGATGTCCGAACATCCGCTCGATGGTTTCCGAATCAAAAAGATCGACATTGTATTCCATGCGTGCCAGCAGACCCTCCGGCTGCCGGACCATCGAGAGCGTCAAATCAAATTTTGCCTCCGGAGCAACCCGATCGACGAGCTTGATCGAAAGAGCGCTGGGCTGGCCTGCGGGCTGATCATTTTCGTCCAACAGGAACATCACCTGGAACAGCGGCGAGCGGCTCAGGTCGCGCTCTGGCTGCAGACGTTCCACCAGCTTTTCAAACGGCATTCTCTGGTGCGCCTGCGCCTCAGAGGCCGTTTGCTTTACCCGGGCAAGCAGATCGCGGAAGCTCAGGTTAAGGGAAACATGGGTCCTCAGTACCAGTGGATTGGAAAACTGGCCTGCCATGTTCTCGCAACCAAAGCTCGCTCTGACATCGGTCTGCGTGCCCACCAAAATATCTTCTTGTCTCGAATACCGCGCCAGCAGCAGTTGAAAAGCCGCAAGCACTGTCACAAACAGACTGGTCCCCTCTCGTTGCCCCAGGGCTTCCAGCTTTCGCACAATCTCCGCCGGAATCGTGGTGGCCTGCACTGCTCCGTTATGGGTCTTGGTTGCCGGGCGCGGATGATCCAGAGGAAGGTCGAGCGGCGCGGCATCCGCCAGCGCCTGCTTCCAATACTCCAGGTCTTTGACAAAGTCGTCACTCTGCAGCCAGTCCCGTTCTCTCCGGACAAAATCGCCATACTGCGCCGGCGCAGCGTGCAGCACCGCTTCGTTTCCGACGTTGTAATGATCGACGGCTTCACGCGCAACCATGTCCACGGACTTCTGGTCGGCGGCGACCTCATCCATCGCGATCAGCAGCAGATGTTTCCCGGCTTCCGTTTGAATCAGAAACACCCGCGCTGGAAGCCCCTTGGCAATATCCACGGGCTCTCGCAGCCGCGTGGCCAGCAGCCGCTGTACTTCCCTCTGCTGTTCCTTTTTGCTCGACCTTCGCAGATCGAGGGTTGGAATTTCAATTTCCTGGGACGGAGCGGCGATCCGCAGGGGGCGGCCCTCCAGATCGACGAACTTCGACCGCAGGATCTCATGTCGCTCGAAGACCGCAGAGATGCTTTTCCGAAATGAAGCAGCGTCGAGAGCGCCTGTCAGCTCGAAGACGCACCGCACGTTTGTGGATGCGGTGGGACCAAGCTGGCGCAACATCCATAGACGCCGCTGTTCACGTGACAGGTTCGACGTTTCTTCGGAAGATCCAGGTTTGAGAGATTGAGCGAGCAGTTGTTTCTTTTCGTGCAAAGAAAGGCCGGCAGTTTCGGTGGATACTGGATTCATGAATTGTTCCTTTTTGCGTTATTTGCTGTTTTGGTTGTTTGTCAATTCGTTGCCGACCGCTGTTTCTCTCAAGAGCGCATCAATCTGATCGTCGGAAAGATCCTCAAGGAAGTCTTCGACATAGGACTGATCATTTTTTATGGCCCGTTGGGCCTTCACAGCGGCAGCGATATTCAAGATGGTGGGCGTAAGAAAAATCGTCCGGATAGGGAGATTGACATCAAAGACGGTGTGGATTTTTGCGACCAGCCGGGAGATCAGAAGCGAATCCCCGCCGAGTTCGAAGAAGCCGTCGTTGACGGAAATCCTCTCGATGCCCAGCAGCTCCGTCCATATACCGGCAATTGTTTCCTCCATCTTCGTTTGCGGCGCGACGTAGGCACGCTCTTCTGATCTCAGGTTGGGATCCGGCTCCGGCAATTGTTTTCTATCAATCTTACCGTTGGGCGTCAGCGGCATCTGCTCCAGGAAAACGTACAGGCTCGGGATCATGTATTCAGGCAACCGCGTCAAGAGATACTCCCGCAGCGCAGAAGTCGTCAGCTTGTTATCTTTGCCGCTTTCTTCGCTGAGCTGTTCCTTCATCACCAGGTAGGCGACCAATTGCTTTTCACCTGTAATGCCAGCGCGCGCGATTACCACCGCCTGCCGGATGGCCTCATGCGCGTGCAGCTCCGCTTCAATCTCGCCCAGCTCGATACGGAATCCGCGAATCTTTACCTGCTGGTCAACTCTGCCCAGAAACTCGAGTTCACCGTGGGGCCTGAAGCGGACCAGGTCTCCTGTTCGATAGAGCCGGCTTCCTGCTTCCTTGCCGAACTGGTCGGGAACGAATCGTTCCGCCGTCAGCTCCGGGCGGTGGAAGTAACCCCGCGCTACTCCAGTTCCCCCTATATAGAGTTCTCCGGCAACGCCGGCTGGCGTCAGTTGCTGATCGTGATCGAGCACGTAGACCTGTGTGTTTGCGATCGGCTTCCCGATGGTGACCGTATCAGCTAATTGAAGCCGTTTCATGCACGACCAGATGGTGGTCTCAGTCGGCCCATAAAGGTTCCAGACCGGCACGTTGTGGCTGACCAGTTGCGATGCCAGCTCTCGATTCAGCGCTTCGCCACCACATAGAATCTTGAAGTCAGAGCGTGGCTGCCAGCCATCGAGAACCAGCATGCTCCAAGTGCTCGGCGTCGCCTGCATCATCGTGACCGAATGCTGGATCAGCTTCTCATGAAGTTCATGACCATCGCGGGCCGTCTCACGGCTGATGAGAAGGATGCGCCCCCCGGCGATGAGCGGCAGGTACAGCTCCAGTCCCGCGATATCAAAGGAAAGTGTAGTCACGGCTGCCAGCACATCGTCCTGCCGTACGGTTGGGGTGCTGCTCATCGAATGCAGAAAATTCACCAGGGATTGATGGGTGACCATCACCCCCTTGGGCCGACCGGTCGAACCAGAGGTATAGATCATGTAAGCCAGGTTCCCCATCGAACCGATGGCCGGGAGATTCGTTACCGGACGCTCTCCAATTGCCGCCCAGTCACGATCCAGGCACAGCACCTGCACTGCTCCCATATCCGCCAGCCGTTCCTGCAGCCGCTCCTGCGCCAACAGCAGCGCCGGTCGTGAGTCCTCCACCATGTACCTCAGCCTCTCCGCCGGATAATCCGGATCCAGAGGCAGATACGCCCCGCCCGCTTTCAGAATTCCCAGCAGCCCCACCACCATCTCCACCGAGCGCTCTACGCAGATGCCCACGAGAACCTCGGGGCCCACTCCCTGCTCCCGCAGATACCAGCCCAGTTGATTGGCTCGCTGGTTCAACTCGCGGTAGCTCAGACGCTGCCCTTCGTACATCACCGCCAACGCCTCCGGACTCCGCTCCACCTGCTGCTCAATCAGCTCCTGCAATTGCCGTCCTTGCGGATACTGCGCCTCCGTGTGGTTCCACTCCTGCACGATCTGCCGTCGCTCCGCTTGCGTCAACAGGCTGGTCGTCTCGTAACGGCCTTCAGGATTGCCGCTCATCTCCATCAATGCCGACACGTAGTAGTTGCCTATAAATTCGATCTGTTCAGCGCTCAACTGTTTCGGATCATGGATCAGCCGCAGATACACTTGCAGCGTTTTCGGATCGAGACTAAAGTTCGCCATCAGCGTGAAGTTGGTTTCTTCATAAAACTCCGCTCCCAGCGACTCCAGCCCCTCCACGTCGGCAAGCGTCTCGGTTACATGAAAGTGCACAAAGTAGAATGCACTCTCGAACAACTGCCGCCCGCCTTTGATCTTCTGGATTTCCACCAGCGGAAACCGGCGGTACGGCAACAACTCCTGCTCCGACTCGTAAACCGCGCGGACCAGCTCCCGCCAGCTCCCGCCCGGCAATCCCATCCTCTGCGGCAGCGTGTTCAGAAACAGACCAACGGCCCGCTCCCCGCCTTCTTCCTCCGGCCTCCCATTGGCCACCAACCCCGTGACGACGTCGTTGGATCCACTCACCAGACCCATGACCCGCACATGCGCCGCCAGCAGCGCGCTCTTCAACGGCACGCCCAACGATTGCACCAGACGCTTCAAACCTTCCGCTAGCTCCGGAGTCAACGGCGCCAGGTATTGCACCACGCGCCTCACCTGCTCCGGCCTGTCTTCGACCAGCCACCGCGCAATGCTATTGACGGTGGCCCCCTCCAGGTATTCTTCCCAGAACTCCCGCTGCTCGGCCGACTCGACCGCATTCCGCTCGAGCATGATGAACTGCTGAAACGCCGCCGACTGCGCCGGCAGCAGCTCCACGGCTTGATTCCTCAACAGCCCCAGATAATGCTGGAACAGCTCGGTCAGCAAGACCGCCACGCTCCACCCATCAAGAATCGCGTGATGGAAACTGAAGCTGAACTGAAATGTCTCCTGACTCCGGCGATGCAACTGCACACGGAACAGGGGCGGCTGCTTGAAATCAAAGGGCCTCTTATGTTCCTTTTCCGCCCATTCGCGAATGGCTTCCTCTTGTTCCTCGTTCGTCAGCCCTCTCAAGTCTTTCGCCTGCAGAGGGGTCTCGATTTCCGCATGCACCAACTGCAAGGGCTCGCTGAATTCGCTCAGCTCGAACGATGTCCGCAGGACCGCATAGCGGCAGCCCATCTCATGGATCGACGCGCGCAACTTCTCAACATCCAGCACTGCCCGCAAATGGAAGCTGAATATGTCGTGATACACCGCCGTTTCCGGGCTGTAGGCGCTATGAAACAACATCCCGGCCTGCAGCCGCGAAACTGGATAAGCGTCTTGAATCGAGACAGAATCAGGTTGGATATTGAGTTCTATGCTGGACATATTTCCTTCTCGTCGATTTGCCTGGAAGAATTCTTGCGGGAAAGGAGGGCCTGTAATTTGGCGCGGTCATTGTCCGCGATAAGATCGAACGGCCGGGGCTGCTCCGCGGGAGCGACCGGCTCCGCCGACCACTGCGAATGAGCGGCCAGACCGTGAATCGTTGGCGTCCGGAATAACTGCTGCAAAGTGATCTGCAGTCTCTGGGCACGCGCCTTGGTGATCACCTGCAGACTGCGAATTGAATCTCCACCCAGAGTGAAAAAATTGTCGTGTACGCCGACTCGTTCAACCCCCAGCACCTGCCTCCACACTTCGGCCAAGACCTTTTCCTCCGCAGTCGACGCCTCCACATACTGCTCTTCGATCTCTGGACGTTCCTTTCCCGCTTCCGGCAAGGCTTTTCGATCCACCTTCCCGTTCTTGCCTAACGGCATTTGCGCCAGGGTGATGAACTGCGCCGGCACCATGTACGACGGCAGCCGCTCCAGCAGATAACTCCGCAACTCGTTGATCCCCGGCGCGCTTTCCCCGGAAGCCACAAGATACGCCACCAACCGGTGGTCACCTTCTCTGCTTTTTCGCGCCACGACCACCGCTTCTCGTATCCCTTCATGGCTCTGCAGAGCCCCTTCAATTTCTCCCAGTTCGATGCGGAATCCGCGCACTTTCACCTGAAAGTCACCGCGTCCCAGAAATCCCAGGCTGCCATCCGCGCGGTATCGCGCCAGATCCCCAGTCTTGTACAACCGCTGCCCGGCTTCTGTTCCAAGGCTGTCGGGAATAAATTTATCGGCCGTCAGCTCCGGACGATTCTGATACCCTCGCCCAAGTCCTACACCACCGATATATAAATCCCCTTTCACTCCCACGGGCAGGGCATTCAAGTGCTGGTCGAGCACATACATCTGCGTGTTCGCAATAGGACGTCCGATGGGCACGGCCCGATCGCCTTCTCCTCGCAAGCACTTCCAGTACGTCACATCCACGGATGCCTCGGTCGGCCCATAGAGGTTGTGCAACTCCGCATTCATGCGCGTGAAAAAGTGCTCCTGCACGGTCGCCGGCAGCGCTTCGCCGCTGCAGATGACTTGACGCAGAGATACGCACTTCTCCACCTCCGGATCTTCCAAAAACTGGCTCAGCATCGAAGGCACGAAGTGGAGGGTGGTCACACGCTCCTTCTCGATCAACTCCACAAGATACCGGCTGTCGCCATGTCGCCCCGGCTGGCAGACCACAAGTCCCGCTCCCGTCAGCAATGGCCAGAAGAATTCCCACACCGATACATCGAAACTGAAAGGTGTCTTCTGCAGAACCCGATCCTCGCCCGTCAACTGATATTGCTCCTGCATCCATATAAGCCGGTTTACGATTCCGCGATGCGGTATCATCGCGCCCTTGGGCTGGCCGGTCGAACCAGAGGTATAGATCACGTACGCAAGATCATCCACCGAACCGATCCGCCGCAAGTTGGTCACCGGTCGTTCCGCGATCGCCGCCCAATCCCGATCCAGGCACAAGGCTCGTACTGACCCAAGGCCCGCGAGCCGCGCTTGCATCCGCTCCTGCGTCAACAGCAGCGTCGGCTGTGTGTCCGCCAGCATGTACTTCAGCCTCTCCTCCGGATAATCCGGGTCCAGCGGCACATACGCCCCGGCCGCCTTCATAATCCCCAGCAGTCCCACTACCATCTCCACCGAGCGCTCCAGGCAGATTGCCACGCGCACATCGGATCCCACGCCCTGCTCACGCAGATAGCATCCCAGTTGATTGGCCCGCTCGTTCAACTCTCGGTAGCTCAGACGCTGCCCTTCATAGATCACTGCCAACGCCTCCGGGCTCCGCTCCACTTGCTGCTCAATCAGTTCCTGCAACTGACACCCTTGCGGGTACTCCGTCGCGGTCGCGTTCCACTCCTCCACAATCTGTCGCCGCTCCGTATGCGTCAGCAGTGATACCTCTCCGATCCACACGTCCGGCCGTTCCACCATCCTCTTCAGCACCTCTGCCACATGCCCCACCAGACGCTCCATGGTGGCCGCCTCGTACAGGTCGCGCGCATAACTGAGTTCCCCGTTCAACGTTCCGCCATTCTCCTGTAAGGTCAGCATCACATCGAATTTCGCCACCTCGGCCTCAATATTGAACTCGCTCACCCGCAGTCCTGGCAGTTGCAATTCCGGCATCCGCAGATTCTGGAACATCAGCATGGCTTGGAACAGCGGTGTGCGGCTGAGATCGCGCTCCGGATGCAACCCATCGACCAGCTTTTCAAAAGGCATGTCCTGATGCTGGTAAGCTGCGAGCGTCACCTGCTGCACCCGCTTTAACAGGTCAATGAAACTCAGATTGCCGCTCAACTGAGTCCGCAGCACCAAAGTGTTTACAAAGAATCCAATCAGCCCTTCCGTCTCCCGGCGGTTGCGGTTAGCGATGCCCGTTCCTACCGCTACATCCTCCTGCCCGGCATAACGGCCCAGCACCATCTGAAACACCGCCAACATACTCATGAACAGCGTCACCCCCTGCCGTCTGCTCAACTGTTTCAGGCTCTCGGTCAACTCCGTGGAGAACACCACCTTCACCGTGTCGCCGCGGTAGCTCATCAGCGCTGGCCGCGGATTGTCCACCGGCAACTCCAGCACCGGCACATCTGCCAACTGTTCCCGCCAATAGGCCAGCTCTCTTTCCAGAACCTCACCTCGCAGCCACTCGCGCTGCCACAACGTATAGTCCGCATACTGCACCTTCAACTCCGGCAGCGACGATTCCTCCTTTTTCAGCCACGCTTGATACAGTTGCATGAACTCCCGCATCATGACGCTGATTGACCAGCCGTCGCTGACAATGTGGTGCATTGTCACCAGCAGCACATGGTCCTGTTCCTCCACTCGCAGCAGCTTCACCCGCAGCAGCGGTCCACGCCCCAGATCAAACGGCAGGCCCGCTTCCCTGCGCGCTTCCGCCAGCACGCGCGTCTGACAGTCTTCTTCCGGCTCTCCGGGCAGATTCACTTCTTCTACTAGAAGCACGGAAGCCGCGGTGATCTCCTGGACGGGATTTCCATCGCGCAACGGGAAGCTGGTGCGCAGCGATTCATGCCGCCTTACAATCTCGTTCAGGCTCCAACACAATCCCTCCCGCTCCAGCTCTCCCTTCAGTCGCACTCCAAAAGCTATGTTGTACGCGGGATTGCCAGGCTCCAACTGATCGATGAACCACAACCGGTGCTGCCCATACGACAAGGGCACCACACCTTCACGCTTCATCGCCACCAACGGTGGCGCCCCATTCCGGCTCACACCACGCGCCACCTTGATGCGCTCCGCCACGCTTGCCACCGTGGGGGCTTCAAACAAATCTCTCAGCGGCAACTCTACCCCGAATGTGCTCCGTATCCTTGAGACCACCTGTGTGGCAAGCAATGAGTGCCCGCCCATCTGGAAAAAGTCATCTTCGGTCCCAACACTCTCCAGCTTCAGCACTTCCGCGAAGATCCCGCAGAGAATCTCTTCCTCCGCATTCCGGGGACCAACATAATCTGCGCTTTGGTCGCGATCGCGTTCGGGCTCTGGCAACTTCTTGCGATCCACCTTGCCATTGAAGGTCAGCGGCAACTCCGCCAATTGCACGATGGTTTCCGGCACCATGTACCCCGGCACTTTCTTTCTCAAGTTTTCGCGCAACGCGCCAATGTTCAACTCTGTGGCGCCATCCTGGGCCACGACATACGCCACCAGCCTCTGATCCGCTGCGCTCCCATGGACCACGACCACTGCTTGGTCGATCCCATCCTGCTGCATCAGCCCGCTCTCGATCTCCCCCATCTCGATCCGATAACCCCGGATCTTCACCTGATGATCTATTCTCCCCAGAAATTCCAGCGATCCTTCGGCCTTCCATCGCGCCAGATCTCCCGTCCGGTACATTCGCTGGCCTCCTCGACGGCTGTGTGGATCAGGCACAAAACATTCCGCCGTCAACTCAGCCCGGTTCAGATAGCCTCGCGCCTGCCCTTCCCCTCCGATGCACAACTCTCCAGCCACTCCCACGGGAACCGCTTCCAATGCTGCATCCAGCACATAGACTTTTGTATTCGCGATAGGTCGGCCGATGGACACCGCCTCTCCTCCGGCTCCGGCCTTCACCCACTCATAGGTGGAATAGGTCGTATCTTCCGATGGACCATAGAGGTTCAACACGCGCTCGATCTGCTCCATCGCATACACCTGTTCGACCAGATTGCGCTGCAGCGCCTCGCCTGCCAAGTTCACCGTCCGCACAGACGAAGGCACGGCTTTCATCCGCAGTAACTCCACGATCGCTGAAGGCACAGTGTTGATCAGTCGTACCTGTTCCGCTCCCACCATCGCGGCCAGCTCCAGTGCGTTCTCCGCCAGCAGCACTTTTCCGCCCCAGCTCAATGGCACAAAAATCTCGAAGATTGATAAATCGAAACAGATGGACGTTGACGCCAGAACACCCGCTAACTCTTCGTCCGTAAACACTTCCCGCGCCCAGTGCACCATCACATTGGCGCTGTGGTGGGTAACGGCCACTCCTTTGGGCCTTCCTGTGGAGCCAGACGTGTAGATCACATACGCCAGATTCTGGACATCCGTACGCTTCACCGGATTCTGATCGCTCTGCCGCTCGATCTGCTCCCACTCCTGCTCCATGCAGATCAACTGCGTTCCCCTTCCTCTGCACTGCTCCTGCAGTCGCTCTTCGCTGAGTAGCACCTCGACCTGTCCATCTTCCAGCATCCACTCCAGCCGCTCCCTTGGATAACCGGGGTCCAGTGGCACATAAGCTCCGCCTGCCTTCAGCACACCCAGTAGTCCCGCAATCATTTCCAGGCTGCGCTGCATGAAGATCCCTACTCGCATTTCCGGGCCTACGCCCCTTTGCTGCAGATAATGCGCCAGGCGATTCGCTCGGCGGTTCAATTCGCCGTAGCTCCATTGACGCGCGCCGTGCGCCACCGCAATCGCCTCCGGCGCCCGGCCCGCCTGCTCCTCGAACAACTCCTGCAAACAGCGCTGCGGATACTCGGCCTCGGTCGCGTTCCACTCCTCCACGATCTGGCGCCGCTCCTCTTCCGTCAGCAGACTCAACTCGCAAAGACGCCGCTCCGGCTCTCTCCCAATCTTTTCCAGCAGACCTCCCAGATGGCCCAGCATCCGGCGGATGGTCGATCCTTCGAACAGGTCCCGGTTGTATTCCAGCCGCGCCACCAGCCCCTCGGCTCTTTCCGCCATAAACAGCGTCAGATCGAACTTCGCCGTTCCGTTCTCCATCATCACCGGAGTTATGTTCAGCCCGCAGGGCCCCGTCTTCATCCCTGCTTCTTCTTCCACCGCAAACATCACCTGAAACAGGGGAGTGGTGCTGAGCTGGCGCTGCGGATGCAGCTCCTGCACCAGCTTCTCAAACGGCAACTGCTGATGCCCATAACCCCCCGCCACCGTCTCCCGCACCCGCTCCAGCACCTCCCCAAACCTCAGCTCCGACTCCAGCTTCGTCCTCATCACCAGCGTGTTTACAAAAAATCCCACCACCCCTTCCAACTCCCGCCCCAGCCGGTTGGCCACCGGCGTCCCCACCCAGATGTCCCCCTGCCCGTACTTGTGCAACAACACCTTGAACCCGCTCAGCAGCGTCATGTACATCGTCGCCCCTGCCGCTCGTCCCTGCCCCCGTAACCGCTCCCCCATCTCCCGCCCCAACACCACCTCCTCCGTACCCCCGCGGAAGCTCTGCATCACCGGCCGCACTCCATCCAGCGGCAGATTCACCAGCGGCGCCTCTCCCCCCAGCTTCTCCTTCCAGTACTCCATCTCCCACTCCGCTTCCCCGCTCTCCAGCCACTTCCGCTGCCACACCGCAAAGTCCGCATACTGGAGCTTCAGCTCCTCCAGCTTTCCTCCATCCCCTTCCACCAGCCCACGGTACTCCTCCATCAGGTCTCCGATAAATACATTCACCGACCAGCCATCACAGATAATGTGGTGCGCCGCCATCATCAACTGGTACACCTCCTCTTCGACCCGCACCAGGCTGGCTCGCACCAGCGGCCCCGTCCTTAGATCAAACCGCCTCTCCGCCACTTCCGCCCTGATCTCCCCTAACCGCTCCTCTTCCCCTTTTGCTCCTCGCCCCCGTACATCCTCGTACCCCATCTCCAACCGCAGCTCCGGCTCGATGATCTGGCTTAACTCCCCTTCCACCAGCGCCAGTCGCGTGCGCAGACTCTCGTGCCGGGCCACCACTCGATTCAAACCTTCCGCCATCTGCTCCCGACTTACCGCCCCTTCCAGCTTCAACCCCCCGCACACGTGGTACGCTACCCCGCTCAGCTCATTCAACTCATGCAGAAACCACAAACGCTGCTGCCCATACGACGCCCCAAATACATAACACCCCCCAAACTCCTCCCCCGCCCCTCGCCCCTCGCGCCTCTGCCGCTCCAGCGGCAGTTCGCTCAAGGCCGGCGACGCCCCGCCGTCCTGCAACAGCTTTTCCGCCAGCCCCGCGATGGTCGGATGATGAAATAGCTCACTGATGGCAATGGGAGTCTGCAGCGCCTCGCGCATCCGCAGGATCACCTTCGTGGCCTGCAGTGAGTGCCCACCCAGATCAAAGAAGTTGTCTCGGATGCCCACCCGTTCCACCCCCAGCAACTCCTCCCAGATTCCCGCCATCCGCTTTTCCGCCAGGGTGCGCGGCGCCTCATACTCCGCCCCTTCCGTGGACCACATCTCCGCTCGCGGCAAAGCATCGCGGTCAACTTTCCCATTGGCCGTCAACGGCAGCCGCTCCAGGAAAACGTAGGCCCCCGGCACCATATACTCCGGCAGCTTCCGCCGCAGCGCATCGCGTAAACCCGCTTGCCCGCTTGCCCCTTCCGTGACCACATAGGCCACCAGTTGCTGCTCTCCGCTCTCCCCCACCTGCACGGTCACCACCGCCTCGCGCACACCCGCCTGCTCCTGCAATACCGCTTCGATCTCCCCCAACTCGATCCGGAACCCCCGGATCTTCACCTGATGGTCGGCACGTCCTACGAATTCAAGTTCCCCGTTCACCCGGTAACGCACCAGGTCGCCGGTCTTGTACAGCCTCTGCCCCGCCTCCCTCGCAAATGGATCGGGAATGAATCTCTCCGCCGTCAGCTCCGGCCTGCCCAGATAGCCGCGCGATACTCCCTGGCCGCTGATGTACAGTTCCCCGGCGATGCCCACCGGCACCGGCTGCAGTTGCGCATCCAGCACGTACACTCTGGTATTCCCGATCGGGCGGCCAATCGAGGGCGGCTGCTCTCCCTCACTCTCCACCCATCCCGAGGTTGCCACCACCGTCGCTTCCGTCGGCCCATAGTTATTCGAAAATTTGAATGCCAGCTTCTCTCCCTGACGCCGGCTCAAGCGGTCCCCGCCGGTCAGCAGCACACGCAACGCTCCCCCTGGCGGCCAGCTCTGCAACAACAACTGCTCGGCCAGCACCGTGGGCACGAACGCCACACTCACTCCCGCCTCGATGATCCATCGCTGCAACTGTTCCGCATCCCGCCGCTCTTCTTCGCGCGGCAGCGCCAGGCTGGCGCCCGCCACCAGGTACGGCCATACCTCCCACACCGATGCATCGAATCCCAGTCCGGCTACACAACTCCCACGATCATCACGCCCCACACCAAAGGCCTGACCATGCCACTGCACCAGGTTGTTCAGGTTGCGATGCGAAACCATCACTCCCTTGGGCTGTCCGGTCGAGCCCGAGGTATAGATGACGTACGCCAGGTTATCCGCTGAACCCACACGCCCAAGGTTGGTCACCGGACGTTCTCCGATCTCCGCCCAGTCCCGGTCCAGGCACAACATCCGCACTCCCGCTGCTCCCGCTACCCGCTCCTGCAGCCGCTCCTGCGTCAGCACCCATGCGCCCCCCATGTCTGCGATCATGTACTGCAGCCGTTCGCCTGGATACTCCGCATCCATCGGCACGTATGCTCCGCCCGCCTTCAGAATCCCCAACTGCCCCACCACCATCTCCACCGAGCGCTCCACGCAGATCCCCACTCGCACTTCCGCACCCACTCCCTGCTCCCGCAGATAATGCCCCAGTTGGTTGGCCCGCTCGTTCAACTCCCGGTAGCTCACTCGCTGCCCTTCACACACCACCGCAATCGCCTCCGGCGCCCGGCCCGCCTGCTCCTCGAACAACTCCTGCAACTGCCGCCCTTCCGGATACTCGGCTTCGGTCGCGTTCCACTCCTCCACGATCTGGCGCCGCTCCCCTTCCGTCAGCAGACTCAACTCGCAAAGACGCCGCTCCGGCTCTCTCCCAATCTTTTCCAGCAGACCTCCCAGATGGCCCAGCATCCGGCGGATGGTCGATCCTTCGAACAGGTCCCGGTTGTATTCCAGCCGCGCCACCAGCCCCTCGGCTCTTTCCGCCATAAACAGCGTCAGATCGAACTTCGCCGTTCCGTTCTCCATCATCACCGGAGTTATGTTCAGCCCGCAGGGCCCCGTCTTCATCCCTGCTTCTTCTTCCACCGCAAACATCACCTGAAACAGGGGAGTGGTGCTGAGCTGGCGCTGCGGATGCAGCTCCTGCACCAGCTTCTCAAACGGCAACTGCTGATGCCCATAACCCCCCGCCACCGTCTCCCGCACCCGCTCCAGCACCTCCCCAAACCTCAGCTCCGACTCCAGCTTCGTCCTCATCACCAGCGTGTTTACAAAAAATCCCACCACCCCTTCCAACTCCCGCCCCAGCCGGTTGGCCACCGGCGTCCCCACCCAGATGTCCCCCTGCCCGTACTTGTGCAACAACACCTTGAACCCGCTCAGCAGCGTCATGTACATCGTCGCCCCTGCCGCTCGTCCCTGCCCCCGTAACCGCTCCCCCATCTCCCGCCCCAACACCACCTCCTCCGTACCCCCGCGGAAGCTCTGCATCACCGGCCGCACTCCATCCAGCGGCAGATTCACCAGCGGCGCCTCTCCCCCCAGCTTCTCCTTCCAGTACTCCATCTCCCACTCCGCTTCCCCGCTCTCCAGCCACTTCCGCTGCCACACCGCAAAGTCCGCATACTGGAGCTTCAGCTCCTCCAGCTTTCCTCCATCCCCTTCCACCAGCCCACGGTACTCCTCCATCAGGTCTCCGATAAATACATTCACCGACCAGCCATCACAGATAATGTGGTGCGCCGCCATCATCAACTGGTACACCTCCTCTTCGACCCGCACCAGGCTGGCTCGCACCAGCGGCCCCGTCCTTAGATCAAACCGCCTCTCCGCCACTTCCGCCCTGATCTCCCCTAACCGCTCCTCTTCCCCTTTTGCTCCCCGGCTACGAATATCCTCGTACCCCATCTCCAACCGCAGCTCCGGCTCGATGATCTGGCTTAACTCCCCTTCCACCAGCGCCAGTCGCGTCCGCAGACTCTCGTGCCGGGCCACCACTCGATTCAACCCCTCGGCCATCTGCTCCCGGCTTACCGCCCCTTCCAGCTTCAACCCCCCGCACACGTGGTACGCAACCCCGCTCAGCTCATTCAGCTCGTGCAGAAACCACAAACGCTGCTGTCCATACGACGCCCCAAATACATAACACCCCACAAACTCCTCCCCCGCCCCTCGCCCCTCGCGCCCCTGCCGCTCCAGCGGGACACTCTGAAATGCACTGCCGAGGCCTGCAGAAAATTGCCGAGCCAGACCAGCGACATCAGGATGTTCAAATATGAGTCGAAACGGAATTTCAATTCCAAAGACCTCGCGCATGCGAAGTACCGCGCGAGCTGCCAACAAGGAATGACCACCAAGCTCAAAGAAACTTTGATCGACAGAGATTTGCTGACCGGAAAGCAGCTCGGACCAGATATCCGCAATCGTCTGTTCGGTGGAAGTACGGGGCGCCAAATAAAGCCTCGCATTGCCAGCGCATGAGATTTCCGGCTCCGGTAAACGATCGCGATCTACTTTTCCGTTGGGCGTGAGAGGCAGGCTTTTCAGGAAGACCAACCGGCCCGGTATCATATGAGACGGTAGCTTCCTGTTCAGATACCGGCGCAATGTTTCGGTGGCGGCCTCCAGTCCGTCATCCACCATCTTCTCCGATTCCTCTTCCTCTCTCTGCTCCCGCACTACATACGCAACCAGCCGTTTGTCGCCGTCTCTTTCCTGGCGGGCAACCACGATGGCTTCTCGAACCGAAGCGTGCTCCAGCAAGGCAGCTTCGATCTCCCCCAACTCGATGCGGAACCCGCGGATCTTCACCTGATGGTCGATCCGTCCTACAAACTCAAGGTCCCCGGTCATCCGGTAACGCACCAGGTCCCCGGTCTTGTACAGCCTCCGCCCCGCCTCCTTCGCAAATGGATCGGGAATGAATCTCTCCGCCGTCAGCTCCGGCCTGCCCAGATAGCCGCGCGATACTCCCTGGCCGCCGATGTAGAGCTCTCCTGCTACTCCAACGGGTACGGGTTCTATGAGCCGGTCCAAAACGTAGCACTGCGTGTTTCCAACCGGCCTGCCGATCGGAACAGCGCGATTGACATTGTTTCCAGCGCGCGCGAATGAGGAATACGTGGTGGTCTCTGAAGGACCATACAGATTGAAGATTCTGGTCGTGAGATTTGCCTCGCGAATTCTCTGCAACAGTGCTCCGGTAAAGGGTTCTCCCGCCAGGTTGAGCGTGCGCAACGATGGCAGGCTGCCCATATAAAGCAGCTCCTGCATGACGGACGGCACTGTATTGATAAGACTGACCTGCAGCTCACCAATCTCTGCTTTGAGCTGCAGCGCATTTTCAACTAGCAGGATTTCCCCACCACAACTCAGGGGCGCGAAGATCTCAAAGATCGACAGGTCAAAGCAGACTGAGGTTGAAGCTACCGTGTGGGCCAGATCCTCCGGAGAAAACACCGACAACGCCCAGCGGATAAAATTCACTGCATTGCGGTGTTCAATGGAGACCCCCTTCGGTACTCCCGTGGATCCGGACGTATATATAATGTAGGCCAGGTTCGAAGGAACCGCTTTCCCAGCCACATGCAATGACGGTAGCGACTCGGAACTCCATGTCGACTCGTCATCGATCACAACAATCCTGCTTCCGTTCCGGCTGACCTGCTCGCTCAAGCTCTTAGGAATCATTCCGCCGGCAATCAGGACCTTCAGTCCAGAGTCGGACGCCATAAATGCAAGCCGCTCTGCTGGATACGCCGGATCCAAGGGCACATAGGCACCGCCAGCCTTGAGCACAGCCAGGATGCTCACAATGATCTCGGGCGAACGCTTTAAGCAAATTCCAACCCGAACCTCGGGACCAACCCCCAGACATTGCAAATAACTGGCCAGCCGGCCAGCCTTCTGGTTCAGCTCCCGGTAATCAATTCGCTGTGTACCAGAGACCAGCGCGGTTGCCTGCGGTGCACGCTCAACCTGATCTTCGAACAACTCATGAAGACATTTACCTCCCGGATAAATGGACTCTGTGGCATTCAAGTCGTACAGCAGGCGGCGTCTTTCATCCTCCGTCAGAATCTGCACAGCGTCGATGGAGGTCTCAACGTTCGCGGAGACCTGCCGGATGAACTCCTGGAAATGACCGACCAGCCGATCCATCGTGGCACGCCGGAAAATCGACGATCTGTAAGTCAACGTTCCTGCAACTTCGGATTCGGTTTCAAAGAAAGCCAGCAACAGATCAAACTGTGGCCTTTGATCTTCGGTGGCAAGGCTCCTAAAAGACCAGGTTGTGCCTTCCATCGGCGCCTTGGAAATACGGTTTAGTGACAGCATCACCTGAAAAATCGGCGTGCTATCGAGGCGGCGGTCAGGGTGCAGCTCTTCAACGATGCGATCGAAGGGGAACTCCTGGTTGCCGTAAGCTCTCAGGCAGATGGCCCGCACCCTGGTCAACAGATCCCGGAAGGTTTCTTCACCTGCAATGCGCGTCCGTAGAGCGACGGTGTTGACAAAGAACCCGATCAGATTTTCAAATTCCGGACGAATCCTTCCCGCAACCGGCGAGCCAATGATAATGTCAGGCCCGCCTGTATACCGATAAAGCAAGCACTGAAACGCGGCCAACAGAAACATGAACAGCGTCACTTTTTCCTGCCGCGCCAGCCGTTTCAGTTCCAGAACCATCGGTTCCGGTAACTCGAAGGATACGACGCCTGCATTCGGGCTCTCCACATGCAGTTCATCCGCGGGCAGTTCCAGCGGTGGAGGAGGGTCCTTTAACTGTTCCCGCCAGTAAGAAAGCTGCTTGGTGCTCGCCTTACTCAGGAGCCACTCCTGCTCCCACAGCGCATAATCCGAATACTGCACTGGTAGCCGCGGCGCCCCGGCAGACGGCATCCCCAGGCGGCCAGCGTGGTAAATGGCGCTGAGTTCCTTCAACAGCACGAGAGAAGATTGCCCATCGGCGATGATGTGATGAAGCTGCAAAAGAAGAATGTCTTTGTCGGGACCAGGACGGACCAGCAAGGTCCGAAACAGCGGCAACTGGCGGAGATCAAAAGGCCTGCGGCAAAGTTCAGAAATCTCAGCCTTCACTCTGCCAGCGCGTTCTGCCGACGGCAAATCATGCAAGTCGAGGACAGGCAGTTCCGCCTCGAACGACGGGCTGATCACCTGCACAACTCTGTCACCCACGACCTGGAAATACGTCCTGAGCACTTCGTGCCGTTGGATGATCTGACGGATCGCCATCCGCAACGTTTCCGGGTCAATTCGGCACCCGAAATCAATCTCGTGGATCGAGTTATAAGCAGAATCGACAAGATCAAGCTGGTCCAGGAACCACAGCCTCATTTGCCCTGAGGACAAGGGCGTTCCCTGCGCCACAAGGTGATTCATCGTTGTTGAGAGCTGTTCCATGATTGGTATTAACCTTGACGTCTTGTACTTTGGTATCTGTTTCGGCGCGATGGAAGTGGAATCCGGAGATGAAGAGAGGATTCGATTCGAGCGCCTTATCGAGATCGATTCTCTAGCGAATCTGTTGCCTCAGGCAGTGGATGGATTCGTGTGCGACAGCCTGGCTTCTTCAATGGCCAATGCGACGCTTCGAACTGTCAGTGGACCCAGAAAAAGCTCATCGAGCGAAAGCCCTATCTGGAATGTCTGTCGAATCCTGCCAAGGATGCGAACGGCCAGTAGTGAATCACCACCCAAGGCAAACAGATCCTGTGAGACATCCGTCACCTGAACTCCGATGATCTCTTCCCATATCTTTGTGAGCACAATCTCAACTTCAGTCGCGGGCGTAACTGAGGCATGGTCTGGGTCTTCACGCAGCCCTTGACCGCTTTGCAAAGTGCGTAAGGACCGAAGTTCCCTGGCAATCTCCTTGACGCTACGAAAGTGAGTGGCGATATGAATCAGCGCCAAGGAGTTGACACGGCGAGCACCTGCGCTTACCGGTGCTGATGCAACTTCGGTACTCGGTGACAGCCGTTCGATGGCGCGCCCGGTGTATGACACCTGCGATGCAAACCGAGCATCGAGGGTGATCATCGCCCGCTGCTGATGGTCAACCGGCATGGCTGTGCCCAGTCTGGTGATGAACTCTTGCGCCGGCGTGTTCCGGGGCGTGCATTGAAAGTCGACTTCTACGTGGGACAATCCACGGCTGCCGGCAATCTTTCCAATTTCGTTCAACAATCTGTATTCCACGCCGCGTCCCAGCGCCCTGCAACTGAGGAAAAGCGCCTCAATCTGGAGCGCCTGGTCTGCCTCATGAAAGACAGCGGCTCCGACCAGACCGTAGTCTCCAAACCGGTCACGCACGCGAGCAATCAGACACTCCGCGGAACGATCTGAAGACTTCTGTGCCAGCTCTGCTTCCGAATACCGGCGCATGGAGAAGTTGAACTGGTTTACGCGAGAAGACAGTTGCGCAACTCGTTTGATCTCTTCAGCGCGCACAGGCGTAATGTCAACTTTCAGCTCAAGACTTGCGATGAACTCTTCCACCGTTAGAGCCTGGTGTTCCAGAGCGCCACGCTCCGTCCCCTGCCGATAAAGCTCAGTCTTGCGCAGATCTTCGGTGGTCACGGCCATGCGGTCAAAGGCCCAAAGGTTCTCCAGCAACTGGGGGATGTCTTCGGCCTGTTGCACGCACAGTGTCAACATACCGGGACACCGGGATTCAACTTCAGCGCACTCCAACGGGTTGTCGTCAATGTAGATAAAGCTGTCGAGCCCAAGATTCAGTTCCGCCGCCAGGGACTTGATGTTCTCTGACTTCGGGCGCCAATTGATCCTGTTGGCAACGAAATCATCCAAGGCCAGCGGCATCGAGGGATGTGCTGCAAATGTTGCAATCACATCCTCTTCTCTGTTCTTGCTGCAAATGCAAAGCAGCATGCCTGACCGCTTTTGTTCAAGAACAAACCGCTGCAGGAAGGCATGCGGGCCATCGACCTGTACCTGATCCGGGCCATCTTCCGCGCAGACACCGTTCCAAAGCGTGTGATCACAATCCAGCACAATTGCCTTGTAAGGGGCAGTGGTAAGCGCGCGGATCTTGCGGCTCAACACCGTCCCGGCGGCGATATAGAATTCAGGCGAAAAAGGCAGATTTGCAACCCACTTGCCGAATTCGTCGTAAATAGTTTCGACCGGATAGCGTCCCAGAATTTCCTCAGGACCAACCACATACACTCCGGGGATTTCAGTCAGCCTTCTCTTCCATAGAGAAACCGTTTCCTCTTTCGCTGCTTTCTCAGGGCACAAACCTACGACCAGCGGACTCGACGAGCGCCGTTGAAACTCCTCCATCGCATTGAGCGTTTGCTTAGCATCCAGGTCGGAGGCGTTCGGCTCCAGCAAAAGGACATTAATTCCTTCTCTATTTCTGCTGAGAGCGCTGTCAGGATCAAGCAGTTGTTGCATGACCTGCGCCGGTGGCGCGATCTTGATTTCCCACGAGGTTTGCAGCGTTTTGTTCCAGAATTCCAGGGTCTCCCTCAAAGGATCGGCGACGAACGAAGAAGCCAGGTAGATTTCCATCGCGGCCGATTTTTCAACCGGCAGCCCTTTTCGAGGCGGCAATGCGACCTCAGATGGCGTCCACTCAGGATGGTGAATCAGGGCGTCGAGCATGACGGCGAAACCATCCACCAGTTGTTCAACCTGAGTGTCTTCGAGCAGCGCCGATTGATAGAATATTGTTCCTTCGAGACCTTCGGGCCGTTCCACCAGCGTAACAAAGAGTTCGATATCCGTAGTCGTGCGGATTAATTGTGGCGTCCGGAAGACAACGTCTTCCGGCACTCGTGGCTCATCCAGTATCTTGATGAAGCTGAACATCACCTGGATCAACGGGGCTCGTGAAGACCGGCCCTGGCCGCGAAGGCTCGCGACCACCTGGGTAAATCCAATATCCTGGTGATCATAGGCCTGCAGCAAAGAAGCTTTTGTTATCTCAATCAGCTTCTGCAGATCCATGTCTTGAGAAACTTTCGCGCGCAGCAGCAATGGATAAGCGAAAGACCCAATTACATCGCGCAGCTCACGGCATCCTCTTCCGGTGACAGGCGTACCGGCAATCCACTCGCTGCGACCGCTCCACCGGTGAAACATGGCGTTCCATCCGGACAAGAGCAGCATAAACAGCGTGGACGAATTTCTCTTGCCCAGCTCCCGCAATCCGGCAGTTGTCTCTCTGGCAATAGCAAACCGAAAGGAACCTATGCCCCCCGACTGCCTGTTTACCGCCGGCTTGCCATGGGAAAGATCCAGAGGCTCGGGAAGGTCCGCCAGTTGCCGGCGCCAGTATTCGAGATGATGCTCAGTGCTCTTGCTAGTTACGCTCTGCGACTGCCACACCGCACAGTCGGCCGCCTGCAGCGTGGACCCCGCAAGCGGTGAAGGCCGCCCCAGAGCGAGCGCCCTGTACATTTGAGCCAGTTGTTCGAACAGTATCCTGAACGACTCGGCATCCATGATGATGTGATGTGCGCACACAAGCAGCATGAAATCAGCAGGGCCGAATGTGAGAAGTTGAAATCGGATGAGCGGGCCCTTTTCCAGATCGAACGGAATCTCTGCATGCCTAAGGCCGGCATTCCATGTGATCTGCTCCCGTTCTTCCCTGGAGGCTGCGGGCATCGCCTGATGATTCCATGCGATCTGATATGACTCTGCAATGTGCAGGATGGGACCTGTGGGCGTGGATTTGAGGCTCGCCCGCAATATTTCATGTCGTCGCACGACCTCTTCCACCGCTCGTCTCAGGATTTCAGGTTTCAGCGGTCCTTCGATCGGTAGCCCGGCACTCACGTTATACGCTGCTTTTTGTGGAGAGATCTGGCTCAGAAGCCATAGACGCTGCTGCTCAACAGAAATGCGGGCCGCTCCTTCGTCCCGGGCCGTTACCCACTCATGGCTTTCGGTCTCGCCTGACTGTCGAACGTGACCTTCAGTCGTCAGGCAGGCAATAATCTCGTTCAGTGTCGCTCCACTTAAAAGAGTGGTGGCTGGGACATCGGCGTTGAAGCGCTGCAACAGTTTTTGATGAATCTCCGCGGCGACCGCTGAATCCAGGCCTAATTCAGTGAGCGCGCGGGCCGGTGAAAGCTGCGCCGGATTTAATCTCATTGCCGATGCAATCTCATACCGGACCGCAGACTCGAAAAGAGCCGCTTCCCCGTCGCCGGTCACCATGTCGAGGGTAACAAGAGCTAAATCATCGTCCTCAACCCGGGGTGCAATCGTATTTCTCAATAGCGCGGGGAAACTGTCTGTCAGAAACTGAGCGCGGCAAATATGCCGCTGAACCTTGCCGCTGGATGTACGCGGGATGACTACGGGATCGACCAGTAAGACTGTGTGCACGCGCACTCCATGATTCTGTGAGATTGCATCGCGCACGCATCCCGCAACTTCCTCCAGGTTGTCACGACTAGAACGTTCAACGCCGTGAAGAAGGACCAGCTCTTCGCCGCCATCTATATCAGCGATGAACGCGGCGCCCTGCTGAAACCGGAGAGCCGCATGGCTCTCCGACGCAGTTAACTCAAGATCTTCCGGGTAGTAGTTCTCACCTCGAATAATGATGAGGTCCTTCAGCCGCCCGGCAACCATCAACTCGCCGTCAACAAGAAATCCCAGATCTCCGGTACGTAGAAAGGCGCCTGCCCTGCCGGGTAACGATGCGCCAAAGATCTGTCCGGAAAGCTCTTCCTGTTTCCAATAGCCGCAGGCCACGCTCGGACTTTGCACCCAGATTTCACCGATCTCGCCGACGGGACAAGGCTCCATTGTTGCGGGGTCCACGATAATCACTTGCGTATCCACTACGGGCACTCCGCAGCTCACAAACTGTCGTGATTTTGCGGGACCGTCAGCGCCGACACCAGAATCGCTTTGCACGATCTTGAGTCCCGGTCTTCCTGTAACAATCAAGGTCGCTTCGGCAAGTCCATAACACGGGAAAAAGGATTCCCGGCGAAAACCATAGGGTGCAAAAGTACTGCTGAACCGCTCGATGGTAGTGGGCCTGACCGGCTCGGCCCCATTGAAGGCTACTCTCCAGGCACTCAAGTCGAGATCTTTTCTCTGGTCTTCGGTGGTCCTGGAAACACTGAGATCATAAGCAAAGTTTGGGCCGCCACTGCTATGGGCGCGATATCGGCTGATGGCCCTCAGCCAGCAAATAGGCTGCTGGAGAAACGCGGAGGGCGACATGAATACGCCCAGAGAGCCGACATAAAGCGGCTGCAGCAGGCTTCCAATCAGCCCCATATCGTGATACTGGGGCAGCCAGCTCACCACCGTCGACTCAGCGGACTGCGAGCACTGCGTCTGGATCATCCGCTCATTCTGCAAAATGTTGCCGTGGCTCACCATCACACCTTTCGGCAGCGCGGTGGAGCCAGATGTATATTGCAGAAATGCGGTTGACTCGGCAGTGATCGCCGGCCGCCGCCAGCGCTCCGCCCACGAATCATCTACGGCGCTGGTTTGCACGCATTCAATATTTTCAAGGAGTTGATCCTGGCGCGATTGCAGGCGGTTCGCGAGTTGAGATGTTGTCAGTACACGGCTGGGCTGCGCGTCTTTCACAATGGATTGAAATCTTCTGGTCTTGCCATCCACACGCGAAGCGCTTGGCGGGTAAGCGGGCACCGCAATCATCCCCGCATAGAGCGCCCCAAAAAATGACACCAGAAAATCGAGGCCGCTCGGTAATAACAGCAACGCACGTTCGCCGGCCGCCGCCGAGTCTTGCAGATATCCGCCCACCGTGCAGGCGCGGTGGTGCAGTTCACCATAGCTAATCCGGTCTTTCTCGGTCTCTCCATCGGAGAGAAAGATGAACGCTACTTTCTCCGGCTCATTCTGAGCCCGGGCCGAAAGCAGATCGACCAGCGTCGAATATGGAGAAATCTCACCCGCCATAGGATCCTGTGCAACTGAGTTTTTTTAATTAAGAGGTTATGAAGATTTTCTGGATGGACTTGCCTGAAGCATAACCTGCTGCATGGACACTGAAAACAACGTCCAGCACGCAGAAATCATTCATCCACCCGTGAGAGAGGGACTTTTATATCTGGAACTTTTTTGAATGGGCAGCTTGCTTGATCATTCCTGACGTAAAGCAACCACCGGATTCACACGGGTCGCACGCCACGCGGGAACATAGCTGGCCAAACCAGCGGCCACGGCCAGCAACACCGGTACCGCAAGAAACACCGTGAAATCGCTGGAACTAACGCCATACAGAAGTTTGGCGATCAGACGAGCGGCCAATGCAGCGAATACAAACCCGATGGCAATACCGGCCATCGCCGGTAACATGCCCTTGATCAGGAATAACCTGAAGATGGTCACTCTTGGAGCGCCCACGGCGATGCGTATTCCAATCTCCCGGGAACTTTGGCTGACGACATAGGAGATCAACCCGTAAATGCCAATCGAAGCAAGCACGATGGCCAGAATTGCAAATGCCCCCACCAGCTCCGCTGAGAAGCGGCGCGCAGCCATCGATTCACTAATTACCTCATTCATGCTGCGCACGTTGAAGACCGGCAGTTCCGGATTGATGGATTGTATTTCGCTTCTTACCAGAGATTCAAAGCTGTCCTTAGGCATTGCGGTCCTCATCAGCACGCTCATCCCTTTGGTCGGATGCTGATAAATGGAGGTGTAGATATGAGGAATTCCAAGGGTGTCGAGACCGTCATGTTTGATGGATCCAGTAACGCCGATCACCGTCATCCAGGGAAGTGTGAGCCAAGGAGCGGCGGAGTTGGGCTTCACCCTGAGGCGCTTGCCAATCGGATCTTCGCCGGGCCAGTAGCGTTTCGCAGTCGTCTCGTCGATGGTCGCCACTTCCGGCTTTCCAATTTCGTCCTGGTCATCGAAAGACCGTCCTTGTATGAGGGGTGTTTGCATTGCCTTGAAATAGTCAGGACTCACAGCGATGACCTCTCCTGTAAGGTCTTCAAGCGGCCGTTCCTCGGTGATAAATACAACCGGTCTCACTACGCTGGTCACAGGCAGGTTGGTCGTCATGGCGCTCGCGTTCACCGCCGGAAGCGAATTCATACGCCGGAGCACCTCTCGGATGAATGTGGCCTGAGTTTTCGGCTGATTATACGGATACGGATCGTTCTTAAGATCATTTGGTTCCGCGAGGTGCGTTTCGGCGGTGACCACATTGACCGGATTGAAACCGGGATTCTCCTGAAGCAAACCCCAAAAAGTGCGCAACAACAAACCCGCTCCCACCATCAGCACCATGGTGATGGCCAGTTCTGCCGCAATCAAACCCGTACGCATCCGTTTCGTGCGGATCCCATAAGCGTTGCCTTGAGCTCCCTGGTTCGCGGAGATGACGCTGGACCTCGCGGCTTGAATGGCTGGGGCCAGACCCGCCACTATACCCGCCAGAATTGCGTTCAGAAACGCAAAACCCACAACCCGCCAGTCAATTGCGATTTCATTGAACCGCGGGACGCGCGCCGGCAGAAAGCGAAGAGCGAAATCCAGAGTTCCTTGGGCTGCCAGGACACCCACTACTCCGGCGATGAGCGCCAAGACCATGGATTCCGTCAGCATCTGCGTCACGATGCGTCCTGGGTTGGCTCCCAGCGCCAGCCGGATCGCCATTTCCTTCTGCCTTCCCGTAGCCCGGGCCAGCATGAGGTTTGCAGTATTGACCGAGGCAATAAAGACAATCAAGAGAACGGAGCCCATCAACACCAACAAGAAAGGACGCACATTGCCGACCAGCGATTCTTGCAGAGGCTGAATTTGGAAGGCCCACTTGGCTTCAGCCGGGTAGTCCTTAGGGTAGTCGTGCTGCAGGCTCCTCACCAGCAAACTCAACCGTTCCCGCGCTTGCTCGTAGCTAATGCCCGGCTTGAGCCTCCCAATGGTTCCAGGCACGACCCGGACGTTACGCGTCGGATCACCAAACGGAGCAGCGCTGAATCCGCACGATACCCAAAGATCAACGTCGGTGACCGTGGTTCTGCCAGGATGGTGAAAGCCGCGCGCAGCTACACCAACAATGGTGTAGAGGTCATTGTCGAGACGCAATTTCCGGCCGACGATTCCAGGGTCACCGCCAAATGACTGCCACCAGAGGCGGTCGCTGATCACGACTGATTCCGAATAACCGCGCGTCGTATCTTGCGGGCCAATCACACGCCCCTTTTGGGCATTGACCCCAAACATGGGAAAGTAGCCGGGACTGATAATCAGGGCTTCCAGACGAGTAGGCCGTTCCGCCCCGGTCAGATTTGCGCTTCCGGACCAACTGGCGCTTACCTGCTCAAAGATTCCCGCCGCCTTGAGATCTTCAAGCTCTGGAACTGAAAATCCAATATCTTGAATGCCGACACCGGGATTGTCGTTGGTGATTCTGACGAGCCGGTCAGGGGAATAATAAGGAAGAGACCGCAACAACACGGCATTGACCAGGCTGAAGATGGCGGTGTTGACTCCGATTCCCAGGGCCAGCGTAATAATTATCACGCTGGAAAAACTGGGTGTCTTGGCCAACAGGCGCAGACTGAAGCGTAGGTCCTGCAAAAAGCGATTCATAAGCAGTTTACTCTTTTCAAGGGCTCGGTAAGGTCCCCCCAATTATTGCGGGAAGCGCCATCGATTTGACCCGCTGGTCGCCAGTTAGCTCAATGGATCCCAGCAGATTGCACCATCGAGAAGGGTTGCTTTCCGCCAAATATCCGATGGCCGCTGGTAATCATGACTTGATTCTGTGCGAGCGCGGTATCCGTACCCTTGAAAGTTATGCGCGCAATAACACTCTCGATGTCGCACACTTTCGGCGGTAATCATTGCCCAACTGCCGCCATTTTCTTGCGCAGGCTGAGAGGCCTCATATCCGTCCACACCTCTTTTATGTAGGCTAGACACTCTTGTTTCAACCCAGTCTTTCCGGCATCGCTCCATCCCAGCGCATTGGATCGGTGTGATGGCCATATAGAGTACTGTTCTTCGTGATTAACAACTACTTTGTAAATGGTCTTGTCTTCCTGTTCCTCGTGATTCATAGAACTCTCCTTAATACGCATCTAGAGAATACGCGCGAGTAATGCTCCGTTGGGGTAGCTTTGCTGGATAATGACGTTGACGCGAGGCAATTCACGTGAGTAACTGACACTTTTCTTGTTCTCAATTCTTCATCGAACACCCGCTTCGAATGTGTAGAGCATCCCGCACTAGCCATCAACTGGCCTGTTGAAGAGCTACCTTATGGACCCCAAGTTCCACCCATTGGCTGTCTACTTCTACCGTAAAGGCGCGAGCGATCGAATTCAGGCCGATCAGAACGCGAGTACCATTCTGCATCCGCATGAGAGTGCCTTCCATACCAGCCATGGCCCCTGCCTTGATCACCACCCAGCTTCCGACCTTAAGATTTCGATAGGGATGTGGCTCTGCTTTACCGTACTCCGTCGCGCGTCTGACCCATTCGATCTCCTCGTCGGAAACGACGGACGGAGCATTCCTGGTCCCAACCAAATTCACCACATTGGGAACAACCAAGACCTTGAGGCGCTCCACCAACCGCAGCCTAACGAAGACATAGCCAGGGAAAAGCGGACTCAACAATTTGACCTTGCGGTCTTGCCACTGACGTATCGAGTCAAAGGCAGGAAGAAAATGTTCAACGGCACGGTCCGTCAGGTGCTGTGCAACTCGTTTCTCCTGATTGGATCGCACAAACAGCACATACCACTTCGGCTCAAGCCAGCCCGTATGCAGGCCAGCCTCAGGGAGATCTTTCTCTATCAGTCGTTCCATAGCGTTCGTTCTTGATGCCGAGTACGTAGCTCTGCCGTTTTACTTACAGGCCTTGTTCCAGCAAGTAATTGCGGATAGTTTCCTTGTGCCAGCCTGCCTAATCTCTGGAGCCGGCCTAGGTGCTGCTCCTGACCACCTAACTTAACGGCGATTCTAGAGAGTCTTTTGTGACCGTTCTTTTCAAGACTTGACACACCCTATCATCTAGATAACCAACATAATCTAGGTGACTTCGTGAGGGGCCAATCTAATAAGTCCCATCAACGTGTCCATCATAAGTATCACTATGGAAACATTACTGAGCAAAATAGCTCATATTCTTATATATTTTTGGACAATTACGAGATACTTGTTTCGCGATTCAAAGATATGTCTTTGAGGAGAATTGACTTCTCAACGATTTGGCTCAAGAGTTTTTAAAGAGCATGTTTCAAAAATAGCCGTTTTCGTCACCAGGGCTAAAAGCCCCGGTCTTTTAGGCCCAGTAACGCAGGCCTAAAAGGCCTGCTCTTCCACCAAAGGAGCCTTTCTGATGGACAATCCAGGGCTTGCACGGTAAGGTGAATTATCGCGTCCACCCGTATTAAAATTACTGTTATGACCATTACGTTGAATCTCAAACCGGAAGTCGAAGCCGGGCTGTTGGCACAGGCCCAGGCCAATGGAATGACGCTGGAAGAATATCTTCTTTCCATGGTCGAGGGAGCGGCGCTTTCGGCGACACAAAAAACTTTATCGCCGGATGAACGCGCGTCCGCGTTCGAGGCATGGTCCGCAAGTCACCGCCCTACCCCGGATCTTTCCGATTACGCCGTGAGCCGCGAGTCCATGTATGAAGGCCGCGACCACTTATGCGTGTCCTGGTTAACACGAACATTCTATTGCGCAGCGCCCAACCCACCCATCCTCTCTCCTCTCAGGCCACGCATGCCGTGTCCAAGCTGCTGCGCCAAAAGGACTTAACCAGTGTATCAATGCCGGCCTTAACGAGTTCCTGATGGTTTTTTGTTTTGCTTCTATCCTTAACTAACATTTTTTTCCTTTCGTCCGCCGGGTTGGCGTTTTGTTCTTCACTTCACGCGGCAGCGAAACAAAACGGCGAGCCGGTGGACAAAGGAGAAACGCAGCGGAGCGAAGGGTGGCAGAGGTGCGAGCGTCGGCGCAGTAAGTACCAAAATGCTCTTGGTTTTAATAGCGGAACGAGAAATCTATTTGAATCGCTTTGGAGGAGAAGTCTCATATGCGGGTCGGATAAACCTGATTCGTCATTTTTGCCGTAAGCAAGTACTCGACAATTGACCAATTAAATCGGTGAGGGCGGTCTCAAAATCTCGACTGACATCAGAAATCCCGTTTTTGCGTGGGTGATCTCATGTAGGAGAGTTCCCGCGAACCCTGGGATATTGGCGAGCTCGGATCTCTTCACAATAATTCTTTTCTTGTCGGGTTCCCACAGCCTCAGACACTCTCAACCGGTATCAAATTCCGGTCGCATCAGTTGTCTGAAGAGTCTGAAGCGATGGGGACTTCCTGCGTGTTGGCAATCAATTCCCGAATTGCATGCCTTACCTCCCAGCCTTCAAGGATCTTCTCGATGTTCAAATCGAAATTTCGCGATACTGTTGGCGATATACCGTGGAACACCTCTCCATTAATTCCTAGGCCCGCGTAAGTACACGTTGAAGATCTATTGCACGGACAAAACCATCATCGTGGTCCGCATGAACATGCGGCCCATCAGGAACCAGCGAACTGAGATTCAGGTAATCTGAAGGGCGACAAGTGAATACGATGATTTGAAAGATGCGGGCTTTCTCGCTGAGTAATGCACGGAACCAATCCATTCGAGCAACATCACTCTGAACCAGCTGATCATCTAAGACTACAGCAGCTCGCAAGTACTCTGCCAGAGCGATCCTGTAGAGGGTTGACAGCTGTTCGCGTGTTCCCACTGACAGAAGGGTGGCAGGTCGGGCTGCACCGTGCACCAGAATACCTTGGGTATCCAGTTGTGCGCTAAGATAGACGGAGTGATAGCGTTGTTGCGTGAGAGTCTGAAAAAGACCTGCGATCGCGGGTGCGAGTGCTTGGCCAAGATTGCTGGCTTGCGCTGAATCGGCTTCTTTCATTTGGTCAAGCAGCAGTTTCCAGGCCTCATAATCCGCTTCAGTTTCCCTTTCGTGACGCTCAGCTAAGTCGAGAGCGTCGGTTGCGTCCCGTAATCTATCCCGAGCAACTGCTCCACCAACTTGCTCTAAAGCCCCACGCGCTCGCTGAATCTCACGCTCATTGGCTTCGAATTCAGATCTCGCAGTTAGCTCTGCATTCTTAGCTGCACTTACTTCAGCTTGACTAATGGGACGTTCGGGTACAGGCAGGGCAGCGTGGCGTACTTCAGCTTCATGAAGTGTTGTTTCTGCGGCGTTGAGGTCTTCCTTGTCACGCTGCTTTTTTAGTTGGCCAAGTTGCCCAGCGTGCTCCGCCTGATTTCTAATTGCGGCGGTCAAATTCTCTTGCGCAGTATCAACGAGGCGCTTGGCAATATCCAGTTGACTACGAGCGTCGGTTCCCGCCTTATCGATGCTCTGCTTCCTCGAAAGAATTATTTTCTCTAATGCCTCTAGGTCCAGGGCGCCCTTTTGCTTCGCCGTAGTCGCTCGTCCAAGATCGCCTTCTGCAGCTGCCAGTGTCGCATCCAATCCTTGTGGGAAAGAGGCTAGGGCAATGTCGCGTTGTGACCTGGCCGATTCCCATGTTGCCTTGAGATTTATCGTGCGCTCTTGAGCCACTGTGTAGACTCTCGCACTTTCGGCGGCGCACAATCGTGCGATCTCGGCGTTTTTCGATAATTCCTGTCGCCGAGTTCGCAAACCCTGAACTGGATCTAGTCCTAGGAGTTCGAGATCCGCTGTGAGCGTCTCAAATGAAGCAGTGCCTAGCCCTGTACGGCAATTTGCCGCATGGTTCGTTGCCTCTTGTAGTTCCTCTGCTGCTTTGGGGAATGATGCTGTCTGAAGCCGCAATGCATCGCCTTCAGCTTCCTTTTCCTTGATTTGCGAATCAAGTGTCAGAGCTTCCGCAAGTTTCGAGTCAAGGCCATCGAGATCCGTGACCCCAGCGGCTGTGAGATGCGGCACAACTTCCTGCGTCCATCGTTGTTCCAAGGCATGTAGCCTATCCCGCGCATCTCGGCGACCGCCGTGGACACGTACGGTCGCGACCTCGGGGATTCCAATTTCGACCTCAGTGCTGGCTTCAACTTCAAGCGGCTGTTCAATTGACGTTCGTTCAACTAAGGTGCCGTCCCTTTGTATCTTCAGATCAATGTGCCTTGCCGGCACTACGGTGATCAGGAGGCCCACGTTAAGCGCACCGCGGGCTGCAGCTAGATCATTTGCCAGGCGACGCATCGGTGTGAGGGCAGCGGATTGGGACACTCTCATAGCTGAACGCCTAGCAATCAGCGCCGTTTGTTCCGCTAGAACTGCATCGAGACGCTCTTGAATAATTTCGCCTTTTTCGACCGCAGATTGAGCATCCGCAACGCGCTTGTCCGCAAGCCGAACGTCTAGGGCACGTTCGAGCAAATCACATCGAAGCAATTGAGAGTTGGCGAGTGTTTCTCGGTCGGCATCTTGGGCCGATTTCTCTCGTGCGATGCGGGCTGTTTCGTCCTGCTCTCGGTACACTTGTTCCGTATCGCGGGCCGCATCAACGAGTTGTCGGGCGCTGTTAGCAGCATCGATACTCTGTTGTGCAATGCTAATTGTTCGATCCGCAGCGGCTGCTTTCAGTTCCAATTCTTGACGAACAACCGTTTCGTTGATGCTGGGATCTGATCCTTGAAGGGCGACTTCTTCGGCCGCTTTGAGAGCAAGCTCAGCCTCAGCTTGTTTATTCTGGGCAGTCGCAACAGCGTGTCTAGCCTCTTCCACTTTGGAGAGTAGACTCTTGGCCTGACTTTCAGCTTCCCCAATGTCTCGAGAGATTGTGCGGATGCGCTGAACTTCTTCTTCTGCGCAGTGGACTGCCTCGGCTGCAGCAGAGCAGTTTGCTGCTTCTGTCGCAAGGCGTTCAAGAAGAGCTATCTGTTCCGTTGCAGTCGAGAGAATTTCTCGCTTCTCGTCTCGCTTCTGGATAAGATCTCGGAGAAGTGTTTCGGTCCCTTCTGAATCCGCTACGATTTTCTGAAGCCGTTCCTTCTCATCCCTCATTTCCTTTACGCGATCAGCTGCAACTTTGAATACGCTACCTTTAGCAGTTTTTTTTGCACCTTTGTCCGTATACCCTTCGTCTCGTCTCGCTTGAACATTTCTTAGGAGGGAGACGAACAGAGGATCTTGTGCCACGGCCTGCAATGCCGCAGCAATCTGTTCCCTTCCGCTTGGTATTAGATCGCTTTGCAAGGTTGCGCCGAGAAGCGCAGCTACATCCGATTGCGTAGATAAGAGCGCCGTAGCCAGAAAACTGGTTGGCAGGCCCCTACTGCCCCCAGAGCCTCCTGGCTCGGGAATCCCCCACCGCAAAATCTCGCGCAACCTGGCATCTACTTTTCTGGCCCGCTCAACATCGTCGAAATCTTGCCCATTCTTAGACTCTTGTAATAAGGATGAGCCGCCTTTGCCAAACTCTTTGCGGACTCGCCATATGCGTTGTTGCTCCGTCTCGAATGTTAGTTCAACTACGGGATCTCGACCACCGGTCCAAGGAAGGTATTGCTCGCTCGATGTCGAGGTATGGGGGAGTAGTAATGCCAACCGGATTGCATCGACCAATGTGGACTTACCGAGGTCGTTAGGACCATAGAGGATGTTGAGACCTCTGCCGAAGTTGATATCGGCCTCTCGGACAGCAGCGAAGTTCGTCACACGTAGCCGATGCAGTTTCATAGCGCACGCCCCCGTGTAGCGTGCTGGGTTTGTAGCAGCTTGTACAGGTGCGACAATGCGCGTGTGGCCTTGGTCTTTTCAACTTCATCAGTTGCGTTCGCAACCAGCTGATCAAGGCGATCAATCGTATCTTTGAGTACTGGCGGCAGATCGTCGGGAAACGCATCGCCAGAACCGACCTTCAGCTTGAGATTTGTCCGGTCCACTATCAAAACGCCGGCGCGTCCGTGTGTTGCGTCCGTGCCCTGGAGGTCCCGTAGAATCCGTTCGACTTCGGCTTCTTCGGAGAGTGAAACGGTCATGTCAAGACGCAACTTGAGAACATGGCGGTCGAGATCGGCGACGGTCAGCACTCTTCGGAGCTCATTCAGGTCGCGGCAATGCACATCCAGCCAACGCCAAAATGCTACCGGTTCGGGATCAATGCGAGGGCGGCGACCGCGCCGAAATAGTGCGACAAGGGCCACATTGCCTGCTCTAGGCTCGTCAAAGCTCGTTGGTTCGGGCGCGCCGGGATACACTGTTGGAACGGGTAAGCTCGCTGTGACGTCGCGAAATGAGTGGGTGTCACCTATTGCTAGGTAGTCGAAACCTCGTTGGAGCCCAGCGTCTCGGGAAATCGGAAAATTAGTCTGATAGCCCTCTACGTCAAACGTGCAACCGTGCACACATCCAATGCGGAGCCGTTCGTCCCCCGGCTCTCTCGCTGGAAGTGCCATTGCCAAATCATTCTCCCCAGCTTTCGATCGACACGGGCGAGCATAGAGGACCGCATCGTCAGATATTTGGTGGGCGAAGTCATCCCGATCAACGACGTGTACCCATTTTGGTAGGCGGCTTCGAAATGGATGGTTGGGGGCCCATACCGATTCGGGCGTCAGGGGATCATGGTTTCCTGGAACAAAGAAAATGGGAATCTGGTGCACAGGATGCTCTCGAAGGGTTCGTGCAAGCTCTTCCCAAAAATCAGCTTCTGGTTGAGGGTCATCGAACAAGTCTCCAGCGCACAAAATGGCATGTACTGTATTGCGCCTCGCGACATCGAGAATACTGACGACTACGTCCATACGCGCCCTTGAAAGCTTTTTCTGAGCTTCGTCTGGAAAAGAGAGGAATCTACGTCCAAGATGCCAATCCGCAGTGTGCAACAACTTCAGCATGACATCTCCTGAATCGGTTGGGAAATCTGAAGGGTTGCGTCGAACAACAGTGTCACGATGGGCGGCTGGTATCGGAGCTTGTGGTAATTGTCCCTCCATTTTTTGTATACCTCGTCTTCTCTGGATTCCAAGGCGCTGATTCGACGTTCAAGACTCTCATCGCGGCTAGCCAGTTTTTCAATCTCAGCTTCAATGCGCTCTCGCGCAGTGGAGCCCACGATTTGATCGCGTCTTTCTTTTGCGTATCGCAGCTTTTCACTGATGCTTGCACGCTCACGACGAAGCACAAGTATCTTGTCCTCGACGAAGCGCTCAAGTTGACGGATCGCTTGTTCGAAATGCTTCTGCTCGGTTTTCTCGATATCCCGCTGATCAACAAACACTGCTTCGTCTAGTGCATCGCTTATTAGCTGTTGATCAGCGGTGAGTTTGGGGACTGCTGCATCTGTCGCGCGGAGGTGTAGCAGGCTACCGGCAACAAGGGGATCGATCGGCGTGCCGTCAACCACGGCTGCAGCGACGAGTCGCTGCGCGGGTTCAAAACCGTTGTAGTCTACTAGCGCGACTCTGAGAACACCGACGCCTCCAGCCAATGCGGCTAAGGCGGAAGAAGGATCTGGCGGAAGCTGCAATTCAAGAGAGCCTCCTCGCCAATTCCGGGAATCAGTAATCGCATTGCGTACTAGGGGATGAACGAGGTTGAGAGCCTCTGCATCAGTTAGCGATCTTGCGTCTCCAGTTGCAAACCGCCGCCCTTCACCTATGTCTGCAGCGAGCGCTTGGTCCGGTGCGATTTCAAAAACCGCGCGGCCAGCTTTATCCAATCGCTTATAACTTACCGCACGTGCGGCTAGGTAACCTTCGACCAGATCGGCGACGTCTTTATCCAGACCAGCAAGCCCGTGCGGCAATTCTTCTCGTAGGCTCTTAAACACTTTGCGGACATTTTCGTCGAAGCGCGATTCGATTATGTGAGAAGTGCGCTGATATTCTTTCTCGTAGATGACGCGTCGCTCGGTAATCTTGTCGCGTAGGGCTGCGATCTCGCGCGTGACTTCGTCGAGAGTCCTGGACCGGCTATATATATTCCGGAGGTCACTTTCCAATTCGACGGACAGGGCGGTGACAATGGTTTCAGGCGCATCCGTCCGTGGTTCGTGCAAGACGGTATCGGACGCGTCCAGAATTTTGCCGAAAAGGTCCAACTTCTGGCTTAGAATCTCAAACGTAAGCCGATGCGCTTCGTTGTCGCGCGCGAGGAAGTTTACTACGGTGACATCGTGTTCTTGGCTATATCTGTGGCACCGACCGATGCGCTGCTCTATACGCTGCGGGTTCCAGGGTAGGTCATAGTTGATGACTGTATTGCAGAACTGAAGGTTGAGGCCTTTTGCTCCGGCTTCAGTGCATATGAGTACTCGGGAACGTGTGCGAAACTCATGTACCAACGCAAGCCGGATAGCGACTTCGCGGCTTGGTTTCGCGCCTCGCGGAAAACGAGATCCCTCCTCTTGTTGCCAACGCGCGTAGGCCTTGTTGTGCGCGATCGTGGTCGTTCACACCTCGGAACAATGTGACCTCTTCGTCACGCAGGCCCATTGCCAGCAGCAGAGTCCTCAGATATTCCTGTGTGGTAATCGATTCAGTGAAGACCACTGCTTTGCCGCTGCCGCCGCCGTTTTCCCCCACGTTGAGGACTACTCGAATGGCATCCTGGAAAGAACGCGCCTTTGCGTCGTGCGGAAGCGACCGTGCGCGAGCGATGAATCCTTCAACGCGTGTCAGTTCGGCAAGTAGCGCTGAATCATCAATCGTCGGAGCCTCTTCCTCGTGGGCTTCGACAATTTCGTCTTCATCCTCAAGATCGCGGTAAATATTCTCGGCAATGCCATCGGTGCCAAGCTTTCCGCGCATACGACGAAGTCGTGCGGCTACGTTTTCTAGGCTCGCGGCGAGAGCAGGGATTGACGATGCCATGCGTCGATGGAAGCCGATTAGTAAGAGGCGCCGCTGTCTGCCGGAAAATGCGTACAATGAAGGTTGAAGGAGATATTCTGTTACATCATCGTAGAGCGACCTCTCATCGTCGCTCATGGCATATTCGTAGAGTCTGCAACGCCGTTGGGTAAAAGGCCGATCAAGGAACTCCTGCGCTTGCCGGCGAAGCGTTCGTTGGAGGACGACTCCAAGTCTTCGCTGCAATTCATGCTCTTGGCCGGGCACGGGCGTTCGGTCATCCTCGTCGCAGAAAACTTTCCGAAACGTGGCAATATCGCCGAGAAGTGTGCCCGTAGGCTCAACATACTGAACAAGACCCCAAAGTTCCGCCAGCGAGTTTTGCATTGGCGTTGCGGTGAGCAACAGCACGGCTGATGAACGTAGAAAGCCACGCACACGGTGCGCCATTACCGCTTCATCCGAAGCGTCTTCGTAGAGACCATCACGGCTATATCTCTTATGTAGCCCGGCGAAGATCTCATGTGCTTCATCAATTACAACAAGATCAAAGGGCGGTGCAGCGTTCAGGGCTGCGGCACCACGTTCGCTCCCAGCGAATTCCCGGCCAACGAGGTACACGCCGGGCGCAACAAAGGTCCGCTGGTCATCCTGAGCCTGGATAGAGAATAGATTTGCAAGTTCGTTTTGCCATTGACCGATTAATGATTTCGGAACGATGAGCAGAATTCGTTGAGCACCCTCCGCGCGACTCTGCGCTATGACCAATCCTGCTTCAATCGTCTTTCCGAGCCCAACTTCGTCGGCGAGAATGCAGCCACCCTCGCGGAGACGTCGGAGCGCAAAGATTACTGCGTCGATCTGATGAGGGTTAGGATCGATGCGTGCCTGCCGCTGCGATGCTGCGTAGCGTTCAAGGTCATCGGGTCGACGAACCCGGATGAGATCTTCCGCAAGAATACGCTGATTGAAAGCGTGAAGAACTGCCATCGTAGTTACGTTTCTGGGAATCCTCTCAGTCAGTGCCCCGTGGACTACCTGAACCTGGAACTCGCGGCCCGGTAAAACCCCCAACAGTTTGGGTTAAACCAGCAATGACTGAATGTGCCTAAAGCATGCTGGCTGGTCAGCCCAAATCAATCTTACAGTCGCAAGAGACAATACTGACCAAGTTTTTCTGGAGGGAGCGGGAAATTCGTTCGGGATGTTGACTTTAGATAAAGTTCCAGCACATCGTTGGCTGAGAGTTTTAGCCTTTCAGCTAGGTCTTGCACGTTGTCAACCACCGCCGGGACCACGGGTAGCGTAGCTGCTCGGGTAGGGATCGGGTAGTCACTACTTGATTCACGAGCCGCTACTTGGAGGAAGCGGCTCGTGAAATCATGGTTTATTTCTTAATCCGCTTCTTTTTGACAGGGCGTCGCGGGGGCCGCTGCCTCTCGAGACCTTTCTGCAGTTCCCTGATCTGTTCTCTAATCTGCTGTATACGATCCCGAGCATGGAAGAAAACATCGTCAGGATCCTTTAGCTGTTTTTCACACTCTCGCTCCATGCGGTCAAAGCGGGCTGACTCGTCATCTCGTGTTCGTGCAGGGTGTCAATCAGCTCTTGGTTCAGAATCAAGGCCTTGCTTTACAAGTGCTGTAGGCGTGGAAGACTAAGGTGCTGAGAGAAACGCATCACGGAATTTGGTAACCAGCAGCTCACACCGTTCCAAGTGTTCGACGGCGGCGCGCACTGAAATCTGATTTACGAGTTGCTGTACCAGTTGCTCGGACTGGAGAATCGTGGCAATACGCCTTCGGGTATCTGGGGAGATGATGCGCGCGGCATCGACACCGAGCAACCGTGCGCCGGCGAGTTCAAAAGTCGTAGCCTTCGGCTTCCAAGACCGCGAGTTCGTCGCCGTACAAGCGATCTTCATTTCCAGCATCGCCGTATTGTTTCAAAAGCGTGTAAATGTCCTCGGCGTCGCGATTCTCGTGCTTCCTGTCGGTCCATGCAAGCAGCTTGAGAACGAGTAATGCCGGAAGGCAAACAACCTTAATCACTAAGTCCCTGTCGAGTTGCACCAGCACAGCGGAGTCGAGAGCCTCATTGAATCCCGCTACCGACATCACAATGTCTTCCTCTGGTGGCCACGCGATTGTGCGATCAGGACTTTCCACGCCTCCGAACGGAATTAGATCCGACGATAACTGGTGGCTCAGCGGGATAGCTCAGTCTCTGTATTTTATGCGGGACAGGCGTGAAGCCAACTTGCTCTATCAATGCTGATTTCAGATCCTGAAAATGCTTCCAGTTCTCACGGCGATTCCGAAATCAACGTCGAGGGTCCGGCGCCCAGAAGGTCTGCCAAAAACATGGTGAAGAATTACCTCGCGCGCGGTAGCGCCCGCGAGAAAGTACGGCGTGTCGTGTTTGCCCGCCGCCTCATGAATCTTTCGAACCACTTCGAGAATAGTGGGATCGATTTGATCATGTTTGATTTGCAAAGGAGGGACCAATGTATCGCTCATAGATCATTTTTGCTGCTTCAAGGTTTCTGCCATCCGTAGTCGCCATAAGGTCAGCATAGGCGAGAATCGGTGGAACGACGTCCTGGGCCGGCGTTGTTGCCTGGAAATTCCAGAACAAATCAAGAATTTCGACGTCACCATTGATATCTGCTCTCAGTTTTTGATCCACAATTAATTGCCGGGGCAATTGTGGTGCGTAAATCGTCGCAGTTTGTGGTTCAAGATATCCCACAAGCTTATTTGCCGCGATCTCACCACCCCAGAGTGCGTTATAGGGCCGAATATTCGCACCTGCTGTCCACTTGGGGTGCCGTGCTCGAAATCGTCTAATATTCAGTTTCGGTCGCAGCACCGCTGGATAGACCGCGACCCATTCTTGTAGCAGGTGGTCTGGTTGTAAGAGCCTGCGTCGCCTGGCCGGTTCGACTGCAAGGTCTGGAGTGATATGTTTGCGTCTTTCCAGATCCTTCATCACTGGGCCGACTGTTCCGAGAGCTACCCTGGCGCGTGCGGCGATTTCCCTGTAGGTGGCATTCAACAATTCCGGCTGACAAAGTAGCGCAAAAGCGACTCTCAGACCTGCCGGGTTGATCGTCCTGCCGACATCAGCGACATGGAGTTCAGGAGGCTTGGTCTTGCCCACAACATAAACATGCAAGCCAGGGCCTCGGAGATACATATTGCCAGCGGTGTCGGCAAAGTACATTTCGATCTCGCGACATCGGTCAGCAATTGTCGGGGTTATGTATGGAGCCACTAGCAAGAGCTGCGGCGTTTCTTCCTTGGGCCAAAATGCTCGGATCTGATGCAGCGTCTCGAACCGATCGACATTCTTTGCTTCGACTGCAAATCGGTACTTTTGTTGTTGACCATTGATCTCAATAAGAGCGTCAGGGCGGATTTTGTCCTGGGGGCCAAGGCGAGGCTCCCATTTGACGACCCTCGCTTTCAGACCCGTCTCGCCCACAATCCTCGTGAGGGCGCGATCAACAATGTCCCGCGCTATTGTCTTCTCCACTGAGTCCTCTGTTCATCATTATGTATTGTACACGAAACGTGAACGTAAACAAATAATGAACAACAGCGAAAGAAGCTAACATGGAGGACTTGGCCAAGAAATACCAACGATCTCGCATTAACCCTTGTATTTTCAAATAGATGGATAACTGTGTTCGGTTCCGGCTACAGATTGCAGGGGAGTTTGTCTGTCTGGATGGTCGGATTTTTTACTGGACCCAGATTGGACCCAAATTCCGATAGGGGTTTGGTGGATCGCCTGTATCTTGTTGAAAGATATGGCGGGGACGACGAGACTCGAACTCGCGACCTCTGCCGTGACAGTGCGATGACGAACGGTAACTGATTGACACTACGCGACACGGATGGCCTCCCAAAAGCGCGTAAACGTACTCTCCGGACAGATAAATGGACCATAATTGGACCAAGATTTTTGAACTTCTTGGTCGCTGCGCCGCTCGCGTGCAACCACCTTTTTCGGTCACTATAGAGGTTGTTTGGAACCGTTGGTCGCGATAATCTCAATTATCGTAATCTATCGGCATTTTCCCCTCTTTTCCGGCATCATCCTCTCTTGGGCAGGTTGTGCGCGGAGAAGGAGACCCTTTACCCTATGGCCGATCCTAAGCACCTCCAGATCCTCAAGCAAGGCGTCGACGATTGGAACCGGTGGCGTAGGGACAATCGTCGGATCCGGCCAACTTGAGCGAGGCGAACCTCAACAGGTCGAGGCTCTTCGGGGCGGACCTCAGCTTGGCGGACCTCATGGGGGCGTTGCAAAGCCAGGTGACGTTTGGCTCCAAAAACTGCCGGCTGCTGCCGATCTAGCGCCGCTAACCAGGCAGGATCTGTGCGACCTGGCTTGTCGAGACTTCCCATCTCGCGAGCCCCCCCCAGCTCTTCGGCACGCGTCAAGAACAACTACAGTGGCCTGCGCATTAAGATGCTGAAGAAGGGACAATAAATCACTCTCCAGATCGATTGCATTTAGAATCTCACCATTTGGCTCTACCTGGGCGTCGATTGGCAGCAAATAGTTAGTCCTGCTCCGTTCCACGCCATGTCCAGCGAAGTAAATGAAAACAATGGAGTTGCATGGAATCGTGGAAACAAAGTGCTGTATATGCGATTTCATTGATGCACTAGTGGATGTCGTTGACAGTCTGGATCTTGGGGCGATCTACGCCTCTTACGATGAAAAAGATGGACCAGGGCAGTCCGCCTATCCACCGGCCATGATGTTGCGGGTGTTGCTGTACGGCTACTGTACGGGGACGCGCAGTTCGCGGAAGATCGAAAGCAAGACGTATGAAGATGTTGCCTTCCGCTATTTGGCGGCGGACTTGCATCCGGATCACAGCAGTTGGGCGGAGTTTCGCAAACGGCATCTGCCGGCCTTGGCCGGGCTGTTCACGCAGGCGTTGCAGTTGTGTGCGCAAGCCGGGCTGGTCAAGCTGGGGCACGTGGCCTTGGATGGCACCAATCCCCGCAATTTTCCCATGAGCCTGGCCAGCAACACCATCATTGTGGCCCCGGAAACACCGGCCGGAAAGACCGCCCAGCTAGCCGTCATTTGCTCCTGTGCCGCGGTGGGAACAGGCGGGCAACTGCCTACGGTGACTTTCGCCAAGCCCGGTTCCTCTAAGCGAGGCAAGCAAATTGTTGTAACGTTTTGCGCCTAAACAACACTATACATTGAGAAACTGGAGACGCCGAATCAATCTTTAAGTTAGGGGGTTTGGCAATGTTAACTGCGAAATGGTCGCGTCATTGTTACCAATGGTTCCTGCTATTGCTGACGTTGATGTTGTTGCTGGCTTTGGCCGATCCGAACCCAGCAATTGCTCAGAGCCTTACGAGCTCGAGTCCCGCTGACTCCGGAACTAAACCCGCAGAGCCGCCATGGCTTTCGCTCCATTACACCGGCGCGTTGTTTGGGTACTATCGCATCGAGCCAGACGGACAGTTGAAGCTTAAGCCACCTGACAAGTTTCTCCAGCAAAGGCGTCGAAATCAACAGAACCAACTGCTGCTGGGAATGGGAGACAATTTCAGCCCCGAGTTCGGCGCTAGCGTGGAAAGAGAGCTCGAAGAAAAGAACAATCTCGGCGAAAAGAATCCTTGCTATCTGCCACTGGATAATCACAAACCGGGCAGCCAAAACGGACCTCTCTCGGTTCTCTACAAAAATTACAAAGATCAAGCTCCCGAAATACTCTACAAAGATAGTGACCGTTTACCAAAGATGGCGGAGTGCGATAATGTCGCGCGTTTTCTCATGCAGGCCGGATACCGGGCCATCGTGCCGGGCAGGGAGGACTTTATATACTCAGCGGTCTGGCTACGCAGGCTAGCACTCGCTCTTCAGGCCGCAAGCGGCCTGAAGAATGACAATCAGCGTTTTCCCGAGGAGGAAGTTGGAGCGCAGCACGACTTTACTGCTGGGAAGCGTCTGATCACGAGCGACGACGGAAAACTATTCATGCTGGCGGCGAATCTGCGCTGGAACTTCACGCCCCAAGGGAACATTAGAGATTCGGCCAGTGTGGCATTATCCCCTTCTGGAGAAGTTATGGATGAGCCTACAAAGAAGGGAAACACTAACAATGCGGCCGGTCGGCCGTGGTTCCCCGAGGAGAACTTCTCCGACACCGTGAAGGAGACTTGTCCTCTAATGTTCACTTGGAAACTGCCGCAGCAGGGGTTGGAAACCTGCGTTGACGGTGGCGATAAAGGGAATACAGTGACCAAAGAGATGGATTGGCTGAGAAGGCTGGATGTAACAGTTGACGCAGGTCCAGACTGTAAGGGCAAAGACGACGATCCTGACTGCTTCCCACTGGCCAAGGCCATGAACCTGCGGGCCCGTAGCGATGTTACTTTTCGTCGGCAAATGCTCGAAAATGAAGCGAGGATCGCGATAACGATGTTGAGCGATGATATAGGAAACGAGCTTCGTTCGGAGTTAGAAAAAACCCTCGAGCTACTAAGCAACCACAAAGCATTCGCGGATTTGATCGGCAAAGATCCCCAGCTTAAATTGAAGGACAACAAGCCGCTACAAGATCTCAATGCCCATATCAAAGACCTAGATGCCCGTATCAACTTACTTCCCGAATCATCCCAGCCGATTATTCAGGATTTGAAACTAATCCTCACTACTCTAATCGATAAATTTAACAACGCATCGAAAAACAACGTGGATTTTCTTTTTCCGATGAACGTGCAACAGGCTGCCATTCGGCTGCTACTGAGAAAGATAGCGGCAGAACAAGAGGACATAGGATATACGGTTGTCAAAAGCGTCCCCATGGCCAAGACTCTGGTCATTGGAGTCATTGGACAAGAGACGATGAAGGCAGTATCCCCGTCCAATCTCAGGACATGCACTAGATTCATACAAAAACAGTTAAGCGACGGAACTAAAAACATACAACTAAGAGACGGGTCATGTGGCTCCAGATCTAACTCCAGGCTTGAGGGCACCGTTGTGGTAGGGGATCCCCTATTTACTGTTACTACCGTACTGCGCGCGGCCTGGCTGGTGGGGCACGAGTCTAAGGAAAAGGAATTCGATAAAGTCGTAGTCATGGCACAGATGCCGCGCACGGAAGCTGAGGAGTTGGCCGCCCATGCCGCTGTAAACCTCAGAAATACTGCCTGCTCGGATCTGGAGATGATAGCGTCCGATGACCACCGTGCATGCCCGGAAAGAATTGCTGAAGATGCGCCGCACATCGACCTAATCCTGAGCGAGGCGCAATCGGCCCACACCAGCCCCGACCTTGAGATTACATATACGCGAGACGCTATGACTCCAGTGATCGCACCTAAACCGGCTTGGCTTATCAATCGAGCGGGTACGGGGCTGATCGAGCCGATCTCCGTCGTTACTATTACCTGTGGCCAAGAAGACTGCCGGTCGAAGCGGACCCTTACGAATCGCGAGCCACTCGCAGATACAAAAGCCGAACCAAGCAAGCGTCTGCGAAATATGGCTGAACTGCTCTACGAAGAGCTAAAGAAGGTGGCCCTACAACGGCCTTCAGCAGATCTAGCTAACCTGGAGAATTTCTGGAACGGTTGTCTACAGCTGAAAGCCTGCCAAGATGCCATAGTGACCCAATATCTGCTGGCGCAGCTTCACCGCAGCTCTCATGCCGATGTAGTTCTGCTGGAACACCGCGACCTCTATTTTGGACCTATGCTTGATGGGTACGAAAAATATGATATCTGCGATGAATGGGTTAAGAAGCACGAGGAAGAGCTCAAGAACCAGGAAGAGTCAGCGGCCTATTGCCGCCTTCGCATGGCCCTGGACCGCATCCTGTGGAAGGGAGACTATTCGGAGCGGGTCATCGTGAATGGAAAGACTTTAGAGCAAATGTTGGCCATTGCGCAGCAGGTGACGGAGAGCGACCAGGCACTGACGGCCCGCGACACGATCCAGGAGTGGCTGTTGACCTTTGGTATTGTCGAGCATTTGCCCGCCAACCTCTCTGAGGCAAGCATGGGCCCCGAAGTATTTGTTATTCCTGGTATTGCTTTTTGTTCGGACCCTGGTGCCAGCACCGAAACGTCAAAATACTGTATTAACGGCCAAAGGTTGGCCGATGACGGGGCCTATTTGGTGGCTACCAGCGATCACCTCGCCAACGACCAACAGGTGTACAAACTCCTGGAGAGACTGGACGACAAATATCACATTCGACCCAACCAGTTCATAACTGGAGAAATTGCGGATGAAATCTTTCGTCATAACCGGGACGAGGCTTCGGAGAAACTGGTGAAAGCGCCCGACGCCTATCTGGGGATGCGCAAGATTGATGAGTTACAGCAGAAAAGGCCGATTCTACAAGTAGATTTCGCCAAATGGGTGGCTGGATTCATGGTGCGTCGTCCTAACCAGAATAATACTGCGCTGGCCTCCAACTTCTCCGGCGTCACCGATTCCAGGGCCACCACACCCAGCGCCCAAGAACTGGACCTTGAAGCTGTCACCAGAATGACCGCCGGCCTGGGAGTTAACAAGTTGTCCCAACGCTTGAAGTTTGGCGTACAGTCAGATCTTGAGTACGACCGCACTGTTACTAGTAGTCTTACCGGTTCCGCTCCCACTGTGACCTATGCCCTGAACAACTTCTCGGCCGGTGGATTTGTTCAATTCCGCCTGAGTGGAGATCTTCCGCGCCATGTGTTCCTGGTGGTTGCTCCTTACCAGTACCAAACCCAGATTACAGGAAACTTTCTCAATTTCAACTTAAGCACTGGTTCGGGCCAGATCACGGTTCCAACCCCAAGGTCGAACGGTTTCAATCATCGTTTGGGCGTGCGCTATGAGTTCTCAGGACAGCCATTCGCAGGAAAGCTATTCGGAGGTAAGCTATTCAGAGGACAGTGGGCCGACAGTTATGCTGAGGGTGGACCAGAATATTCGAACATAAACAATGTCCTTTCCAGTCTATTGCTTCCCAATGGATCCGTGTGCCCCGCCAGCGCCACCCTCCCTTTGTCGACCTGTGTCGCCAATAATATTGTCGTAACGCCCAGCATATTATTCACGCCCCGGACCGAGACACTCCGTACGGGTGGATTGTACTGGGACGTGCACCTGCAGTGGGCACCGAACAAAGAGAAGCGGTGGTCGCTGACCGTGGACACCAAGGGAGACGATTTCGTCTTGTCTGGAGCAACGCTTGCCACCCAATCCCGCTACGCTTTTACAGCCACGGAAGCCTTGAATTTCAAGCTGATTGGCAATCTGCTGATAGCGCCTGCTTACTCCCAATTCTTTTACAGAAATCAGGGGCAGGGGGGAGGAAGCCACGCTTTGCTGACTAAGACCTTCTCCGTAGTGGCAAAATGGTATTTCGCGCGGGACACTGCGGTTCCGTTCTGGCGGCAACTTTGGTTTCTGGGCCCGACGTCACTCGACCAAACCAAGAGCGCCAAGATGCAGTGAGGCTTCATATTGTTTCGGACTGGCAATGATCCTCAACACATAACTTTTGAACTTGGAAGCTGCGGACGGAAATACTCCTTTGCCTACCAAAGAAGAACCTGAGTGGCGCACAAGTCGAGTTATTTTCCTCGTCACAAGCCAGCAAGACAAAATGATCATAATTCCGTTCGATGCTTTCTCCGCAAGTGATCCGTTGGTTAACAACTCAGAGTTGGTGGGAAAATGATTCTGTACTCACAAATCAAAGTAAACAGGACAAAGGGAATCGGCTAAGTAAGGTGACAACAGGGCACGAGTGGCGCTTTAGAGAACGCGGGAGAACGGCTGGAAACGGTTAATAGGGGTCTAATGCGGGTCGGTCAAATCATCTTTGTGGATGTTTCCCAATGGTAGCATTACTGAAAGCGTCAAAGACTGGTCCACTCCGGGGCACTGATCATACCGCATTCACTTTAGCATTATTCGGAGGGAGTAGTTAGCCCAGTCGATGTTATTGCCCCAGCGTCATTTGCCCCAGCCGATGAACACTACCCATGTGGTAGAATGGCCGCCGTTCTTGGGTAATCAAAGGGAGTTGGCGGTCGAAATAGGCATGACTCATGAAGCTGCCCAAGGTAACGCTAGAGCCACTGCAAAACACCTGATTGCAGAGGTGCGGCTTCTGTTTCCTAGCAAAGCGGTGAGCATTCGGTGAGCAAAGCCACTTCAGAAAATGTTGAATATCGTGATGCTCTGATTACATATCTGGACATCCTAGGCTTTGGAGACATGGTTCAGAAGTCTGATTCCGACCCTTCTCAGGCCGAAGTCATTCGCAATCTTCTCAGTTCACTTCAAGAGGGAACGAATTGGGGCTCGAGTGAACGAAGCGAACGAGATGAAACTGGACAAAAGATTCAACTGTTCTTCGCCGATAACTTCTCCGACACGATAATTCGAACCACTTTTATTGGGCGAACCGACCCATTACATGAATACATTAGGTCGGAAATATGGCGTTTGGCCAAATGCCAATACGAGCAACTTTCAAAAAAGGGTATTCTGCTGCGTGGTGGAATAGCGCGAGGCAAACTGTACAGGCACCCTGAGGGGAAATTTATCTTCGGCCCGGCTTTGGTGCGCGCATACCATTTGGCCGAACATGTCGCAATTTATCCACGCATCGTGGTCGACCACGATCTCGTAGAGATTCTGGAAAGACATAAGGAGTATTGGCCGGGCAGATGGGCCGATGACGGAGTCTGGTTCGTAGACTACTTACATGATATGCGCGACGGGTTCGCATACGCTGTGAGTGTCGTCGAGAAAAGAGCGTTTTTCGAGCACAAGATATTGGCAGAACGCAAGCTTGAAGAGCTTGGCAAGAGGGGCGACCATCTGCGACAAAAGGCATTGTGGTTAGCCCTCTATCACAACACAACTATTCTGAGAATTCTTTCCAATGACCCGGTGGACGACGGATTCGAATCGCTTATGATTGAGAAGGAAAAGATGCTTGGCTGATAACCCTTGGGAAACCGCCCGTTCCGTCGCGTGTATCGGTTGCCCACGTATTCGTTGAGACTGATGTCCAAACGAAAATTTTCTTCCTGGTAGGCCATGAACATCGGGGTAAATCCCAAACTCTTAAAGCCTCTGATGGATGGGGATATTCCGGTTTAGTTCAGCATTTAGCGAGCCAGATTATTTCGGGACGTGGTGGCGACGTCGGGGGGGCGGAGTTGGTAAGTCATGTGTGCCGCGTTGTGGCTTCGGTTTCCGGGATCGACGTACATATCTATCAACCATCATCGTTTCTCCCATTGTGTCTCATTGGCACTACGCTTGATCAACTGTTCCTGGCCCGTATCAAATCAGAAGAATCATGAGCTCGACGCAGTTGATTCCGGTTGCACCGGTTTGTCCAAAGTCGCCAGGGGTCTCAGGGGAGCGGCGTGAGCGCCCCTGAAATTTTTTTTGCGGACGATTGACGGCAAGGGCCGGGCGACGGTCTCTTCACAATTGATGCTGAAAAGCTAGGCCGACTAATTGCCGGCCCAGTGGGGAAACGGATTGCGGTTTGAATTGCGAAAGTCCGTAATGAGGTCGCGGATTTTGGGGCGACGTTGATACAGCGTGTCAATCAAGCGTGACAAGTCGGAAGGAAATTTGTTTTCCCACCATTCCTTTGGCATCGGGGATGCATAGAGGGCCTGTTCAGCAGCTTTGGCGTTCCACCATTCCTCGGGCATACCTTGGGCAAGCTTCCAAAGGTCGTCACGATCCATCTGCTCGGCACGGCTTAGAACGGGTTCGAAAGATTCCCAGCCAGTCACCTGCTCATAAACGCAGTTGCGGAAAAATACACCTCTTAGCGCCGTATCAGGGAAGCTCCACTCGCCAGCGTTGAAACAATATCCCTGGTCAATCAGTGTAATGCTGAAATGGGGGTTATAGGCTTGCTTCGTAAATACGCACTGGCGCCCGTCGGCATTGCACAGCCACTTATCCAAGACCAGACCATATACGAGTGGTTGCGACAGCCAGGGATTACCGCGCAAAACAGACTCCGGCACATAGTCCGCAACCAATGTGTTTTCGGGGTCGTCCACATATCGTGACGCAAGTTGCAACCCACTGCTGCATGGCGCGTCGCGGCCTGCTGTAGTTATCCGCAATTCTGGAGTACGATTGATTAGCCAATCGCAGACTTCAACGACAGAAACTTCAGGCATGGGCAAGCCAAGATAGGAACCAATGCGGGAAGCAAAGAATTCATTGGCCAGCACACGGACATGCTGCGGATTGTTCTGGAACTTAACGACATAGAAAGCGCCATCATCGGCGCGCATGAGATGAGATTGAGAACCGCCCCGCATCTTGCGGATTTGTTGCACTGCTGAGATCGTTCTGGGGCTGAAAGCTGCAACCGACATAATAACAAGCTCCTGAGATTATGGTTTTGAAAGCAGTCGTCTCTTAGGCCCGGAGTTTGGGCATAAAAAACAACATGCTTTTCTAGCGGCGGGTTGGGCTGCGGCTGGCGACTGTCAAGCCCCGGAGCAATAGCGGAGCCGCGAAGCGGGCGCGGAAGCGAGCACGGCGAGGTTGTTTAATGCCGCGCGGAGCTGCACAAGCGGACTTGCACAGCGGGAGCCAGCCGAAGCCGATGCTGCGCAGAGAAAAGCATTGTCAAAAAGAAACCTAAGAAAAGCGCGGAGCGCATCCATATTCGGTTTCGACAGTGCAACCAGCAGAAACAGTGATGGCAGGGCAAGGGACCCAGCAGACTTTCAAGTGGAGAGAAGCAGTGTAAATAAAAGACGAAAAGAAAAACGCGGGTTTGTTGTTTTGTTGTTGGGAGAGTCCGTGATGAATTGAGTAGGTCTGGGCAATAGACAATCGGCGAGCGGGTGCCTGCGAGCGAATGGGATTGCAGCATGGAATCAGCAATGGAGAAATGGAGGGGCGCAAGCCCATTTCTGAGCCACGCCCCGCAAACTTACTTGCGGTCCAGGTACTTGACCTTGGTCGCAATGACTTCGGTCCTGAATTGTTCGACATCATCTTTCACGACCTTGCTGTTGTGCAAGTAGCCGTAGACCTTGATGAACCGGCCTTTCGTGCATTTCACGACTACTTCCTTGGCCAGTTCCCGGAAAGCAACGACGGAGTGCCACTCGACATATTTCTTGTCGCCAAACTCGGTGTTGGTGGCCATGCGAAGGGAGGCGGCGCTGTCATTGGCTCCGAAGAAGGCCGCGTCTGCGCCCAGGTTGCCGGTCAGGATCACCAGATTGTTGCTGTAGCGCTTTGGTTGCTGATTGTCTTGCATGCTCTTGCTGGATGCGTTGTTGGTTGATTTCTTGGCCGTTCTCATGATGTTTTCTCCTGTCCCTCTTTCGAGGATTGATTTTTTTCTTTCACCTTGGCGCCAGCAGAAAAAAACAACTGCAGAAATGAGGACAGAGACCAATGTGACGAAGCGCTGTAGGCCGCAGTGGGATAAAGCAACCCGACTGACAACATGGTTTTGCGTTGGCAAGAGGGTGTGCGTCCCGAAGGCCGGAGAAGCCTGGGGGCAGGTGAGCGCGAGAGGCAGTGGCGGGAGAAACGTGAGAACGGCTGGAATCAACCAACTACTCCATTCAGGAGCAGAAAAGCAACACGACCCCAGCGGAAATTAGTTAGCTTTGGTGATCCCGGACTAAATCAGGCGGAGCGCAGATCCGGGGAAGGATTCGGCAACCAATGCGTTCTGCCGGCTTGCGATGGCCATAGATTGTGGGCGAAAAACTATACTGAGTGGACATCCCGAATGAGCATGGTTGCCCAGGAGCTGGCGAAGTGAGTAGGCTAGAAATGCTTTCCCAAAACCGGAATTGGTCTGCGCTACGCCCTAGGAGGGAATGATTGATGTCGAATTTAGACTCGAACAGACCAAGATCAAGGCTGGAGTGCGAGAGGCTTTTTGCGGTACGCTCGGCACTTAAAGGGCGGGCTGACATCCTGATGAATAGTGATTATGCTTGTTACGGAAAGAACGAACTTGTAAACTTTTGAGCAGCAAGGAAGAATTCTTGACTACAGAACAGAGGCACAGTGAGAGTGTAGTGCGGCGTACGACCAGCAATTCTGGGCCACTGATGTTTCAATTGTTTGCTCTGCGCTTCAGCTTTCGGGCGCTTGGCCCGATATATTTTCCTCATGGGAAAGCCAGCAATGTGATTCGAGGGGCCTTAGGTGCTACTTTCCATAGGTTAGTGTGTGCTCCGAGTTGTCCAGGAGCAAAGGTTTGCGAACGCCGATCAACGTGCGCGTACGCACGCCTGTTTGAACCGACCGCGTTAGGGGAGAGTCCAAGCGGTCTGGCGGACTGGCCAAGGCCGTTTGTGGTCCGGGCTGCTCATCTTGATGGCTGTAGCGTTCGGCCGAATGAGCAGTTTTACTTCGATTTCATGATTTTTGAAATACACGATCCGGCGCTGGCTTATTTTGCCTTCAGCTTTTCGCAGTTGATGGGCGAAGGATTGGGGCCGGGACGGCCGGGTGCGGAACTGGTTGCAATTCATTCGGTCAAGAGTTCAGGTGAGACCGGTGAACAGGTATTTGACGGCCAGACACTGCTTGATCCTGAGCCACTGAAGATGTCATTGGAGGCTGGAGAACGAGTGTCCCGCGTTGTGGTTCGGTTCTTGACGCCAACCGAATTGAAGGGAAATGGGCAAGTCGTGGGGGAACCATGGTTCGGAGTGTTGTTTGCTCGGGTGCGCGATCGGATCCATACTCTGCGTCAACTGTATGGGGAGGGTCCGCTGCCGCTCGACTTCGGTGGGATGGGGGAGCGCGCACGACTGATTAGGTTGATAAGCCACAAGGTGCAGTGGGAGAGCCGGGAGCGTCGCAGCGGTAAGAGTGGGCAGAAGCATTCGCTGGGCGGCTTCGTGGGCGAAGCTGAGTATAAGGGAGATTTGTATGAGTTCCTTCCCTATTTAAAGGTGGCAACATGGACAGGAGTGGGGAAACATACGGCCTGGGGCAACGGTCAAATAGAGATCATGACAAGTTAAAGCTAAATCATTTATTTTCAACTATGTGGTGCGATTTGCAAGTTGCACCAAAAGCGGGCAGGGGTCGTGGGGAAACTATATTTCCCTTGTTTTCAGGAACTTTGCATAGATTTAAACAACGTGTGCCGATTTTACTTGACAAAGCAAAAGCGAAAACTTTGGTAGGTTGGGAAAAACCAGTGTACAATGCATTGATTCCAAAGGGTTAATTCTAGTAAGAGTCTGAATGAGTTCCCCGATGAGAAGGGGATTGAAACAATCAAATGCGGTTGAGTTGTGTTGCTTGTTTACGCGGGATGGTCTGAATGAGTTCCCCGATGAGAAGGGGATTGAAACGTGAATAGACTGATGCCGCTTGTAGCGCCAACGCACTTCCGTCTGAATGAGTTCCCCGATGAGAAGGGGATTGAAACGGCTGCTCAGTGGTTGTGCCGAAACAATTCATGTTCGGTGTCTGAATGAGTTCCCCGATGAGAAGGGGATTGAAACGTGGATGCTGCTGCGTGGCTGTCTCTGCTGGGGTAACAGCGTCTGAATGAGTTCCCCGATGAGAAGGGGATTGAAACTCTGTCGGTATACTCTTGTCGCATATCGGCAGATGAACGGTCTGAATGAGTTCCCCGATGAGAAGGGGATTGAAACCCATTGCCTCTTGATCATCCCTGATGCCTTGCGCAAGTCTGAATGAGTTCCCCGATGAGAAGGGGATTGAAACACTTCGGGGTAGTTCGCATAAATACTGTATTCACTGTCTGAATGAGTTCCCCGATGAGAAGGGGATTGAAACGCTGCCGAAGCGGGCTTGAGAGGTCGATATATTGCCTCTGTAGGTCTGAATGAGTTCCCCGATGAGAAGGGGATTGAAACGTTAGTGGTTAAGGCGGCCATCAGAAGAATGACGGCAAGGGTCTGAATGAGTTCCCCGATGAGAAGGGGATTGAAACATAGCCATGACACTGCCATTGGCCACACTACCCTTTTTGGCATTGTCTGAATGAGTTCCCCGATGAGAAGGGGATTGAAACATTTCTAAGCTACTATCCCGAGCATTTAAGGATGCAATTGTCTGAATGAGTTCCCCGATGAGAAGGGGATTGAAACGGATTAACTAGCTGGTAAGCCCTGTGGCTGTTCTGGCCGTCTGAATGAGTTCCCCGATGAGAAGGGGATTGAAACATTATGCTGGCTGATTAAACGCGCGCTTTTACTTCGTCTGAATGAGTTCCCCGATGAGAAGGGGATTGAAACCTAGTTAGAAGATGATTAGCCGCCTCCAGTTAGAAAGTGAGGTCTGAATGAGTTCCCCGATGAGAAGGGGATTGAAACAATTGCCGCAGCATGTCATTGGGAGAGACACGCGTTTGTGTCTGAATGAGTTCCCCGATGAGAAGGGGATTGAAACTGGTTGTAAACTGCAATCTTGCATCGGTGAATCGTGTTGTCTGAATGAGTTCCCCGATGAGAAGGGGATTGAAACTTTACCCCCGAATCGTGGGTGACCTTATAAAATCCAGGTTTGTCTGAATGAGTTCCCCGATGAGAAGGGGATTGAAACGAAAATCGCTGTTCATTCCCTACCACAAACGCTCGCAGCTTGTCTGAATGAGTTCCCCGATGAGAAGGGGATTGAAACATTGTTTTCGAAGTCGAACTGAGGACCGCAATCCGGTCTGAATGAGTTCCCCGATGAGAAGGGGATGTTGGGAATTTAGTAATTGCCAAAACTGGTAATTGCCAAAATTTAAGAAAAGGCGCATCGTTGTCGGGTGGTTTTCCTAGTAGCCAGAACCTACGAGCCATCAGCTATTACAGATTGAGTTCCCCGATGCGAAGGGGATTGAAACGTTCTTTCCATTACCTCGGCAATCCCCTTTGTCGGATATGTCTGAATGAATTCCCCGATGAGAACGGGACGCAGAAGAAATTTGATAATTGCCAAAATTGAAATTTAGAAGCGTTTGTCTAAATACTACTGCTAATTGCCTGGTTTTTATGCAAAGACTCCTCCATAAGGAGGAGATTGAAAACATTACGATCCGAGCCGGCTGATCTCCATCTAGAACATGGGCGTGAATGACTCCGCTCGAGAGATCAAAGGTTCATTGTCAACTGCCAAAAAGGTCACTCCTACTGAATCGGGTAGCGTTGTTCAATTCTTTTGAAACGTTTCGCCCATCTTTGTCACTATTCAATAAATAACTTTTTGACGTGGTAATTCAACGATTTGCCAAGCGAGCGGATTTTCCGGCGAAGGATTTTTGTAGATGTCCCTTCCTTTCGGTGATGACCACCTGTGGGCCGCCTGGGAGCGGGTACAGGAAAACGAGGGTTGCGCGGGGTGTGACGGAGTCACGGTCCGTCAGTTTGCGGGCAGCGCGCATAAGCGCATTCCTGAGTTGCGCGAGCGGGTCAATGCAGGCATTTACCGGCCTTTGCCACTGCTGAAGATTATTGTTGAAAAGCACGCAAAACATGGAAGCACTCGCACCCTGCTGGTGCCTGCCGTGCGCGATCGTGTGCTTCAAACTGCTGTTGCTCACTATCTTTCGCGGTCTTTCGAGGAGGAATTCCTGGAATGCAGCTACGGATACCGTCCTGGCCGGTCCGTTGACCGTGCTATAGCGCGGATCCGCAGGTGCCGTGAACTCGGGTACACCTTCGTTGTAGATGGCGATATTGAGAGCTTCTTTTCTAACGTCGATCACGATTTGCTTCTTCAGCGGCTGGCTGCGAGGCGGCCAGGGGAAACCATTATGGAGTTGTTGCGGCTTTGGGTGCGGGCCTCGGTCTGGGATGGGTCGCACGTCCGTCCGTTGCATCTAGGAGTTCCGCAAGGGTCTCCGATTTCCCCCTTGCTGGCGAATTTTTTCCTGGAAGACTTCGACCGGGAATTGGAAAAGAGCGGCCGCAAACTGGTCCGTTATGCCGATGATTTTCTGGTCCTTTCTCGCACGCGTGAGGATGCCGCGCAAGCCCTGGCCCAGAGCAGCCAGTTGCTTGAGCAGGCCCACCTCTCCTTGAATCGCGACAAGACTTCGATTGTGGATTTTGAGCATGGATTCCGGTTCCTGGGCGCGCTTTTTCAGGGAAACACGATCTGGGTCCCGTGGAAAAACGAGCGACGCCAAGGACGTTTGCTCTTTGTGGCCCGGCCGATGCCGCTGGCCATGCGAACCGAATATGAATTTGCCCCGCCACGGAATAGCCTCGAACTGGCCTTTGAGAAGGCTGCGTCGACCACGGTGGCTTGGGCGCCGCACGAAGTCAGGAGTGATCCCGTGGCTTATTTATACATAACAGAACAAGGAGCAGTCCTGCGCAAAGCCGGTGACCGCTTTCTCGTCGAGAAAGATGACGAAGTGCTTCTGGACTTGCCTTATCACAAGCTGGAGACGGTCTTGCTATTTGGCAACGTTCAAGTCACGACGCAGGCGCTGGCCGAACTTCTTGAAAAAGGAGTGAACTTGAGTCTTTTCTCGCATCAGGGGGTCTATCGCGGCTCGCTTGCACCGCCGCGAGGCAAGAACATCAAGCTTCGACTGGCGCAGTTTGAGAAGTATCACGATGCAAACGCCTCTTTGGCAATGGCCCGTTCGGTGGTCGCGGCGAAGATCGCTAACGCGCTGGGTGTGCTGGAGCTTTATACCCATCACACCGAGGTCTCGCCTGCCTTCCAGCAAAAGCGGCAGGAATTGCAGACCGCCCTGGAATCGGCGGAAGCGGCGGAAACGATTCAATCGCTTGATGGCGTGGAAGGCTCAGCGGCACGGGCCTATTTCTCTGCGCTGATGGAATTCAATGTTTCAGAAATGCCGTGGCCAGGGCGGAAGAAGCATCCTGCGACCGATCCGCTCAACGCCTTGCTGTCGCTGACCTATACGCTGCTCATGCATGAACTGACGGCCCTGCTGGAAGGCGCGGGGCTTGACCCATATTTGGGCTTTCTGCACCAGATGGATTATGGCCGCCCGTCTTTGGCGCTCGATTTGATAGAGCCGTTCCGGCACCCTGTAGCCGACCGGCTTGTGCTCACGCTGGTGAATCGCGGCATCATTAGTGCTGAAGATTTCCGTTCTACCGGTGACCGTCCCGGAGTGTTTCTGACACCGGGAACCATGAAGAAATATTTCGGCGAATACGAACGCTGGATGTTGAACCGTCCTCTCTCGCCGGAATCGAATGCATTGAAGCCGAATTTTCGCGACCTTCTAAAAGCAGAAGTTGAACATCTGGCGGCAGCGTTGCGCGAAGACCAGCCTTTTATAGCTTACAGATTCGATCATAAAGAGCATCAGGAGGCAGGGTGCAATACGTTGTCTGTTACGATATAGCCGACGATGGGCGTAGAAACAGGCTGGCATCTGCGCTGCTAGACTTTGGCGTTCGAATTCAGGAGAGCGTTTTTACAGCAAACCTGGACGAGCAACTTGCCATGCGGATGTTGGAGCGAATCAAGAGAACAATCGACGAACATTGGGACCGCGTTCATGTTTTCCAATTGTGCCAATCTTGCAGCCCGCGAACGCTGGTCCTGGGCACAGCAGAAAACGTAGTGGAGCATGATTTTTATGTTGTTTAGGAGAATTTCTGGAGTAGTTCAGACCAATAGCTTCAAACGATTAGTAACTGGTTTGTTTTCAATCATCTGGTGCGATTTGCAAGTTGCACCAAAAGTGGGCAGGGGTCGTGGGGAAACTATATTTCCCTTGTTTTCAGGAACTTTGCATAGATTTGAACAACGTGTGCCGATTTTGCTTGACAAAGGAAAAGCGAAAATTTTGATAGGTTGGGAAAAACCAGTGTACAATGCATTGATTCCACAGGGTTAATTCTAGTAAGAGTCTGAATGAGTTCCCCGATGAGAAGGGGATTGAAACCTTCGTTGTCGGGTCGGCGGCGAACGGCGGTGCAACAGCTGTCTGAATGAGTTCCCCGATGAGAAGGGGATTGAAACTAATGGGAACACCTCAATCCCCGTGTCTACATCAGACACAAAGTCTGAATGAGTTCCCCGATGAGAAGGGGATTGAAACCCATCTGGCGGCCATGAATCTCCATCGTTCAAGATTCTATCTGTCTGAATGAGTTCCCCGATGAGAAGGGGATTGAAACGAATTGCAGCGACAAGCGCAAGCATGAAAAAAATCCATGCGTCTGAATGAGTTCCCCGATGAGAAGGGGATTGAAACAAATCTGCGCGAACAGTAGCAAGCACCGCACCATCAGGTGGGTCTGAATGAGTTCCCCGATGAGAAGGGGATTGAAACTTCAGTGTCAGCTTGGTGGTGGCATGCATCTGGCGCTTTTCCGTCTGAATGAGTTCCCCGATGAGAAGGGGATTGAAACTCCAGTACGTAACACTCAAGTGGAGCGGCAACAGAACAATCCGTCTGAATGAGTTCCCCGATGAGAAGGGGATTGAAACGGTTAGCTAGTACCGCTATAACGCGGACACCAAACCACACTGTCTGAATGAGTTCCCCGATGAGAAGGGGATTGAAACAAATTCCAATCCAGCCCCAACCTCGAGAGATCTTGAATGTCTGAATGAGTTCCCCGATGAGAAGGGGATTGAAACAGAGTCGCTCCAACGAGCTCCTCATGATGGCTTTGACCTTCGGGGTCTGAATGAGTTCCCCGATGAGAAGGGGATTGAAACTTATCGAAGCCGAGGACTTTCCTCGCAACGACAGTCAGTGTCTGAATGAGTTCCCCGATGAGAAGGGGATTGAAACACAGCGAAAGAAGATCGACAAAGCCGTTGTTGTTATGGCGTCTGAATGAGTTCCCCGATGAGAAGGGGATTGAAACCAAAATTTTTCTTTCTGGAGAACAAACTTTCCGTTTTTGAGGTCTGAATGAGTTCCCCGATGAGAAGGGGATTGAAACGGCATTGTCGCCGTAGTATCCATAGCGGTCATTGACCATGAAAGTCTGAATGAGTTCCCCGATGAGAAGGGGATTGAAACACTCCCAAACAAATGCGTGGGAATTCCAAAATTGCTCGGAAGTCTGAATGAGTTCCCCGATGAGAAGGGGATTGAAACGTTCCAGCCGGCCAATTATGGTGGGTAGTGCCGCGTGCCGTCTGAATGAGTTCCCCGATGAGAAGGGGATTGAAACGCTGTCCAACTCCGTTGCTGAGAAGCATTCCTTCTCGCGCGTCTGAATGAGTTCCCCGATGAGAAGGGGATTGAAACTCAACAATCCTCAGGGTCAGGCCATCGTTGTTGCGGACGTCTGAATGAGTTCCCCGATGAGAAGGGGATTGAAACGCATACAGGGCATTCTTGGAAGATGCTCCTGAACCTCAGGTCTGAATGAGTTCCCCGATGAGAAGGGGATTGAAACTCCGTCATCGTGTGTCCTGACCGGTTGGGCCAGCACTTCACGACTCGTGTGAATGAGTTCCCCGATGAGAAGGGGATTGAAACGTAAGCTTTGCGCACGCTTTCAGCATCATGCCCACACCAGAAATCAGTCTGAATGAGTTCCCCGATGAGAAGGGGATTGAAACGCGATGACCGCAAAAGCTACGATCAGCATCAGTACCAAACCGTCTGAATGAGTTCCCCGATGAGAAGGGGATTGAAACTGGATCCCAGCTAAGCGATTTAGATGGGAACTGTTGTGTCTGAATGAGTTCCCCGATGAGAAGGGGATTGAAACCGAAGTTTCAAGGGGTCTGCGGCACGACAACGCGATGGTCTGAATGAGTTCCCCGATGAGAAGGGGATTGAAACGATGTTGTGGTTAGCCGCGATTCCATGCAGTCCGGCAATGAGTCTGAATGAGTTCCCCGATGAGAAGGGGATTGAAACGTTAATCCGGACAGAGAGCAATCCTTCGGAGTTGCGCTCTTGCCTACTGTCTGAATGAGTTCCCCGATGAGAAGGGGATTGAAACAAGGGAACGATGGAGTTCCCTACGCCTTTCGTTCCCTTGACTGTCTGAAGGAGTTCCCCGATGCGAGGGGCACGAAGAATTGATAATTGCCATAACTTGTAATTGCCAAAATGAGGCGCCTTGTTTATTAAGAAAATCTCATTTAGATTTCTTGAAATGTTCCTGTCATTTTGATCACTATCCAAAGTAGAGCCACATCGCTCTTAATTAAGACAATCGCCACAAACTATGGTTGGTCTCGATAGTATTTGGTGATCGTTGGTACGTTATAATCCACAGACTTTCGTCGGCAAGGAGTTCGGAAAGCTTCTCATGCAAGTCGAATTGTTCCACCAGATCCTCATTTGGCCACTCAGAGTCGAAGCGCCTGGCATGGAGAAGGGCGAGTGGATGGACGGACTAGAAAAGCTCTTTCAAGAGCACTCTCCCTGGAAAACCATCAGCGATCTCTATGAAACCGGCATGGATGCGCCTTCCATCCAGTATGCGGAATTCGTGTATTTTCATCCGTTTGTTCAGGATTTCTTGTTCTCGAAGAACGCGGCAAAAGCAATCCGAATGATGCAACGCACAGATGTGGCCAAGATGCATGTACAGTTAAAGGATTCCAGCCATTTACTCAATGTGCTGCGTGCCCGTCTTTATATGGTACGTACCGGCATCATTCTGCTGGTGATCGAGCTTTGCGGCAAGCATATTGAGCTGATGGCTCTGGAAGACCTTACCGATTCGGTGCGTCGTGCTTACCCGCCGTACTGGAACCACGAGGGTCAAGCCGGGCACTGCCCAGTAGAGGTCAAGTGGCTTGCCTCGTCCGGGCAAGAGATGGTCAAGAGTAATTACGGCGAGATGGAGTCACACATCAAATTTGTTCACGAACACCGGCATCCTCCAGTCAGTCGTCATTGGCAATGGCTGCTCGAACCACTTAAGAATGACGGCTCGACGGTACTGACATATAGCCACATTGAGGATGAACGCATTCCCAGCATGTGTTATTTCGCATTTAGCGACCCTGCCAAGCTGACGAATGGAGACTTTCTCCGACTCGGTTCGCTTGGGGAGCATGGAGACCCCTCGACCTTGCCATACGCTGCGCTATTTTCCCAGGATTTCCAAGAAAAATGCTGTTATGACCGATTCTGGGATCCAACAACACCCGGCCACGAATGGATGACAACACGCTACCTTTGTACTGGATACAGCTTTGTCATGCTGGGTAAGATGGGACCTTTTTTCTCCGACGCTGAAAACGGCGCCCTTGCGCACTTTCGTCATCATTATTTCCAGTTTGGTCTCATAGCGCAGTTGCAACAAGCATCTCTCCTGGTTTTTTCTAGTAGGCTGGCAGCGGCTGTGACCGACTACTCCGAGAGTTATCACCGGGCGAAGCTGTACGACAAAATCGAGCAGCTTGTTTTGGACATTGCCGATTTCACGGCCCGTTTCAGGTTTGACGAAGTTTCCAATCAGATCCAGGGGCAGGAGCTTTTTAATCTTTGGTATGAACAATTAGGTACACGAAAGCTATTTCAACAAGTGATGGACGAAACCCGTTTTGTACAACAAGTACATGCGGATTATCAGCGTGACCGGCAGACTAAGGCGGCCACAAAACTGACTTCAATTGGAGCCTACGGCGTTCCTCTGTCTTTGTTGATTGCGATCGCGATTGGTATAAGCCCCTACCTTGCGCCACATGCCAGGATTTACTGGGGCTGGGCGGATTGGGAAAGCTGGACTTTGGCGCTTGTCTCAGCTTTATGTTTGGGCGGCGCAATCGGTTTCATATTGGGCAAAACCGTCCTACGGAGGTCATGGAATTGAAATTCTACCTTCGCATGGAGGCTGTCAACATTGCCCAGTTCATCTCAGACTGCGAAGACCTCAGCACCATTCGCGGCGGAGGGTTATTACTTCTTGACTCTCCACGGCGGTTGGCAACGAAGTTTCCACGCCTTGAACAGATATCAGGCGGCGGTTCATGGGCCCTGTTCGAATTTGAGGCTGCGACCGCAGAAGAGGCAGAACAGATCCGAAATGACAGCGAAGTTCTTTTCAATGAAGATCGTGATCTATGTCATGCGACGTTCGTGGTTGACATTGCTCCACACACCGGTGATTTTCTCAAGGACCGGGAGACCGTTTTAGCAAGAAATCGCTGGCGACAAATGCGATCTCCCGCAGTGGCAGTACCACGAGAGCCCGCAACGCTGCCGTGCCGGACTGACAAGGTTCGCCCAGGCGTTCACCAGGAGAATGGAGAGCCGGTCAGCACTTCGGTACAAATCCGAAGAGCCTACGGACGAAAACAGAAACAGAATTTCTACGAGCAGCAAACTGGAATAGTGTGTCCTCGTTTTGTCAATGACTTTGACCGGCTTACGCAGGATGCATCATCCGGCAATTTGAACCACAAGATGGCGGTAATTCATCTGGATGGCAACGGTTTTGGAAAAATTCAAAATGATCTGTGCAACACCGCAGCGAGGCTCCAGGACTTCGATCATACTCTGCGCGGACTGAGACGCGGAATGCTTCGCGCATTGCTCGAACAAACAGTCTCCAAGGAAGAGTGGACCAATCCTGACGGTGAGCATCGCATTGAGACGCTTCTGTGGGGCGGAGATGAAATTATCTGGGTCGTGCCTGCCTGGACCGGACTATGGGTGCTCAATTTCTTTTTTAGCCATTCGGCGAACTGGAGTTTTCCTGAAAAGGATCCGCAGTCACGTCTACTCACCCATGGCGGGGGAGTGGTTTTTTGCCATCACAAGGCCCCAGTTCATCGCATCACTCAACTTGCGCAAGCGCTTACCAACTATGCCAAGGATGCCATTGGCCACGATAGGCCAAAGAACGTCATTGCCTACCAGATTCTGGAGTCATTTGATCACGTGGGTCGCAATTTGGAGGAGGTAATCCGGGAACGCCTCCCTGAGGGCAGCCCCAGATCGAGCTTATTGCTTCAAGGAGAATTAATCGGAGATGTAATGGAAACAGCAAAGCGTTTGAAGCAGCAGTTGCCGCGCAATAAAATCCATGCCGTTGCACGAGGGTTCGTCCGAAAGGAAACGTCCATCGCTGCTGCCCTTGGCGCTCAAACGCTACAGCGGGTGCCGCAAAAGGCACAAGAGGAGTTCAAGGGCTTGGTTCAAAAGATCGGCGACGAGCGAATGGCGTGGGTCCATTTGGCGGAACTGTGGGACTACTTTCCGGAGTGAACAATGTTTGAGGTTACGTTGGCAGTCAAACTAACGGTGCAAGCCCCTTTTTCGACTCAGTCGTCTTCCATGGGGGCAATTGGCATTGATGCTCCCTTGGCCAAAACGCACGACCAGCAGCCTTACATTCCTGGCACGCTGTTGAAGGGAAAACTGCGACAATCATGGCGAGAACTCAGCACCGCTGCAGGACCTCTGTTTGCGCCGGATGAGAACCATCTGCTGGGCCAGCCGACCGGAAATGATGCTGATGGACAAAACGGGCCTGTAGAGCCCCGCCGTGGTCTCCTGTATTTTTCAGATCTTGTCTTAAGCTCAGCTCCAAAATCCATCGAGACTACCCGCATTCAGATGAATCCGGATTTAGGTTCGGTGAAGAAGGGAAGCTATCAGGTAATCGAGACGCCGTGTCCCTCGGGCGGCCGGCTCACGTTTGCCGGTTCCATTCGCTATTTCGTTCAGGACAGCCGGACGGCGCTTCAGATCCGCGATTTCGTGGAAAAAGGGCTTCGGTGGATCACTAGCATCGGCGCGGAGCGCACCGCGGGTTTCGGGCGTCTATTGGAATCCACGGTCGAACACACAATGCGAGAGGCGAATGGGCCGGAGCTGGCTGACCAAGAAGATCTGGCTGGATTCGATCTCCTTCTTGAATTTTCGGCGCCATTTTGTGTGGCGAAACGCCGGATCAGTGACAACCTCTTTCAGTCGGATTCCGTGATTCCCGGTTCGGTGATGAAGGGGGCAATCGCTTCCACTTGGGCCATGTTGTGCGGGCGGCCTGGAGCGCCGATTACGGAAGACCTGGATGGGCAGCGACCGGAATTGTGCAGAAATTTTGAGGTGGTACGTTTTACCCAGGCCTTGCCTTCAAGCGCCAATCAGCCATGCAGACCGGTAGTGGCGCCCCTTTCGGTTGTCAGGTCAGGCGCGTCGACCTACGACGTCTTACTGCGGAACGAACCGGGATTGATCGAAGGACATGCTCCGCGCTTTAGCGTCGATTGGAAGGGTGAAGATCACAACCATGTCCTTCGCGCTTTTGGATGGCCGGACATTAAAACGCAGCTTAGGGTCCGCACGGCAATCAGTGAAAAGCTGCGCCGGGCAGAGGAGTCAATGCTGTTTGCTTACGAACTCATCGAGCCTGCTGGGCTGGTTTGGCATACGCGAGTGGATTTGAGCCGGGTGGCTGACAGTGAGCGTGCTGGTGTTCGAGCGCAGCTTAGGTCTCTCCTGGCCCAAGGCATACATGGATTAGGCAAGACCAAGGTTTCTGCGAACGTGCGGACCGTGAACGAAATCAAGCGCGCCAGTAATGCGCAAAGGCTGGACAGCGGGTGGTTCGCAATTACCATGCAAGCCCCGGCTCTTCTGTGCGATCCCCGGCGTTTGCAACATGGCAGCGGCGACAAAGAATTGCATCAGTCTTATACGGATGCGTGGGACGATCTTTCAACGGGATCTCTCAAGCTCGTCCGCTACTTTGCCAGGCAATCTCTTGCCGGGGGGTTCTATCTGCATCGGCGCTTCCGGCGTGGAGAATCTTACGCACCGTGGCTGCTGACGGATTCCGGAAGCGTGTTTTTGCTGCACGGGAAAGATGAGCAGGCGGCAAAGCTTGTTTCACAATGGGAGCAGCAGGGGCTTCCTCTTCCCTCTTGGGCCGTGGATCACTACAGGCGCGGGGAAATGAGCGGCGATCACTGGAGCAACTGCCCCTATATTCCTGAAAACGGATATGGCGAGATTGCGGTTGACCTCAATGTTCACCAGCAGAAGGGGTGCTGATCTCAATGTCACGTTTCAAGAATCGCTGGAAAATTCAGGGTATTCTCACAACCCTGACGCCTCTTCATATAGGAGACGGAAAAACTGTTCAACGCCGGGACTGCGCATATCTTTCTCCGGACGGTGATGCGGTGGAGATTGTGTCCGTGGCAACCGACATTCATGAGCGGGCTTATGTTCCCGGCACGGCACTCAAAGGGAATCTTCGCGCATGGACTGAAAACTACGGAAACGACGAGCAATCCATCAGGGAGATTTTTGGCGTGCAGGAAGCGGGAGGCAAAGCGGAGTTTTGGGATGCGTACTGCGTAAGTCCGCCAGCCGATGATTTCAATCCAGGCCGGTGCTGGTCTGGACAGCGTCTGACCGCAATCGCAGCCTCTGTGGCCATTGACCGGCGCACGCGTACGGCAAGCGCCCGTAAGCTGTTTTACAGAGAGTTTGTTCCGCCTGGAATCAGTTTCGAAGTCACGATTACTGCCCAAGACCTGACGAAGCAGGAATTGGACTTGCTTTTGTGCGCCTTGCACGGTTTTAATCACGACGTAACCCCGGTCGCCCTCGGCGCACGAACAAGCGACCATTGGGGCCGATTGAAATGGGATCTGACCTCGGCGCGCGAGATGAACGAAGCGAGCGTAACTGCCTGGCTCAACGCTGGAGCAGCCAGCATCGCCGGCGCCTTCGGTTCCTTTTCTACCCCGGCAGCCATCGATAGTCTCACTCTGGTCACACCTCAAGCCGGTGCTAATGTCGTTTTTGACCTGGAGCTTGAATTTAGCGGTCTCTTTTTGGTGAATGATCCTAGTCAGAGAAGGGAGCGCAACAAAGATGAGCTCGTGGGAGCGGAGATCCTACAGCCTGTGGGGCACGCGCCCACTTGCGATGAATCCGGCCAGCCGTTTCTACCCGCTGCTTCGTTTCGTGGCGCATTGCGCAGCCAAGCCGAAAGGATACTGCGTACCATCGGCGGTCCTTCAGCAGCATGGCATCCGGGGGAGCCAGGGCTAACTCGCGATTGGGAGACGATCTCCGATGTCTCGCAGTTGTCCGGCCTTTGTCTGGCAAGCCAAGTTTTTGGCGCTCCAGGCTGGCACACACCCATCGGTGTTACAGATTTCAAATTGCCTAAAGGCAGCAGGCCCAATTATCTGATGCATGAAATGGTAGCCATTGACCGCTTTACCGGCGCTGGCGCAGAAGGCCTCAAGTTTAACGCGAAAGCCGTTTGTCAACCCTCGTTCCAGGGAACGGTGACGATTGATCTGGATGCGCTCAAACGTGCTGATTGTGGTCCCGGCGGTCTTTTGTTGTTGGCATTTACGTTGCGTGATCTCCTGGAGGGCGATATTGCATTCGGCTTCGGGGCAGGAAAAGGATACGGCGCTTGCCGGGCAATCGTTCGGGCGGTACGCTGGCCGGAGTGGGAAAAAATTCCAGACGCGTTTCGAAAGGACTTGGAAGAGTCAGATATCCCTGACCTGATAGCCGGCAAACAGCTAAGCGATGCCCTCCAGATCAAATTACTCGACTGGTTCGAAGACTTGAACATGGCCGCCGTAAGGGAGGAATAATGCCATTCCACAATCCTTATCATTTTGTTCCCGTTAAGGCTCAGGACCGTTCTCAAGATCTGAGTGTTCAACAGTTTGGTGACGGCCTGGGCGACGAGATCGTACATGACCGTTATGTAAGGGGAACTAAATCAGGACGGATTGTCTGCCGCCTCACCACTGAGTCATCTGTGGTGATAGGCGCAAACCGGCATGGCGGTCCTCCCGCCAGCGTAGATCCCTTTGAACTTCATCCTGGGATTCCAGCGATACCAGGTTCGTCATTACGCGGACTCATCTCAAGCATCGTGGAAGCTGCCAGTAATTCCGCGCTTCGCGTGCTTGAGGATCGTATGTATTCGTTTCGCCGAAAGGCGGATAGTCACGAAGCGCTTTCCGCCATCGGGATGGTAGAAGTGGAAGAGAGACCGGGCCAACCTCCTGCCTACTGGCTAAGGCCATTGACATGGCCGACTCTTGCTCCAGGAGAAGCCAGGCTTCCGCATGAATTCAGCGGAATATTCACCGCTGCCCATCTCCGGGTTTACGTGGGGAATTCTGACTCCATCCGTAATCTCAATTTTCCCTACACGACTTGGCGCGCTGATCGTCCGATTTATTACGGGATGCAATTGCAAAGGCGCGAGTGGCGGCCAGGGACAGCCTTGGCGGAGGATGACAAGCTATATCGGAAGAATGGTTACTTATTAGGTCAACGCGCTTTCGACCGGCTACCTCGGCCGTGGGATGAAATCGCTGAAAGTGAACGGGAACAATATACTCGGGGCTTGATGCGTGTTCTTGGTTGCAGGGGCCGGGATGCCATTCCTGGCACCAAGCGGCATGAGCTTTTTATCCCTTATCCCGAAGAAGCAACGGCATGGCCGCGACTGCCTTTAGCCAGCAATGTCGTAGAGCGATTTCATGAACTGGCTGATGAACGTACTGCATCGCTCCACCAGGAGAGAGCCGATGATCTTGCGTTGCTGCCTTACCACCCCGTTGGCACTGCACGCAACATGAGTCGGGAAGAGAGTGGAAAGTTTCGCTTGAAGCACGGTGACTTGGTCTACTTTGGTGCCCGACATGGTGAGGTCGCAGAGATTGCTCTTTCTTCGATTTGGCGTGGTCGTGTGGGAGCACGCGATGGCAAGAAGCAAACCAGCTATGATTTTTTTCGTCATGTCGACTCCGAATTGCTTCCATTTAGCCAGGAGCGGCAGGTCATAACTGCGGCCGAGAGACTGTTCGGCTTTGTCGAGCAAAGAGAGCGGGGAAAATCAGAGGCGGGGGATGCGTTGGCGCTCTGCGGCCGCGTTCGCTTTTCCGACGGACATTTGGAAGCATTTAAGGGCAGGCTAATTCATGCTTGCATAAATAAAGAGTACTACGAGCCGTCCGTTACCCTCAGAATTCTCGGCAGTCCCAAACCGCCTTGCCCGGCCCTTTATTTCAAGACCGGACGCCCGAGGAACACCTTCATCGCAAAATCAGAATTGGATGCGACCCGGCACCAGCCGCAGGGTCGGAAGTTCTACTTGCACAACCGCGCTCGCCCCAACGGGAAACCGCTGTGGCAGACCACTAAAGAGCAGGATGGCTTGAAACAAAAGGTTGTTGTGACCCCGGTCAGCACCGGAGCGGAATTCTGGTTCCATATTGATTTCGATAACTTGACCGACCAGGAACTCTCACTATTGCGATATGCTCTGCGGCCAACGAGCGAGTTTCGCCACAAGCTGGGTATGGGCAAGTCGATCGGATTAGGTCAAGTGCGCATCGATCCGGTTGGAATCTTTTTCGTGGATCGCAATGCGCGGTACGGTCCAGAGGGACTGCTGTCGCGACGCTGGTCTCAGGCTTGGCTGGCTTCGGAAGAAAACGTGGCAGGTTGGCCTGCGCGATATGATTTGGAAAGGAAAGCTAACGTTAATGTGAATACATGGCAGAGCTTCATTCCTGATCCCGACATTGCTAAAGCTCTTGAATTGTTGGGCAAACCGAAGACCCCGCAGCATGTCCACACGCCGACGATGAATTCTGACGATTATGCGGAAGAAGAAGCTTTCGCTTGGTTCGTCGAAAATGAAAAGATAGATTCGCAAAATTGTCTTCAGCCTATCAATGCTTCGACACCAAGTCTTCCAACTTTGCCTCGTGATCCGGCAAATTCGAGGAGTTGAAAGCACGTGAGACGCAAAATGATCGTAGACATCTTGTTTTCAACAGCTTGGTGCGATTCCTAATGTGCACCAATTGTGGGCAGGGGTGCGGGGGAACCTTAATCTGCCGTCGTTTCAAAAGGGATCCGATTTCGGCATCTCCATTTTAGGACTCTCAGCACGGACATGAAGCCGCATGTTTATTCCTATTTATAGAATGCGAGTGAATTTAGTTTGATTCCGACTTTTTCCAAGAGTAGTTTGGGGAGTTCCAAATACCCCAACTGTACTCCAAGCGGCTGGCCGTCACTCAATATCCATTTTCAGCAGACGTAACAGCGCAACGACGCGTCTCGCGTCAGATGGCTTGGTTTGCAAATACATCCAGGTAAAACTGCTGATGGGATAGGAGTTATTCCCAGGTGCATTGGTCAGTGACGCCGAAAACCTGTCCCAGTGGGGAGCTTCGATAGGCACCGAGATAACGCACTACAAGGACGTGGTGGCAATCAAGAGATCACAGTGAAATTGAGCCAGTTCTGGAAGTTCAGACTAAAGGAATAGACCTGAAGCAGCTAGGCACGGTGCATGCGCTGTCTAGCAGAGCGGCTGCGTTCCGACATTTTTGGTGACGCGCATTATGAGAAAACGTAGCGCTTCATCCAATCGCTAGCTTAGCTCTTCTCCGACTTTGTCTGTGCCTCGTGCTGCTTTTTAAGCCAGAAATAATGCATGAAAGTGTAATGCCACACAACGTCTGCGAGCCGTTGAGTTATGCCGTGTGGTGATCGCGGATCTGGGAATTCAGCCAGCTTAGTCTCTTTTAGAGCACAGAGCGCAGCAAGAGCGTCATACGAATCCGCACATTTCGGCGCTGTGGCCAAGCTCTCAATACGTCCTTCGATCGTAGCGTCGAGGGAGATGTCACAGAGAAGAAGATTCGTGGCGGCGCGCTGGATGGCTCCGACCATAGTCTCGACAAGAAGCCCAGTTTCCCCGACAAAACGGTACTCGTCAATAGAGGCAGTGATATCCGCTAGCGCGGCAAAACGATCCACTACAGGAATTTCGGTGTCGTCGAGAATCTTGCATACGGATTGGAAGCGTTCCTGATTCGTAATCAGCTTTTGTTGCAAGCCGGCCTTCTCGGCGACATGAGCGCCAAACGATAACGTTCCCACGCACAGGCGGAAAATCTGTCGCCCGTAAACCATGAGCGGCTGATACAACGCACTGTCAGCCGTCTTCTGTTTCACCAGCGCAAAACGTAGGCGTTCCGCCCTGCCTGCGTGTGCGACTTCGGATCGGGCAGCATAGAACTGCTCGGCCCATTGATTTAGACGTGGGACACGGCCCAAAAGCAATGAAATGGCATCAACGAACCGATTTGTTTTCGCATCCTCTGGCAACGCTAGCAGCGTCTCGAAGGCTACTGCCAAGTCCAACATGGCACAATCCTCATCGTTCTCGGTGGCGTTCGCCCGGCTGTGCCATTTCAGGGCGGTCAAGACACGTTCGCCCACAATCGTGGAAGGTTGGAGCAGCAGGTTCGGTAACAACGCGTGCTGCGGTACCGAGAAGAAAGACGCAAGATCTCCGGCGAGATCCTGACTAAGATTCAGGCCAATATGCGGGACCGGCGGGTATAACCGAGAGCCTTTGACTGCCCAAAATGGGTGTCGGAAATTGTATCGTCCCTGATATCCCATGACGCGATGCCACTCATCTGCAGCAAGCGAAAAGCTGGTATCTGTGGCAACTACATGATGTTCCGGTCGAGCTAAGAATGTTGTTACCGGTTCCGGGCTGAAGATGACGAGACTAGTCTCTTCAGAGCGAAGAAATGGAGTGCCGAATGTCGGATGAGGGGAAGCGTAGCAGTACGCCACAACGCTCTGAATATGCTCAAGCTCTGTGAGCAAGGGATCAGCTCTATCAAGATCAAGCGGGGGCAATATTGCATAAGAAGCAGATTGAATGCGAAGGTCATCCTTGAAGAACAACATTTCTGCTACTTCTCGCACATGTGTGGCGTCTTCGTCGCTCAGGCCAGAGGTATCTTCAGTTGACTTGAATGTGAACTTTCCGAGTTGGACTGGATCACTTGTCTTCAGGAATGGAAATACAGCGATACCGCTGCCTGGCTTTTCTCCGGGACGGAGTGACATGTTTGGCCTCAAGTCATTAACTGCATTATGATTCTAGCAACGTTTGTAGGCAATGTGGATAACGGCCAGTTATGCCATCTCCACGAATTTCTTGGTTTGACGTTTAGGCTCGGTGCGTCCCCAAGATAGACCGGGGCATTCCACCTTTTCAAACACTAATGTCTCAGTCAGCGAAAATCTCGAGACACCGTTTCTATTTCCATACCCTCAAATCGCTCAAGTTTGTCGGCCCTGATCTGCGCAACTCCATGCTGGTTTTGTAGTGTGCCGTGAACCAGTAAGAATGGGCTTTTAAGGACAAGAAAACGATCCTGATCATATAGGTCAGGGTAGACAATGACATCTATGATCCCGCTTTCATCCTTCATGCGCAGGAAAATTACGCCGTGCGCGTCTCCAGGTCTTTGCCGCGCAATGACATTTCCTGCAAACTTGATATGCTTACCGTCTGGATGCTTCCGGATATCAGATGCCCGAAGCACTCCTTGCTTATGTAAGGAGGGACGGCAATAAAACATAGGATCGGGACCAGTGGTGAGGCCGGTGTGCTGATAATCCGCTATCACCCTCTGTATTTTTGTCATGGGTGGCAGAGGGCAAAGATCGTGCTCTTCTTCTGTGTGGCGAAATAGATCACCCGATTTGCGCATAAACGCCGCCACCTGCCACAGGGCATCCCGGCGATGAATCTTTGCACCACCAACATTATTTAATGCTCCGCTTCCCGCCAGAGCTTCAAACTCATCCTGGCGCATGATGCCAACCCTGTTTTGTAAATCCTGAATGGAAGCAAACGGCGCCCGCAGACGCTCCTCGTAAATCGCCTTCCCCACTTCTTCCCGAAGACCAGAGACATAGCACAAGCCAATGCGTACAGAAAAGTCGTCCTTGTCCCACTCAAGACTGCACGTCCATTTGGATTTGGTGATGTCCGCGTACTTCACTCGGACTCCGTGCCGCTGGGCGTCTTGAATAAGGACATCTGGCGGATAGAAACCCGGCCGCTCATTGAGGATTGCAGCGGTGTAGGCTGGGCGAAATCGCACTTGCAAAAACGCCGTCGTCCAGGCGATCTGGCCGAACGAGATGGCATGGCTTTGCGGGAACGTGTAATTGCGGAATGCGATGATGATTTCAAGCAGCTCATCCTGCTTCTTTCCCTTAATGCCGTTTTCCGCCATTCCAGAACGCAGCGTTGGAATGAGCGCTTCCATTCGCTCCGGGCTTGAAAGCGCCCGCCTGAGCCGGTCGGCCTGTCCCATGTTGAGGCCCGCCACGCGGACAGCAATGCGCATGACCTGCTCCTGATAAATCGGAACGCCGTAGGTCGGCTCCAAAATGTCGCTGACGCATTCGTGCGGATAAGTAATGGGTTCAAGCCCCATGCGCCTGCGCAGATAGCGGGCAGTCATGTGACTGGTGTTGGGGCCAGGGCGGACAAGTGCGACATTTGCCGCAACGTCGTTAAAGCAAGTCGGATGGTTCCTGATGAGCGCCGAGATTTGGGCTGGAGACTCTATTTGGAAAAGGCCGATGGTGTCGCCTTTTTGCAGGGCTTTGTAGATATCTTCGGCATCGTCACCGTACGGGAGCTTCGCCGGATCAACTTTAATGCCGTAGTGCTCTTGAATAAGGTCAATCGACTGCCTGACCGCAGCAAGGGCGCGCAGTCCCAACAGATCGACTTTCAAAATCTTCAGGTCAGCACCGTCGTCTTTATCAAACTGCACTACCCGGCGGTTCAGCATAGTTGCTGGCTCAATCGGCACAATGGAATCCAACCGACCGTCAAAAATCACCACTCCGCCGGAATGCTGGCCCAAGTGTCGTGGCAGGTTGCGGATTCGAGAGTAGAGGTTATAAAAGAGGGCGATTTTTGGATGATGGAGGTCAAGACCGGCATCGCCAAATTGTCTCTCTAGGGTGTCGCTCGTGTCTTTAAACTCCCAGGAAGAAACCGCCGCAGAGAGCTTTTCCAAACTCTCCGCTCCAAAGCCAAGCACTTTGCCTACTTCACGGGCGGTTGAGCGTCCGCGATAGCAGATGACATTGGCGGTCATTGCCGCCCCGCGCTCGCCGTATTTATTCAGGACATACTGGATTACTTTTTCGCGGTCCTTTCCTGAGGGCAGGTCAATGTCGATGTCCGGCCATTCACCCCGCTCCGGGCTTAGGAAACGTTCAAAGAGAAGCTTGTGCTGGATCGGGTCGGCGCAGGTAATTTTCAGGGCAAAGCAAGTAATCGAATTGGCCGCGCTGCCTCTCCCTTGGGCAAGGATCTGATATTGCCTGCAAAAATCAATGACGTCGGTAACAATCAAGAAATACCCTTCAAAGCGAAGCTGGCCGATGATTTCGAGTTCTTTTTCGAGAAGCTGTTTCACTTCTTCCGTGATCGTGCCATAGCGTCCTTGTGCTCCTTCATACGAGCGTCTGCGCAGCACCGACATCATCGTCTCGCCTCTGGGCACCGGGTATGACGGGAACTCGTAGCCAAGATCCTGAAGGGCAAACGTTATACGGGATGAAAGCTCGATACTGTTTTCGATTGCTTCCGGAAGGTCGGCAAAGAGCGCCGACATCTCTTTTGCGCTTTTGATATAGCGCTCAGAGTTGCGGCAGAGCAACTGTCCGGCATTGTGAAGGGTGCGCTTGTGCTTGACGCAAAGCAGCACATCGAGGAGCTGCCGGTCCTGGCTGCGGGCATAGCGCACACCGTTGGTTGCAAGAAGCGGCAGGGAAAGCTCTCTTGCCAGCGTTACTGCGGCAAGGTTCCTCTTGTCTTCGGCAAAATCAAGATGTCGCTGTAATTCAATATAGACATTGCTATGGCCGAAAATGGAGATGAGCTGCTCTAAAGCTTTCCTGCCGCTTTCCGTGCCGCCGGAAGCGAGGGCAGCGGCAAGGACACCTTTTTCATCCCCAGTAAGACAGATCAACCCTTCGGCGTGCGCTCTCAATTCTCCAAATGTTGCTGCGGTCGGCGTGTTTTTGGCAGCGCGGAGCTTGGTAGTCGTAATCAGCTGGCAGAGATTTTGATAGCCCTTTTGCGTAGTGGCAATAAGGGGCAAGACCGGAGACGCAATATCTGGCTCATCACTAATATTGAGTCCTGCGCCAATATGGGCTTTGATCCCGTGCTTTTGTGCGGCAAAGTGCAGGCGGGCTGCGCCGTAAATGCCGTTGTTATCAAGGAGCGCAATCGCAGGAAGTCCTTTCTTAAATGCAACCTCGGCCAGGTCTTCCGGATGGGAAGAAGCCTCAAGAAAACTGAAGGCGGATTGTGCGTGGAACTCAACAAACTGCACGGCTAATCGACAACACCATTAACAAACCAATCATTGCTCTCAGTGTCTTCATAGAGCGTGAAAATTCCCATGCCGGAAGTGAAGCGCACCGCCACCACCCAGCAGCTTCGCTTCCAGCGCTTTTCGCTTTCCCACCATGCCCCGGAAAGCACGTCTGGCCCTCCAGCAGCCACAACTTTTCCCCTGCTTCCTTTAAATTGAATTGCGGCAGGGCACCCTTGTCCGTCGAGGCTTACCCGCGCAGGCAGAGGAGGGCGAAACATCCGAATGGCTGCGATTGGGTGAGCGGCAACAGCTAGGGATTCCGTATCTCCCAAAGCTTCGGAAGAAAAAGGCTGCACCGTAAAGTCACCCGGAAAATGGGAGTCAACGGTGCTTGGAATACCAAGCCGGGAAATTGCTTGGTTGTCCTCACTTCCAATGACATCCCTAATACGTGCTAAAAGGATTTCGAGCTTTTCCGGTTCAAGTGCATTTGCCGAAAAGAAACCAAGCTGCACGGTTCTTTGCCTTGCCGGCTCGGCGCTCACAAAGATTTTCCTGATCGGCGCGCAGGGTGGGTGCGCAGACACTGCAAGTTGTATGAGCTTGAAGAGTGCCTTTGTATCCTGTGTCGGGACCGGAAGCTTCAGGATGCGATGGTAAGAGCAGGGTTCTCCGACCGGCGATTTGCAGCGGTGTTCATCTTTTTCGTGGGCTTCGAGTTCAAAGCGGACATGCAACTCATCGGTCGCAAGGCTACGGGAACGAAGCCGTGCCAGAAGCAGATCGAGCAGGCGGTTGAGGATAAAGAGTATCGGATCAAATTGGCCGGGAAGCACAGCAGGACGTAGAGCCGGATTTTTTTTAGCAAGCTTCGACGGACTGGACGGGTCCTGATTGCATTCAAGTTCCACCCAGTTCGGCAGATCAGGTGATTGTTCAAGAAATGCGCTCTCCTGGCTTACCTGACTTTCGTGCTCCAGGTCATAGACCTCCTCAAAAGTGATCCTTGCTTCAACCGGAACAAGCAATCTATTCACTTGCCCGAGTGCAAGCTTCTGAAGCTGTTCCCCCTGGCTTCCGAGCCGTTTCTTTAGCGCAGGGATCGGCATCAAGGCAAGCTGTTTGAAACTTTCAATTCCCCAGGCATCAAATGTTGCAAGCATTACCCGCGAATCAGTCAGGATGCGCAGCGGCAACACGCCAAGCCGGTTTGCCTCTTCGCCTTTCGGAATGATGGTGACGCCGGAAAATCCGCGTGCGGCGAAGAGGGCCGCATCAGGGTTCTCCGCAACCGCAACATTGGCTTCGAAGTGAAGTTTTGAGAGGTGGACGGCAAGCTGCGTGGCAAGCTGCTCTACCGATCCAAACAGGCGGGCGCATCCTGCAAGGTCCGCGGTAACGATGCCTGCCGCCGTGGACTCCACCCGGGGGGAAAATGCCGACGCGCAGTCAATGAGCGCCTGTTGCGCAGTGCTTTCCAAAGAAGAAGAGCGGCGTTTCAAAACCACCCGGCTTGAAGTTTCGATCTTGAGCTTCGTCATTCCGACTTCAATGCCGAAGCTCCGGGCCATTTCGTTTACCGCAACAGCACGCAGCATTGATTCCGGTCCATCGAGAATTACGACGGCGTGGTGGCGTACACGGACACGGCCATCCGGCTCTACCCGCAGCACTGCTTGCACGGGAAAGTCCGGTACGAAAACGACTGCAAACGCCATTGTCTTTTATGCCCACAAGGTCTGAAGTTGAAATTGGGTCCGTGCCGATTGCACTTTCTTTCGAAGGCTTGCATCAAACGCTCGCGCTTCGAGCACCCTCGCTTCCAGTTCAATGCTCAAGGGAATCGGCCTGTGAAAAGAAGTCGGTGCGGAATGCCGGGAGATGGAGAACTCTTGCCCGTTTCCGGCTTGCCATTGGGCTGACCGCAACCCGAGTTCCAGCACGAGTCCTGCGCAGCTTTTTGCAACCGATCTCGCGACAAGGAGCACGAAAGCGGTGGCGGTGTTTTTGAGCGCTGAACTGAAGCGCCACCAACTCGTGAGCGGTACCCGCAGCAGCGAGTCTTCGGCGATACCCGTAAGATCGAGGCAGATGGTTCCAAAGCTCCCGCTTTTGAGGACCAGATCAGCAACCGCAATGGCCTGCTCTAAGGACTTGAGCTTGGCCTTCACGTTTTTGATCCGTCTTCCGTCCCCGCCACATCGCAACCAGAGCAGATAGGAGCTTTGAATTCCTGCCCGCCTGACCGAGGCAGGAGAAAGGCAGTCGCTTGCATCAACGAGTGCGCAGCGTTCGGCGGCCTGGGTTCGGAGCGCCAAAAGCGAGAGCATGAGTGAGGTTGAACCTGCAGAATGGAGTGGTCCGCAGACTTCGGTGATCGTGGCCCTTGGAATGCCGCCGCAGAGCGCCATGTCCAAGGCGGCAATGCCGGTCAGCGCCAGTTCAGGGATGGGATGCGGTTTGGGGGTGAGCGCAGCGGAACATGTATGCGCAAGCGCATTTTCGATGCGGCTTCGCAGCATCAGAGCGGAAGACATTCATGCCTCAATTCAGGCTATGCCTTTGAAAAGATTTGCGACCGACGTTCCGACCACCCTAGCTATGGTGAGCAGCGTCGAAAGTGTCACATTCGTTTCGCCGCGTTCGATCTCGCCTGTATGGCTCCGGTGGAGCTGGCACTCTCGTGCAAATTCCTCCTGGGTCAAGCCCTTTATTTTTCGCAGTTCACGGATTCTTGCTCCTAATTGCTGCTGAATTTCGGTACTCACTTCAGTTCTCCTGGGGGCCTTTGAAACAAAGATCTACCGGTGGCAAAGCAAAAATATGGGCCGAGATTGGGATTTCTCTGTTGGTTATATTCGCTTTTTATTCGCCATAGGAAAGATCAAACTAGGCTGGCAGGTTGCTCGCTGTCAACCCCATTTGGAGAGATTCAACCGTAAGTTATTGAAGGGGCGATAAATATTTTTGTCGGTACTGCTGGATTTGGTTATTTTGAAGCGCCTAGCAGAAGCAGGTATTGCGTTCTGTTTAAGATGGTTGCAAGTGACCAGCGGCGCGCTTGAGAAACAAGCAGATGTTGAATGCCCGAAAATACCGAAAGCAAAGCGCAACGGAAGCCGGGTCCGTGAGAGGGACAGGGGGCTCCAGTGACGAAACTGAAAAACGACTGCCCCGACGGGGAGGGGATTGAAACACCAGGGCGCTGTCGCGGGCATGGCGTCAATGGAGGTGCTGACGTTCGAAGAAGTTTCCCGTGCGAAGGGGATTGAAACTGCTCTGCGTCTACCTAGGGTTAGGAAAGTGTTGGAATGCGCTAGGCGGGATAACGCGCCCGCATCGTGAAGCATTCTTATGGGTGTGGAACCGAGGGGCCAAGAGAAGGTTGGAGCTCAACTGTGATCGTTTTTTCTTCATCAGGAGCGAGCGGGCCAAAATATACGGATTTGCCATTTTCTTCATAACCGTCAGCAGTGATTTGAACTGAGAGCTTACGAAAAGGTTCGACCAATGCAACATTTCCTGTCAGCCGTTCCACGAATGACGAGTAGGTTGACCTTCTTTCTTCGTTGCCGTAGTCAGTATGAATCTGCAGAATTTCTTTCGCTGTTTTTGCGTCGATGGCTTTTACCCGAAGACGGGCCGCTTTTAGCCCGATCTTGAGGACGACTTCGCTGCAAGGTGGATTGGATGGAAGGGTCAGGAAGACCACGCCGTCAGTGCCCAAATACCCCGCAGAGATTTTCTGTGCATAAATGTAGTAGGGGCCAACTTCGAGATTGTTCATCTGAAATCTCCCATGTGAGTCGGTTACAACGGGGTGGTCATCATTGAGACTGCTTCGGGTGCTGAGGTGGGGAATGATTTGAGCGTCAGTCAGCGGGAGGTTGTCTTCTCCAATTACGCTTCCCGCAATGCAGCCCCTCATGGCAGGTTGCAATTCGACGCTCAAATCGCGGACTTCCTCGGGACGGAACCCCGGTAGCTTAATGGATAGGGACTCATCATAACCCACAGCCTGCACTCTCAGGCTCAATTCTGTTTGTGAAGGTACGCTCAGCTTCCCCCCTGTCGTCCCCGTAAAAAGACCACCGCCTGATGCCCGCCACAATTCAATCCTCGGCTGTTCAATCGGTCGTTTGGTAATGGCATCCAGTACTGAGAGGTTGAGTTTGGCCACCTTCGGGCCCACGTGAATTACAACATCCTCACATTTGTCGGAAGCTGTAATCGAGAGATACAGTTCAGGAATTCCATAAAAGAAGGAGTTAGCGTGGTTTGGATATGGTCCCCCCGAGTCGCCAGAGACGATTTCATACTTGACAGGCGGGAGACCTGGAATCTGGAACCTTCCATTCGCTTCTGTCCAGGCTTGATGGTGTGTCGAACTCCCTCCCATTTTCACTGCCTCAACCTTGACGTGTCCTAGCGGGTGACCGGTTTCGTCGGTCACCAACCCCGTGATACATCCAGTCTGCGCAACTGCCGAGGTTGCGCAGAAACCTAATGTTGGGACTGTTGCAAGTGTGCTCAGAAAAAAGACCATCAAGGAACGGAATCCGGGAGTCATTCGCATTCGTTAGTCCCTTCATAAGAAGTTAGGTAGTGTCCTAGCTGCTAGGACCCTACCTAAGCTACAGGAGGTTTACGTCAAAGTCTAAGCGACAAAAGTATACGGCCATGCGCATCACTTTGTGCTAACCGTAAAGAACACATCGTATGTCCACCGTCCGACCTCTGACGCTTCATCACGCTTGTCATGGCGGCCGGGATTGACCTTGGCTTTGTAGCGGAACTGATTGCCAAATTGGTCTTCGCGGCGTGCCTGATAGTAGTTGAGACTTAGCGAAAGCACCCCGAGTTCCGGCAGTGTATGCAGCTCGAACGGCTGCGAAATGCCATCGTGGTTCTCATCAATCCACAGGCGAAGGCGTGAATAGACTGCATCATGCTCATCAATGACGCCATCACCGTTGCCACCGTTTTCAGGTTTGTCAAATTCCGCCAGGGCCAGATAACCATTCGGAGTTGTTGAAGCGGGTTGCTGGGTGAAGTTTCCAAACAGTTCCTTACCCGTGTGGACCAAGCCATCGCCTCCAGGCAATGCAAGAAATGCGTTGCCAAAGCCAGTTGCAGTCCAGGCGATCTGGATCGGATGACCGTTGCCGGCGATGTCGAACTTAATGCCGTCGGAAGCCGAAGTAAGGTGAAAGCCCTCACCTTCCGTATCAATGATGATGGGGCTGCATGTTGGACTAACTCCGCCTCCGGGTCCTGTAAAGCCAGCGCCTGCTCCAGGATCGGGACCCGAACCACCTAAACAGGGATCGCCGACTCCACCACTAGCGCCGCCAGCCGTCTGCGCCGGCCTTGGGACAATTTGTGCTTGTGGACCACTTGGCGCATTGTGACCGGGAACCCCCGTAGCACCGGGCTGGCCGTTCGGACCGGGCATGCCTGAAAAATTTCCATCACCGGTTGCACCTTGTTCGTTACAGGCTATTGCGCCGCTGCCGGGGCGACCTTGCTGCCCCCCACCTCCGCCAATCCCTCCTACTCCAGCTCCACCGGCACTGCCGGCATCACCGCCCCGATTTGACCAGAAGGGGTTAGGGGCGCCCGCGGGCACCGATACAAAAATAGTGGCCGCCTGACCTCCATCACCGCCGTTTCCTCCATCACCTCCCTTGCCGCCCACTCCCCCGTTTCCACCGTGGCCAGCCCTACCCCCACGGCCAACGTTGCAACTGCAAGACACTCCATCTCCGCCCTCGCCTCCGGTTCCGCCATGCCCCCCTTGCCCGCCGTTGCCGCCAGAGCCGCCGTCCTGTCCACGAGCCCCATTTGCAATGAATTTGTAGACATTAAAATCGCCGTCGTCCACGCGAGCGTCTATGTTTCTTGCGTCCCCGCCAGGGTCTCCTGGATTGCCTGAGCCACCAGTTCCTCCTTCTGCGCCCTCTGTGCCATCGTCGGCGGCTATGCCCATGTTGCTCCCAATACCAGGATCGCTACAATTTCCATTTGGGGCTTTGGGTTGGCTAACGCCGTCGTGACCCGTCTGCCCAGGTAATCCATTATCAGCCCGATTCTTGTTGGTCGGCGTTGTGTTGCAGCCATGTGTACATTGAGGATCGGGATTCTGTTGCAACAGGGGACCAACCCCATTCCATGAGGTTCCTATTAACTGCGGAACGCTGCGAACAGGATGCTGCCCCTTGGCGGCAATAGGATCGCGTCCGCTAGTGTCAAAAACGATTGTGTGTACGCCTTTCTCTGTGACATCAGAAATCAAAGAAAAGTGGGGCAAACTCCATCTCTTACCTTTGAAAGCGACACCAAAGACAGAAGCTTTTTTCTGAAGGGCTTCAGCCAGAGTCGTGCCCAGAACAGCTATAGGCTGCATGGGGAAAAAATGGAGATCAAAATTGCCTTTAATGACTGGGTTCTTTCCCTCGAACACCACGTTCCTTGCCAGGATCACTGTATGGTCGCCGAGTTCAACCTTTTCTGGCAGGTACAAGGTATCGGCGATGTAGGCACCCTTCAGCGGCGCAGTTTCATAACGCACCTGTTGCATCTCCGGCATGCCTTCCAGAAGAGGCTTCAGGTTCTTCGGCCAGTTGTCATCCAGAAGATCTTCCGGATCAAATGGGACGTTCTTATCGAGCAGGGCCTTGCGGGCATGCTCAAAATGTTGCCGCCTCAACTCGCGGCGTTCATACTCTGATTGTTGGGTCCCTGGCGACGCCGGCGTATTGGCTTCAATGTGGGCCACGCCGGCTGCTACTGCATTTTGTTGCAGGAAAAGACCAACAATAATGGCTACGGCAGCAAACTGGCGGTCGTTCATCCCTGTCTCCTATCGCGGGTGAGGTTTTTCGCAATTCCATCCAGGTAAAGTTCGTCAATACAAGGATTGGTGAATTTGGGATCAGGCTGCCCGAACAACAGGTGGCAACTTTATCAGGTTCAACCTTCTACAGTCCATGTGCATGTTTTCAGTCCTCATTAAGTTCCGCAAAAGCAACTGCGGCAACATCAATTGCTATTTTGCTGCGATTGAAAATGAATTCAATTTGTTCCTGGCTTTTTCCAAAAGCGGTCTGGGCAGTTTGGAATACCCTAAGCTCTCTCCGAGCGGTTGACCGCCGGTAAATATCCAGTTCAATAACTGAAGCAAAGGAGCAGCGCGGCGTGAATCAGAATGTTTTGTTCGCACATACACCCAGGTAAAACTGGTGATGGGAAAGGCATCATTTCCAAGCGCGTTCGTCAACGAAGCGGAAAACTTGTCCCAACGGGGAGCCTCTGCCGCCTCGCAGGCGGCAGTGATGGTCACTGCTGATGCTTTAATAAACTTGCCCGATGGATTGAGAACGAGTCCATACTGAATGTTGCTCTGCTGCGCGTACTGCAACTCTACATAGCCGATTGAACCGGGCGTGTTTTTTACCGCATCGGGCATATCGGAGCTGCGCTCGGCCGCCACGCCAATTGGCCATGCCGGCGAAGCGCTTGTGCCAATTTGTGTTTTGAACCTGGAGCTTGTCTTGGAAAGAAAATCGGTAAAGACATAATTTGTCCCTTTGCCGCCCGGCCTGTAGACCACTCGAATAGACAGGCTCGGCAGAGTTACCCCAGGATTCAGCCGCGCAATCTCCGCAGCATTCCAAGTCTTGACCCGACCCAGGAAAATATCGGCCAGCAATTCGCCTGAGAACCGCAGTTCATGACGGACGTGCGGCAGATTGTAGACCGGTACAATGCCGATGAGCATGACCGGCAGTTCCATCAAGTTACTCTCGCTGCGTTCGCTGGCGGTAAGTGGGACTTCACCCGCGCCAAAGTCGCCGATGCCACGGGAGATCTGCCTGATTCCCTCGCTCGTGCCGAGCGGAACATACTGCACCTGAATATCAGGATTGCGCTGGCTGAACTCCTGCGCCCATTTGCGGTAAAGAGGAACAGGCACGCTTGAACCAGAACCTACCAGTACGACGGACTGTTGGGCAAGACCAGGGGAATGAAACAGCGAAGTTACTACAAGCAACATGAACCAACCAGCCAGCCTGGGAAACCGGCGCGACTTTCTCTTTTTAGGCGCGCCATGTAAATGGCTGGCCCAGGTCATGGACAAGAAGTCTTGTTGCATCAACTTTCGTACTCCTTTCAGGAATTGCTCTTGTATTGGTTTTTCAAAACGGTTTTGGGCGTTTTCGCAACCGGTGGGTTGAAAGGCCCGCTACTCACGATCCAACAATGTCAAACGTCAATCTCTTGGAACAGCCTGGAAACGGTGGTATTCAGTGCTTTGGCAATTCTGGCAACGGTGGAGAGGCTGACATCTACTTCACCGCGCTCGATCTGGCCGATGTGGGCGCGATGCATGCCACAAGCGTCGGCCAACGCCTCCTGGGAGAGCCTGGCATTTCTGCTCCGCAGGTCGCGGATGCGGGCTCCCAAGGCTTTTTGAATTTCTTCTTGTCGCTGGCTCATAACAGCATGCTCTTTCTATCTGTACCTCTCTGGCGGGAGTTGTGGTCCGTTATGGTTTCATGGCGCCGCAGTTGGTCGGTGGCACACAGGCCGGGGAGGAAAGAACGAAGACCCGCACCATCCTCATTCTTTTCCTGGAAGCCTGAGCACCCGCGAAAATCCTCCTGTGCATTCACCCGGGACGGAAGGAGCAGACCCGGCTCCACTGGCTCCCGGTTCCGCCCTGAACGTAACGCATTTGCCGCACCAGCATGGTCAGGAGTACGCGCCGACACTGCGGCACCGCGGAGGGACATGAAAGAGAGTCGAATGCCGTTTGCCCGGCTGTACATCGACTCTTTGCCCGCCTTCATGTGCCCCCGCGCTACCGCAGGAAGATCGTTCTAGACTGAATTACCGATTGCGCTTTTTTCTTCTGTTTCAGGGTGTTGTCTTGCCTCCGTTATGTTTTGCCGAGTTTTCCGTTGGCTCTTGCCCTCTACAGATCAAGTTGCGTCGTGTGGGTTGAAGTTGCCGTAGGGTTTCGATGGTTTGTGTCAAATGGGAAAACGTGAATGGTTTCGGAAGGAATTCGTGGGTTGCGACTAATGCTCCGTGCCGTGCCGACAGGGTTTGGCGGTCATACGTAGAGATGAGCAGGACCGGCAGGTCTGACTTGGGGCCTTGGATGACTTGCAGGCAGTCCCACGGCCGATTTCCGAGTGCAGTCACATCGGCGAGCAGCAGATCAATGATGCCGCTATGGTTCTGGCAAATCCGGGCGGCGTGCCTTGCGGTGAATGCGGGAATGACCTGGTAGCCGAAGCCGGTCAATCCTTCCGCCATGATGGCTCGCAGACTCTGATCTCCTTCCAGCAGTAACAGTGTGAGATTGCCTGGTGGCGCATTTAGTGTCAGCATCTCGGCAGACAATCCTCTTACGTGTGGAAGTCCGTGTTCCAATGTCTCGTCTGGATGAAGCAGGAGCGCGTTGCCGTGAACCTCGCGTCTCGGATCATCGGGAGCCAGCCTCAGCAGGGCTGTCGCTGTTTTGTTTCTGGAGCCGGCCTCGGCGCCTGCGAACCAGGGTCGGATAACCAGTAAGCTCCCGCCCGGCAGAAGAAAGACTTCAAATTGTTGTCCCACCAGTTGGGCAACCTCTGCTTTGCTGAATCCGGTGGTTTGGCTGGCGGGACCAAGCGTGGTCTCCTGGCCATCGGGTTGGATCAACCTAGCCCTGGTCAATGGCACGTGTGCAGGCGACATCTGGACTGTCAGTATCGATTGGTTCGGGCCTCGGCCGGGTGCCAGCAGACTCACCGTTACCTGTTCAAGATGGCCTCCGTGCAGCAGACACAGCATGGCCGTGCTGATGTTCTCACCGGTAGAAATATTGCAATGGCTGCAATTCATGCCCAGGACCGTGTAGTCGTCAATTGCGTGGACCTTCATTGCGGTTTTCGCTCTCTGATGTTTCTATCGACGAGGTTGAGCGGAGCAGCCTTTTCTCGCTTCTCTGCCGGATCGTTTCTATCGAATCGCGTATAGCTCAATGAAGACCTGAAAAATGGGGCCGCCGCAGTGGCCCCCGCCAGGCTATGCTCGCGTCGGATGGCGCACCGGGAAATCAAGGCTTTGTTCTGCTTCCTTCCAGGCCCGTGACCGCCCGCGTGAGAGCCACTTGGGCGGCCGTGGGCCATTCCCTAACAGTGACGCGCTCGGAAAGGAAGCTCAGTCCCCTTCGCAAGGAAAGCTTCCCCAGTCGTTGCGCATTCGTTTTGAAAGACTAGGACGAGGCCACCGTCCGGCTTCTTCAAAACTACGGCAGTTGTATAACACATTATGATCATTAGTCAATATGCAATATATAACATACTGTAAGAGCAAATAGACGCAGAATGAAGCGGGATCGGCAGGGTAAACGAATAGGGCCACTTGAGCACTGCTGCTCAAGCGACCCTTCCTGTCCTCTTGCCTTCTCCTTGGGCCTCATTTCGCGATAAGAGAAGTAAACCCGATTCGGCATAGGGCCAAGACACCAGCGGCCCGTCCATGCTTGAGGTCCATTTTGAGTCGTCGTGTGAGCGACGGAGTGTTGGAGTCGAACGCCTGGCCCTCAGCCCGATAGAAGGGAGGCGGCGAACCAAGCACAATATGGTCTATGTATATCAAGCATAGTATGTTTTGTCCATAGGCAATATCCATGCTACATAGCAGTCCAGCCTTGGCTTAAAGCTTCTTAATCTGTTGATGATTTTTCCTATTTTCGGAAATTTGCAGAAGAGTACGATTTTGAGTAGGCAACAGGCTGCATGCGTTAGTAATATGTGGTTTCTTGATTTAGAAAACATATTGTCATGATGCGCCGGCGCCCTCCGTTCCTGCTGCTCGCGCAATGTCTGGGGAATGAACGAATGATGATCTTGATGGTGTTAGTGGCTGCGGTTGCGATTGCTTTGTTGGGCGTTTTCCTTTGGCTGATTAAGCCGAGAGGGTTCAGGCGGAGGTCACCGGACGACATCGTGGATCTTTTACTGAATGTCAATGAGTCGATACAGGATGTAGAGGCATGGCTGAGTCCGGGCGCGCAGCAGCAACTGCATGCCCTTTCCATCAACGATACAGCGGAATCGAAGGTTTGTTACCGGCGTGACGTGCATGCGGTGCTAGAACGGCTTTTCGAGTTCTTCAGTCGGATGAAACGCGATGTCTTGATCATGAACGACGTTGCCAACACGGAGCGACAATACTTGATTGAGAAAGGGTTGGCCTACAGCGATGAGGCCCGTCGTGCGTTAGACGACGTGATCCGGTCGTCGGATGAATTTCTTAAAGCGATAAGGATGCCTTTATTGTTTCTTAAATTGTGGAAGCGTGTACCGCTTGATGAGTGGAGGTTTGTTCCGGTGCCCCGGCTCGCGTCTTTCGGGCATTCGCGTGGTGCGGACGTGCTGGCAGCCTATCGCCGGGTGAAGGAGTCGTCCGTGGCCATGAGTTCTCTGTTGTACCCCGGCGTTGGGGCGATCAGGGAAACCATTCAACAAAGGATGTAAGGTTTCGGTTTTCAGGACAGGAGAAGGATTGCTGGAGCGCTTTCAGAGCAACGTGATTTTCCTGTTTTTAGAAAGTATCCATGTTGTCTCTCCTGAGTGACCTTGGAGTTGTGCGATTCGATGACCGCCAAATTCACATTTCAAAGGAGCGTTCATCTATGGAAAAATTGATTCGCCGAATGGCCCTCGTCGTACTGTTGTTCGTTGTGACAAACTGGGGGACATCCGCTAGCTTCGACGGCGTTCCATGGTGCCCTCCAGTCAAGCCACCCTCGCCTTATTGCTTGCGTTAGTGCTAATAGGCTTTCTGTGTCTCGGAAATTCGGAGGCGAAGGGACCCGTTTCCTTTGGGCCTACCTCACCGTTCGATGAGGCATTCTCGCCACAAACGGGAAAACCTAGCATTAGGGTAAACCTTGTAAGTCTAACAAAATACTTCTTCTAATTAGTTGCCTATTCTGAAATTCAGAGAAAATTAATTCTTTTGTCGTCTGAAACCCCTGGCGGCATATCCTTTCCCTCGGGAAGCGGCACCGGGAAGAACCTTGACCGCCAAAATTTCACATTTCAAAGGAGTCTCCATTCATGAAAAAATTGATTAGCCGAATTGCTCTAGTGGCACTGTTGTTCGTTGTGGCTAGCTGGGGAACGGGTGCTCATTTCGACGGCCCTGCCCCGCCGTTTTGTCCTCCAGACCAGCCGAAGTGCCTCCCCAGTTAGCATCGTTTGATTTTCTTCTTTGTGGGTGGCTGGGTTAATCTAGCCACTCACAAGAATGCTGAAGCTAGACTCAATTCTGTATATTGCCGCCTTGAGCCTTGAACTGGGACTGATTGGTCTTCTTGTTGCCCGAAGGCTCAGTGGGCGGTTCCGGTTCTTTTTTGCTTATCTCATCTGTACGGGTATCGGAGACTTTGCGGCTCTGCGGATGGTAGGCAATACCACAGAATATTATGTGGTGTACTGGTGCGGCCGGGCCATTTCCAGCCTTCTTATCCTGTTGGTAATCCGAGACATTTTCAAATCTGCATTTAGGATGGTGCGCAGCAAGCTGGGTTGGGCCGGTCTGGCATTACCTTCAGTGCTCTTCCTGCTGATTGTCTTCTTGTTCTGGAGGAGGGTTCACCACCTCATCACGCCTAGCTTTCTTGGCCTTATTGCCATTGACATTTATTCGTTTGAATTGGGCGCGGCTTTCATCGCATCCGTGATTTTTGTGGCGGCGCTGTGGCTCAGGTTCAAGTATGGAATATGGGGCCAGCAGAATCTAGGTATCCTCGCCGGCTTTGGTTTGATTGGAGTCAGCAAACTGATGGCTTATTTTGTGGTTCTTAATTTCGGATCCAGATCGAACGTGTTTTTCCAATACATGCCCTCTTTTGCGTTCCTGGCGGCAGCGTTGGTCTGGCTTGTGACTTTCTTTCAAACGGAAGAACCATCGAGACCCGTGCCGGACCCGGAGAACCTTCGAAAGCTTCTGGAACTGCTCAACCAACGCATTGAGATGACCCGTAGAATTGCAGAGCGGTTCGGTTTGCGGCTTCGCTACAGTCGCACCTAGCATTCCTCTGCCTGATCTTGCCTGTCAGATCAGACTGCTCTTGTCCCCTGAATTAACACCATTCCATCGAACGCAAGAATGCCAGCGATGTTAGTTTTTGAGTCATATAACGCATGGCTAGTAGTGTGCAATATATGTTATACTTTCCCGCGATTTTCGGTGGCGCCAGGGGACGCTTTGGCTTCGGCAGCTTTGAACTGGGAATTGGATGCGTGTCAGGATGCGATTTCGGGCAAGGCAACGAATTTGCAAACGACAAAGAGAGTTAGCGAATGCCATGGATATCGACGGTCAGGCCTGTTCTGCTGGAAAAGGCCATCCTGCTGTTCGGCGAGCGTGGATACAACGGTGTAACCACAAGAGATCTGGCGCGGGCAGCCGATGTTGCCGAAGGGTCGATTTACAACCTCTATAAATCCAAGGAAAACCTCTACATGGCTGCCCTAGAGGACGTGACCTCCCGCACTCAGGATGAGCTAGGCCAGATGCTGCTGGCCGTATATTCAGAGCAGAAAAACCAGGGTGCTGGCTATTTCATTGCTCAGGTCGCCCGGAGCTGGTATCACTCGATTTCACAGGCAGCGGCGCGGTTCCTGCAACAGGTGATGATTTCCGACCTGGGCCATCAGGAGAAGGCCCGAAAGGCCATTGGACAGGTGGTCGCCACAATTGCGGCCGCGCTTGCGGAGAAAACCAAGGGCAGGGCTGCTACCCACGCACAAGAGAGTGCGGAAACCTTGATTTTGGCGTTATTCCAGTTAAAAGTCACATTGCCCATTGGTGTAGGTCCGAAAGCAGAGACAGAAAAGGTCGAAGCCATCATCATGAATTGGCTCGAAAAAGTGGTGTCGATAGTCCATTGAACGGTGAAGGACGGGTAGAGAATACTAAGTCAACAATGGTCGAATTGGTACGGCAGTTCATTCAAAAGCTGGGAGTCGGTTTGTTATTTTAGGTGGTATCCGCTTCGATACCTCTGATGCAATATCATCGGTCACGCTTCCTTTGAGTTATCCTGTTGTACTCGTCACTAAAATTCACTGGGGAAGGCGACATCCGATGCCGTGGGTATCGACAATCAGGCCTATTCTCTTGGAGAAGGCCATCGTCTTGTTCGGCGAGCGTGGATATGATGGGCTGACCACGCGCGATCTGGCTCGAGCTGCCGGTGTGGGAGAACCAAATATCGGACGCCTATTTGAGTCCAAGGACAATCTATACCAAATCGCCCTGACTACAGTGACCGAGCGGGCCCGCGACGAACTCGGCAAGGTCCTGGTCAGCATTTACGCCGAACAAAAAAACCAGAATGTACGTTATTTCGTGGCTGAGGCTGCGCGCCGGTGGTATCAGTCAATCCCCCAGGCATCAGCTCGTTTCCTGCAACAGGTCATGATTGCTGACAAGAAGCAGCAAGAGAAGGCCCGGGCTGCGCTTGGACAAATCATCAGCACGGTTGCTGCTGCGTTGCAGGAAAAGGCCAAGGGGAAATCCGTCGCTCACGCAAAGGAGAGCGCCGAGACTTTGATATGGGCTTTATTTCAGTACAAGGTGAGTTTGCCCCAGAGCGTGGCCGAGAAAGAAGAGATGGAGAAAGTCGAGGTGGTCATTAAGAACTGGCTGGAAAAGGTGCTGGGATAGCGCTGAATGTTTTTTCCTGTCCCCGCCTTGAGATATTCGTGAACCGTTGAGCGCTTTCTTTAGGATGGAAATACAAAACCGTTGTCTCGTGATGTTCGTTAAAAGAAATTTAGAAAACAAATTAGAAGTTGCGTGATCATTCTTCCGTCTGTTGCTTTTTTTCCTGCGAAATTAGGCTCATTGCTCTGTATCTGGTGCAACTCAATCAGGCTGACGACATTATTTCTTAATGTCTTTTTATATTTCGTGTGTTGGATACTTATCGTTCCCCGTTTTGCTAGCCACAAACTTCTCGTAAGTTATTGAAATAATTAGCTTAACAAGTGTTCATGCCCAGTCAGCCTGATTTAGATAGGCCATAATTAGTATTTTCTTTGGAGACTTGAATCACACTTGAGAGTTACTGCATCTTACAAAAATAATACATTCTTTTTAATGTCTGGTGCCTAAATACTTGGTGTCTAATTCATGAGAGGGAGAATTCCGTGGGAAAAGCTGTTACATCTGGTCGGTCTGTGTCGGGAAGCAGTAGCACGACAGACCAAGATGTCCCTAACCGACTCGGCAGGAAGAGCACTCAGAAGGGAGTATTGCCTTGGTCAAGGGAAAAAATCGTATTCATATCCGGACTGACGTTGTTAATCATTTCGCTGAGTCTGGCGCTTTTTGTGCCTAATCCGACACCATTTCAGTCTCTTGTTTTTAGAGTAACTTTAGCCCTAGCGGCTGCCGGGTTTGGTGCCTTAATCCCGGGGCTAATATCTGCCCGAGCCAGCCGATATATCAAGGCCACCGGAGCAACTGCACTTTTCGTTATTATTTACTGGTTCAATCCAGCTAAATTGGTTCATGAAGGAACAGCCAGTTCGAACTCCGTTTTTACCAGCACGCCAGCCAAAGATAATTCCATAATCAAGAGTAAACCGCGAGAAGAACAACAGAGCGGCCCCTTTGCGCCCCAGACCAGATCTCAAAGAACCAGTGCACAGAGAAATCCTCTGCCTAAATCAGGGATCCTGAAGGTTCCAATTCAAGCCGATGACAGATTTGTCGATTCCATAAGTCAATCGAACCTGCAAACGGAGCAAACTCAAAATGACTTTGGGGGAGACAGTGGTCTGTCAGCGGATATTGGAACGGGGTTCCGCAAAGAGTTTCATGGAAAGGTTGTGGATGAAAAGGGAAACCCGATTTCAGGCGCAGGAGTATCTTGTGACCTGTTTGGGGCTTCCCAGACGAAAACAAACGGTGATGGGATGTTCACGTGTCCCCTTTCACCAGATCAGGAGTATATCCAGATTGAAATACGAGCCGCGGGATTCTCCCCGTATCCGTATCACCAAGATTTTCGACTAGCCCACGAAGCTCTTGCGGAGCGGACTATACTTCTCGATCAAGTTCACCCAATCCAGCCTTAAGACAAATGCGGATAGTCGTGCTATTGTCTTGCAATTTCTCGACATTATTAGTTGGCATTCAGCAATTCTTTTTTTGCCAGATGGCGGAGGTTGCTAACATGATTAGGATAATTTGTCAAGTCACTTCCAGGTTCTTTTGCCAAAGTTCCACTTTGGGAAAATCTAAAAAAAAGATTGACAATTTCTTTAAAAGTGTGTGAATTACGTTATATAGTTCATAAGCGTTATGCAGGCATCTGATGTTGACCTTCAGTATGCACTTGGTTTTCTGCCCGCAAATTCTTGGGCAACTGAAGCCTTGTCCTGCGGGGTTTTCGGCGGCTGGCTTTGAAGAGCTATTTGTCGAATCCTAAACACACGGCCACTCCGTTGGTAAGACTGGGTTCACGTTGTGACGGGTTCCGCAGTTCGAATATTATTCTCTCCCAATTGGAAGAAAGACAGGCAGTTATTTTGGAAATGCCTGCTTATCCTCCAAGTTAGTGAGGGATTTCAAGAGTATTTTGGCTAGAAGGAGCCAGACTATTCAATCAGAGGAGCTTCAGATGATTAGAGCATACTGGTTGTTCCTGTTTGCCTTCACCTGCCTATTTTTTGGTGGTAAATCCTTATTTGCAAGCTGCGTCGACGAATACGATGAACAAGTGCCTGATGCGACATGCGCAAGATCACGGTGCGATATTTCTTGTCCCGACGACAGCGGTCCGATTTTGATAATTTCTGACGCAATATGGCAAAAACCCTCGGCATTCGGTAGTCTGCAAGCACGCCCCCTAAGTCAACTGCCTGGCATGAACGTAAAGTGGCCCACTCCGTCAACTACGATGGCTGCTCCCCGACTCTTTTTAAGACGTCTGCATGTAACAGAAGTCAGCGCTGGTACCCGGGAGAACAGAAAAATATGAAGCGACACCTCTCCGCTGTACTCTTAGCGGTAGTCAGCCTGTTGCCATCATTGGCTCAGACGCCTAAACAATTTGACGCAAAACAGATTCTGGATCAGAGCTATGCATTGTCCTCCAAGCTCGATACCAACGAGCGGCTTTTCTATTTAGTGCGTTTAACAGATATAAGTACTAGTATTTCGCCGGACAAGACGCCGAGGTGGTGTGAAGAGCTGTTTGATTTGGCTTCTGCGTCGGAACTTTCCTGGAACCGCGTGGCACACCAGAAAAACGCGTTGGTACCTCTTTCTAGGGTAAACCCGCAACTTGCGCTTCAGCGGCTCGGAACTGTGGATGTCCCCCAAATTGGGGATAACGGCTATAGTGAAGATGTTCGAGCTGACGCTGCCGTCGAGATATTTGCCAACAATTGGAAGCTCCGTGGATCAAGAGCATTTAGTGAGATTCGTCTTGCTGCTCAAAAGATTGCGGACAGTAAGGGGGAATATCCGTTTCGGGCGGTCGGCTACATCGTACAGGAACTTGCGAAAGGACCTGACAAACAAGGTTGGGCTAATGATATTTTTCGTGACGCTTTGAATTACTATCGCGTGGGATCTAAGTTTCAAGACGAACACGCGGAGTTCTTCGATCTCGTGTGGAGCGCCCAATTCAAGATTTCGAAGGATCTGTATCGGCCAGCGCTTCAACTCTACGTTGATCGTTTGCTGCACGATGATTCAAAGGATTTCCCCAGTTTTCATGGAGAGATTCATGCACCAAACGGGATTGTTTATTTTAGCAGTGAGCGTGCCATGCTCCTTTTCAGAGTATTTCCTCTTATTGCAAATTTAGATCCCACTTGGGCCGAGGAATTGAGAACTAAGCATCCTGAGCTTCAGCAAGCTCTTGGTCCGATAAAGGCACAGAGTGCCAGCATGGCACCGGGACCCTCAGGAGCGGAGCAGTTGAGCAAAATGCAAACAGATGCTAGAGATGCCTTATTTATTCAACGAATAGAGGATTTACAACAAACCGATCCGATAGCTGCTTTGCAGCGAGTAAAGGAACTGAAAGCACCAAACGATGCCATTCTAAGATTGGCCGGATTTTCATCGGTTTTGCCAGGCATGGCTCAACTGAATTTTGCAGAAGCAAAAAACATCTACAATCAAATGCGGGCAGATTCCGAAGCCTTCAAGGACAGCCCGATGAGACTCAAAAGCCTCCTTGCTCTCGCCAAAGCAGCGTACTACGTGAATAATGTTAACGATTCTTCTGATTATATTGCCGCTCTGTTGGACGAAGGTCAACTTGCATTTGCCGCGAGTACCAAGCCAGTCGTTTCCAGATCTGGCTATAACGAGCTTCGAAGGGTTACCGAGTTTGCGGCTATGCATCAATTTCTGTGGATTGTTGACAGAATCCTAGGGATGCAAGACACAACCCCACCTGCGGCAGCACTTAAAGCGCATCTCCTGCTTTATGCTGCAAAAGGCTTGGCAGTACAAGAGGTATCTCGGCAGGTTGTTCGAACGCCACTACAGGCATCTTCCCACTAAATTTCATGGGTTTGCCGAACAGGCATTAGGCATCTAACATCTCATTGCTACTGTGATCAAGACAACCTCAATGTTGCTTGCCGCCAAACCCATAGAATTTAAAATGGCCAAACTGCTATTTCAGAACGAAATGGATGGATGAGATAACGAATGTAGCGGAGAGAATCTTGCCAGGAATAGGGGTAGTTACCCTTTTTGTTTACCTTGTGCTGTCAATGCCTCCTACGCCAGCTGATCAGACACAGACAAACGTTCCGAGCCTCCAAGATCTTGATCTCGCGTGCAAACTCGCCGCCTTTTCCGAATCTGTAAGAAAAGAACGCCCTTCTGCGTTGGAATTGAGCACCCTTCTTGCGATTGAGTCGATGCGCCGAGCGCCATCGCTCGCCAATGACCAAGCACTGCGGGCAGCTTTGGAGTTGATTCGGAAGCCGATTGCAAGTCTTCCGCACAGGGGAGCAGTTCGAGCCATCGCATTTAGTCGAAATGGTCATTGGGTAACAACTGGCAGTGAAGATGGATTTGCACGTGTTTTCGATTTGACCGGAGCGCTTCAGGGGCGCTGGAAGCATGAGGGCACAGTTGTTTCGGTTGCATTCAGTCCAGACAGCAGACTACTAGCAATGGGAAGTTCTGACGGCAGTGTGGAGGTGGTGGATGTTGAAACGCGCAAACGCTTGACACAATTCCGTCATAAGGGACATATCAGCATGGTCGTATTCAGTCCAGATGGCCGCCACGTAGCCTCTGCCGCGACGGACGGCACGGCACGTATATTCAAGCCAGCAAATGCAGATGACGGCGTAGACCTGCTCAGACAGGGCCCGGTACTCGCTATCGCATTCAGCGATGACAGCCACTTGGTTGCCACAGGCAGTGAAGATAAGACTGCACGAGTTTTCGATTCTGAGACCGGCTCACTTGGTGCTACTTTTACTCATGGTGGTGCTGTTGTATCGATCAGCTTTGGTGCGCATGGCCACTGGCTTGCAACTGCTAGCCGGGACCAAAGCGCAAGAGTGTTTGACATTTCGCAGAAAAAGGAACTTTCACGGTTACGTCATCAAAGCGTAGTGAATGCTGTTTCTTTCAGTGCTGACAGCCAGTGGGTAGCCACAGCAAGTGACGATAAAACATCCAGGATATTTGATCCAAGTACGGGTCAAGAAGTGGTGCGGCGGATTGTGCATCAGGGACCGGTTAACACCGTTGCATTCAGTTCAGTTGGCCACTTGGTGGCTACTGGAAGTTCCGACGGTACAGCACGAATCTACGACGTAGATGCGGACAGAGAAGTGGGACGAGTAACTCACGATGGCGATCAGCAAATTATTGCAATAGCATTTAACAATCCGCTGGCAGCAGACGATCTTCTTCTTGCAACGGGTGGTTCTGGAAGTTCCGCGATTGCTCGAATCTCCAAAGCGATTGTCAGCACAACAACATTTCGAGAAAATAATCATGCTGAAGTTCTTGCCGTTGCTTTTAACGCAGACAACAAGCAATTAGCAATTGGGAATGTCGGCCACACTGCGCAGATTCTTGATGCGGAAACTGGCCAAGAGCTGCACAATTTTTCGACAAAGAATTCAGTCACTGCTGTCGCTTTCGGTCATCATAACCAGTATTTGGCAATAGGGAGTGAGGACGCCACTGCGGAAGTTCGGGATATTTCTTCCAGCCGTTTGATTGGATTTCTCACCCATGAGAGCACACATAACGATCCTGGCTGGGTTAAGTCTTTGGCATTTAGTCCGGATGACAAATTAATTGCAAGTGGTAGCTATGATAAAACTGCAAGAATATTTGAATCTCGTTCTAGCCAGAAAGAACATATACCTAGTCTCAAGCATCGGGGTGCCGTAGTTGCCGTAGCGTTTAGCGGAAACGGAAAGTTTTTGGCGACTGGAGACGACGAAAAAACAGCTTGGATATTCGATCCAGAGACAGGGGCAAATTTGACCCCTAAGGGAATGGTGCACGATGACAGAGTCCTCACTGTTGCTTTTAGTCCCGATGATCAATACCTTGCGACCGGAGGCGGAAGAGACGATAGGACCGCTCGGATATTCAAGGTTCCAAGTGGGGAACAGTTGTTAGTTCTGCAGCACGATAACGCAGTAACATCGCTGGCCTTTGCTCCAGACGGGCATTATCTCGCAACGGCGAGTCTTGACGGTGTAGTGCGGATCTTCGAGCTGCCTTCTGGGGAGGAAGTCGCACACATAGATAATATCGATGCACCAATCGCAGCACTTACTTTCCTAGGCAATGATTTCTCAGTTAAAACAGTGTCAATTGGAAATTCTTTGTGTGTCCGAAAACATCTTTTAAGATCGGCCCTGATGCATGAAGCCTGTTCGCGCTTAACCCGGCCCAAACTGACTGAACAAGAATGGAAACGATATGTTGGCAGTGTTGCTTACCGAGAGACATGCTCCATAAACTGAGGCTGAATGGGTGACGTAATAGCGAATGCCTAATTTCGTTTGGAATATCTGATGAAGGACAAATAGGCATTCGAGAACTGTCCTTACAAGAGATTGCATATCAGCGATAAATTTTCAGGAGCTCTGCCCCTCAGTCTTAGAGGGAGATAGAGCGCTTCCAGTGTTACGTTATTTATACAGATGTCAATCGTGATCAATTGGCAAGCTGCTCACCCGTGAGTTTCTTGACGTTGTCTCTCTAAGTTAAAAATGTGCAACTCTCTTTGAACTGGTGACCACCGTGCTCGCATTTTGGTTTTCGTACGATTCCAACTCGCACTGGGACAAGAGTCGTTAAGCGCTTGAGTCAGCGGTTGCAGCCATGAGCACCGACGCAGCAACGATGATCCATGAAACAATTGAATGATGACTTTGGCAAGAATCAGCAGGCCGGTTCTTTCCCGCTGTGCCAGGAATCGCTAAGCACAACACTTGAGAGATGTCACTCGGCCAGAAGATCGGCTATTTCCGAAAGTGTGACCAGTTGAAATATGCGCGCTGTGTGATCATAGCTGGCGGTGAGGATGCGCTGGCCGTCGGGCGAAAACACCGCGCTCTCAACAAGGTCGGTGTGGCCTTGCAGGGTGGCTAGCAGTTGCCCGTTGCCCGCGCTCCACACCCGTGCTGTCTTGTCCTTACTGGCGGTGAGGATGCGCTGGCCGTCGGGCGAAAACACCGCGCTCTCAACAAGGTCGGTGTGGCCTTGCAGGGTGGCCAGCAGTTGCCAGTTGCCCGCGCTCCACACCCGTGCTGTCTTGTCCGCACTGGCGGTGACGATGCGCTGCCCGTCGCCGGAGAACACCGCGTCTACAACAAGGTCGGTGTGGCCTTGCAGGGTGGCCAGCAGTTGCCCGTTGCCCGCGCTCCACACCCGTGCTGTCTTGTCCTTACTGGCGGTCAGGATGCGCTGGCCGTCGGGCGAAAACACCGCGTCTACAACAGAGTCGGTGTGGCCTTGCAGGGTGGCCAGCAGTTGCCCGTTGCCCGCGTTCCACACCCGTGCTGTCTTGTCCGCACTGGCGGTGACGATGCGTTGCCCGTCGCCGGAGAACGCTGCCCTATAAACAGGGCCAGTGTGGCCTTGCAGGATGGCCAGCAGTTGCCCGTTGCCCGCGCTCCACACCCGTGCTGTCTTGTCCTTACTGGCGGTGACGATGCGCTGCCCGTCGGGCGAAAACACCGCGTCTACAACAGAGTCGGCGTGGCCTTGCAGGGTGGCCAGCAGTTGGCCGCTGCCTGCATTCCATATCCGCGCTGTATCGTCGTAACTGGCGGTAACGATACGTTGGTCGTCGGCGGAGAACGCTGCCCTATAAATAGGGCCAGCGTGGCCTTGCAGAGTGGCCAGCAATTGCCCATCGCCTGCGTTCCACACCCGCGCTGTCTTGTCCGCACTGGCGGTGACGACGCGCTGCCCGTCGGTGGAATACATCGCGTCTACAACAGGCTCCATGTGGCCTTGCAGGGTGGCCAGCAATTGCCCACTGCCTGTGTTCCACACTCGCGCTGTATCGTCGTAACTGGCGGTAACGATGCGTTGGCCGTCGGTGGAGTACACCGCGTCTGCAACAGGGTCGGTATGGCCTTGCAGGGTGGCCAGCAATTGCCCACTGCCCGCGTTCCACATCCGCGCTGTATGGTCCGCACTGGCGGTAAGGATGTGCTGCCCGTCGCCGGAGAACGCTGCGCTCACAACATGGCCGGTGTGGCCCTGCAGGGTGGCCAGCAGTCGCCCGTTGCCTGAGTTCCACACCCGCGCTGTATGGTCATAACTAGCGGTGACGATGCGCTGCCCGTCGCCGGAGAACACCGCGTCTACAACAGAGTCGGTGTGGCCTTGCAGGGTGGCCAGCAGTTGCCCGTTGCCCGCGCTCCACACCCGTGCTGTCTTGTCCGCACTGGCGGTGACGATGCGCTGCCCGTCGCTGGAGAACGCTGCCCTATAAACAGGGCCAGTGTGGTCTGGCAGGATGGCCAGCCGTTGGCCGCTGCCTGCATTCCATATCCGCGCTGTATGGTCATGACTAGCGGTGACGATGCGCTGGCCGTCGGGCGAAAACACCGCGTCTACAACAGAGTCGGTGTGTTCTTGCAGGGTGACGAGCAATTGCCCGTTGCCCGCGCTCCACACCCGCGCTGTCTTGTCCGCACTGGCGGTGACGATGCGCTGCCCGTCGCTGGAGAACGCTGCCCTATAAACAGGGCCAGTGTGGTATGGCAGGATGGCCAGCAGTTGGCCGCTGCCTGCATTCCATATCCGCGCTGTATGGTCATGACTAGCGGTGACGATGCGCTGGCCGTCGGGCGAAAACACCGCGTCTACAACAGAGTCGGTGTGGCCTTGCAGGGTGACGAGCAATTGCCCGTTGCCTGCATTCCACACCCGCGCTGTATGGTCGTGACTGGCCGTAACGATACGTTGGTCGTCGGCGGAGAACGCTGCCCTATAAACAGGGCCAGTGTGGCCTTGCAGAGCGGCCAGCAATTGTGAGAAGGAGTCAGCGATAGAGAGTCTGGCCTCCGGAGTCTTCGCCGTGCGCCACCCGCGAATAGCCAGATTGAGTGCTGCTGGCTGATCCTGATTGAGTAGTTGTTCGGCCTGTGCCGCGAGAGTTCGAGACTCAGAGAGCCTCTGTTGATGAAATGCAAAGGAGGCAGTCATTCCCGCAATCAAGACAAGGACAATTAAGGCAACAGTGAACCAGCGCAACCGAACTGCAGAGCGCCGGGCCTGCTGGGCAGATTCCATCTCTGCCTTCGTCCGGCGTTCTGCTTCTTCGCGGAGTCGCTTTTCTGCATCCTTTGCCTCAGCTTGCCGTCGCAATTCCTGTTGATAGGTTATGTCTTTGTCCCGCTCTTCCCGCTCACGGGCGACTGCTTGCTCCCGAGCTTGTAAGCTGCTTTCCAGGAATCTCATGGCAGGTACAAACCCTGGATGGTAACGAGCTGCCCATGCGGCGTTGGGTTGAAACCGGTCTCTCCATTCCACCGCATACTGCAAATCAGGATCACGGTACAGCGCCATGTTCAATTCGACGGTTTCGGCTAAGCGAAGATAGATGCGCGCGGATTCGGACTCTTCTTCCACCCAAACCTTCAGCCGCTCCCAACGGCGGATCAGGCTCTCATGAGAGATATCAATCAACGAATCGTCCTCAAGGAGTTTCGGCGACGGTGGCATGAGAAAAGACCTGTTGGGCTTCCGAAATGCCTCGATTACCTCGACGACCTCCTCGCGTGTAGCGGCAGTCACATCGCAAAGTTTCGCCAGTTTGTTTGGCCTGCGGATTTCGCGGTTGTCTGGTCCTTTTTCTGTAAGTGCTTTAAAGAGTTTTTCTGCAATGTGACGGCTGTGATTGTGCGGTAGGCCATTTAGCACCTCATCGGCGTGTTGCGACAACGCCCGTACCATTCCGCCAGTAGCCTCATAGTGCGCGACATCAAGCGGGCCAACCGGTCGGGTTTGTGGGGTTTCTTTCCATTTCTCCCATGTGCGCATCAGGGCGTGCTGAAGAATGGGAAGCTGGTCCTGGTCATCACCAAATTCATTCAGCAACCGGCTTAGCAATTGGCCGGTGATTTGGCCGCCGCACACAGCAATAGGGCCGATAATAGCCTGTTGCAGTTCTTCACGGGTAAGCCGAGGCACGAGGTACTGGCTTTCATTGACAGCCTCTGGGAGGCCCCAGAAACGGGTGCAATCCCCTAAGTAGTCAGACCGCATGGTCATGACGATGTAAATCGGAAATTCCCTCTGTCCGGCAGCCTCCAGCAACAGTTTCACAAAGGCTGCCGCTTCATTTTCATACTCTTGGCCTACAGCAATCTGGGCAAAGCGGAAGATCTCCTCGAATTGGTCCACTAATATCAACAGGTTCTGCTTGCCGGAAATACCACCTTGACGCGCTGCTTCTACCAGTCCCCGGCGACCACGTCGCAAGTTGGCTTCAAGCATAGCAGTCTGGGTAGCGGCATCCTGCTGGCTTCCCAAGCCAAACAGGCCAGAGGCATTCAGCGCGAGGGCAAGATTGGCGATGGGACTATCACTGGGACGCAAGATGACCACTTGCCAGTTCGAGGACGTCTCACCCATCAACCCGCTAAATAGCGCCGGCAGCAAACCGGCCCTTGTTAGCGAGGACTTCCCACTGCCAGACGCGCCTACGACAGCGACAAAATGCGAACGGGCCATTTTGGCGATCAATCGCTCTACTTGACCATCACGCCCGAAGAAAAGATGGCTTTCGCTTAACTCAAAGGGCCGCAGTCCAGGAAAGGGATTGTCGGGCACACGCACTTCAGCCAGGCTTGCAGCGTGGATTGCGTTCATCGGCCAGTCCTTTCCGCTTGTGCAATTTGCACAAGAAATGGCAGTAATTTGCCGGGATCAAATTCACCGTAGTTCCGCACCACGGGGGCCACATTACACTTGAAGAGTTCTTTGGCCGGGGTTTGCGGCGCAGCAAGGTAAAAAGTTTTGGCCAGCAGCGGGGTTTGGCGTTCTAGTCCCGGCATTTTGATGAGTTCTCGTAACTGGGCCTTGAGCCAGGCTTCACTTGCATTGGCGTAAAAAATCAAGACAGCATCACAGGAAAGAAGGTTCTGTTTTCGGTCTTCAAGTATATCCTCCAGTCCACCATCAACCAGTGGGAGAATTGCTTCGTAACCCTGATCAAGCAAATAGTGCTGGACTGGCTTGGCTGCATTAAGATCCTGCCGGTCGCAAATGAGATAGATGCTGCTTTGAATGCTTTTCGAGAGTGTACGCCGTTGCTCTCTGATACTCCTTGTTAGTTTGTCATGGATGATAGTCTTGAGATCTTCGAGTTTGACCTGGAGCAATTCCGAGCCGCTATGAGAACAAGGATTTGCTTGCAAGTCCGCTATTAAAGTCTTCTGTCGCACATCTTTAGGTTCAAGACCAGGAGGCAGCCAAAGGAGACGGAAAAAATTGGCATCGCAGCTGCGCTCCGCGGCCAGTTTTTCTTGTATATGCACAACAGAGTATTCCTGTTCTCCTTCCGGAATCACGCCATACTGTGTCCCAATAAAATGTACGGAGAGTCGGCTGCGGCGTAGGTATGCTTCTACCTCGGCCCGCAGCGTGGAAGCATCCAACGGGAGTGGCTTATCGGGCAGGACAATATATCCATACTGTTGTAGTTCACGTTTGATCCGGTCGCGCGCTTCGTAAAGTTCGGTCGTTGTCTCGGCAAGGTAAACACTCGCCCGCTCTTCTGGTGTCGCTTGTTGGTCTGGTACAGTTTCCCCCGAGCTAATGGTTAGAAACGCTGCAATGTCCTGAGCGAGATCTTCCAGCTTATTAAAATATCGCTGATCTTTTGTTCCAAGCACCTCATATTCAAATTCGTAAGGCCGCCCGCTTCTAAGGTCATGCTCAAAAAATTCATAACCCAGGAGACCTTTGAGTTCCTCAGGATGCTGATCTCGAGGTACAAAGGTCTTTATTACTTTGAAAACACGATGTTTGTCTTTAAGTCTTATGCCACCGCTTTGCTTACAAAGGTTCAGGAAATCACTTAATTCGCGGAGGCACACATCGGAATTCAAATACCAGGGCGACAATACAGAAAGTAGCAACGCCGATTCGGCCAACTGGAGTTCAATCGTGACATTGAAGACATCGTGGCCGGTGACTTTGGGATCCCGCCAAATGCTTGTTTTCTGTCCTAGCAACATCGCGAGGCGCTGTTCCAGCCTAGTGTGAAGGGCATCAATCCAGCCCGAAGGGGTGCCTGAGAGCGATGCGTTGTCAATATGGGCATAGCTGATAAAAACTTGGTTTTGAAACTGTGAAAGAATATTCATCTAAGATTGCTCCAAAACCTGAATGTACGTGAAATGGCAGCATTGTGGCATTAGAGCCATGGACATTGCAAGACTGGCTTTCCGAGCCGACTTATTACGGGATGTGGTGCCATTGGCCAAGACACATGAACTAAGAATGAAACCAGATCATGCACTTTCCTTATTGCTTTTTTGTTCGCCTTCCCAGTCTATGCACAAGCCGAAAACTGCACCAGCGATTTTCCACCTTAACCATCTAGCGACAGCCAAATGCGGACATGAGCACAGTCCTACCAAGCATGGTGCGAGCGGCATGGTGGCACCTACCATATTGGCCTTCTTGCACACCTGGGCCAATTGGTTGCCTAGAACACTGAAGCATTTTTGCTTCAACTATGTGGGCTGTCGGCATGTTGAAGATATTTGTCAACTGTTAATCAAGATGTTTCTTGGCGGCAAATTTGTTCGTGTTGGCCAGTGGTTCGAATTCGAGCTTGATTTTGAATTCCGCAGACACTACCAGACGCGCGTCATAAGTTCTTGAGCCATCTTTCGTCTTGAAGCCTTTGATGAGCGCTGTTCGTCCATCGGTGACAAGCTGCCGAATATGTTCCTCGCTTAGCTTCTTGCCATTCATCTCGCGCCAAATTGAAAAATCGCATCCATCTTTGAACCGGGAGCACCCGGCGCCCATCTTGGTTTTACGTACGATTCCAGTTTTGCACTTCGGGCAAAGGCCGTAAGCGTTAGGATCAGTAGCCACCGGCATCGGCGCGGACGGTGTGGCGATGATCTGCGGGAAGATATCGTTCAGAAACTGGATGATGGCGGTGGCAAAAGAATCAGCCGGCTGTGCTCCATCCTGGATATTGGCCAATTGCTGTTCCCAGGAAGCAGTGAGAGCGACATCTTTGAGTGTGTGGTGGACCTGATTGATTAGGACTTTGCCTTTTTCAGTCGGCAGCAGGGATTTCTTTTTGCGTTCGACGTAACCGACCATAATGAGCTTTTCGATGATGGCGGCCCGGGTTGCCGACGTTCCTAAGCCATTTTGTTTCATGGAGGCGGCGAGATCTTCGTCCTGGATTTCCTGGCCTGCGCTCTTCATGGCGGTCAAGAGGCTGGCGTCGTCATAGAGTTTTGGAGCTGTGGTCTTGCCTTCTTTGAGTTGGGCGCTTCGCTTGGCAACATTTTGCCCTTGCGATAGTGCAGGCAGTTGCTGGGCGTTGTCGCTGGGCCCTTCACCTTCGGATGTGGCCTTGCCGCCTATTACCGTCCATACTGGTTCCTTGATGACGGAGCCGAGGGCGCGGAACGAATGTTGGCCGAGTTGAACGATAATAGTGGTCTCATTGCGGACCTCTGGCGGGAGAAAGATGCTCACGAAGCGCGCCGCCACCAGTTCATAAATGTTGCGCTGCTTTGTGGGAAGATCCTTGTCGGCTTTCTTATGGGTCGGGATGATGGCGTGGTGATCGGTTAACTTCGCATCATCTACATAAGCCTTGGAGAGTTGCAAGCCATTCGACAGAGCAGTTAAGGCAACCTCGATGGGCCATTCCTCAGGCATAGCGCGGAGAATGTTGGGCAACTCTGGAAGCATGTCGTTCGAGAGGTGCCGCGACTCGGTGCGGGGGTAGGAGAGCAGCTTGTATTCCTCATAAAGACTTTGGGCGATGTCGAGGGTTTCCTGTGCGGTGTAGCCGAATCGTTTGTTGCTTTCTTTTTGCAGGGTGAGGAGATCAAATAAGGCTGGTGCCTTGGTGATCTTTTCCGAGATTGTGACAGATCGGACAGAGCCGATGGGGAGTGGTGTGATTTGATCGAGGATGGCTTGGGCGGCAGCGCGATCCTGAAGGCGGGTTTGCGGGTCTTCGTTAGGGCCAGGGGTGATGTACTTGGCGGTAAAGCCCGGTTCAAACAGTACATGGATTTCATAAAAAGGCGTTGGCTTGAAGGCGTCAATCGCATTCTGGCGACAGACGATGAGGGCCAGGGTCGGAGTCTGGACCCGGCCCACGGTGCAGGTCTGACCGTTGATGACAGTATAGGCACGTGTGGCGCTGAGTCCCACCAGCCAATCGGCGCGGGCGCGCCAAGCGGCGGCCGCCGAGAGATTGGCGAACGCACTGGCAGGTTTCAGGTCGCGGAAGCCGGCGCGAATCGCTTCCGGCGTCAATGAGCTGATCCAAAGACGCTGTACGGGTTTGGTTGAGCCGGTGAGTTGATAGATGAGGTCAAAGATGTGCTGGCCCTCGCGCCCGGCGTCAGTGGCACAAATGATGCCGGTGGTGCCCGGATGCAAGAAGAGCCTCTGAATGCAGTTGAACTGTTCTTGAGCTTTGTCAGCTATACGGTAGCGCCATTCAGAGGGAACCATGGGAAGTTGCTCCATCGTCCATGGACCGCCCCAGGCTGGATTCATCTCTTCAGGTTCGGCGATGGTGACCAAGTGGCCAAAGGCGTAAGTCACCTGATAGTTGTTGCCTTCGAAGTAGCCGTTTTTCTTCTGGCTGGCTCCAAGTACAGTGGCGATGTCGCGGGCGACACTGGGTTTTTCTGCAAGCACGACGATCATGAGTTTTACTCCTGAGACAAATGTTGTTGGCCATGCTTGAAGACAGTTTCCAGCCGGTAACTGTCGTCGGTGGGGGAATAGCTTTCAATGGCAACGATCTCGTTGATGCGGCGAGTTCCGTGCCGCCGTTCAATGTGGACCAGCAGATGGATGGAGTCGGCAATGCTGGCCTTGATGGCCTTGTACGGGAGGTCGATGCCGCTCTGCAGGACGCAACTGGCCAGCCGCGAAAGAGCTTGCCGGGCGGAATTGGCATGGATGGTGGAAAGGCTTCCGCAGTGGCCGGTGTTGAGGGCCTGCAGAAGATCAAAGGCCTCCTCTCCGCGAATCTCTCCCAGGATGGTGCGCTCGGGCCGGTGCCGCAGGCTGGCCTTGAGCAGGTCGCGGATAGTGACGGCCGGGACTTTCGGTCCCTGCTGGCGGCGGGCCTCGAAGCGGACCAGGTTCGGCTTGCGAATGTGGATTTCGGCGGTGTCCTCAATGACCAGCAGGCGATCATCGTCGGGAATGAAGTCGGCCAGGATGTTAAGCAGGGTGGTCTTCCCTGTACCGGTCCCGCCACTGATGAGGATGTTTTTCCTGTCAATAATGGCGCGTTGCAGGAATTCGGCCATGGGTTCGGTGATGGTGCCGATGCGTATCAGATCGTGGACGGTAAAACTGCGCGTATTGAATTTGCGGATGGTGAGGGTGATGCCCTGGATGCTGCACGGAGGCAGGACGGCGGCAATGCGGCTCCCGTCCGGCAGGCGGGAATCGAGGATGGGCTGCTCCTCGGAGATGTCATCTCCCAATGAGCGGGCGATGTTCTGCACGGCCACCCGTAGTTGTTCGGCAGAGATTGCCACCTCCGGGACCTTTTCGAGGATGCCATGCTTTTCAACGAAGACATCGCTGGGAGAGTTGACCATGATCTCGCTGATCTCCGGATCGAGGATGAGCCGTTCAATGGGACGGAGATATGGCAGAATCATCCGGAAAGCCGGATGAAGGGCTGGAGCCGCGGCTGGATTGGAGGGAGTCAGCGGCATGAGAAGACTCCCAGTCCATGGAGGATGCTGGCTGGAACGATGACCTGCTCCGGGTCCAGGACAGGCTTGAGCGCCAGATTGTCGAAGAGAAAGAGCGTCAGATAGAACGCATCGGTGAAATCAGCCACGGGCAAGACCAAAGTGCTGGTGGCGATTCTCTGGGCGAGTTCGTCGGGTGCGGGCAAGCGGGTCTCTGGAGCAGGGAGCATGATGATGCTCAGATGGCGCAAAGAACCGGCGACATTGAGCACGACGTAGGATGGGCCGTGGATGTACTGAGAGCGGACGGCATACCAGCAGGCGGAAGGGCGATGTCCGACATGCTCGCAGATAGCGGTGGAGAGAGCGAGCAATCGGCTGCGATCGGCGGCGGTGACGATAGAACTGCCACCCGCGCCAACGGGAAAGATAATATTAAGTGCAGTCATATATTGTTCCTTTATTGTTCCTTTCGGTCAGCGGTGCATCCAGTGCGCGAAAAGCCACAGAGCTGATAAGTCGGCGGTAGCTCCGCAGAGAAAGCCTGCGATGAAGGCCAGCAGCCAGGTCGGCCAGGTTATGCTGGCTTCGTGGTTCTGGAGATCGTCTTTGGTGATAAGCAGTTGAAGTTGTGGCATGGCTATTTGGCCTTAGCTGCTGAGTCAGCCGGTTCCGATTTGCTGGCCGTTTGTTGCTGGCGAAGTTGCTGTTCCACCGCTCTGAAGTCTTTGTCGCGGTCAAAGACATAGATCAGGGCTTCTCGCACCGCACTGTCGATGTCACCTTGGGCATACAGGCAGTAGTTCTTGAGCCGGTCAAGAGTGTTGGAGTCGAGGTTGATCTTGATGGTGTGAGGTTTGGAACGGGTCTTGAGAGTCAGCAATGGCATTGGATTCCTTTCTGAACAAATAAAGGTAAGGATTGAAAACGGTGTTGGTCGCAGGATGGCGACCTTGCCGGGCGAGAGCTCGCAGCGGCAGCCATCCTGGAAGGTTTGGCAAAGCCCGCATGGTTGTGGCCGAGCGCCCGCAGGCCACGCGGGGTCTGGGCTTTGATTTTGGCAAGCGTCGCCCTGGCCCCAGCCAGGCACGCGCGCAGGCCCCCCCAGGGCCGGAGAGCGGGGATGGGACGCCCCAAGGCGGACCAAGGAGAAGGAAGCGCCCCAGCGCTGACCGAGCCGGTCCCCGCAGAAGCAGGAGCGAGCCCCAGCGAGCGACAGCCGAAGGAGTGCCCCAAGGCGCGACTGATGCGGTGCTTCTCTTCGCGCGCAGCGCGCCTGACCACCGGCCTGGTCATGAGTGAGCGGAGCGAGCGAATAGGCCGGTGGTCAGGCGCGGTACGCGCTGCGGGCCTCTTCGGAAACGCAATGGCCGAGCGCTCACAGGCCAGTTTCCGTCTTGGCCCACTTCTTAACCCGAAGCAGCGGGGCGCCCATGAGCGCTCGGAATGGGCCGCTGCGCAGGGTTGGGGGTGAATGGAGCAGCAAATATGCGGGTTTTTCTGCGAGCGCCCGCAGCAGACCGCATCATTGCTGCTCCAGAGGGCAACAGCCCCGGCGCTACGCCCTGGTTGGCGAGCGCTCGCAGACAACCCGGCCCAGCGCCCTGTCTGGTGCTGTGTGCGGACTACAGGCCGGACAACAGCACGGACAACGTTGCGGACAACCGAAAAAAGGCCGCAGTGTTGGCCGCCACCAGCAGCTTGACCTCTCAGCCGATGGTCTCGCGTTGGTTGCGAGACAGGACAGAGAAGTTGATTTTGCAGTTGCATTGCCAGTTAATTCCCCAGGTTTTCCAGATTGTTAAATTGAAAAATTTTGTAGGTTGTGGGCCGCACTTCGAGATAGAGCTTTTGTTTTTCCCTGAGCCGTTGGATCACTTTCTTAATCGCGGTTTCAAGGGTTTGTTGCTGCTCTGGCGTACGGCCTATCCATAGGACAAAGTCATATTCGCGGGCATTCAGCCTGCGGACATGACCGGGAATAACGTGCTCTTCGTAGCGCTTTTCCGTCTTGACAAAACGCTCCATCTCGATGGCTGCGCGTATGCCATCGGGACTGGCGGCGAGAAGATCGGGACGAATGTTGTACTGATTTTCAGGGGCCAACTGCCCGCCCTTGAGATACGGGCGGGGCATTTTGTCGGGATAGAGGAAATCGTTCCAAGTGGCCCTCTGGAGGGCAATGTGCACCTTCTGAATGTCTAAATAATGGGCCAGCGTGGAAAGGGTGATGTGCCGGGGATTAAAGAATTTAGCGATTTCCTCATCGCCATCTTGAAGACAATACTGCTGCCCGGCGGCGGTGATTCCCCAGAGTGTCCGGCCTCCAAAATCTTCAATCCGAAGGCTTTGAATCAGCTTTGCGCGCTCTAGGCTTTTCAGGGTTGCGTGGATTGTGGAGCGGTCTTTGACCCCTATGACCTGACGCAAAAGGTCGGCAGTGGAATATATCGTGATTCGGAGAAAGCGCAAGATGAGCATGGTTTTCTCGCGCTTTCTTTGGAGCATTTCTTTGGTTGGCATCAATGGCATATCAGTACAAATTGTTCAATGGGTCGGAATTGGTCGAGGTAGATTTGGGGCCTGTGGCCAGGTTTTGGTCACCCACTGGCTCACGATTGTTTGGCAAAGATTGAGAAATAGAATGGCCTTCTTCCCCGGTTTTGGCCGCGATTTCCGTGCGACCTTTGTGGGATTCAACGGCTGGGGAAGTTTCGCCAGCCGGAGTGATCTGGGGCCGCTGTCCTGGGGCGAGAGTATCGACATGGACACGGCGGGCCAGGCCCGCGCCGAAGAACATTCCACAGAGTTTTGGCATGGCCAAAATCTCGTTGGGAGTGATCCAGGGGCGCTCCATCTCCCGGAATTGCCCCTCGGCGGCATGAAACATTCCTTGCTGAATATGGGCGGATTGCTGCTTGACCACGATGCTGCCCGATAGCTCGGAGGCCCATTTCAATGTGTCGGGATCGGTGGCGCGGTAGATGAGTTTCAGCCCCGTGTTGACCAGCACGGCCCCCTTGACCGCATTGGGGTCAAGACCGCCGCAATCTTCAAGATCACCGTTGCTTTGGTGGGCCAGCATGATGTGACAACTCTTGTCACGAACCGTCCCCAAGGCTTGCAACGCTGCTGGCGAGAGCAAGTATTTCAGCTCATCGAGCATCATGGCGATGTAGCGAAGCTTCTTGGTCCGGTCACGCTGCTCGATGATCTGCAACATGCGCAATAGGAGCATTTTCTGGACGCGGATGCTCTGGATATTGCGGATCGACCCGACGACATAAACGACCGCATTTTCAGAAAGCAGTTGCAGAAGATCATGCCCTGCGGCGGTACCAATCGCAGCCAAACCGGCCAACTCTTCAAGATCGGCTTTAAACTTCTGGCCTTTTTCCGCGTCGATTTTGTTGCTTTGATTGGCTGCTATCACCAAATCCTGAATGGTGGGATGACTGCCCTTCACGGCTGCTCTGAGACATACGTCGCGGGCCGCGGCCCGGTCAAAGAGGCGATAGAAATCACTGGGATTCCCCTTGTCTCCCATGTCAAAAGCAACCATGAGCAGCTCCTCAATCTCGACCTGGGAGCAATGGCGGAAGAGGTTAAGCTGGGGCGGAGCCGAGGGTCGCAGATCGATCAGGTAGAAGGGCAGTCCCGCCTGCTGGGCGAAGCGATGGAAGACATTGGGAGCAAATTCATCGTCCTTGGGATCGAAGATGACGACACATTCGCCCGAGAGAAGCGATTGGGTAAGAAACATCGTGGTAGCAACGCCTTTGCCCACCCCGGTTGTGCCCAAGACTTGCATGTGGGTTTTGCGATAGTCAGGCCAGGGGATGTAAAGCGGTTTTTCTGCGGGAACTTCCAGTCCCGCGAACAGGCCCCGCTCAAAATCGAAGTACTGTTCCGGGTTGTATTTGAGAAGCTGTTCGGCCAGGGCAAAGACTTGGCGGACATCCGAGAGCGCCTCATGGCGCAAGCGAGCGGGTTTGGTGGTGCGGTGCCAGAACCAGAAGATCGGGCCAAAAACGAAATAAAGGGCCAGTCCGGACACAATGGCCAACTGTGTCATCCACAGCGTCTCAAAGCGCGATGCCATCATGAGGGCGACCAGATGAAAGAGCACAGCCGCTGCGCTGGTTACATTGACGAAGTGACGGTCACGCAAGTTAGGGAGCTTCATACAAGGTTCTCCTTGCGCAGGATCTTCGTGTCATAGAGAAAGGCCGCCAGCCACGCGAAAGCCAAAGAGACCGAATAGCAAGCCAGCAAAGAATGTTGCCGGAGAAAGAACGGGACATAAGCCCTTTCAACATCCCGAAACCAGTTGGTGAAGGGCTGATGAATAAGGCTGGTCAGCATCATGTGCAATGCCGCCATGTCGCGGTGCATGTCCTGGTTCGACATAAACATGATGGACAAAGCCCAGAAGAGCACGACGAATACCAGAGCGCCGGTGAGCAGAAAGCGTCCGAACTGTTGTGGCAAAGCGAATTGTGGAGTTGGCATGTTGTTCCTCCATTGGTCAAAGCTGGTGAATTTGGTTAAGTTTCTAGGGCCAATGCGGGACGCCATGCCTGAACCAAGGCGGTGAACTGCGGACCATAGCCGAAGGTGTCGGGATAGCAGGCGCGTTGGCTCAAAAGAACCAGAATCGTGAGCATGTCGTCAGCGATGGCACGATCCACACCCCACAAGTCGGTCAGATCGAATCCGCCGCATTCTGCGGCATTCCACCAAGCCAGGAGAAAGCTGGCGACCCTGCGGCTCTGCCCGGTGTCTGCTTGTGCCACATGAATGAGGCGCTCCAGAGCGGCTTGTTGACGTTCGGTGAGATTGATAGTTGCTGTTGGCATGTTGTTCCTCCGTTGATTAAGGCCAGAACGAAATTGGCGAATGGTGATTGGTCGCCTTGGATTCAGCGCGAACGAGGTCGAAGATCTCGTGCAGGCCCGTTGTCGGCAACCAGATCGAAAAGAAACCGTTTGACCGGCGCATGCCCACCTTCGAGGACTGTCCACACTTGCACCAAGACGCGGTCCTGGTAGCAGCTCTGGTCAGCGTAGAGCCGGACAATGCGTTTGCGGCGATGTTTGGTATAGACAGACATCACGATTCTCCAGCCTCAGTGCAGGGCCTCATCCTCGCGAAAATAAGAAATGGCGAGGCCCAGCGGATTGATTTGAATAAGGTCGTTGCTCACCGTGTCGCGGAAGGCAAAGACAAAATGCGCGGTGTATTCGGAGCGTTTGATCTCGCTCCGGTCGAGCGGCGACTTGTAAATGAGTTCATATTGGACTGTGGCCTTGTAGGGAGAGGAGCGCAGGTCCTCGATGTCGATACGGTTGACTTTAACTTCCTGGTCGGGCGCGGAACTCGAAAGAAAATTGTCGATGATTTTGTTTCTGCTCCAGCCCGCAAGCGTGCTATCGGCAAGCTGGGTATCCATGAATAGCAGGGAGCGGCGGAAATCGTCGTGGATGGTCAGCTTGTTGCGGCTGTAATACAGGCGGCAGAATTCAGTCAGGAAATACTTGATCTCTTTTTCCTGCGGCCTGTAGCTTAGGTCATCGTAGCTAATCGCCTCCGCGCGGCCTATGGTGTCGATGCGGACATAGCGGGTGTGAAAGGTGTCAATCTTCTTGACTGTGGCATAAGCGATATAAAGCGAGCCTGCGCACAGCAAGCTGAGCGCCAGGATGGTGATTTTCAAATAGGTATTGGTGACCACAGCGTCGCCCCATTGCTCGGCGTACAACCGCTTGCCCGCCTGAAATTCTGGATCAAGCGATGCTGGAAGCGCCGGTAATGCGACAACTGGGCGCACTTCGGGACTGGTGTTCATAAATAGGTCGTCTCCTTGGGCGTGGTTCTTCTTAGAAAATGGCTCCTGCGACGGCGCCGCTGACAGCCTGCTGGATACCGCTGCCGGCATTAGCGGAGCCGCTGAAAATATCGGCGACCAAACTGGGAATTTTGAAGATGGAATAGACGCCGGCCAGGAACACCACAGCCAGAATGGGTATCTGGGTCACGCTGACGACAATCTTGCCCGCCGTAACGCCTTGCTGGAGCAGGGTGGTGTTCAGAACGGAAAGCATGATCTGCGTGATGCCCAGCAGAATGATGTTGCCTATTACGGGATAGAAGCTGTACTTGATGAGCGCCTTAAGCCAGCTCCAGAACAGGAAGTCGAGCTTGGGCACAAGCATGAAGGGGATGAGGACGGGGCCGATGACCAGCACGGCCCCCAAAGCAAGATAACCGAAGCCGACCACAATGAACATGGCCAGCTCCAGCACGGCGATCAGCAGCGTGACGATCAGGTAAATGACAAAGTCGCGCATGTGGAAAAACGAGAAAGAGCCCATCTCCTTAATTCCATTGGTGATTGAGTCGAGCTTGTCAAGCATCTGATGCTGGGTGGTGGCTCCGACCAGGTCGGCCATGCTGAAAGCGGTCCTGGGGATGACTTCGGAGAAGGAATGACCGCCCAGCAGCGGGCTGGGCCGGGTGTAAAGGGTGATCATGATCCACACCATCAGCACCAGTCCGGCCAGAGTGCGGAGTTTGGGCAAAGAGTGATGATCGGAAAATGCGATGCGGGCCCCGGCCATGACGATCATGACAATGGTGAGCGTGCGGAAGATATTGAATCCGAGCTGTTGAAAGGGAGTACCGTTCTGCGTGAGCACGTCAAAGATGGTGTCGCGCAGCGAGGCCAGCAGGTTATTAAGCAGGGTTGGATCCATGTTGGTTGAACCGTCTCCTTGGGGCGGTCGTGCTGTTGTCGATGAGCAATGTTGGTTCAGTGGCCTTGCCGGTCTTGTGCTCCAGCGTTCAACTCACGTCCCCGGTCCCAGCGTTGCTGCGCGAGGGCCTGGACTTGAAGATCAATCGAGGAGGTAAGGGCCCGGTTGGTGTCCTGAAGGGTGTGGATCATCAGCAACATGGCAACCAGGGTCTTCTGCTGGAGCGCCTTGGCCGATTGCAGGTTCGGATCAGCGCTCATGGCATCCGCCTCAAGTTGGGCCAGCGTTCGCGCGTTTTGTTGAATGTTGGCGCGGATGTCGCCGATGGCCTTCATGCCGGTCATCAGGCTGGCGTCTTGCAATTGAATGAGACCGAACTGCTGCCGCCAATCTTTCTGGGCCTGCGGGGTGGCGCTGACATCAATCGGCTGGATGGCAGGCAGAAGATTGCGGAACCCGGTCTGGATGGCATTGACGTTGCCGGTCGTGATGCCGTCGGCCCAGGTGCTGGTATTGCCGTACTGGTTGCCGGCCACGAACTGCTGCCAGTTGGCGAAGGTGTAGCGATAGCGGCTGGGCAGTCCCTTCAGCGATTGGGCCTCCACGTTCAACAGATTGAACTGTTGTTGGTACAGCGCGAAGGTCTTTTGCAGTTGCACGAGCTGCTGGTTCATATTGGCCAGATGCTGTATTTGCTGCTTCAGGCCCGATGCGTCAAATACGGCAAGCTGCGCTGAACTGGGCCGGGCGGTGATGAGAAATAAGAACGAAAGCAAAAGTATTTTCTTCATGGACTGTCTCCTTATAGTTAAGTTGTCTAAAGAACTAAGTTCATAGGTCTGACGGCATTTTGTGTTGCGCATAGGCGGGCACCTCTAAGTCCTGTGTCAGGAAAATCCTCACGCGGTGGCCTTCGCGGATGGTGATGACCGGCGCAATGTTGAGAAAGCGGTCCAGTATCCGTAACGAAGACTGCGACAGGCTCCCGGACACGCCTTCGCGGTACGCGCTGGCATTCGAAGCTGGCAGGCCGGTGACGGCGCTGTTGCTGGCGCCCACAGAGGCCAGCCCGGCAATGGCTCCAACGGCGATGGACGAGCCGAAGATTTTGAAGTAGTGATTGTTGACCTTGTCGTGAAGCGCGGTCTCCCCGATTTGATTCAGGCCCGGGGCCTGGTCAAGATCGATAGCGTAACCATCGGGCATGATGAGCCGGTGAAAGACCACGGCGAGCCGCGCCTGGCCGACATCGTTCACCTTCTTGGTTTCACCGAGCGCACGCGTTCCCGCTGGAACTAGTAGTTGCGAGTGATCGTGCGAGTACAGGTCAGTGGTGACCTGGCAGATGACCGGACCGGCAAAGTCACCATTGAGCCGGTTGACCAGCACGGATTCGAGCACCGTTCCCTCGAAAATGATGTGTTCCTTGCCGCTGGCGGTGTTCACATCCACGTTCTTGCGCGTGGATGCAGCAGTGGCCGGGGTCTGCTGCGCCTGAGGCGACTGTGGTTGTGGTCCAGATGACGCGGCGGCGGTAGCAAGTTGCTGTTGCTGACCCAAAAGCTTTCCCTGCTGGGCCTGGAGTGCTTCCAGTTGCTGCTGAAAGTTGGCGGGCAGTGCCGGACTTTGGGATGCTGCTAAATCTTCAGGACTGCTCGCGTTGCTCAAGGCGCTGCTGGGCGGACGGGCGCTGGGCGTAGACGCGTGTGGATCGGTGCGGTACGACAGTGCAACGTTAGAAGCGAAACGTGAAATGTATTCGCGCTTGTGTTCGTCTTCTGCAATCGGGTCGCTGCTTGCGGTGGTTGTTGGCGCTGTCTGATTGGTCTCCGAGACGGTTGCGTCCTGGTTAGGAAAACCGCCAGAACGTCCGGGCTGATTCAGCGTCGGATTGGTCAAGGCGGCCCGGCGCGCATCTTCGCTTTCTTGCAGCCGTCGTTGCACCTCGTCCGGGGTCAGTCCTCCGACGATGGGCTTGACCTGTTCTCCCACAGCAGGGCCGTTTGCGCCAGCATTCTTGGCTTTCTGTCCTGAACTGGAAAACCAGAGGCCCACAGCCACGACTCCGATGATGGCCAAGAAGATCCACGACTGCATCTGCTTTGGGACAACACCGGTTGCGACGGTCCGCTTGTCGGTGACCTGGGTCGCGGCGGCTGATGGTTGAGGAGTTTCGATGTCTGGTGGTGTCATGGACATGGCTTATTCACTCTGCCTTTCGAATGTCGTTTTGTGCTTGCCCACTGAGAGATAGCCCTTATCGACAATGTGGTCGATCACATAGACGCCATCCTGGAGGGTGAAATTGATAAGCGTGGGCTGGCCGTCCTTCACTTCGTAGAGGGTAGGCTTTTCCGTGGCCGAAGAATGAATATAGGTAAAGCGGTCATCGTGATAGATGGCCGACAGCTTGAAAGGCTTTTTGTTCTTTTTGAACTTGTAATCGAACTTAAGCGCATGGACAGCGTAATCAGAGCGGAAACGGTTGCTCTGCTCCTGGGCCGCTTTGATTTCCAGCGCCGCAGCTTCCCGAAACTGGTCTATCTCGGTGGCGGGAAGCAGGCGGGGCGCTCCTGTGACGGCATTCAATAATTTCTCGTCGGACGGTTCGACAAAGACCTTTAGGTCGGGCTGCGCGGCATCGGCGCTGACGCAGTAAAACGTGTAGATGTTCCCGGCAGCCGTGATCAGGTCCATGCTGGTTTCAAGCCCTGGCTTGGTGGGTTTCAAGTATGCAAAGTTTTGCGTGCCTTCCAGCACCCAGGCATCCTTATCGCCGATGACAAAATCCAGAATCCGCTCCTGGGGCGGCAGCAGGATCAGGGTGGTGAAGCGGGGCCGGGTCGTAAGCCGCACGATATCTTTGGCGGCGTATTTAACGGTGCGAGCCTCGCGCACTGCGTGAGCGTCGTCGGTATCTGCCCAAAGCGAGAGCGTCGTGAATAAGAGTGCCGTAACGGCGATAAAGCGAAATAGTCGTTGCATATTGTTAGCTCCTTTGTGTAGTGGCCAGCAGTTCGAGGCCGTTTTCGAATCCGTGTTCCTGGACAACGGCAGCGAATCGCTCGTTGTCTTTGGGCGAATTGGTGTAAAGCCAGTAGCTCTTGCGGTCTACATTGAGCACAAACTTCTTGCCCATCGTGGCGGTCTTGATGAGTCCTTCACGCTTGGGGATGAGCGTCTGAATCAGTTCCACCTCGCGCGGATTGAGATGGAACTTTTCTGTATAAAAGTCATAGTCGGCGTCGGCGTTGGCCAGAAAGATCTTGGTCGGAAAAGAATCGAGAAGTGGAAGCAGGTTCGATTCCTTGAGGTCTTCCGGCGACTGAGTGGCCATGATTAAGACGCCGTTATGCTTGCGCCATGTCTTGGCAGCTTTGATCAGGTAATTCCTGATGGCCGGCACGGTGAAAAACTTCCAAGCCTCGTCCAGAATGAAGACCTTGAGCGTCGAACAAATAGCGGGGTCATAGATGACCGAACTGGCGCGATGCAGGACGTAGAAAAGCAACGCCTGAATCAATTGCGGGTACTCATCCATTCCCTGGAAGTCGAAGCATTGAAAGTCCGATAACGTGATGGTGTCTTCCACGTTGTCGAAAAGATGGCCGTACTGCCCGCCTTCGACCCACTTGTGGAGGCGGTCGGCCAGATGCCGTGGCAAGGTGCCGGCCAGAGTCCTGAGACGCCGGATGTCGCGCTCCAAGACATAGAGCGTCTCGATGGCCTGGAAGATGTTGCGGTCATCGTCGGTCGTGGTTTGGTATCCGTCGTTGCCGCTGATGAGCACCTGCACAAACGAGAAAAGAAACTCGATGTTTTGCGCGCTCGGTTCAAGGCAGAATGGATTGATGCGGTATTCGCCGGTTTCCGCGCCGATTCTTAGATAGGATCCACCCAGCAGGCGAGTAAGCTTCTGGTAGCTTCCGCCCAGATCAAAGATGAAGGTTCGCGGGCCGTATTTTTCGAGCGCCAGGGTCAGAAAGTTATTGAAGAAAGACTTGCCGCTGCCGGTGCGTCCGGTAACGAAGGTGTGGGCGACATCATCGCTGGTGTTGCCTGTGCCGTCCTGAATGCGCTGGTGCAGGTTAAGGTAAAACGGCGTGCCGTCCACGGTTTCAACGATGGCCAGGGCCTCGCGGTTGAGAAACGTGTTCCAGCGATGGCCTTCATGCAAGGTGAAGAGAAAAGACCAATCGGCATAGTTGTTGTTGGTGATGTAAAGCTGGCGGAAATTGAAGTGTGAATTTCCTGGGCAGGTGGCGAAAAATGCCGATAGCTGATTGTATGTTTCCGAGTAAAGAGATGCTCCAACATTGCTGAATGCCTTGGTGAAGTCGGAAACGGCTTTGTCTACCCTCGTGGGATCGCGATCGTAGACCACAACCGTAAGGCTGAACTTGCCGAAGCAGTTCCCGCGCTTCTGTATCTCTTTCAGGCACTCGTTAAGGTCATCTACGAACTCAACCTTGGTTTCATCCTTGAGCCGGTCACCGCCGTTAGATACGCTTAAGGACGACTTGGTCTTGTGAAAGTGGGTCCTCATGCCTTCGATGTACTTGACGGCATCGGATGTTTCGACGGCCCGCCACTCGGTCACAATGTGAAAGGTCGCCGGGATACGTAGCAATTGCTGCAAGACCAGTGGCCGGCTCTCCGATGGCTCCTCGCGAAGAGTGAGTATGCGCGTGTGATGGCCGTCAAGGGTGAGGTGGTGGCTGTGAGATTCGAGCGGCGAGCCGACCAGATACTTGTCGGTCATTACATCGAACTTGAGGCGCTCCTGCTGCTTGCCGGGATCGACGTTGAAAACCTTGCGCAGCATCCCAAAGGCGGCCTGCTTGTTCAACAGCTTGATCTCCACCAAATCGGACAATTGCGAGACGAAGCTGTTGGCCTGGCGCCAAAGGATGGTTACAGCACGGTCTATCTCCTCTTCAATCAGCAATATCTCTTTCTTTGTGCTGAATGCGGATTGGAGATTGGCCAGTCCTACGCTTAGCCCCTGGGTAAAAAAGCTTCCCAGGGCCTTCGTGAGAGTCATCTTGGCGGCATTGGACGCACCCTGGTAAATCAGCACGTAATAGATGTGGATGGAAAACATTTCGTCAGCCTTTTGCGCGAAGTAACGGGAGCGTTCCTGCTCGGCGCGCCGGACAACCGGGTTGTCGTATGGCCGCGGCGGATCGGGCTGGAAATGGGACTTGAAGAGATACTGGTAAACCCGGAATTCAGGGCCAAACAACTTAAAGGCTGCTTCCAGACGCTTGGTAACGTTGTCGAGGTCGCGCTGGTCCAAGCATTCGTAGTCAATACCTTCAAGCTGGATGACCGCGCCGGTTGCGCCCGTCTTGGTAATAAAGCATTGATCATTGATAAAGCTGAAGACCGGGCATTGCTCCGCTAGAGCACCGGTTTCCTTGTAATTCTTGACGAGTTTTCTCAAGTTAAGCACGGCTGCGGATTCTCCTCACGGTGGATAGCACATACTTGCAAGGGTCATATTCAGCGCGGAAAGCGCCTGACATAGCTTCGACAATGAAAACCAGCATCTTGGGGTCGCGCCGAGTGGCTATACGGGCCAGATAGAGCAGGATGGCGAAGATCACGATGGCTCCGGCAAAGCTGCTAAAAAGAACCTGGAAACCCCCACCGGCGAAGAGAGCAGTAGCGAACAACGCCCGCTCTACTCCCATGATGGTGAGAGGTTTATTTAGCGTTTTGTAAACTGGGTTGGTGCGCCTCGTGATCTCTGCCATGGCTGTTCATCCTGCCTGCTGAATGTAGGCAAAGATATTGGCCGCACCAACGATTAATGCAGCGCCAATGGCCAGCCTGCCAATGGATGAGTTATCGCTTTGTTTGCCATACATGTAGCTGACGCCACAGAGCACGATGGCGATAAGGGTGATGGCCTTGCCAAAAGGGCCTGTAATGAACTGCGAGATGGAATTCAGCAGGCCCTGGCCGGGCACATTGGATGTGCCCTGGAAAAAAAGCAGATAGATGTTTTGAAGTGAAACTGAATGCATAAGATTCATGTTATGGTTCCTTCCTCTGTGGTTTTTGACTGCCTTCTCACGGGCGCATGAGTGACAAAGGGTGTCATACCTTCCGCCCGTTTCTTGAAACTTCTTAATGATTGCTGAGAGCTTGAAGCCTGCCGCTCCAAGACGACGATGGCGAAAACCGCAAGCGCATCCCGATTCCAGACGCTGGGCAGTGATTCATTCTCTACTTCATAAATGATGTCAAGTTCTCTTCTTTGCATTTATGTTTATCTTGGCCTAAACCAACTCGTCTCATTTTCGTTAACTATCGCGGATATCTCGCTTTAACTTCCTGAACAATCGCCACTGTATAGTTCGACAATGCATTTCCTATTCATCACCTAAAATCACCAATGAAGCTGTAAATAACTGGTGGCGCCGAGTTCCTTGCCAATTCTTAATGTCACAGTTTTCATTGCAAAATAAATGCTCCCCATCGTTCTTATGGCGCGTATTATGGGATCAGTTGTTGCTAACCTTTAGTCGGGTGTCTTGGTATTGCCCAACCAGTCTTCCCCTAATTTCCGGGGTTAGCGATCGCTGCTAGTGGACACCGCAGCTAGATCGCCAAAACTCGCAGATCGTTTTTCTTGCACGTCAGAGTTGCCGAGTCGTGCGTCTGCTGCGGTGTCTGTTGCATAAGACGCAATAGACACGAGGAGGTTGCAGTTAACGCGCCGAAATGCGACGCTGTTGACAGTAATTAAAACTATGAAATGGCTGGAATGGTTAGAGAAACAAGAAGGTCCAATCAAAGCATGTTTCGTTGCAAAAATGCTGGGCATTACGCCTGCGCAGGTATACAAGTTAGCAAAGGCCGGTCAGATTCCCGGAGTAATGCGCTTGTCGGCAAAGGCGATCAGATTTTGTCCAGTAATTCTCTTGCCCTGGCTGAAAGGAAAGATTCACGGTCATGGACAAGGGTATGGGCATAGGCATGGAGATTAGATAGTGATATTGTTTCGCCATCGGAAGCTATCCAAGAAGAAAGAATGGATATTATGAAGATAGCTTGCTGAGAAATGCCTGCTTATCGATCATGAGCCTGCTCGTAAGCTGAAAGGCTCCTGAATGTTTGCTAGCCGAACATTGGAGCCTTTTCCTCCTGTTTAAGTCTTAGAAATGCGTTTATGTCAATATTGGAAACATTGTAAACACTATCAATAGTGTCAATATTGCCTCATTTCTTGGCTATCTTCGAATCATAAGCAGACAAAATGCGTCTATTCTGCATGGAATTTATCGGAATTACCCGGTGATTTCATGGAAGATCAAGTTAATCAACGCGAAGCAATGACCCACCTGGTCGTTACTCGAGAAGTTTCGTAGCGCGAAGAGTATTTGAAGGTAGGCAAGCATAATTCTTTGAGGGAGACTGGAAGCATGAGATGGATGGAAGTTCTGAGAAAACGCGCGGAGGCCGGGGAATTGCTGCGCGTCCGGGAAGTAGCACAAATGTTCGGTGTGTCGCCGCAACACATTTACTCCATGATGAGGGCTGGCAAGATCCCAGGAGCCAGCCGAATCTCAAGCCATAGCATTCGGTTCTGTCCGGGAATACTGCTCGAATGGTCGAAGAAGAAGGTGATTTTAGGAGAGGACTCGAATTCCACCGACCAAGAGCAATCGAACTGAGTATTCCGGTTGAAAGCAGAATTGATTCCACGCCGGTTTTTGCAATTCGACGCAAGCCAACTAATAAATCTTCTGAAAAGGACGGTTCCGATGGAAGAAGTGACAGACGCAATTCGTAAGCCTATGACAACGGCTGAAGCCGCTTTTGAGCCTCTGTTGACTACGGACGAGGCGGCAACATTACTTCGAATCCACCCCAAAACCTTGCAGCGCATGGCACGCAAAGGTGAAGTTCCCGCTATGCAGGTTGGGAAATTATGGCGCTTCTCTGCATCCGCATTGTTGTCATGGCAGGAACAGAAACTCGCCGGATGATTTCGAAAAACACTTCGTCATGACCGGACTCATCCCATTACAAAGGGCGAATAGTTAGCGAATTTTATGCTTGTATTCACAGGGCAGAATAGCGTAAATACAGTGATGAAAGGCCATCCGTGTCGCCTCAACGAAGGAGAAAATAGATGAGGCGCACGAGTTATCAGAAAGGTAGTTTGAAACTGGCGGGTCGCAAGAAAGGAAAGGCTTGGGAATACCGATGGAGAGAGGTTCAAATAGACGGTTCGATCCGGCGAAAGAACATCGTCATCGGCACGCTGGAGGAGTTCGCCAGCGAAGCGGCAGCCCAGGCAGCCGTAGATGCGCTCCGCTTAGACATCAACAGCAAAACTCCTCAGCAGCTCATCAAAGATGTCACTATGGAGACGCTTGTGAATCATTATCGTCAACACGAGTTGCCGGACATCTTCGACAAGAAGAAACCTGCACCCGATGCGACGAACGAAGATCGCAAGTCGTATTCAACGCAGACCATCTACGAGGGCTATCTGAAGAAATGGATTGTACCCCGTTGGGGATCGTGCCGGCTGAGCGAAGTCAAGGCCGTCCAAGTCGAAGGCTGGCTGAAGGATTTGTGCTTTCCCAAGACGGCTGTTTCTTTAGCCAGAGGAACCAAGGCCAAGATCAGAAATATCATGAGTGCCTTGTTTTCTCACGCTATCCGATGGGAGTGGGCAGACAAGAATCCAATCAAGAGTGTTCGCCAGAGTGCAAAGCGGCAGCGAGTTCCAGACATCTTGCTGCCGGAGGAGATTTTGGCAATTCTCGACAAATTGCCGGAGCCTCTTCGCACTGCGGTCGAATTGGACGCTTTCACCGGCTTGCGGCGCGGCGAACTGATCGGGCTTCAGTGGCAGGACATAGATTTCAAAGAGTTAGTAATCCATGTCCGCCGCTCGGTTTTTCTGATGGTTCACGGGGCAACGAAGACGGAAGCATCCGCGAAGGACGTTCCACTGGATGCAGAACTCGCGGAGACGCTCAAGCGGTTGAGAACCTCCAGTCCGTACAAGGGGGATACAGACTGGGTCTTTGCCAGCGCAAGAATGAAGGGCAAACAGCCGCTCTGGCCGGATTCCCTATGGCACCGGTACGGCAAGCCTGCGGTCAAGGCTGCGAAGATATCCAAGAGGGTGGCTTATCACACGTTCCGCCACACATTTGGAACACTGCTGAATGCCAATGGCGAGAATCCGAAGGTGGTGCAGGAACTCTTGCGGCATGCCAACCTGAAAGTGACAACCGACACCTACATGCAGGCTCTGTCACCCGACAAGCGGCAAGCGCAAGCCAAGCTGGTCATGCTGGTGCGGGGGAAAAAGGCGGGTGCGGCTTGAGGCTTCGTGGACCATATTGGACCATGAAGCAAAACCACGAAAATCGCATAAGTCCTTTGGAATGCTGGCGGGGACGACGAGACTCGAACTCGCGACCTCTGCCGTGACAGGGCAGCGTTCTAACCAACTGAACTACGTCCCCCCTTTATTTTTGCCGGGTTAGTGGGAAACCCGCATGTTTACTGTCTTTTTTGCGATCCACTCATTTTAGCCTGCGCCAACTGCTTCCATCGGAAACAGCCACATTGTGGAAATCATTAAACGTGGGAGGACAAGCGAAACGATGCAAACCTGGAGCATCTGTCCCTGCTCTCTGTTAAATTGTAACAGACAGAGTCAGAAATCGTCAGTGCGATCCAAGATCGTGTCCTGATCCAAGACCTTCAGACAAAGCTACGTACTCTGGAATCTATAGCCGCTTTCCAGGTGTTCGGCAAGGACCGCAGCTACAGGACCACACCTACATAAAAAGGTGTGCTTCGGCTTCCTGGGAGTCAATGTGCTGTTGCTACAGCCGAAAAAACAATTGTCGAGTGGAGTTCAGGGTGTTGGACCTCAACTTGGACTGTGCCGGGGTTGGCCGGCAGAGTTAGAACCGTACTAGCACTACCGGAATCGTCCGTCGTGGCAGTCGCATTGGAAAGCGATCCGGCGCCGGAGCTGATCCGAAATGTTATCGTTTCAGCCGGCAGTCCATTTCCATCGGTATCAGCCACTTTGACAACGATTGCTTGCAGCACGGCCCCCGGTGCACCACTTTGCAGATCTCCACTTACTTTTACAAGGTTCCTAGGAGGACCCAGCATAGTAAAACTGGCGGTTGAGGTCGCTGTGGCTCCTCCGGGAACACGAACCGATATTGGACCATCCGATTCTGCTTGCACGGTCAGCGAAGAAGCATCGCCAGAAAGCACTGTGGCTTGTTTGGTCCCAAAGAAGACGGCATTATGACCGGCCGGCTGGACAAAGCCAGAGCCAGCTACTTTCACCGGGCTGCGATATCGTGCCCTCGCGGGCGTGAAACCGGAAATGAGTGGCTGTGACAGCGTTTGCGGGACCGAGAAAAATGTAATCTGCGCGAGGTCAATATAAGCTGTTGAAGAGGTCTGATCCAATAATCGGTTGCTCGCTGTCAAATTCTGAAAGCCGGGATCAAAGAACCCAAAATTTACGACGATCACATCGCTCTGTGCATCGAAAAGCGGGGAGTCAGTCAAAGAGAAGGTGAGTTCATGCCACAGGCCATCGCCAGGCAACGGCTGCGGGTCGAAGAAAGGAACCTGCTGGTAATGTTCTCCATCAAAGAATGTAGTCTGATGGAGCCAGAACCCACATAGCTGCTTAAACGCAGTCGTATGCCGTAGCCGGATCTTGATTGCATTTTGTGTCGCTGGAGTCATCAGGGCAGGCAGGCTGCTGGTATTGTTTTCTATCTGGTCAGAACTAGGTCTCCCTATATAAACATTGGTCGCCGGACTGATCCGAATATAGCTCCCTGTCTGGTCCTGTAGTGTCTGTATAGAAACCGGTTTTGAATCGTCAATGACGTTAACCCACTGCCTCAGTTCATCCGGGCTGCTGAACACGGTATTTTGCGATTGCGCTGCGAGGGCGGTGCTGTAACCGAGAAGAAATATGAACAGAGCACGAATAGTCTTGTTTTTGCGCTTCATTGACAGCGGCCCCCCATTGGCAAATCGTCGAGCTTGCGCGTTAATCCGCTATCAATATGGGATTGCATCGCTTGACAGCTACAGTCGTCGAAAATCGGACTGCCAGTCGGGAATGTGCCTGCAAATTGCTGATCTTTAAGGAAAATGTTTGATACATAATGCATTCCGTCCTGCGGTTCCTTGACTATATTGCCAGTATCGCTAGTTAATTTACCCGACTTAGCGTTGACTATTACATTCATTGGATCCAGAAATCTCTCCCCTTTATCCAGATGACTTCCTGTCCAACCCCAAGGGAGATTAGCGGCACAGCTTGGAACGAAGTTGCCCAATCCCCCCTTGGAACCAAACAAGGCATGGCCCAGAGTTGGGCGGCCGGTTTGAAGAGTGAATTGATCAGCCCGCCCAAGGATTCGGTCATCGCGGCGCCGATCCCAAAAGCCACTCAAGACCTGACTGCCCTTGTTGTCAGCAGTTCTGTCTCCAACCAGCGGGATCAGTTGATAGTGTACTGGCTGAGCAAAGTCCTTGCCATTGCGCTGTGGAACCTCCGCTCTGTTCGCCAAGTCGCCAGGAATGTAAAAAATCCCATGCGCAGAGGCATAGTCGGAGGAATTTGGAATGCCAGCACCATGGCCAGCGGCTGTTGCGAGGCCAGCGCCTGGCTGGGAAGAGATCACGGGGTGAGTTCGCGTATCTTGCAGTGTTGGATCAGATGGAGGCTGGGCATTTCCTTCTCCGGTTGTCAAAACAAAGTTCTTGGTTTCAACATCATAACCGTTATGCGCCTGAGCCATAACGGTCACCACCTTGCCAAAATTCCCGACCGCTGGTTTCAACGGCTTATCTGGTCCACCTTGAATCTTCGCTTGTGCGTCCTGAGGTGATCCTACTCGTGCATCGCTCTTTTGCACCACCACATGTCCGCCTTCGAGGTCATTGGCATGATGGCCGAGTGTTTTTGGATCCGTCCCGTGATAGTAGACGTAATGCAAGAAATAATAAAAATCGGTTTCTTGGACGCCAAAATAGACATAACCAGCCAAGTTATAACCATTTGTATCAGCGTTTTTCAAATGGCCTTCATTGTTCCAAGTATTCCAGTCGCCATCAAAATTTACACGTAGAAAATAGTCTTCAAATGCTTGGCCATTCTGCGTGTTAGTTCTTTCAGCGCCACGCTGGACAAACACGGGCGCAAACTGGCGGGACACAGCGTCCTCTCTTCTGTCAATGTCGTCTTGAGAGAGTTGCACGATAATATCGGGCTGGGCCTTGTCGTCCAGCACGATTTGAGAGCTGCCTGGAAGGTTCAACTTGACTATGTATTCATCTTTGGAGCCTGGAACTTTCGGGAAATACAGCTTGAAATCACGGCTGCTTAGATCGCCATCTGGAACGCATTGATTGGGGTCTTTTTGCCGGATCCTGGCTGTGGCATAGCACTCCATTCTTTTAAGCTGATCAGGAGTGAGCGTCAACGATGATTTAAAGCCCTGTGGATCCACATTATTACTCAGTGCCAAGACGGTGTGATTGGGAGTAATGGTAATCGTGGAACTATTCAGGTCGGTTTCGCTGATGCCATCCGGATGGAAGTTATAGCCAATCGATAAATCGCTGTCTGCAATCGGAGTGGCAACTAAACCCGGATCCAGTATTGCCGCATGAACGCCGGTAATACTAACGGGCCCATAACCAGTAGTATATAAATACTCTCCTTTTATCGAGAGCCGTCCACCTATTCCAGTGATAAAGCCGGCTTTTTGTGGGTTTGTGGGATCGGTGATGTCAAACATCTGAACCTGGGTGGGCAATCCGGCCAACACAATATTTCCCTTTAATACGATATCGGTAACCACATCATCAGGCGCAATGGAGCCGAGAGTGACAGGATGACGGGGGTCTGTCATGTTCACAATCACTATTATTGGGGTGAACCCACTGCTAAACCCTCCGATCACCGCGATATTGCAACCACTGTTACTTCCCTGCGAATTCGGGCACGGAGAGCTGATTGTACCCAGAGCCACGGCAAAACCTCGTTGCAGCGTTCCGGAGGGACCGACCACAGTGGTTTGCTGTGAAAGTATCGTCCCAGCTACCGGATCTGCGACTACAAGACTTTCGACTCCAGTGGCAACCACCAAGGTTTGCGGTGGCCCCTGGTCTAACACATAATCAGCAGCCTTAAGATCAAACAGAGTGGCGTTAACAGGGGTCGGTCCAAACACCGTCGTCAAAACTGGAATTGTATTTACCACCGCATCTTGTCCAAATCCTTGTCCATCGGTGCTGATTTGAGCACCAAATTGGATCAATCCACCGGGAGTGGTAAAGGCGTTAGCATAATTTGCTTTCGCTTGTCCAATATCGACAACTTGTATGCCTTTTTGGAAAGTACTGGTGTAGATAAAGCTATCCTTCATTACCATTCGAAGGATTGACCCTTCCTGGGCGGCGCTACCGGTAACACTTACTGCGCCGACCCGCTGCGGGGCATCGGGATTGGAGACATCGAATAACCAGATATTCGAAGGCATTGGAAGGATACCCGCACCGATGGCAAGGGCGACCAGACCTTTACCGGTATCGGGAGCAACTTCCTGGCCGGCCAAGTCAGCAGCGCGTCCGAGAACAAACTGCCTGCTGCCTGCGACTTCAAAAATATTGCCCGGATTTTCTGTATTGAAGTCCAGAACGTCCGAATTCACGCCGCCTGATTCGGGTTTGGCCGTGTAGAGACGGCTTCCAAGGACAACGACTCGCGGGGCTGGAAATTTCTCGGTCGTTTGGGGAAGAGCTTCTGGTTTGAAGATCGTGAATTGAAAATCAAATGGGCTGACGAGATTCTTGGGAGCAGGCATATTGTTGCTGTCCGTGTCGAAGTCAATAATGCCGCTTGTGAGATGTATCTTATAAGTTACTCCGAATTTTAGACCGGCCAGAGGCTGCAGAGTCACGGAGGTGACAGCGCTACTTTGGTCTACGTTGCTGAATGTTTGGACGGTACTGGTGGGATTGCCATTGGCGTCAGTCGCGAGTCCAACGCCAAGGAGTCTGATCGGAATGGTGACATTGGCGGCAGTATCAATCAAGCTCAGATTAATATTAGCTTGCAAATTATGTACTGGCTCACTAAATGTCACCTGTGGGAAAACTGTGATTGGCACACCCGTTGTTCCATCCTTGGGCAATAGCTGGTCGGCAAGAACATAGGGCGCCTCATTGTTTCTCACTTGAGTGTTGCTTCCACCCGGAGCTACTACCAAAAAACGAGACGTGACGGTGATCGGAACACCTGATCCTGGAATGTTCGGGACCGCTGTTACCGTAAGAGTGTAAGTACCAGCCTGTGACGGTATGTAATCGCTCTGCAAGACAAAATCCGTTTTCGGAAGCTCGCCGGTCTTGTCTTCAACAACAGTGAGTGGCTGGTCTTGAATACTGGCGCCTACGACGGTATAGGCGATATTTGCCGGCACATTCATGCCGATCACCAGGGACATCCCAGCCTGGATCAGTCCGCTGATTGGTAATCTTGGATTGTTATTGTCCGGTCCTCTCTTAAATATCTGGACTTGGACCGCCGGAGGTGGCGGAGGTGGCTGTAGCGCCGGGAAAGTTATATTCGCTGTAGCTACTGGGAAATGGAACTTAAATAGAGGACCAGCAAAATCAAATACACTTTGGCTGTTCTCAGGACTTGATTCAAAAGCGGTGGCAGTGTAAGTGATCCCGGTTGCCGGATCTTTGGCCGAAACCGTGACTGTGCCCCCGGTAAAGAAAGGATCAACGAGAGTAAATATTCCCGTTCCCGGTTGGCTTTCGCCCAGTCCCGGTCTAAGGTTTGTTGTTCCAGTTATTTTGTTAACAGTTCCGGTTACAGTTACGCTTTCGACCGGATCAAATTGCTCAACTGCTCCCGAATTAAAGCGTACGCGCCTAACCCGCCCCGTGATTACACCCGGTAAAGGCACGGCAGGTGGGGTATAAATCATGTACATGTTGACATCAATTCCGCCCACGAGACATGTCGGATTGCATGCATCGACGATGGTGGAAAAGCTATTGATATATCCGGCAAACGGCGGAGAAGCAGTAACTACTTTGGCGGTCGCTCCCTGCCCTTCTACGGAGGCGATATCTATCGTCTCAAACCAAACTTGTCCACTATCGCTCGTCAGGCGGCGGACTACGAAATAAGAACTTCCATCGGGGGCATCTGGCGGCTTGGGGAATGCAACTTTTACTTCATTGTTAAATTTGGGCTGTTCTGGAGAAGTGATCTTCAGTCCTCCACCAAAGACTGCTCCGGGAAAGTCCGGCCGTTCAGGAAAACGATCAGGACCAAAAGCCGCGATCTTGAAAGTAGCAGCCTTATCCATTGCGCCACTTGGAATTCGCATTTCGGCGCCATCTGGACTGGTAATAGTTCCACCACCGGTTCCCACAGCCACGCTTCCATCGGCTGCAACAAACTGGCTGCGGATAAAGCTAGCAGTGGCGCCATTGGGATCGGTCACCGTGATCTGAAGAGTGTCGTTAATGGTACCAGGGAAATTGCCGCTGAGTGACCCATCATTGGAAGCCGTCAGTGAGAGCACGATGGCGTTTGTCTGGTCCACAATCAGCACTTTGGTTCCCGGAGCCAGCGAGCCCGCGGGGGCGCTGACATGGATGTTGCCGTTCTGGTCGGGGAAGCTGAAGGTGATCTGGTTGGGATCAAAGTTGAATACCACAGCCGCCTTGGTGGTGAAGCTGGACGACGGCACCGAGATGGCGCCGCCGAAGGTGTCCGCCAGGCCTGCGACCTGCACGGTGTACTGCATCGCTGGGTCAAGATTATTTTGGGGAGCGAACGACAGCACCGTGCCCGAAGTCGACAGCACGAAGGCCTGCAACGGCACCAACTGATTGGCCGTGACCGGTCCTTTGAACAACTGCAAATTGCCCGGCTGGATCGATTGCGGATTGATGGGCGCGGTGGTGGTAACAGTAATTACCGTGCTGACCGGGACCCCGAGGCTTCCATCGGCAGGTGATACCACGGCAGCCGTCACCGTGCCCGCCAGTTGGATATTGACCGTCGTGCTCTGCCCGGCCGTTACCTGGGCCGTGGCGGAACCAGCCAAGGCCGTATGCGGCGCGCTGGCCTTCAGGTTCGCTGTACCTACAAGAGCCGGAACCAGATAGACCCCATTGGCTCCGGTGATGCTCACGATGGGCAGTGAATCGGTTTGCACCAGAGCCTGCACTGGCCCGGCTGTAGAGGAGACTACTCCGGTCACGAAGCCGATGGGGCTGGGAAAGTCATAGAAGACATACTCGCCGCCCTGGGTGATGCCCGGCAGTCCCGCAGAGGCCACTGAGGTGAGGCTGCTTCCATTGATCTGCGCCAGCGCAATTACCACGATACGGGGGACACCATCGATGCGCTCCACCGTGGTCAGCAGGAAGGTATCGTTGGCATTGAGTCCGGTCGAGGGAATCGAGAGCTGGGCGGCGGTGTTGAGCGTCTCCCCGGAGAAGTCCACCAGCACTTCCTGCAGGGCGTTCATGCTGCCGTTGGTGGGCACAAAGTCTTCCGTGGCCACGCTCTGCACCGAGATGGCCGTGTCTTCACTCAACGCACCGCCCGGTACCGAGAGCGTGGCATTGCCATCGCTGAGGGTGAGCGGGTCGCTGCCCCCCGGCTGGCCGCGCACCCCTTCCCGTCCGGCCAGAATGTCCAGATGCACTTTGCCGGTAATCAACTCGGCATTGGCGAACTTGCGCGAGGGCGAGACCGGGAACTGCGCTCCCAGAGTGCTATTGGCCGGGGCCAGCGCGTTATAGAGAACGATGTCTTCCGAGCGGCTCTCCTGGGAAACCACATCTCCGGACTTAAGCGAGAACTTTTCCGATACGTTGGCCTGAATGACAGTCCCGGAGGGCACAAAGGCCGGAGACTGCACTCCCAAGGTGGCCGTGGCCGTGCCTCCACTGGGTGGCAGGATGGCTGGACTCAGGCTGCCACTGCTGGCCGCCGCCGAGGACAGCAATTGCACCGCAATGCCGGTCAGCGGATTGTTGACATCCGGAACTGCAACCGGCGGAGTGGTCACATCCGCTACCACCAGGGCGTAATCCCCAGCCGCCGGGACCGTGAAGCTGAAGCTGCCACTGACCGCTTGCAGGTTGGGCGAGACCATCGTCCAGGCATGCAGCGCTGGATTGTAAGTCACCAGGTGGGCCACCACATTGGGCATCTGGGCCACGCTGGCCGAGAGATTGGCGATGGGCGCCGAGGCGCGCACATCAAAGGCCACCAGCGGCGACCAGCCCAGCGGCAGCAGTCCCGGCAAGCCCTGCCCCGACAGCGGCGTGAGCTGGAAAGTCGTTCCATCGGAGACGGTGCTGGCCGGAACAACTATCGAAACCGCACCCGCTGTGACCGTTCCTCCCGCTGAGCCCACTGGAAGCGGCGCCGTCAGCGGCGTCAGGCGCGCATCCACCGGCACCGTGCCCACGTTGTCCTGCACAAAAACTTCCCGCTCCACCGTAGTGGTTGGCGGCGTGGCGCTCGAAATCGACAGGAACAGATGCGCATCGCTCACCTGCAGCGAGTAACGTCCATGATCGTCGGTCTGGTCGCTGCTGCTGGTCCTCGATATGGCCTGTACGCTGGCTCCCTGAATCGGGAAGCTGGTCACGTCCGACAATACCTGCCCGACCACCACTCCATCCGCCGCTACCCGTACTCCACGTGTGGCGGTCTGGGTATTGCCCGCCTCGTCCGTCGCCTGGGCGGTGATGGTCAGCGTGTCTCCGGGATTGGCCCCCGCAGGCGTCTGCAAGGCAGCCTGATAGGGCGCGCTGCTGAAGGTCCCCAACACGCTTCCATTCACGCTGATGACCACCTGGGCCACGGTGAAGTTGTCGGTCGCTGTGACCGTGATTTGACCAGGATGCAGGCGCGAAATATGGTCCGGAGTAGAGAGCTGCACAATGGTGGGCGGGGTCTTGTCGATGCTTAAGCTGATGCTTCCGGTAGCCACGTTCCCGGCCACGTCCGTCGCCTGGGCGCTGATGTTCTGGTTTTGTCCTTCAGTCCCCACCACGGTTGAACTCGGACAAATGGCCACTCCCGATAGAGTGTCGGCACAGAGGTAGCTCACCGTGACATTGCTGTTGTTCCAGCCCGCGGCGTTGGCCGGCGGGGCCGAGCTTACGGTGATGGTGGGCGGGGTCTTATCGATATTTAACGAAGTTGTGACCGAGGCCACATTGCCGGCAATGTCGCTCGCCTGGGCGCTGATCTTTTGCCCTGATCCTTCCGTCGATACGGTCGCGGGCGGCGGACAGATCGCGATCCCCGACAAGCTGTCGAAGCACAGGTAGCTCACAATCACGTCGCTGTTGTTCCACCCCGCGGCATTCGGCGCGGGCGCCGGGCTGGCCGTGATCAGCGGCGGCGTCTTGTCCAGGTTGACTGTAGCTGAGGCGCTGGCTGTCTTTCCCGCCTGGTCGCTCACGCTCCCGGTAATGCTTTGCGCTTTACCTTCTGTACTGACTGGAACCGGCGGCGAGCAGGTCACGATGTCGGAGACGCTGGCAGAGCACAAAAAACCCACTGTGACGTCGGTGTTGTTCCAGCCCGCTGCATTGGGCGCGGGAGTCACACTGGCGGTGATCGACGGGGCCGTCTTTTCGATGTTCAGCGCCACCGTAGCCGAGGTGCTGTTGCCTGCACGGTCGCTGACCGAGGCGGTGATCTGCTCCGCCTTCCCTTCCGTGCTCACAATCTTAGGCAGCGGGCAACTGCCATCAGCGATGCCCGACAAACTGTCGGAGCAGAGATAGGTAATGGTCACATCCGAGGTGTTCCAGCCCGCCGCATTCGGCGCCGGCACGGGGGTCGCGGTCAGCACTGGCGGAGTCTTATCGATATTCACAGTGACCGTAGTCTGGGCGCTGTTCCCCGCACGGTCCGTGGCTTTGCCGGTAATTACCTGGTTGGCTCCCTCTACACTTACATTGACCGGATCGGAGCAGGTGGCCACTCCTGAACTGTCATCGGCACAGACAAAGCTCACCGTCACATTGCCGTTGTTCCAACCGGCCGCGTTGGGCGCTGGCGTAATGCTGCCGCTGATGGTCGGCGGCGTGCGGTCGATGTTCACCGTCACCGTGGCCGTCGAGCTGTTGCCCGCTGCATCGGTTGCCACTACGTGGATGATCTGACCGCCACTGGCCCCCAGCGTAATTCCGGAAGAGGTGAAGCTCGTTCCCTGCACCGGAACGCTGGTCCCTTCTACAGTGACCGTCACCGGAGAGGCATCCACCACCGTTCCAATCACCACCGTATTGGCGGCGTTGGTAAACCCTCCATCCACCGGCTGGGTGATGGTGAGCCGCGGTGGAATGGTGTCCACAATCAGGCTGGCGGTGGCCGTCGTCCGGTTGCCGGCCAGATCTTTAATGCTGACGGTAATCCCATGCGGGCCATCGCTCAGCGCCACAGCCGGCGTTCCGCTGGCCCCGCTGGCGGTGGCCGTGAACTCCGCCGTATGGTCCACTCCATCGATCGAAGCCCGGAACGAGGTGGTATCGATCCCGCTGCCAGAATCCGAATAGGCCACTGTGATCAGGGGATGGTTGATGTTGGTATAGCTGGCCGTCAACGGCGCAGTAATGGTGATGGTGGGCGGCGTGGTGTCCACCAGGAATGGCTGCGCCACCACCGGCGCCTGGTTCCCGGCTCGGTCGATCACGACCACTGAAACCTGGTGCTTTCCATCGGCCAGAGCATCGGCCGCCGGCAACGTGCCTGACGCCCCGGTCTCGCTCACCGTCAGCCGGTTGGTGCGGTCCACTCCATCCACCGTCAGCGCAAACTTGCTCGGATCCACTCCACTGCTGTCGTCCTGATAGGTGACTGTAAAGGCCGGGGTGGCGGTGTTCAGGAAGCTATTGGCGGCGGGCGTCTGAATTACGTAAGTCGGCGGCGTGATGTCGACCGCAAATGCTGAGCTGGCTGTGGTTACGTTCCCTGCCTGGTCCGCCACTTGCGCCCGCAGATGGTAGGTCCCGGTCACCAGCGGCGACGAGGCCGGTATGCTCCCCGTAGCCTGGCCCGCTCCCACCGTAAACAGCGAGGTGATCTCGCTCTCCGCCCCGCTTCCCGGTTGCAGGAAAATATGGATAGAGTTGGGATCGACTCCTGAACCAGAGTCGGAGTAGGTCAGCGTGAGCGTTGGCTGGGTGGTATTGATAAAGGCGTTGTTGGCCGGGCTGGTAAAGGCCGCCACCGGCGGAGTGATGTCCACCCGGAAGCTGGACACCGCCTGGGCCACATTCCCGGCCTTATCGGCCACTGTGACCTGCAACTGATGTACACCCTCGCTCAACCCCGCTC